>Ga0056129_1000002_pt1 | contig 168286 bp, 146 predicted proteins | sample WorMetLIZISLAND1_FD_71118 | JGI IMG/M metagenome (GOLD analysis project Ga0056129, IMG submission 71118) | Marine gutless worms symbiont microbial communities from Max Planck institute for Marine Microbiology, Germany - Olavius loisae LIZARD... ...
CACTGGTTTGTTCATTGTGGTGTCCGGAAGCTTCATTACCATGGTGATTCAGATGATGAGATAAGGCTGCAGATGCTTTCCATGTTGATGGACTGAATGTCGCTGAGTGGATTTTACGGCTGCGAGCAGGCTGAAGCGTAGGGTGCGAAAAGGTATCGTTACTCGCACAGCGCTAGAGTTGATCAGGGGATTGCGATGCTTAGAGGGCTATGCTCGCTTGATTGAGTGCATGCCGAAGGGTGGCTAGCTCCGAGGTTCGCGAAGTTTGATTTCCTAACTAATAAAAAAATGCATACGCTGGGCTGAACTTATGTTCCCTGTATGTGTGCCGTTCCATAGCTTTTAAGCAGCTCTCGAAGAAACAGGTGAATTCTGCCAACCGAGGGGATGTACACGCGCTCATCGGGAGAGTGAGGTTGGAGTATTGTAGGGCCGAACGAAATCATATCCAAATCAGGGAAGCGCTCGCCGATCGCGCCACATTCGAGGCCGGCATGAGTTAGTTCCACTTCGCACTCTACGCCGAAAAGTTCGGCCCATATGCGCTTAGAGCGCCTTAGCACATCTGAATTCTCGTTCGGTTTCCAGCTCGGATAGTGATTTCCCGTGCTGGAGCTGCCTCCGTAGATTCGAGCAAGTCCCGCTATGATGTCTGATAAATCGGCCCCTCGACTCGGCCTTGCGCTTCGTCTGTTTGCCAACACTTCAACAGTTTTTTTCTTGCTGCGGAGTACGGCAAAATTCATGCTGGTATCCACCAAGTCATCTAGATACATTGCCTTTACCCCGTGTGGAATCAGGCGGAGCGTATCGATCAATCGTGCTTGATGAGCAGGGGTGATTAATCCTCCCCGCGGGAGAAAGACCTCTTCGAGACTTACGAATAGCTTCTTCTCGATATCGCCAAATTCTTCGCTAATTGCGCCTGAAAAAGTATCCAAGGCTGATTGGATTATGCCGAGCCGCGATTTCGGCAGGGCCAAAATCGCACTGGCCTCCCGCGGGATCGCATTGCGTGTTGAGCCGCCATTCAACTCACCGATTCGCAGTTCCGGCACGGCAAGATTGAATTCGCGAATTGCCCTAACCAGCAAAACATTGGCATTTGCCTTGCCGGAATTGATTTCGATACCCGAGTGACCCCCTTCCAATCCCCCTATTAAAAGCTTGCGCACGGTGTATGCATCGGGAACTGCCTCGCGCTTTATGGGGAAATCAAGATTGATATCCATCCCGCCGGCACAGCCGATTGTAAACACTCCCTCGGTTTCGGAATCCAAATTTAGAAGCACTCCACCGCTTAGAAAGTCCTTCTCTAGTTTCTGCGCGCCAATCAATCCGGATTCTTCATCGGAGGTTATCAGTATTTCGAGCGCGGGGTGCTCTGCCTCCTTGTCTTCCACGAGTTCGAAAAATAGCGCAAGCGCGATACCATTATCCGCGCCGAGGCTTGTATCCCGTGCCTTAAGCCAATCTCCATCACACCATGAGAGAATCGGGTCTTTTCGAAAATCATGCCGAACATAGGGGCGCTTCTCACAAACCATGTCCATATGTCCCTGCAAAATAATGGTTGGAGCGTTCTCAAAATCGCTTGTTGCCGACACTTCCATCAATACGTTGTGAGCGGTGTCGCCACGAACTTTTAGGCCGTGTTGTTTTCCCCAATTGATCAACCAGGGATAGATGCGCTCGAAGTATCCCGTGGGTCGCGGCACTCTGTTTATCTCATCAAATATATCTAAAACTCGCTTGATACCTTCGTGGTTGATCAACGAGTTCTTCCTCTAGCTATCAGTACCAGAGCGGCTATCAGTGTAGGAAGGGCGAGAATGATAATCAATTTCTCGAACCAGTTTCCAAAACGCGAGTAGATGGTTTTACGCTCGGTGTAAACTGGCACTTCGGCAATCAGATTGCCCTGTTCGAAGGGATCGAGGTGCGCGATGGTTCGCCCGTTTGGATCTATCACACAGGTTATGCCGGAGGTGGTTGCCCTAACCATGCTGCGTCGGTTTTCCACAGACCTGAAGATGGCCATATTTTGGTGCTGTATCGCGCAGGATGCAGCAGTACTCCATGAGTCGTTGGTCACATTGACTAAAACCTCCGCGCCCTCGCGGACGAAATTTCCGGCAAGATAGCCGAAGGTATCCTCGAAGCAAATCAATGCCCCAACCTTCGGACCTCCCCATTTATCCAGGTTAAAGATTGTGTATTCGGTTCCTTTGTTGTAGAGCGGTGTACCCTGCTCTTGAATATACTCCATGAGCCGCGGGAACAGCTTTGCGTATGGGAAGTGCTCACTAAAGGGCACAAGATGGATTTTCCTGTATTTGCCGGCGATTTCCCGATTATCCAAGAGCAGTACTGCATTGTAATCTAGTCTTTCGTTACCCTCCATTACTGAATCGTTGTTTCCAATGATTGCTGGGATATCTACGACTTCCAAGAAATCCATCAGGGAATTTATCAGTGCCATCTTGTCCCGCTCGCGTCTATACTTCTGATGCCATTCAATGGAAGGTACGAAGGAAGTTTCCGACCAAATCAATGCATCGGGTTCCTCTTCTAGAGCCTTTGTGCTCTCCTCAATCAGCGAATTTAAGGACTGCCGCCAAGCGCCGATTCCAGTTAGCCAAGTATTTACGTTCTGCTGAATAAGAGCCGGACGCCATTTTTTGCTTTCACTGTAATCTACCTTGCCGGCGATACCGTAGATATTGGCCGCCAGAATGAAAAAAACCCAGATGCCCGCGGAAACAAGGAATCGGCTGCTAGGCATCCTCCAACGCGGGGTTGGTTTCAATTCGGCATCACCGGATGCGAAGCCCGATTCCAGTAGGTATGCGGCGATTAAAAATGAGGGAAAGACCACCAGCAAGCTCACTCCCATAACGCCGAATACATCTGCAATTGCAATTAGTGAGCGCCATTCGTACTGGCTGTAGCCGAGTATACCGTAGGAATAAGCTAGGAACCCCCTGGATTTGATAACTTCGAAGGCAACCCAAACAAGCGTTTGGGCTAAATAGGCGTAGCGCTTAAAAGCGAGATCGACAATTTTTAGGAGGGGGAAGACTATGAAAAACCAACCGGCATAAATTGTCGGAACCAGTATGAAGCTAACAGGGTTGAAAGTGGCTAACCAATAATTGAAAAGAGTATAGGAGATATAGCCATAAAGAGCTCCCCAGAGAGGGCTGGCCCACCAAGATATGCGATGAATTAGTATTGCAATTGGAATTAGGCTTATCCATGCAAAGGGCGCCAGTCCCCAGTCCGCGATGAAATTGGGGAAAGCAAGGGCGAAAAAGAACGATCCAAGCACTAGGAGGACAAGGTTTATGGTTAGATTCTTAACGGCCTTCTCTACCCTCATTATATTAGACTAGCATATTCATTAACAGAGTAGCAATTGAATCTGAACCCAATACAATCTGCATCAACTCGAGCGCTTGCTCGAATGTAACAATGAAGTTGAGCGTCAGTGCTTGAACAGAATTGACTTTGCGGCTACAAAGTGATGTAAATAACTGCCATGGCTGGCGATGAGCTTCAGGAATTCAAGCGAGTTGCACGTAAGCGGGCGCTTCACATGCTATCGAAACTGAATCCGAAGCGGCGGCAGAAGGCAGCGCTGAATGCTGGCGAGGCGCTGCGATCCTCTAATATCTGGGCGACTTACGACTGTCTGCTTGTGTATATGGCCTTGGATTCGGAGCTCGACTGCGCACCTGTGATTCAGTTAGCCCTGGATGAAAACAAGAGGGTATTCATTCCAAAAACGATTACGGGTCAATTGGTTTTTTCTCGCATTCTTTCGAGTAACGGTCCCTTTGCGGAAGGGCCATTCGGGATTCGTGAGCCCGCGGTGACAAGAGGCGAATCCGGAACGAAGGGGACCGTGTGGGAGCCTGGAGAGGGGCCGAGCCTAGTGCTGACGCCCGGACTTCTTTTTGACGAGGATGGTGGGCGTCTCGGCAGGGGGGGCGGATTTTTTGACCGCTTCATTCGCGAGTTTCGATCGGGCGAGGCTGCATCTGACGTGGCAAGTCCCCTTTTTATCGGCTATGCTTATGATGAGCAGATTGTGGAAAAAGTGCCGAGGGGCAGCGGAGATGAGCTTCTGGATGGAGTTCTGACCGATCTTCGTTTTCTTCGATATCCGGATAGATAGGAGCTTCCAGTGCTATTTTTTGTGGAGCTGATGGAGAACCAGCGATATGAGTAAGATTAAATCAGCCTTGGAGATGGCGCTCGAACGAAGCGCCGATGTCAGGATTGATAGAAGGGCTGTGAGTAGAGAAAGGTTTGTTCGCAGGGGGAAAACGCTTGCCGGAAGCTTTTTGTCGGAGAGAGATGATGATGCTGTGAAAAGGGAAATTAGAGCACTTGTCGGCGAGGAGAGGGAATGGCTCAAAGAAGGACTGAGCACGAACTTGCTGGCGAATATCAATCTGCCTCGCTCCGAGGAAGACCTGGGGCGCCTTGAATTGATTGGCAGGGGGTTGAAGTGCATGGCGAAGGATGCGGGCGCGGCAAAAAATTTTGATTATTTGATGGATAGATACAAGGAGCTGTTTCGACAGTATCTCGAGAGTGTTCGGAGCCTGGAGTCCCAGCTTCGAGCTCGGTGGGATACTAGACTTCGACAAAAAGAAGAGCAACTTCGGCAGCAGATAGGCCATTCTATTCGTCTAACGGCAGAACAGGACTCGGAATTCGGGAAAGTCCTAGGCGAAAAATTAGCGGAACTTGATAGCCAATACGCGGAGGTTGTAAGCCAGGGTAAGGCTGAAATCCGCGGGTTGCTGTAGCAAGGCCGGCGGTGAGGCTTTTTGATCAATCCGCGAGCGCGGAGATTAAGCCACTGGCCGCTAGGATGCGCCCGCGCAACCTCGATGAATTTATAGGCCAAGACCATATAGTGGGATCGGGCCGTCTTCTGCGCCGCGCTATTGTTGCCGATGGGCTTTCAAGTTTGATTTTTTTCGGACCCCCGGGAACTGGCAAAACTACCCTGGCCCGCGTGATCGCGGGGAGTACGAAGGGAAGCTTTGTTAGCTTGAACGCGGTACTTTCGGGGGTTACGGATATACGGAGGGAAATTGCACGAGCCAAGGAGCTGTGGGAATTACAGGGACGACGCACGATTCTATTTGTTGACGAAGTGCACCGCTGGAATAAATCCCAGCAAGACGCCCTTCTGCCTTGGGTGGAAAACGGACTGGTAATCTTAATTGGAGCCACCACGGAAAATCCCTACTTCGAGGTGAACAGAGCCCTTGTGAGCCGAAGCAGGATATTTCAGCTTACGGCCTTAGAGGGGAGGGCACTAAGGCTTATCGCGGAGCAGGCGATTGGGGATGTGGAGCGTGGTTATGGACGCTGGAGGATTAACTTCGAAGAGGGCTCGCTTGAGCATCTGATAAATGTGAGTTCGGGCGATGCTCGCAGTTTGCTCAATGCACTCGAATTGGCGATTGAAACCTCGGTGAGCCCTTTTCCGCCGGAGGACGGCACACTCATCGAAGTTTCAATGGCGGCGGCCGAGGAGAGTATTCAGCGCAGGGTTGTCCTGTATGATAAGGAGGGCGATTACCACTTCGATACTATCAGCGCCTTTATCAAATCGATTCGGGGCTCGGATCCGGATGCTGCCCTCTATTGGATGGCGCTTATGGTTCGCGCGGGCGAGGATCCTAAATACATCTTTCGGCGGATGCTAATCAGCGCATCGGAAGACGTGGGTTTGGCCTCTCCGGAGTCTCTCAGCGTTGTACTAGCCGCCGCTGCAGCCTTTGATAGGGTTGGGCTGCCGGAAGGACAGTTTCATCTTGCTCAGGCCGCGCTTTATTTGGCTACCTGTCCCAAGTCCAATTCCACGTTGGGATATTTCGATGCGCTCAAGTCGCTGGATGAACAGGATTGGGGAGAGGTTCCGAGCCACCTAAGAGATGCCAGCAGGGATAGGCAGGCATTTGGGCACGGTGAGGGTTACAAGTATCCGCATGCCTGGCGTGAGCACTGGACGGCGCAGCAATACCTGCCCGGGAAGCTTGCCGGACGGGTTTTTTACGCTCCGGGAGAACTGGGATACGAGGGCGCGGTGCGCGAGACCGTATTAACACGGCGGGAAGCTCAGGTGGCGTCAATTCTAGCAGAGGAGGCGGAGAGGGGAGATGAAATTCTCACCTACACGCCAAGCGACGAACAGAGGGATGCTTGGCTGCGGCGTGCGGAATCCTCGGCGGAGCCATTGGCACTGCAGATTCGCGGACTCCTTTTCGAGAAATGGCAGCCAAGGAGATATGAAAGGGTTCTTGTCGCGAACGATTTTAGCGGAGCGCTTATATGGGAGGCCACCCGTAGGGTTCCCGAGGGAGGAGTTACCGCACTATGCTCCCTTCCATCCGTTTATGATGCGCTGCGCTGGATGGCAGGAGGATTGCCCTCTATCGAGGCGCCCGAATTAATCTTGGGCAATATCGAGTCCGCGAGGGCCGAACTGGGCAGAGATGACAGGCGATTCGATGTTATTTGCTCGAGAAACTGGCTCTCTACCCAGGAGACTTCGGTGCGGAATAACCCCTCTCGTGCACGTAAACTTATCGTCAGTGCATGCGAGTTGGCGAGTTCGAATGGCAGATTGCTAATGGCTGAACCCAATAGGGGTTCCGGAACCTCGCTCTCTCGCCTCCTTAGCAATGTAGACTGGGATAGGGCTATCGAGAAGAAATTCCGGGAATCCGAGGCCCAGCTAATATCCGAGCTTGCAGCAAGGGGAGCGCCCGAAACGCTCGCCGATATTTTTTCTGATACGGGCTGGTCAGAACTAAATATAGAAGCCCTAACTGCCCGCGAAAAACGCCTGCTGAGCGCCTCTCTTCTAGATTCATGGTTCTCCATAACAAAGAAGGACTCCTACGGATATAAGATGTCACTGTTGATGGGGAATGAGGAGTGGACTGAAATCGCGAAGCTGTTGAAATCCACCTTATGCGATAAATTGGTGAACTGGGAAACAGGACTTTTCATTATTAGCGCGGTGAAAAAATAGTGAAACGAAATACCACGCGGTCGGGAGATATCACAGTCATTTATGAGGATCAGGCAATATTGGTTGTAGATAAACCCAGAAACATGCACGTTCACTCTACCAAACTCTCTCGCGGCGAACTCAGTGTTCAATCCGTTTTGGAGAGGCATTTAGAAGAGCGTCTATACCCCGTGCATCGCTTGGATCGTCCGGTAAGCGGTATACTCCTGATGGCAAAGAATACTGAATCGGCATCCAAACTGGGTGCCGCCTTTCGGACTCGCGGTTACACGGACAAGCACTACCTCTGCGTCGTTCGCGGCTGGCTATCCGGCTCTGGTGCATTCGATCAACCCCTAAGCCGGGCTTCTAACAAACCGCCGCGAGAGGCACAAACCTCTTATCGTGTCCTAGCCACGGGTGAGGCGCCTTGGTCTGACGGCATTTTCCCGACAAGCCGCTATAGTTTGCTGGAATGTACAATAGTGACGGGTCGCTTTCACCAAATCAGGCGTCACCTAGCGCGCGGCGGCCATCCTATAATCGGCGATGTCAGCCACGGCGATAACCCGCGAAACCGCATTTGGCTTCGCGAAACCGGTATCGACTGCCTGCTACTGCGATCCCATCGTCTCGGCTTCACTCACCCAGGTAGTGGCAAACGCATAACTCTTTATGCCCCGCCCTACCCCCAATTCATTGCTGCCGCCAAGATTTTTGATTGGCCCTTGGGTATAGTGGCCAATTAGACTCGTTGCTCCTCAGCCCATCGCCTTTGCAGGAAACGAATTCTTCCAGGCCGCATACGACACCTAGCCGGGCTTCATTCCATAATACCTCCGCTCCACGCACAATCCGGGTGGCCTGTATTGACATTAACCTCTGTATGGGAGTAAAAACTGCCGCATAAGTTCGGTGGATGTAGCTCAGAGGTAGAGTGCCAGATTGTGGATCTGGTTGTCGCGGGTTCAAACCCCGTCATCCACCCCTTGCGCCCTTAGCTCAGCTGGATAGAGTACCGGGCTTCGAACCCGTAGGTCGGAGGTTCGAGTCCTCCAGGGCGCGAAAGCGAAAAAACCTTCTCGTGAGACTTCCAATTCTCCCTGTTTTCGAGAGTTGGCGCCGTTTGCCGGAGATTCGCAAAGGGGTGCCTGTAAATGCTTTCAAAATCATGGGCGGGGAGCGGATGAGATGCGCCGAGGATGGCGATCGGGCTCCAAATCTGTGGCCGGACGAGTCGTATGCTGAGCTAGGCTCGCGTGAGGAATGAATTCCAAAGGAGATATAGTCTTGGTTAAGCGAACACCGAGGGAACAGAGCTAGAATCTCTTGAAGCCGTCTAAACAAGCAAATACCGAGGCATTGTTTCAATTCGGAGACTCGAAGTCTTAAGCCGTCGAGGCAGTGTCGCCTAGAATCGGGTAACTGAAAGTTGGGCAAATCGATGACTTGTCCGTGGCTGGACATTTGGCGAATGATTGGATACGCTATTTGAGGGGCCGTTAGCTCAGCCGGTAGAGCAGCAGACTCTTAATCTGCGGGTCAAAGGTTCGATCCCTTTACGGCTCAATTTGGATGGCGGACTATTCCTGTTTTGATAAGCGCGAGAGTGGTGGAATCGGTATACACGCCGGTCTTAGGAGCCGGTGCCTTTGGCATAAGGGTTCAAATCCCTTCTCTCGCAGGCGCCCCGGACGACTGCTTTCATGCGATCGCGGGAGCAAGTCTTGCGGCTGTAATGACGGTTCGCTTGAGAGAGTCGTTTTTTTAGCATTTTCGCTTTGGGCTTGTGAGGTTGATGATGGTTGAGGATAAGCGGCTCGAGCGCCTGGAGAATTCGGCAATGAAGCTGACTGTTCGAGTTGGCTCGGATGGTGTCGATAAGGCATATCATGAGTTGCTGGGGGATTATTCGAAAAATGTGCAAATTCCCGGTTTTAGAAGGGGAAAGGTTCCAAGAAATGTGATCGTTCGCAAATTTGGAGAAGGATTAAAGGAAGAGGCGGCTGGAAAGCTACTCGACGCGGCCCTTCGAGAAGCGCTTGAAGGCGGGGATACAAAACCAATCTCCAAACCATTGCTCCAAGAGATGCCGGAAGTGGAACTCGGTAAGCCATTTACCTTCTCTGTTACCTTCGATGTCTTCCCGGATATTGATATGGCAGAATACCGTGGCATCGAGGTGGAGAACCCCCGGGTGAAAATTTCACAGGAGGATATTGCGCGGGAACTTGAGAGCATTCGAATGCAGAATTCCACCGTGGTGGATAAGGAAGACGGCATTGCCTCTCATGGCAGCGTGGTTACAACGAACTATGTGGAGTTGAACCACGAGGGTAGGGCCTTGGAACAGAGTCGAAGGAAGGGTTTTGTGTTTACCCTGGGAGAAGGGCACCCTTATGGGCTCGATGCCAAGATTGAGGGAATGAGGGTTGGGGATACACGCGTGCTTGAGGGAACCGGGGATGCAGGTGAGGGTTCCAAGCAATCGACGCATAAAGTTGAAGTAAGCGTAGTCGCTGTAAAAGTGAGAGAGCTTCCCAAGCTCGACGACGAACTTGCCCGCGATGTCTCTGAAGAGCTAAATTCCTTGGATGATTTGAAGAAAAAACTTCGGGACGATCTCGAGCGACGCGCCAAATTGAAAATTCGCGCTGGAAAAATTAACAGAATAACGGACAAGTTACTGGAGGGCACGAAAATAATCTTGCCGAACTCGATGATAGAGAGCGATTTGGAACATACTTGGCAGGATTATGTCCGTCAATCGGGTGTGACTCAGGAGGTTCTAATCGAAGCGCTGAAAAAGGCCAATCAGAGCAAGGAAGATATCTTGAACAAGTGGCGGAGCGATGCCATCAGGTCGATTAAAACGCGGCTTATCTACGGTAAGCTTGCCGAAAATGAGAAGATTGCGGTGAACGATGAGGGAATCGATGCGGAGCTTGCAAAACGTGGCAAGCGGCAGGGCATCGATGCGAAGGAAATGGAAAAAAGATTTGGCGGAAAACAATTCAGGGAGTATCTTAGGAGTGAACTTCTCCAGGAGCAGCTTTTTGACTTCTTGTTGAGCAGTTCCATTGAAAAGGAAAGCCAAAGCATAGGGTATGCCGCGTTGATGAAAGAGTGAGCATGGTTGCAGCGATTGGATGAATGCACGCGAGGAAGTGAATCGGATCCAGCGCCGACTGATGCGGAGATGCACGGGATCGAACGGCGATGTTTGTTTTTGGGAGAGATGATGGAAATCGTAGGTGCATATAACCCCTTCATAATAGAGAAAACCGGCATCGGAGAAACTCGCTATGATATATGGTCGAAATTGCTGCAGGAGCGCATTATTTTTCTCGGAGGTGAGATTCGAGATATCGATGCTGATCATGTTGTTGCTCAACTGCTATATCTCGACTCTCAAGACCCCGAGAAGGATATCAGCTTTTATATCAATAGTCCCGGTGGCTCCGTAACCTCGGGTTTGGCTATTTACGATACCATGCGCTATATCAATGCGGAGGTTCAAACCATTTGCATGGGTCAAGCTGCATCGATGGGAGCGATTCTGCTGGCCGGCGGTGCCCGGGGGAAGCGAATGGCTCTTCCTTCTTCCAGGATACTGATCCATCAACCTTGGGGAGGCGTTCAGGGGCAGGCCGTGGATATCGGAATTCAGGCGCGTGAAATCGTAAGATTGAAGAAACTGGTAATCAGCTACCTTGCGGAGGATACCGGAAAGAACGAAGAGACCATAGCGATAGATTTAGAGAGAGATTTTTTCATGTCTTCCGAGGAAGCAGTCGAGTACGGAATAGTGGATAAAATTCTTACGAGAGACGAAAGTGGCGGGAGCTAAGGGCAAAGAGGTTAAGGTTTGCTCATTTTGCGGCAAAACCTCTGAGCTAACGAAGAAATTGATTGCAGGCCCCGGCGTGTACATCTGCGATGAGTGTGTGCTCGTATGCAATAGAATTCTAGCCGAAGAAAACGAGAGCATAACAGCTGAATTTGTCGACGATCTTCCCCTTCCAAAGGAGATTAAGGCATACTTGGATGAGTATGTTATCGGCCAAGAGCTGGCAAAGAAAACTTTGGCTGTTGCTGTTTACAATCATTACAAGAGAATAACTCATAAGGGCAGGGTTAATGAAAACGAGGTAGACCTAGAGAAATCCAATGTGCTCCTTATGGGCCCAACTGGCTCGGGTAAAACTCTTTTGGCCAAGACTCTCGCACAGAAGTTGAAGGTTCCCTTTGCGATTGCCGATGCTACAACTCTAACCGAAGCCGGCTATGTTGGCGAGGATGTCGAGAACATACTGCTCAAGTTGATTCAAGCGGCCGGCAACAATATCGCGGCGGCAGAACGCGGAATAATCTATATTGACGAGATTGATAAGATTGGCCGCAAGGGAGAGAATGTCTCCATAACCAGGGATGTTTCCGGCGAGGGTGTGCAACAGGCCTTATTGAAAATTATCGAGGGTTCGATTGCTTCCGTTCCTCCCCAGGGTGGCCGGAAGCATCCTAATCAGGAAATGCTGAAAATAGACACCTCCAACATCCTTGTAATCTGCGGTGGTGCATTTGTGGGTCTTGATAAAATCATAGAGACGAGAGTATCGGAGCACCCAATAGGCTTTGGCGCGGAAATTCGAAAGGCCAACGAAAGGCATCTATCCGAGCTCTATACCAGGTTACATCCGGATGACCTGGTGAGATTCGGATTAATCCCCGAATTTATCGGCCGCTTCCCCATTCTTGTTGCCTTGGACAATCTAAGCGAAGAAGAACTTGTTAGGGTGATAATCGAACCGAAGAATTCGGTTATACGGCAGTACACCGCTTCGATGGGAATGGACGGGGTAGATTTAGAATTTCAGGATGAGGCCATCTACGCGGTTGCGGCAAAGGCTCTTAAGCAGAAAACCGGGGCCCGCGGCATAAGATCGATAGTAGAGGCGGCGATGATCGACGTAATGTTCGATTTGCCCTCCATTCAGGGGCGCAAGAGAGTGATTGTAAATAAGAAAGTCATCGAGAACGGCGTCCGGCCCAAAATAGTCAAACTCGGCGTACTGCCGGAAACCGGTAGCGGCGAACCGGATGAAATCAATCAGATTACGGCTTAGCGATAAGAAACAATCAGGTAAGTTCAATAATCGGACGAAGCAGAGTGCCGGCGGAAAACCCGGCCGCGCTAAATTCGCGTTAGGCTCGCTTCTCGGCAAACATCTGCCGCGATGCCGGAAAAATTAGGTTGAATCGGATTCTGCGATGAGTCATACTCTGCCTAAGCAGGAGGTGTTTTGTGAAGCGAATAACCAGTTTGACCATCGTGATTCTAGGTGCGTTGACTGTCTCCGCGCAGAATTTCGAGAATGAGTCCGAGTACTATGCCAAGACTGTTCCGATAACGAAGGTATACACTCACAGGGAAGGATACAGGATTGATTACATACGCGAGGGCAACCAGGTGGGCATTTTTTTGGCACCCTCGGAGTGGTTTCGCGGCTCTCAAAGGAAGGGCGCGATTGCCTTTGGAGAGGGCATGGCCTATCCATATGCATCGTTTTTTTTCAAGGATGGCGTTTTGAATCATTTCCGCCTCTATCTTGTGGATAGTCTTGCGCACGAAAGCTGGGGCACCTACGGCCCGGAGGAGCAAATAACCGCTGATTTCCCCCCGGCGGATGCAAACCCCGAAATAGACTTCTAGGAGCCGAGGCCGCGGGAATCGCGAGCCGCATTGGCTATCAAGTGAAGTTTGACAAGCTGGCGAGGGATAAGCTATACTACTCTTTGTGGCTTTTTTAGAAAGGCTTGAAATAGACTTGGTGACTTCCAGTTATCCGGAAAAAAATAGGGGAATATTTTTGGCTCATCGGATAAATGCTTTCTGAGCACATCGAAAGTCTCTCAATTATGGCTATTTTATGGCTATTGATAATACCCCAGCCTCCCCCTCAAGTGAGAATCCACGGGAATGAGAATAATAGCTAATTATGTTGGCAGGGTATTTGTTTCTAAAAATAAGGGGGTAATTTTGCAATGAACAGGTTAGCCTTAACCGCGATTAGCCTGGCTGCATTAAGCGGAACGATTGGCGGTGAAACGCTCACTCTAACTGCCGATGAGGCCGTTGAGATGTCAGTCGCTCAGAATCTGGGTCTGAAACAGTCCGGCATAGATGTGCGCGCCAAAAAGCGATCAAAGGACAATCTTTGGAATTCATTCCTTCCGTCAATGAGTCTATCCGCGGGGATTCAATCGGATGTCGGGATTATCAATTTTGGCGACGAGGAGGATGTGCATCTGGATGCCCTTGGATTTACAACTGGCATTAAACTAACCCTACCCCTAAACACGGCGATGATCCCCGGAATCAAGGCCAGAATAGCTAACTATGACGCGGGTTTGATTAGTTATGAGGATGTCAAACTGAAGCTGGAAAGGGATGTTCGCAAGCAGTTTTATCTCCTGCTGGGCAGCCAGGAAAATATCCAGATTCAGAAAGGCAACATGGAGCTGGCTGAGAAGAGACTAAACCAGGCTAGGAGTAATTTCGAGCACGGATTGATACAGGAGCTAGATGTCTTGTCCGCCGAGGTAACCCTCGCGGGGCTGCAACCCGCCTACAATTCCACGCTTGCTGAATATGAGAGACTGATGCTGTTTTTTAAGTATCTCATCGGTGTTGATAGAAATACGGAGATTATTCTGGATGGAAGTCTAGACGCCGAGGCTTATCAATTCGATGCCGAGGAACTGATTCGTAAATTCATGTCCAGACGCTCCGATATTCGCTCCCTGGAAAAACAAATCGAATCACTGAAGCTTAATAAGGAGACATTGAAGCATAATTACAACGTGCCAACTCTCACTTTGGACTATAATTACGGAATTTCGGCCTCAGATGTCGATAGAAGCAGATTGAACCCAATGAAAGGCATTGAACCGTGGTCTAATTGGACGGATGGAGGAAGATTGAGCATAACTCTTGGCTGGCGCTTCGACGGTCTCATTCCCGGTTCTAGTATCGACGTTCAAGTTAGGGAAATCCAGGATGCAATTGACAAGCTGGTTCTAGCTAAGCAGATGGCGTTCAAATCCGCCGCTATCGAAATTACCAACCTGGTAAATAAGCTCGAAACCGCGCTCAAAACAATCGATGTGAGTACTTCGAGGGTCGAATTGGCCCGGAGGAATTTTGAACTTACGGAGAGGGCGTACAGTGCCGGGGCGCGAGAGATATTGGATGTGGAGACAAGCCAGCAGAAATACTTAGAAGCCTCGCAGAGATTACTGTATTCGAGGTACGAATATATTGCCGAGCTGCTCAACCTCGAATACGCCCTTAGCACTTCGATAGATGAATTGCCTGAAAGCAGATAGAACTGTCTGCAGGCCGGAAATTAGAATAGTTGAGGAGGAACGATGAAAAAATTTTGGGTTACCCTTATCATATTGATTCTCGTTGGGGCGCTGATTGTCGGCGTAATTTTTGCCTATAGGGCGTATACGGCAAGACAGCAGGCGGACACATCGGAAGAAGAGGTGATTACTCCTGTTATAGTCACCAAGGCGGCAAGAGGTGCGATTGCCGATTTCTTTCAAACCAACGGCGAAATTGTATCTGCCAGTTCTGTTGACACCTATGCCGATGTAAGGGGCATTCTGGCACGCCTGTATGTTGAATTGGGTGATTACGTTCGAGCCAACCGGGTAATTGCCGAGGTGGATCCGTCACAGCCGGGACTTACCTATGCCCTTAGCCCTGTGAAGGCCAGGGTGTCCGGAACGATCACCTCGCTCCCTCTCAATCAGGGAGATGCCGTAAGCACGCAGAAGCCGATTGCCACAATTGGCGATTTGAATCGTTTGCGGGTTGTTACGGCAATCCCGGAGCGCTACATATCCCGCATTAGGATCGGACTTCCCACTGATATCTACCTTGAGGCATGGCCAGGGTATGCCATACCGGTAAGCGTGAGTGAAATCAATCCCGTTGTAGATCCGGCCAGCCGAGCTATGAAGATAAAACTGGATATTCCAAGCGATGAGACTAGGGCGAAGGCCGGAATGTACGCGAGGGTTAGAATAACCATCGAGGAGAAGGAAGACGTTGTGAAAATTCCAACCGATGCCGTGCTGCATAGGTTCGAGAACACCTTTGTCTTTGTGGTAGAAGAGGATGTAGTGATAAGAAGACCCGTTGTTCTGGGAATCTCACAGGAGGGGATTGTAGAGATAGTAGAGGGTGTGGAGGCTGGAGAAATAGTTGTGATTCAGGGCCAAACTCTTTTGGAAGATGCCGAAAAGGTTCGTATCCTCGAAGAATTGCAGGCGGTAAGCTAGAATGAGTATCGCGAAAAGAGTTGTTGGGAGGCCAACAACCTTCCTTATCATATACTTCCTTATAGTCGGCTTGGCGCTGTATATTCTGCCTCAGATTGCTATAGACTTGCTCCCCGATATTTCAGTGCCATTTTTGTCCGTTTACACAACTTATCCGGGAGCCAGCCCGGAGGAAGTTGAGCAGACTGTCACTAGGCCACTGGAAGGGGCCATATCGAACGCGACGGGCATACGAAAAATCACTTCAACCTCATCCGAGGGGCAGAGTATTATCACCCTTGAGCTGCGCTGGGGCTTGGATTTATCGGAATCTACAAATGATGTACGCGATAAGCTGGAATTTATCAAAGGCAGCTTGCCGGAAGGGGCCAGCACTCCCCAAATATTCAAGTTTGACTTATCCATTATTCCGGTCTATCAGATATCCGTGGAAGGAAACAGAGATACCGACGAATTATATGATATTGCTAAGAACCAAATTCAGCCTAGATTGGAACAGGCGGAAGGCGTTTCCCTTGTAACGATATATGGTGGACGCGATCGGGCCATAAGAGTTGAGATACTCCAGAATCGCTTGGAAGCCTACGGTCTTACGATGCTCGGCGTTAGCCAGGCCCTTTCCGCGCAGAATATTCAAATCGGCTCGGGTTCGGTTTACGAGGGCAATTTCAAGTATCTGGTTCAAACCCAGGGTCAATTTGGCACTGTTGAAGAGATACGAAATGCGGTTATCGCCTACAGGGGTGGGGGGATCGATCCGTCCACAAGCCGGAACACGGCCATTAGACTTCGGGACATTGCCGATGTGAGTGATTCGTACAAAGACGCTCCCAATAGGGTATATGTAAACGGCGTCCAGGGCATATACCTCTCGATTCAGAAGCAATCGGGCACTAATTCTGTGGAAGTTGCCAACAATATCGTTGCAAAATTGAAGGAGGTTGAAGGTGCTTTGCCGGCCGGCGTAAACCTTAGGCCTATTTATGATACAACTAAGTTTATTCGAAACTCGCTTAGGGGCGTTACGTCTTCGGCAATACTTGGAGCACTCCTGGCGATGCTGGTTTTGCTCTTCTTCCTTAGAAGCGTGAAGAGTACCTTCATAATTGGTCTTTCAATTCCCATCAGTCTGCTAACAACCATTATGATTATGTATTTTGCCGGCCTAACGCTCAATCTCATGACTCTGGCAGGGCTAACCCTTGGAATTGGCATGATAGTTGACTCCTCCATAGTGATTCTTGAAAACATTTACCGATATCGAGAAAAGGGAGCAAAGGCGATTCCGGCCTCGTTTCTGGGCGCTCAGGAAATGATGACCGCGATTACGGCTTCCATTTTAACCACTGTTGCTATCTTTCTGCCCCTGCTGATGTTCAAAAGAGAACTTGATTTAATAGGAGTTCTCTTTCAGGATTTATCCCTAACAATCATTATCTCGCTGCTTGTTTCGCTTCTGGTAGCTATCACGCTGGTGCCGGTTCTCACGAGCAAGTACCTGGTGCTCTACACCCACAGACAAAGGCCATCAGGGAGCTGGTTTTTTGCAGCGATAAGCAATGGTATCGGCAATGGATTTATCAGGTTTAACAATGCTTATAAACGCCTGCTGAACTTCGTTTTGGAGCACAAGGGATCCATGACGCTTATCATGATTCTGTTATTCATCGTCAGTTTTTTTACCCTGGAGCCTCTGGGTGGAAACATTGGGATAGAATCTACACCCGAGCAGGCTGGGGATTATCTGGAAGTCAGGATGGAGTTCCCTGTTGGAACCCGCTACGAGGTTACCGAGGCGGCTCTGATGGAACTGGCCGATCGCGCTCGAAGGGAAATAAAGGGATATCAGGATATTTTCATTTTCGTTGGAACTGGAGCGGATTTCTTTGTTCTAAGTTCCGAGTCCCACAGGGGCATGCTTGGCATTACTCTACTGCCCCCTGAGGAGCGAATCGATACCTATGGCGATGCGCTGCGAAAGATGCGCGCGAATTTCGATCTGTTTCCCTCGGCAAATTTCGATGTGCAGGAACCCCAGTTTTTTGATAACGTATCCCCCATCGATGTTATTCTGAGATCAGAAGATTTAGATAAATCTAGTGCACTGGCAGCAGAAATTCGCGATCTCCTCGAGAATCAGGTGGACGAGGTAATCGAGCCTCAGGTTTCTTTCCGTGGTGGACTTCCAATTACAAGCATAGTTTTGGAACGCGATAAGGCATACTCCCTGGGACTCAATATCAGTAGCGTAGCCAATGAGATAAGCGCGGCTGTAAATGGCAAGGTGGCCGGCCGTTATCGATCCGGCGGAGACGAGATTGATATCCTGGTGATTCTCCGGGAGGAGGATCGCCTGGAGATTACCGATTTGAACCGAATTTACATTCCAAATCAGGCTGGAGAACGCATTCCGGTAAGTTCGATTGCCAGAATCGAACGGACGACCGGACCGGTGTCAATAAGCAGGGAAAATCGCTCTAGAGTGGTGCATGTAACCGCTAGACCGAAGCCCCAGGTTCCCCTTAACGCGGCGGATGCCGCGGTGAAAAGAGCCATTGCCGAGAACATAGTTATCGACGAGGGCGTGGTTCTTGAATATTCCGGCGATTTTGCTAATCTTATTAGGCTTTTGCTCAGGTTTCTTGTGATTGTTCTGGTGGCATTGGCATTGGTTTACGGTATCATGGCCAGCTTGTTCGAATCGCTGAAGGATCCCTTCATTGTTTTCCTGTCTATATTCATGATTATTCCGGGAATCTTGTTTATGTACTCGTTTATGAACCTGCCCATTTTCGGATACACGGCGCCGTTATCCATGTACACGGCGTTTGGATTGCTGATGCTGGTCGGCATCTCGGTAAACAACGGCATCGTCCTTATTGACTATATGAACCTGCTGAGAAACCGAGGCTACCGAATCCGCGAGGCTACCGTTGAGGGCAGCGGTAACCGGCTACGTCCGGTCTTAATGACTTCCCTAACGACAATTATAGGTATGGCGCCCCTGGCCTTCAACACCGGAGATAGCGCTGAGCTGGTGCGTCCCATCGGCCAGACAATTATTGGCGGCATGCTGATGAGCACTTTGATGACTCTATTCCTGGTTCCAATGCTGTACGAAAGAATGAATAGAAAGGCCGATTTGAGGTATTCAAGCGATATAGAGAACTTCGATCCAAATAGCCCAGACGGAGCAGGAGGGGGGGGAGGTAGCGAATGAGAGGACTTAAAAGGGTGGAGATAATTGCGAATCATTCGGTTGAAAGCAACGTGATGGAGTCATTGGAATCAAGGGGCTTTGCGAGCCATTTCACCAAGATCCCAAACGTCCAAGGACGGGGGAATTCCGAGCCGAAGCAGGGGGATCATATCTGGCCTGAGGAGAATTTTCTCCTTATCATTTACTGCGACGATCAAGAGGCCGGGGTGATTGAAGAGGCGATAGATGGCGTGCGGAATGATTTCCCGGATGAGGGCATATGCTGTTTCGTTACGGATTGAATTAGAAGCTGCTGGAATTTCGATCCATCATAGGTTCGAAAGCGGGCCGCATCCGTTGGGATTGCGGCTCGTTTTTTTGATATAGGTAAATCTCGCGCTAAGGCGGCCCCTCCCCTAGGCATTATCTAATCCCCGATATGCCAGCTTACTCACGTATTGCGTGCTGGCCGCGAAGTCGATTCAAACTTAGTTCTTGAATTAGAAAGTACGGCACGCTTCTTGCATCGCTTCCTGCAGAAATCAAAGCAGGAGTGTTCGATGAAAGCATCGCTAACCGGGGCCGTTGTGGCCTACAAAAAAACCGGCCAAGGATGGCATGAGCTGTCCAAGCATATTTATCTTCTGGTTTACAAATTTCCCAGACTATGGACTTCGTGGGATGAGGATCGCTGTAGCGATTTCTTTCTTTCGTTTCATCCCAGAATTCCTCGTTTAGTAGAAAAATTTGAGCCGACGTACAGTTTTGAAACCTACTTGTTTAGCAGTCTGCGTTGGTTTATGAGAACCTTTACGGAGAATATGGCGAATCTGGAGCACTATGAAACGTGGTGCATCGAGGAAATGCGGGAAACTATGGAACCTCCCCTGCTTGGAAAAGAACAGGAAGACGAATCGGATTTACAGCTCTTAAGGGATTTTGACTTGGAACTCGATGAGACTGGCGTTATCAAGAATGACACTCTAAGGCGCCGAATTCTCTATGCAGTTTTGCTCAGAGCCGCTGATTTCAGCGACCATGATATTCCTCGAATTGCCAAGTTGATTGGCGTGGATGCGGATTGGCTTGTTGAGCAAGCGCATGAGGCGCGGTTCAGAATCGAGACAAAGGTAAAACTGAGGGAAGAACTAAGGGAGAAGCGGAATGATTATTGGTATCAATTGAGCAGGGCAAGAAAGAGGCTCACGGATGCCTATGACTCGGAACAACGTGATAAGTGGCAGAGGAGGGTCGATTTATTGGAGAACAGGCATAGAAAAATCTGCGGGAGTATTCGCAAGATGAGTATCGCACTTTCCCATAAGAGTATAGGGGAAATCATCAATGTTCCACCGGGAACCGTTTCATCTGGCCTCCATTTCCTGCGAAGGCACTTAGATGGAGAATAAGATGATGGCTGCCGTTGGATAGAACCGCTCCGGTTGGGATGGCTAGACGGATAATGCCGATATTGGGTAAATTCCGTTGCAATGGAACTCGTCTTAGCTAGCGGCAATGTGCATAAGCAGACCGAGCTTACACGAATTTTCGATTTGTACGAACTGGTCTTGGGCTCGGGAATAGGCAAGGTTTCGATGCCAAGGGAGAGCGCGCCAACTTATTTGGGGAACGCCCTGATAAAGGCCAGGGCGTTTTTGGGGCATACGGACGGTAGACCGATTATCGCTGATGACTCGGGTATTTCGGTACCGGCGCTCGGAGGTTCTCCGGGTGTCTTTTCAGCGAGGTACGGCAGCGATAAGGCCGGACGGAAATTGAATGCCGGGGAACGCAATGCATTACTGCTTGAAAGCATGGCGGGATTGACAGGCTCTGAACGTCGGGCTTTTTTTGTTTGTTCGATGGTGTTACTTGTAGATGAGTATAGATTTTTCACGGCACAGGAACTGCTTGAGGGCCTTGTCGCTGACCAACCCTCCGGTGAGGGAGGATTTGGCTACGATCCACTTTTCTTCGTGCCGAGCGTGGGATGTACCACCGCGGAATTAGCTGCCGAGGGAAAGGACAGGATTTCTCACAGGGGTCGAGCCGGGCGGCGCATCAAGGCAGTCTTAGACAGCCTGCATACCGAGCCCTAGGATTAAGGATTGCGCACCACAATTCGCGGCGGCGTTTTAGAATTTGAGATGGAGTCGGGAGGTTGATTTATGGCGGAGCCGGTAGTTACGGCGCGTGGAGAGGTAAAACTAGAGGATACCTGGGATTTGGGAACCCTTTTTACGAGTGACTCGGAATGGGAAGAGGGATTGTCGAAATTTGAGTCTGGTATTCCAAGGGTAATTGAATTCAAAGAGAGACTTGGTGCATCGGCGGAAACAATGGCCGCCGCATTGAATTACATCGTGCTTGATATGGGACTCTTGGAGGAGAGACTGGGGTACTATGTAATGCTACGCCAATCCGAGGATATCGGCGATGGCCATGTCCAGGGCCTCTATGGCCGCTATATCAATCTCGCCACTAAATTTGCGGCGGCGAAAAGCTGGTTGGAACCTGAGATTCAAGCCATCGATGAAGAAGTGATTCAGACATACTTGAATTCCGAACTACTCGCGGATTTTCGAGTATACCTGCGCAAGCTTCTGCGCTTCAAACCCCATGTGTTATCGGAAAAGGAGGAGAGCCTCCTTGCCAGGCAAATCGAATCGGTTCAGGTGCCATCCAAGGCATTCAGTGCACTCATGAACGTAGATATGGATTTCGGCAGGGTTAAGGTAGGCGATACGGAGGTTCCGCTAACCCAAAGCAGCCTTATCTCTCTGCTGCAAAACAAAAACAGGACTGTACGCGAGGAGGCCTATCGAAAATTCTATCGCTGCATCGATGCACACAAGAATACACTGGCCGAGTTGTATTCGGGCAGCGTTCTCCGAAGTAAGTACATAGCGGAGGTTCGTTCTTATCCGAGTGCTCGGCATATGGCTCTGTTTCCCGACAATGTGGATATAGCCGTGTACGACAACTTGGTGAACTCCGTTCGACGCAATCTCAAGGCATTGCATGAGTACTACGGATTAAGAGCGGAGATGCTTGGACTCCAAGACGACCTTCGACCATGGGACCTCCATGTCTCCATAGTGGATATCACAGATATTCGCCATACCTGGGAGGAGGCGGTTGAAGTGCTTTGCGATGCGCTTAAGCCTCTCGGCCTGGAATATGTGAGAGTTCTGCGAACCGGTCTCATGGGACGCTGGGCCGATCGCTATGAGAATAAAGGTAAACGTTCCGGCGCATTTAGCGCGGGTTCATACACAGGCCACCCCTACATTTTTATGAATTACAAAGAAGAGGTGCTTAGGGATTTATTCACGATGGCCCACGAGGCCGGCCATTCCATGCACAGCTGGTACAGTGCGAGAAACAATCCCTTCCCCCACTACGACTATACAATCTTCGAGGCCGAGGTGGCTTCCACTTTTAACGAGCAACTACTAGCCAAGAAGCTTATCGAGGAAAGCGACGACGATGCGGTAAAGGCATATCTTATCGGGAAGCAGATAGATGATGTAATCGCTACCATATACAGGCAAACGATGTTCGCGGAATTCGAACGAGAGATGCATTCGATGGCCGAACGAGGCGAGCCCTTAACCCTGAATATCCTGCGAGAGAAATACTTGGATTTGCTTAGGGACTATTTTGGCGATGCAATGCACTTCATAGATGAAAGCAGTCTGGAGAGCTTGCGGATACCTCACTTCTACAGCGCTTTCTATGTCTACAAATACGCCACCGGATTATCCGCCGCCATGGTCCTTTCGGCGCGGCACAGCGGGGAATCCGAAAAAAAAGCCTACTTAAGCTTCCTCAAGTCGGGTGGATCGAAATATCCCCTCGAATCATTGAAACTTGCCGGTGTAGACATGAGCAGAACAGAAGCGGTGGACGCCGCACTCGAGCGCTTCGAAGGCCTTGTAAGGGAATTCCAGCGCCTAAGCAAGCGACTTCAGGTTCATCGAACTACTTCGAAAATTTCGTCCAGTCTACACGAACATTGACGGCATCTGCCAGGGCTTCCATATCCTCATCGGTGTGATAAAGCATGGGAGCCTCCGTGAGTTCCACCCTGCCCTCGGGATTGCGAATATATCGCACAGCCTTATGATGCTTGGCTTCATAATCTAAGCTTTCGCCCCCATCGGCGCCCTCCAGATGAATTTTGCCGTTGCAGAGACAGAAATAAACAGAATCCGTGCTTTCAACCTTGATGTAGTAGAGGGTGCCCCTTACCGCCGCGGCCACGTTCGGAGTTTGAACAAGCCATGCCTTCCTAGTTGAGAGGAAACGAGCCTTGGATTGAATAACCGCCAGGGCTCCAGTTACGAGGTTGAATGTTTTTTCCTTCGCGTTTAATACAAGATTGGTATTCTCCTCCACGCTAATTATCCGATTTTCGCCAAATACAATCTCCGCGTGCGATCCAAAATCCGTAACAATGGCATCCCCATCCATAACTTCAAGCCCTATTTCCGCCGCTCGACCATTTACGGTTACCGTTCCTTCGAAATACTGAATAACGCCCGCCGTTCTGCTCGCCTGAGTATCCTCGTTGCTACATGATACGAGGGCGAAAATCAATGTCAGCGAAACTGCTGCGCTAAAAACCTTCATAACATTGCTCCCTTCATAAGTTCTAAGCTGAATCGGACAGGACGGCCAAGCGGCTAAACCCGACCGAAAATACCGTGAGCTTAGTTCAATCAGTATACAACAATTTTGGTTCAAGCTCCCAGCTTGTGTTATTACAGTTATGTAAATATCGGTATTCTTCCGCGGGTAGAAGGGCTAGAATACCCTACCATGCTGGATCTCAAGTATATCAAAGAGAATGCCAAGGCTGTGAAAAGCAATGTCGCGGATAGGTTCATGAACGCTGATGTGGACGAGGTGCTTAGATTGTATGATCGCCGCAACTCGCTGATTAGCAGTACTGACGAACTGCGCAGGCGACGGAACGAAAATACCGTCTCGATGAAGCAGGAAAAGAACCCAAGGATGCGGGAGAAGTTGATTCTCGAGGGTAGGAACTTGAAAGATGACATCGCCGTGGCGGAAGCGCAGCTCACGGAAGTAAAAAGCTCCCTTCTAGAAGCCGCCAAGCGAATTCCCAACATGAGCCATCCCAATGCGCCGCGGGGCAGGGAAGAGGAGGCTAACAGGGAAGTGAGCCGGCACGGCGAGCTTCCAAGGTTCAGTTTCAAACCCAAGGATCATCTCGAACTGGGCACCAGCCTGAATCTAGTCGATTTCGAAACCGCCGCAAAGGTATCCGGGAGCAAATTCTACTATCTGAAAAATCAGGCGGTTGCCTTGGATTTAGCGCTGAGTCGCTATGCGCTGGACATACTAGCCAAGCACGATTTCACGGTTGTCATCACTCCCGACATTGCCAAGGAAGAAATCGCCGAGGGGATAGGTTTTGTGCCCCGTGGACCTGAAACAAATATATACACGCTGGAAGGCACCGGAACCTGCCTGATTGGCACGGCCGAGATTACCCTAGGCGGCTTTTATGCCGGCGAAATAATCGATTTAGACAATGGCCCAATCCTGCTGGCCGGGCTCTCACACTGTTTTCGCAAGGAGGCGGGAGCGGCGGGAAAGTATTCCAAGGGACTCTATCGAGTACACCAGTTTACCAAGGTGGAAATGTTCGCCTACACGCGCGCCGAAGATTCCGAGCGGGTTCTTACCGAATTGCGGGATATCGAGGAGGAGATTTTTAGAGGCTTGGAAATTCCCTATCGTGTTGTCGACGCCTGCACGGGCGATTTGGGTATGCCCGCGTACCGAAAATTCGATTTGGAAGCGTGGATGCCGGGCCGTGGCGAAAATGGCGACTGGGGCGAAGTGACAAGCGCATCCAACTGTACGGACTACCAGGCGAGGCGGCTTGGAATTCGATACAGGGAGGGTGGGAAAACCCGATATGCACATACGCTAAACGGTACGGCGATTGCGGTATCGAGAGTCCTGGTTTCTCTGCTGGAAAATGGCCAGAGGGAGGATGGATCGGTGGTAATGCCAAAAAATCTGGCACCCTATTGTGGATTCACCGAAATAAGGGCTGTATAGCAGAAAGGCTAATTGAATTCGGAGGTTTTAGCTGTTTGATTTTGCCGAATCCCGGCATGGCCCCTCCCCAATTGTAGTTGCGGAACTGGGCACCTCACACCAGGGTGATTTGGGGCATGGCCTCGAGCTGGTAGATGCGGCCGCGGATAGCGGGGCGCATGTTGCCAAGTTGCAGGTAGTATTTGCCGACGAGATTCTTCCACCCGAGGCTGGACTTGTGCAGCTCCCCGGGGGCAGCTTCCCCTTGTTCGAGGTTTTCAAATCTCTGGAGCGCCCGGCGGAATTCTATGCGGCCCTGAGGGAGCGGGCTCTCAGTCGGGGCTTGGAATTCTTAGCCAGTCCCTTCGGGAGGAAGGGCTTTGAACTGCTCGAAGAAATTGGGATTGCAGCCTGGAAAATTGCCTCGCCGGAATTGAATCACGAGGAACTACTGGAAACTCTTACGCGAACCGGCAAACCCCTAATCCTCTCCACGGGCGTATCGGAAATCGAAGATATCAGAAGGGCTCTTGAAATCGTGGAAGGCGCCTCTTTGAGGAGGAACCGGCAGTCCGTAGCCCTGCTTCACTGCATAACCAGCTACCCCGCTCCCGAAAATCAAGCTAATCTTCGCACAATTCAAACCCTGAGGAAGGCCTTTGGTAAACCCGTGGGCATCTCGGATCATTCAAGACATGCCGTACTCGTACCGGCCCTTGCCTCCGCCCTCGGCGCCGTGATAATAGAGAAGCATATAACCCTGAGCCGTGACGCCGGTGGGCTGGACGACCTGATGGCTCTCGATGCCGAGGAATTTGCCGAGATGTGTGAGGCGGTTACCCGCCACGCGCCTCCACGGGAGTCCGAGGCTTCGGAAGCGCACCTTGCCGAGACAGTCGAAGAGCTGGCCGGCGAGTACGGGCGAGAACGAGTGGAGGCGGCGCTCGGAAATGGAATCAAGCGTCTAGCCGGCGCGGAGACCGCGAATTATGGCCGCAGCAACCGCTCCCTCCATGCCATAGGGGCCCTCCCAGCCGGAATTCCGGTAAGCGAAAAAAACAGCGCCATCCTAAGAACTGAGCGTAATCTCAGACAGGGAATAATGCCTCGAGACCGGCGCCGAGCGTATGGACGCCGATTGGTGAACAGCATTCCGCCGGGCGAGGGCATTCGCTGGGAAGACTTGGAATGAACTTAGGCGGCGTTAGCTGCAGCGACGGGGAACTCCGCTCCGCCCTAGAGCGGATGATACTCTCCTCTTCCGGATGGCGAAAAATTTTCGCGCCGGATGGCGAGCATGGCAGGGGTAAAACACCGCGGCCTGCCGATCGCTGCCTAGCCGTGGCGATGGGCATAATTTGGGGACGCTGGCTTGCCTCAAAGCGCGACAAAAGAAAGCCGAGAGTTCTAGTGGCAACCGATTCCAGACCCACCGGCGCGGCGCTTTCGAATTCACTGATGCGGGGACTTCGTGCCGTTCGATGCAAGGTTATTTTTATCGGAATTGCCGCCGCGCCGGAGATGATGGCGTTTTGCCAAAGTAACAAGGGTATCTCCGGGGCAGCCTATATCAGTGCCAGCCACAACCCACTCGGATACAACGGAGTGAAGTTCAGCGCGGACGGCGCTGTAATCGGCGGCTCGGCATCCGAGGCGCTTATCGGAGAATTCCGTAAATTCGTAATGACCGAGGGTGCGGCGGAGGCTCTGATAAGTTTGATATCGGGAGAATGTCTCGGAATCAGATTCAGCTACAGGCAGAAAAGGCGCTGCTTGAGGGCCTACACCAAGCAGCTAAGCTTCATCGCCGGCGGCGCGGAGAGCAGAGCCGGCAGAAAAATCGTACTAAAGAGACTTAGGCAGGCATTGTCCGAGAGGCCACTTGCGGTGGTTGCCGATCTAAACGGAAGCGCTCGCTGCCTCTCTGGCGATAGGGTGCATCTCGAATCACTCGGAGCGAAACTCTACACCTTCAACAGCATGCCGGGCCAAATCGAGCACGAGATTTTACCCGAGGGGCGAGCCCTCGAGCCCTGCAGGGAATATCTGGAGAGTCTCCACACGCGTGGTGCGCGGCTCGGTTATGTTCCGGATAACGACGGGGACAGAGGCAATCTGGTAATCTGGGACGATTCCTCCCAAAGCGCCCGTATCCTAGAGGCTCAGGAAGTTTTCGCAATTACAACTCTGGCGGAATTTGCCTGCGCCGCCTGGATGGGAATTCCTCCGGGCAAAAATGTCGCTCTGGTGGTAAACGGCCCCACGAGCCACCGTGTGCGCCTAATCGCCGAAGTCTACGGGGCATCCGTTTTCGAAGCCGAGGTTGGCGAATCCAATGTGGTGAATCTGGCCCGAGAACTCAGGGGAAAGGGCTATAGAGTTCGTCTGCTTGGCGAGGGCTCGAACGGAGGCGTTATCATCCATCCGGCGCGGGTGCGCGATCCGCTTAACACCGTTAGCGCCATACTGAAACTCCTGCGCCTGCCCCAACTGCCCGAACGCCCGAATCCCTTCGAGGACTGGTGTCGAAGAAGCGGCCAATCCGCGCTCTATAGAGAGAATTACGGAGTTGCCGAGGTATTGGCGAGTCTACCGGCCTTTACCACGAGTCCGGCATCGGCCGAGAATTCAAAAATGAAGATAGCCTGCACCGAGCATGATATCCTGAAGTCCGAGTGGGAGGGCATATTCAACAGGCAGTGGGCCATTCACGCGGAGGATTTGCGGAAGGCCTATGAGTTCCATTCGTGGATACAGTTGAACAACATCGGTATAAATAGCCGTCAAGGCTCCGGCCCGGAGGCGCGAAAAGCCGCATCCAATGGCGGCCTTAAAATCGTCTTTCGCGATAAGATGCAGCGCGATGCCGGGTTTCTCTGGATGCGCGGCAGCGGCACGGAGCCGATTTTCAGGCTGATGGCTGAAATAAGGGGAGCGCGGCCAGAGGCGGAGGCGGCGCTAATCGCTTGGCACCGCGCGATGATATCCGAGGCGGACAGGCTGGCCACGGGTGGCAAGTCCGAAAAAATTCCCATTCCAAGCCCAGCCGGGGCGCATCCGCCTAAGCGCCGGGCCGGCTCTAGCCCACCCCAATAGCCTGTTTAAGACGCCGAATGGTATTCACCGCGATCAGTCTGGCCCGCTTTGATCCCTCGGCCAGAATCGCATCTATGACCGAGGTATCCGACATTAGCTTATCATATTTCGCGCGCATCGGAGCAATCTTGGAATCGAGCAGCGCAAAGAGGGCCTCTTTAGCCTCTCCCCATCCCATGCCCCCTCTCCGATACCTATCCGCCAGAATTTCTTTCTCAGCTTCACTTGCAAGCAGCCTAAAAAGAGAGAAGACATTGCACTCCTCGGGATTCTTGGACTCTTCTACACCCTGGCTGTTGGTTACAATCCTCATAATAGTCTTTTTAAGCTGCATTTCGGGCGCGAAAAGCGGAATGTGATTGTTGTAGCTCTTAGACATCTTGCGGCCATCCAAGCCCGGCACGCTCATCAACTTCTCGTCAATCCTGGCCCTTGGAATCACAAGTAAGCTTCTTTTGTAATTGTAGTTCACCGCTCCCGCGATGTCCTGGGCCATTTCTATGTGCTGCACCTGATCTCCGCCCACCGGAACATACTCCGTATCGAAGAGTAGAATGTCGGCGGCCATCAGCACCGGGTAGGTAAACACTCCCATGTTAATCCCATTATCATCGCTCAGGTTTTTCGATCGATTCGAATCAACCGCCGCCTTGTAAGCATGCGCCCTATTCATCAACCCCTTTGCCGTAAAGGCCATCAGGATTGTAGCCATTTCGAAGATTTCCGGCACGTCTGACTGCCTATACAGAAGAACCCTGCTGGGATTCAAGCCGCAGGCCAGCCAAACCGCCGCCACCTCGTAGGTATAGGAACGCAGCAACCCCGCGTTCTGAATCGCGTTTAGGGAATGATAGTCGGCTATGAAAAACCGCGCTTCTACATTTTTCTCATCGGCCATGGCCAGCGCGGGGCGAATAGCTCCAAGGTAGTTTCCCAAATGGGGCATCCCAGTGGGTTTGATTCCGGTTAGGATAACAGTATTGCGCATGAGTTAGGAGTATATCCGCGCTACTCACGGAGTAGAACCCATCGTCCGGATGCTTGGCCATGGCTTTCAATCGAATCCTGGAGAGACCGCCGGAACTAATGGGGATTTCTCGGGGCTGTCCGAATTCGGCAAAAATCGCCATGAATCGGGGGGGCGTATCATAGATTCTTCCTTCCAGCTTTTAGGCTGCTCTAATGCGAACGGCAGATACCGTTTTTTTGCAGAAAATTTTAAACGTGGTTTTACGGACTGGCGATGTATCCTAAGTAGGTTTAGAATAGCGCCATGGCGCATATCTTCGTAGTGGAAGACAGCGAGGCAACCGTGGAGACTGTTACCGGGTATTTGCAGCTGGCCGACCACGAGGTTTCCAGTTTCGAAAGCATTGGCAGTGTTCGCGAGGCATTGAAACACCGCAAGCCGGATCTCATACTCCTCGATGTGGTTCTTCCCGACGGAGATGGATTCCTGTTTACCAAGGAATTTCTCAGCAAGGAGCAAATCCCTATAATATTCATGTCCGTGCGCGAGTCCGAGTCCGATAGGATAACCGGCTTTGAAGTAGGCGCGGACGACTACATAGTTAAGCCGTTTAGCCCGAAGGAGCTGGTGCTCCGTGTGGCGGCGGTTTTGAAGCGCAGCTCGGGCAAGTCTAATTCGAAGGTGAAGCGTATTTGGGCTCTCCGCGGGCATAGGCTCACGGCGGACGAGGAATCGCACAAGGTGGATGTGGATGGCGAGCCGTTGAAGCTTACCGCGGCCGAGTGGAAAATCCTGCTGTACCTAACCTCGAATGACGGCGCCGTGGTAAGCAGAGAGCAGATTTTGGACCGCTGCCTCGAGTACTCATTCGAGGGTTACGATAGAACGGTCGACACGCATGTCAAGAATCTTCGTGCAAAGCTGGGCTCTCCCGAGTGGATTGAAACCGTGCGCGGCTACGGCTACCGCTTCGCCGGCATGTCCGAATAGGCCCCATTCCGGCACTAACCGAGGCGTAGCGGCCTTTCCATATGGCGTTTACTAGTCTCGTCGCGTTAGCACTTCACACATTCTTCTACATTCCTTCATTTAATATTCATATTTTCAACATATATTGCACACATACCTCGATTATTATCAGGGGCCTTTGCTGATACTTGGGGATTGCGCCGGGTTCCGGCGTTTTTGGAACAAAATCATTATTTTACAGGAGAGAAAACAATAATGAGGAAACTGACTTTGTTGGCCCTAGTGGCCCTGGTAGCCGGGACTGTTTATGCCGAAACCGATCCTGGTTTCTCTGGTGAATTCGACTTCTTCGCCACCGCCGATATCAAGAATGAGCATGCTGTAGTTGGCAATAACACCGGATTCAAAATTGCCCTTAACGGCGTTATCGATGAGTGGACAACAGTTAACGCCACAATCGAGAAAAAAAGGCGCCGAATCGCGGAGCGAATTCTCGAAATAGAGGATGAAAACGGTAAGCAGAAGAAAAAAGGCGCCATTAAAAAAGGCGATGTAATCATCACCGGCAAGGAGAGACATAAAATCAAGGAAAAACACACAGAATACATCGGAGATCCCACCAGCACCCCGGTGAAAACGGCAAAAGATGCGAAGGATCTGCTCGACAAGTCAAAACCCGAAAACATCTGGGGTATGGATACCTTGGAACTCCTGACCTTGAATGAGTTTACGATGACGAACGACCTCACGGGCGCGCTTGGCTTTCCCGATTCCCCCGTGGCCGTCTCCCTTACCTGGGGAAAAACTAAACTGGTTCCCGCTAACTTCCACGAGGTGGGAAAAATAGGATACTTGGCCCATGAAGCAACAGATTCTTACTATGGGCTCAATATCGCCCTTACAATAGTGGAGAAGGTTAAGATTATTTCGGGCATCTACCCAACCACCTTTTTTAGCGGTAACTACAGCAGGGATGGCAAGGCCCAGCCTGTTGGCGCTATCGATGTGCAACTGCTCGATCTTGTAGAGGGTTTGAATTTTAATCTCTTTTTCACAACGGATCCTCACAGAGATACTGAAGATGCCACCGTAACACTTGTTCCGACCGAAGAATTGGGTTTAACGGTTGGTTATACCGGCCTGGAACCCTGGGGTTTCGGACTTGCAACCTCCTACGATCTGGAATCAGAGGTTTTTGATATCGGTGTTTCGGCCTCGTATACGCATGAGATGACAGATTCCGCGTTGGCGTTTGTAATAGATAAGTTCCCCAAAACGTCTACTAGAGGATCAGGGGCAGCAAAAGTCACTACGACTAGCCCGATTGAACTCTATTTTGTAATAGATGAGAGATTCAAAGCGATTCCGGGAGTACTCGACATCGTTTTCAACATGAAGCTCCCCTTGAAGGGGAACAAAGTAATAAAGGCAGGTGGAAAAACGACAACAGAGAAGCTGAACTTGGGAGAATATATGAAAGAGAAGATTTCGTTCGATGGTGGACTCGAGGCCTACCTTGGCTCTGTTACCTACGGCCTTGGATATGAGCATAATCAACGGAATAAGTACTCCCCGAATGGAGATGCTTCCAGGGGCATCTACTTCAGGGTAAAGGCTAAGTTCTAAGCTTAATTTGCTTTTCTCTAACCCCGCCCGAGGCGGGGTTTTTTTTGCACAGCCCATTGACAGCATGAGTGGTTGTGCGTAGGATGTAGCCGATGCTTATTAGAATGCCGGCCATCCTTCTGCTTCTCGCATCCTGCATCTCAAGGCCACCGGTGCCGACTGGAATATCTTTCACTCTGAAATCCGCCGATTTGACAATTCAGTTAGTCCCTCTCGGCCGCGAAGAGCTAAGAGAACGCCACGGCGTAAACACCAATAGAGTTAGGAATCCGTTTATCGACTACCCAGCCCAGTTCTTGAAAAAGCGCATCGTGGTTTTTGAAACCGAGATAAGCACTGATGAATCCGAGGTGCTGTTCCAGCTCGATGAGATTCATCTGGCGATTGGAGGAGTAAGGGATGCCGCCGCCAGCCCCAGGCTCCTGATGAATTACTGGAAGGGCTATGCAAGCCAAGAAGAGGCGGTGCTCATGCAATCACTGATGCGCAAGATGATGCTGGGCAGGGAATTCAGCGTGAGCCCCGATATGCCTGCCAAGGGATATCTGGTGTTCGCCCATTCCTTCCCCAAGGAGGGAGGCGAGGCCATGATTTCTTTCAACGTTAGCACCCCCGCGGGAGATGAGGGAGTATTGGAGCAGGCGATGGAGTTCACAGAGGCGGAGGGGGGCGGAAAATTCGATATAATGGGCATATTCACCAAGGAATCCTAGGGTTATTTCTTCCGCTTACGCCAGCTCCTTCTGAACGATCTTCTCATTCGCCCGGAGCCCATCATTATGCTGATAGGGCGGAGGCTTTCGATGTGAGAAAGGAGTATTTTCAAGGCCACCGTTAAGGGCACCGCCAGGAACATGCCGGCGAATCCCCAAATCCATCCCCAAACAATCAGTGAAATCAGTATCACCAGGGGGCTAAGATCCAATTGATGCCCTTGGAGCTGAGGATCGATTATCGAGCCTATAACGATTTGAATCATTGGCATCGTAACCCACACCGCTATGATTCGGTTCCAGTCCGGGTAGAACTGGGCGAAGCCCAGGGTCATGGTGATTAGCAAAACGAAGAAGCTCCCCAGGTTGGGGATGTAGTTTAGGAGAAAGGCCATCAAACCCCAGAATCGCGCTAAATCCTGTCCGATAATACTGAGACTCAGCCATACCAGCAGGCCGGTAACCGTGCTCAGCATGGTTTTCAAAATAAGGTAACGAGCCACCTGCTTCGAGGCGTCCGAAACCGCCCTGGCAACTTTGACATTCACGTGATGTGGGAAGGCTCTCCTCAGCTTTCGCCAGGAGAGAGGCGTTTCAATCTGCATAAGTACTATGAAGAGGAGCGCCAGTCCCAGGGATGTTCCGAAACTGACAAAGGATCCCGTCATCTGAATTATTTGATCGAGTAGATTTCGAGTCCATCCCATCGTGGGGAAAAACTCCTCGGGGATTTTCAGTCTGCCCCATATTTCGCGAAGAATCTGGGAGAAACGGGACTGATAGACTTCAAGAGAGTTAGCGAAATTGTACAGGCTCGAGTAGAATATCTGCCCAACCCCATAGAGTACAACGAACACCGCGAGCATCACCAGGATAATCCCGACGAAGCGCGGAACCTTCAGTTTCGCGAGCCGATTTACCAGAGGCGTTAGCATTAGGGAAACAAGGGTTGCGAAGGCAAGGGGTACGAAAACTCTCTGCAAGAAATGCAGAACAGCACCCAGGGCGAGGAGGGTTAGAATGCCGAGAAAGGCTGTTTGTATGTTGCGGGATTCCATGCCGGTATTCTATCGCAAAATCTGGGGGAGATATAGCTGCGGGAATCTCTTAACCACTTTGAACGGATAGGCTAGAGTGCTCGTAGGATGTCTGGAATTAGGGCTTCCCTGGGGAGCACACGTTTTCTGCGCTCATATCCGAGCTATGCTTCACTGCCGCTCGATAATGGCCTCGAAGTGGCCTTTGCCGGCCGATCGAATGCGGGTAAGTCCTCGGTACTCAATGCCCTATGCGGCCGAAGGATCCTCGCCAAGATATCATCCACGCCCGGCAAAACCAGGCATATAAATGTTTTTGAAAGCGATGGAAATTTCAGACTGGCGGATCTGCCCGGTTATGGATATGCGAGGCTAAGCGCGAGTGAGAGGCGGCGATGGGGCAGGGAGCTTAGTCGCTATGTAACGGAAAGAGAGTGCCTGCTGGGACTGATTATTGTAATGGATATCCGCCATCCATTAATGGAAACCGACAAGGAGATGCTGGCGCTCTGTCGCATCGCCGAACGCAGGGCGCATGTTTTGCTAAACAAATCCGACAAGCTTAATTTCAGTAGACAATACGCGAGTCTGGAACAGGTAGGGAAGAGTCTAGGTTCCCTGTTTCCAGGAGTCAGTTGCGGCTGCTTCTCGGCTTTCAAGGGGGATGGCATAGCGGAACTACGGAGGGTGTTGGATGATTGGGTTCGGATAGTTGGAGCTGGTTGAATTGTGCCTTTGCGGCAGGTATTCTATTATGGCGCCCATGGAAACGATTCTCATAGGCGGGATAAAACACTGTGGTAAAACGACTTTGGGAAGCATTGTCGCGGTAGAGCTCAATTACGATTTTTTTGATCTCGATGAGCTTATACTAGGGGAGGGCATGGATGAATGGGATTCGGTTCGGGAAGTTATGCGGAAGCTCGGTGTGGATGAATTTAGAAAACTGGAGGCCATGGCTGTTACATCCTTTATTGAAAGAATCTTTCCCAGCCTGTCTAAGGGTGGGGTAATTCTCTCCCTTGGTGGAGGCGTAATAGAGAACAGCGAGGCAATGGCTCGCCTTGGCAATAGGGGAACGAGGGTATATCTTCTAGCTTCTTTCGAATTACTCTACCGGCGCATCAGCTCATCGGGTAAACCTGCCTTTCTATCGGCAGAAAGTAGCCACGAGGAATTTTCCGAACTCTATAGGCGCCGGGATATCCTATACAGAAGGTTTGCGGATTTGATACATGAAGTGGATAATTCGCCCGCGGAGATTAACGCACGGCGATTGCTGCTTGCATTGGAGGAGCACTATGCCGGGAAATAGTTTTGGACACTATCTCATAATAAGTACCTTCGGCGAATCTCACGGTGCGGGCATCGGCGTTACAATGGATGGACTTCCTCCGGGCCTGGAAATAAACGAAGAGCTTGTGCAGAAGCAGTTGGATCGTCGCAGACCCGGGCAGTCCGATATTACAACGCCGAGAAGGGAAGCAGACAGGGTAAGCATACTCTCCGGAGTTTTCGAGGGGAGAACCACCGGAACACCTCTGGCCATGTTGCTTCATAACAGCGATGCACGCTCGTCGGACTACGGTGGTATCGCGGAAAAATTTCGTCCCGGCCACGCGGATTACACCTATACCAGGAGATATGGTTTCAGAGACTGGCGTGGCAGTGGTAGGGCGTCCGGACGTGAAACCGCGGCCCGAGTAGCCGCCGGCGCTGTCGCGCGGCGGTGGTTGGATGAACAAGGGGTTTCGATTTTGGGCTTTGTGAAAAGCGCCGCCGGCATTAGCTGCGAGACATTCGATGCGGATTATATCGAAAGAAATCCCATGAGGGCCTGCGATCGTGTCGCTGCTCAAAAAATGGAGGCAAGGATTAGGGAGCTAATAGAAATTGGCGACAGCGCCGGTGGTGTAATAGAATGCCGCATCAATGGTGTGCCGCCTGGTCTGGGGAATCCCGTCTTCGGTAAGTTGGAGGCCGACTTGGGCAGGGCCATACTCTCGATTGGTGCGGTTCGCGGTTTCGAGATTGGCGTTGGATTTCTCGCTGCCAATATGAGGGGCAGCGAACATAACGATCAGATGGATTCCAGCGGGTTTAGAAGCAACAACGCCGGTGGAATAATTGGCGGTATAAGCACCGGCCAGGAAATAGTTTTCAGAGCCGCTATCAAGCCCGCGAGCTCTATCAGCCTCCCCCAGATAACCAGGAATACAAGGGGCGAGACTGTTGATATAAGCACCGAGGGCCGCCATGATCCAACCATATGCCCCAGAGCAGTTCCGGTTATCGAGGCCATGGCAGCCATTACCCTAATGGATCAGTGGTTGGGATATCGATCCCTTCGTGGAATAGACCCAGGTCTACCTGACGGGGAAGATGGGGATAAGCACGCCCACTGACCTTCAAAGAGGGGAGCGTGTTAGTAATTTACCTAACAACGTAAAAGAATAGAGACTGCCTAGGCGGTCCGAATGGCAGCCCTATTCATCCATCTCCGAGAATTCAGATTTTTCCGCGCCGCAAAGAGGGCAAACCCAGTCTTCCGGCAAATCTTCGAAAGCTGTTCCGGAGACAACTCCGTTATCCTCATCGCCTTCAGCAGGATCGTAGATATAGCCACAGACATCACACACGTACTTCTTCATAAATCACACCTCCGTTAGCTCTCACTCAACGCTCCTGCTGCCTCGCGGAAACTTCCTTATCCAACTGGTACAGGCCTATTTTATTATCGCCTATCATTGTAAGCTTGTCGATCAGGCCTTGTGCGGTAGCCTCCTCTTCGATTTGCTCAGTGACAAACCAACCGAGAAATGTCTCCGTGGCGATATCATCTTCCTCGCGGGAATCGCGAACCAAATCATGAATGCGCTTGGTAATATATCTTTCATGCTCTAGAGCAGCTATAAAAGCCTCCAAAGGGGTTTCCCAAGTGGACTGGGGTTCAGGCAGCGCAGCATAAAAAACCCGCTCATCGTTTTCATTGAGGTAACGATGAATTCTCTGAGCATGAGAACGCTCCTCGGCGGCCTGCACCGTCATCCAGACGGCAAAGCCATGAAGATTCTTCGCATGGAAGTCGGCAGCCATCGATTCATATAGATAGGCCGAAACCAGTTCTTCATTGAATTGGCTGTTCAGAGCCTCCACCATTGATTTTGAAATCGCCATCTATTTTCCTCTCCAGAGACCATGAATATTGCAGTATTCGCGGGCCACTATTTCCTTGGGATTCTCGATAGAGCAGGAAAAATGCACCCTTGGTTCATCGCCGCTTTTTAGTTCTCGCAGCATTCTCTGGCCGTCTACCACTAGTTCAATCCACTGAATCAAGTGATTTTCCAGCATTGGATGGGGAGTGCTGCCCACCGCAACATCGAAGCCGCCGTCTATTTTCTTTATAATTGGAACATGCTTCTCCTTAGATGAGTCTGCCGTTTGCTCCGGCATCTGGACCATGTCTTTTCCACAGCAATCCAAACCTCCATTGCCAACATCCATTACCATCATTACGCAGTTGCAGCTCTCACACTTATACACCTCATACTTTTTAGCCATATATACCCCCTAAATTTTATACCCCATAGAGCGGAGCTTAACAAATCAAGTCCGTCGCGCCTAGTTGATGCGGCCTCAAACTTCACAAGCACGCGAGACCTCGTCGACACGGATTCTACCAGTTTTCGCCAAGTATTTCAAAATATGCCCGGGGATGCGCACATGCGGGACATTTCGCGGGCGGCTCTAGGCCCTCATAGAGATAACCACAGTTGATGCAGCGCCAAACTACCTTCATATCCCTTTTGAAAACCATTCCGGAATCCACATTTCTCTTCAACGCGAGATATCGTTTCTCATGCTGTTTTTCCGCAACAGCGATAGCCTCGAAAACATAGGCGATTTCATTGAATCCCTCTTCCCGAGCAATTTGTGCAAACCCGGGATACATGGTGGTCCATTCATAGTTTTCGCCATCGGCGCCGCTCTGCAGATTTTCGCTCGTGGTTCCGATCAGGCCAAAGGGGAATTCGGCTTCCGTGTTTATAGTCGAGGATTCACCGGTCATATATCGGAAGATACGCTTCCCATGTTCCCTTTCCTGGTTTGAAGTTTCTTCAAAAATCAGGGCAATTTGAACCAAGCCTTCTTCCCGGGCCTTGCCGGCAGCATATGTGTATCGGTTGCGAGCCTGCGATTCACCCGCGAATGCAGTCATCAAGTTTTGCTGTGTCCTGGTACCCCTGAGTTCTTTCATGTTATTCACCCCTTGCATCAGATTTTATCCAGAGCAACGCCCTCTATTCCATATCATAAGGTCACACAGGGGGTTTTACAAGTTTAATCACAAATAATTCTTGATAATACAAAGCGTTAGATTGTTTTTGCCAAGTTAAGAGAATTTGCTTTTGTTAGACGCCGCTAGTATACGTAGCTGCCCCGTTCTCACACGCGATTCGCTGATATCGCCAGGCGGATGGGAAGCTCTATCACCCCAAGCCGATTAATTGTTATGGATGTTAACGCTCTACCGAGAATCGCAGCGATAGTGGCAAAAATTTGCTCTAAACTCACGAGGGCCGCGATCGAGATAGCCGCCTTGGCGATCCAGGTGAGCGATAGATTCAATGTCGCCACAGCTCTGAGGCGTGGATGCTCTTAAAGAGTCAATTTCGATTGCAAATCGCGCCCGAGCAGGGGCTTATTTCTGATACAGGGGCCTTGCATGATATTTGGTGTGCAGCAAATCATGGCTTTTACGCGATAGCGGCTTGCCCAGGAATTCCTTGTAAATCCGTATGATGTCAGGATTTTGATGCGAGCAGCGAACCACACTTTTTTCGTCGTCCTTGTAAATCCCCGCGATTCTCTTCTGCCGCACTTCCTCATCCGTGTTGTAAGGTTGGCCACCACCGCCGATGCAACCACCCTTGCAGGCCATCACCTCAATGAAGTGATAAGGGGGTTCCCTGTTTTCCGCGCGGGCTTGGCGAACCTCGGACATTATTCGGCGAACGCTTGACATGCCATGGGCAACGGCGACTTTCAACCTTATATCGTCAAAGAGTATTTCGCCTACTCGAACGTTCTCCATTCCCCGTACTGCCTGAATTTTTACATTATCGAGTTCCCTGCCCGTTACCAGGTGCTGAGCTGTTCTAAGAGCGGCTTCCATCACACCTCCTGTAACGCCGAAAATAGTTCCGGCGCCTGAATAGCTGCCGATGGGACTGTCCGCGCTCCCCTCCTCTAGTTTCAAAAAATCAATGCCGGCACGTTTTATGAGCCTGGCAAGTTCTCTGGTTGTAAGCACTAAATCGACATCGTTGTAGCCGGAGGCATGCATGTTGTCGTCGCGGTTTATTTCATACTTTTTCGCGGTGCAGGGCATAATTGCGACCGAGTAGATACTTTTAGGCGTCAACTTAGCCTTTTCGGCATAATATGTCTTTGTGACCGCGCCCTGCATCATCATAGGGCTTTTCGCCGTGGAAAAATGCGGGATCATATCGTCGAAATACTTCTCCATGTAATCGATCCAGGCCGGGCAACAGGAAGTTATCTGCGGCAGGGTATCGCCTTCAGAAAGCCGGCTGACGAATTCCAGGCTCTCTTCCATTATCGTTAAATCGGCCGCGAAGTTGGTATTGAACACGGCATCGGCGCCAAGCATACGGAGTGCCGTGTAAATTTGTCCTGACATGAGAGTGCCTGGTTCTAAGCCAAAGGCCTCGCCGATAGCCACTCGAATGGCCGGTGCCACTTGAATCGCCACGTGCTTTGTCTCATCGCGGACGGCCGCCAGGAATTTGTCGGTTTCGTCCTTTTCGTAAATGGCCCCAACAGGGCAGTGGGCCGAGCACTGGCCACATTTAATGCATGGGCTCTCGTTCAGAAGCACGCCGCCCGCGGGTTGAATAACCGTATCATATCCGCGGTTGATAAACTCCAATGCCCAGACATCCTGTAATTGCTGACAAACCAGAGCGCATCTGCCACAGTTGATACATTTGCGAGGATCCAGCACGATCGATGGAGTGGAATCGTCCCTGGGGAGATTTTTCGGTTGATTAACAAAGGGTGCTTCGCGAATACAAAAATCCTCGGAAATATCCTGGAATTCGCATGTACCACTGCGGGCACAGGTGAGGCATTCGTTCGGATGATTGGATTGCATAAGCTCAATTACCGTCTTTCTCACTTCCATCAGTTCAGGATCGTGGGTAATGTAATTTTGACCTTCCACCACCGCGGTGGCGCAGGCCCGTACCATTTTTGGTGATTTTTCCACCTTAACGACACAGAGCCCACAGGCTGCCCAGGGCTCTATATCCGGGTGATAACAAAGGGTGGGGATATTTATCCGAAGGGATTTTGCCGCCGCGAGAATGGTGGTTCCGGCTTCAACCTCGTGTGGCCGGCCGTTTATCTTGAACTTTACCATATTGCTTCTCTCCTCGATTAAGTCACAACCACGGCGTCAAATTTGCAGGCCTCATAGCAGGCTCCGCATTTAATGCACCTGTTTTGATCGATCACATGCAGTTTTTTTAGTTCACCGGCTATGCAGGACACCGGACATTTTTTTGCGCAGACCGTACAGCCGACACAGTTCTCAGCATCGATTGTGTAGACTACCAAATCCTTACACTTAGCGGCCCTGCACCTACCTTCGTTTATGTGCTCCAAGTACTCATCTTCGAAATATCGCAGTGTGGATAAGACAGGATTTGCCGATGTCTGACCCAGGCCACAGAGCGATGTCTTCTGAGTGGCGTGTCCGATATTCTTCAGATCCCGGATATCGCTCAGTACCCCATTGCCCTTGGTAATTTTGTCCAGTATTTGCTGCATTCGCTTTGTGCCGATGCGGCAGGGGGCGCATTTACCACAGGATTCGTCTACGCAGAACTCCATATAAAATTTCGTTACATCTACGATGCAGTCGCCCTCATCCATAACAATCATTCCGCCGGAACCCATCATCGATCCAATAGCCGCCAGTGAATCGAAATCTATGGGAGTATCCAGGAAGTCCTTGGTGATTACACCTCCGGAGGGTCCCCCAGTTTGAACGGCCTTAAATTTTCTCCCATCACGAATCCCACCGCCTATGTCGTAGATAATTTCCCTTAGGGTGGTTCCCATTGGCACTTCAACCAGACCGGAATTCTCGATTCGGCCGGTTAATGCAAACACCTTTGTTCCCGGGGATTTCTCCGTGCCGATGGATTTAAACCAGGCCCCCCCTCTCTCGATAATGCATGGGATACTTGCCAGGGTTTCGACGTTGTTGATAACAGTTGGCTTGCCAAAAAGTCCATGAGCCGCTGGGAAAGGTGGTTTGGGTGTCGGCTTTCCCCGATTTCCCTCGGTTGAAGCTAGAAGCGCTGTTTCTTCCCCACAGACAAACGCGCCGGCCCCAAGCCGAATTTCGATATCGAAATCGAATCCGCTCCCCAGGATATCCTCCCCCAGGAGTCCCATTTCCCGGGCCTGATTCAGTGCAATTTCCAACCTTTCAATGGCAAGGGGGTATTCCGCTCGAATATAGATTACCCCCTGATTTGAGGCGACGTGCTTCGCGGCAATCATCATCGCCTCGATGATGGAATGCGGATCTCCCTCCAGAACGGATCTGTCCATATAGGCGCCCGGATCGCCTTCGTCTGCATTGCAAACCACATATTTTTTATTGTCTTCTTCCTCCGCCGATAGTTTCCACTTAAGCCAGGTGGGAAATCCGGCGCCGCCCCTACCCCTAAGGCCGGATATCCTAAGTTCTTCCAGTACATCCTCAGTCCGCATTTCGAATAGTACCTTTCCCAAGGCTACATAACCCCCTCGGGCTATATATTCCCTGATATTTTCGGGATCTATTACGCCACAGTTTCGCAGCACCACGCGCATTTGCCTTTGATGAGAATCAACTCTCCCTAACTCACGTTTGTCATCATCCACTTCCTCACGGAGGATGTCCCCGGCGGGGTAATCGTATGCGTGACTGCTTACCAACCTGTGCTCGAGAAGGTGCTCTTTTACTATTTTCTTGGCGACAGGCGTATCCACCCTGCCATAGAGGGTGTTAGGCATATTCCTCATCCGAATTTCGACAGTTGGCTCAGCATAGCAGAGACCCATGCACCCGGTTTGCTTAGCAACCACGTTGGGCAATTTCAGTACTTGGGCCTCGTCAAGGAAGGCCTTGAGAGTTCGCTTTGCGCCTGCCGCGATACCACAGGTTCCCATGCTAACAATCACTTGTATTGCATCACCCTCGATTTCGCGGCGTATCATCGCTTCTTTCTGCTCCGCACGTAACTTCCGAAGTGCATTCACGGTTGTTTTTGCCATTTTCTACTCCCCCGTCCTCATCTTCAGGAATTGGTGCATCGGCGGTGCGGGATAATTACCCGTCATAGCCAGATATCACTTCTGGCAATTTCTCAACTGAGAGCTTTCCATGAACCTCATCCCTGGCCATAAGCACCGGTGCGAGTCCACAGCAGCCGACACAGCGGACGGTCTCGATAGAAAACTTTCCATCCGCGGTTGTTTCACCGGCACGAATACCCAGAAGACTTTCCAATTCACCGATAAGCTCGCCGGCGCCTTTCATATAGCAAGCGGTTCCGGTGCAAACATGAAGATTGATTTCCCCCGGCTTTTTCAGCTTGAAAAAGTGATAAAATGTTATTACTCCGTAAATCTTTGCAAGCGGGATATCGAGAATTCTAGCCACCTCAAAGGCAACCTCGCGAGGGACATACCGATACTCCTGTTGAACCCTATGGAGAATCATAATCAGATTGCCGGGACGTTCTCGCCACTGCTCGATGAATGCTTTTAGATTGTCGCTTAGAACTACGCCCTTGGTGACTGTCCCCTTGCTTGCAACCATAAATCCTCCATCATGAACGCTATACTATTAGTATAATGGCAGCCTCATATTTATCAACACTCTAAATATAGCAAAAACTAAGCAAAAAAAGTACCCATATTGACATTTATTAATCCAATCGGCACAATAAACCCGCTGTGAACAAGAATCTCATCCTTCGCCTTATGAAATACAAGAGAGTTCTCAACCAGCTTCGAACGCTTGGACTCGAGAGAGTCTTCTCTAGCAACCTTGGTGATGCAACAGGAGTTGCCGCGGCGCTGGTTAGGAAAGACCTGGCTCGCATCGAGATGCATGGCAATCGGCGCGGGGGTTACAATATCGTGACCATGTTAGAACGTGTAAAAGCGAGCTTGGGCGGCACAGATCCTCAGGAAGCCATAGTTGTTGGCTGTGGTAATCTGGGAAGCGCTCTATTGAACAATGAATCATTTCACAGAGATGGCTTAGAGCTTATCTCAGGCTTCGATATAAATCCGCCTGCTGCTCATATCGGAGGTGTTCCGATTTATCACATGGAAAAGCTGAGCGAGATAATTCATGCTACTCACGTCAAGGTTGCTCTTCTGACTGTACCCTCCAGCGCTGCCGCGGAAGTGCGCGACAGTCTGCTGGCAAATGGCATTCGTGGAATACTGAATTTCACTTCCACGGAGCTTTCCGGCATGGGCGGCTGCATAATTAGAAATGTGAATATTAGCTTGGAATTGGAAGGCCTATTCTTTTTGGTCTATACCCAAGCCGCGTCTCACGGAATAAAACTGCCCCAAAGGCCGGATTCGGCAGCAGAGCGCAAAGAAGAAAGGGCGGTATAGGGACGATTCTCTAGCGAATTTCTATTTCGCGTTCGCCGGCGCTGTGTCTCTCGCTGAACTGGTTAAACCTCTCGGTTCCTCTACTTAGTGCTGTATCGCGCCAACTAGTTGCCTGCATGCCACTCTTCACCGGCCTCACGGCCTAATGCACTAGGCATCGAACTATACCGAAACAGCATCAGCCGGTGATTGTGCTTATCATTCGGATGGACATCCAGCCTAATCATGTACTATTTTCAGTTCGGTAGCTCCAGTGACCTGCTGGAACGAGTCAATCAACATTCGCGGACTTCCTACCTTCCCAGGGTTCCGGGGTCCAGGAGATATTGGAACCTCCTCATCGGAGAGACAACTCAATACAGGCGCCTCTGATTCCACTCTGGCCGGCACATAATGAGGTGTAGGAATTCGTGGTGAAACCGGGGTTGCGTTTCCCAGGTTCTCGTGATGGCTAAAGCGGGACTACCAATAGGCCGGCAAGGGGTTGGGAAAGTGAATTTTTTTCCTGGTATAAATGCTATAGTGTGTTATATTGACTTTTCGCAAATTCGGCGCTTGAAGAGCGTCTTTTTAGGAGTATATATGAAAAGTTTAATTCGATTCGGATTGCCGATGCTTATAACGATGCTGGGTTTCTTGGGCTGTGCATCAAAGAACGACAAGATGCCCGAGGGCCCGGCTATGAGTACCGACTACCCTGATTTCTTTCTTAATCCGCCCGCCCCGGAGGATCAGTTTGTAGGACTTGGCATGGCAAAGCTCAAGGATGAAAATTTATCGCGAACCACGGCACTTGCCAGAGCAAGGGCGGATATTGCAACTCAGGTTTCGGTGAGTGTCGAGACAATGCTCACGGATTACGCGCAGGAGTCCGGCGCGGATAACAACGTGCAAACTCTCTCGTTTGTCGAGCGAATTTCAAAGGAAGTTGCCAGTATCCAGCTCAAAAAAGCGGTTACCAAGAGTAATTATCCCGCGAAGGATGGCACTTGGTTCGTGATGGTATATTATCCCAAGGCCGCATTGCTGGAGGAGGTTGGCGATATATTTAATAGGAACGAGGATGCTGCCTTCGCTGAATTCAAGGCCCAGCAGGCGCTCGATCGTTTAAATGCCGAGGTAGAGAATAACCCGCCGGTATCGGCTGGAGCTAATTCACCGGTAAATCGATAGAATTGCCGGATTGGGCGATCACGGAGAGCCTATCCTCGGGTATCTGGTCGCCCATGACTCGGCTATTACTGGTTTAACAGAGAATCGCGATCCTGTTTGCAGGGTATCGCTTGGGACGACAGATAGCTTGTCCGGCGGCCATGCACGCGGAGTAAGCTCACCCAGAAGGAGCATTTTTGCCCTATGAGATATCGAGTAATCCTCCCGATATTGCTAGCTCTTGTTCCGAGTCTGCATGCGCAATCGGTGATGGGAATAATCAGTTATTTCGAGGGCGAAGTCGCGGTTGCCAAGAATGGTGCGTATTTGGACCCTGACGAAGTGACTATCGGCTTGGAGGTGGGCCCCTTTGACACCGTTGAAACAGGTGCGGATGGATATGTAGAACTCCAAATGAACGCACCGGCTTCCGGCTCTCGTGTAAGAGTGAGGGCATCCACAACGTTTTATTTCGAAAACACCCCTAGAACACTCAGGGCCTCGAATATGGTATTTCAATTACTGCGAGGTTCGTTGGCTCTAAAGGTAGGCAAGCTTTTAAGACTGGATTCCTACACCGTTCAAACCGATTATGCGGCTATGACGGTGAGAGGAACCGATTTCAGCGTGGATATATCGCAAGATAGATCCACACTCGTTCTGGTTTCGGAGGGCTCTATTAGGAGCCGGGCCTTTGGCAAATCCGTATTGGTTGAACCGGGTATAGTCGCGCTAGTGGACCAGAACGCCAGGCTATCCACCGAAAAAGTGGATAGAGCCGACTTGGAGATGTATCGTCAATTCTGGCATAGGCGGAGATTAGAAGCTCTAAGGATTAATACAAGTCTGTCCATTCAGCACTATTCACGCTTATGGGATCAGCAATTGCCTCGTTTACGCGGTGCAATGACAAACCTCGAGTCCCACATCGAGATATTTCGACGTTGGGCGGATTTCGCCGATTCGCCCGATCGAGTTTCACCTCCTATTTCCGAAATTATACGGGATGAAATGGTGCTGAGCAGGGGAATGCTGGCTCTTAGATCCATATTGCCAGTTATCGAAAGAACCTACTACACCCTGCTGGGCCTCAAGGAAGTTTATGAGCAGGGTTATGCACAGGGGCAGTTCAGTTCAGGCCGATACCGTGACGCGGAGGAATTCTACCTTTCATTTGAGGCAGTGGAGATGCGAAGTATCTTGACTAGGGCCAGGTGGATGATCGAAATTTATGGATTACTGAGCTCCGAAAAAACTAGCTTTTCGAATTCGAATATCCCGGATGCCATATCCAGTCCTACTTCTCGATAAGGCTATTCAATCCGGCCGCCTTCCGACGAGTATCCACGGACTCAACCCTACGGCTTCGGCTAAACGCCGTTCTCGTAACAAAGATGCCCTTCTAAGATCCCAGCCCAATCCGAGCTCGGTTGTCATTTCCGGGGAGTATTGAATTTGAAACGTATTACATCGCCATCTCTAACAGCGTATTCCTTACCCTCCGTCCTGAGTTTCCCGGCCGATTTCAGAGCCGCTTCGCTTCCGCAATCAAACAAGTCATCACAGTGGTAAACGCTCGCCTTGATAAAACCCCTTTCAAAATCGCTGTGAATAAGTCCGGCGCATTGAAGGGCGGTCGCGCCTCTTGAAAAGGGCCAAGCCCTGTTTGCCGCCCCGCCCGTGGTAAAAAAAGTGCAAAGATCGAGCGCCAAATACGCGCTACGGATTAGCCGCGACAATCCGGATTCATTAAGGCCCATTTCGGATATGAATGCACCGCGTTCCCCGGCGTCCTTTAAATTGGCAATCTCGGATTCCAATTTGCCGCATAGAATCACAGCTTCGGAAGCTTCGGATTCAGCTATGGCGCGAACCGAATTAACCCAATCCGATTTTCCCTCAACATCTCTCTCATCCACGTTGCACACATAAATCTGCTTCTTCGCGGTGATTAGAAACAGATCCTCGAGACGAGCCATGTCATCGATATTGAGATTCATCGATCGAACAGGGATTCCCTTGTTCAAGTGAGAAGCGATTCTTTCCAATAAGTCCTGCATAGCAATCGCTTCGCCTCGCACTTTGGGATTCATTGCCGGGCGCATATTTTTCCCTAAACGCTTCTCGACACTCTGCAAATCCGCCAAGGCGAGTTCAGTGTTGATTGTTTCAATATCTGAGATCGGGTCAGGTTCACCGGAAACATGCGTTACATTATCATCTTCAAAGCAACGAACTACATGAGCGATTAATCCCACCTCGCGGATATTCGATAAGAACTGATTTCCCAAACCCTCACCCTTGGAAGCGCCCCTAACAAGTCCCGCGATATCTACAAATTCGGTAAGTGCCGGAATCATCCTATCGGCGGCAACAATCTGGTTAATCCTATCGAGTCTGAAATCCGGTACCTGCACGATTCCCACGTTCGGATTGATAGTGCAGAAGGGATAGTTCGTCGTCTCCGCTGGAACCGCCGTAAGAGCAGAGAAAATAGTTGATTTTCCCACATTGGGCAACCCAACAATTCCGCAATTCACGGTCGGTATCATAAGGGTTTGATGGGTTGACGCCAAGTTGCCACCTACATATTGTTGGCCAGTGTCCAATCTTTCTCAAAACATTTCCGCGTTAGCGATTATCGTCCTTACTTTGAATCTGGGCTGCCGCGGCCACCGAGACATGAAACTCCTAACCGATCGCGCGGAGCTGGCGTTAGCGGTAGAGATATACAACCTGGAAAACGATGGGGTTAGTGTTACCCTCAGCTACACCGAAGGCTTAAGCGCCGAAAAAATTCAGCTCGAAAATCCCGATTTAATCATTGGCAAGAATCTCTCGTCTATAGATATTGTATATCTTTTGCGCCAAATCAAGCATGCGCATCCGGTGTACGAAACTCTGCAGGATTCTCAAGACAGGGCGCATCTCATCCCCTTATCGTTCGAACTCCCCTTAATCATGGGGAAATCGGAAACAATATCGAAACTGCCCGACCCGGTTCTCGTTAGGGCGGATGAACTGCGTGAGGCATCCCGAGCCTTCTCAGTACTGAATAAAGATGGCCGACTTCTCCGCCTAGGGTTTTCCCCGAGTTGGAACCGGAACTTCTTTCTGGATGTTCTAGCGACAAAAAACTACGAACCCTTCTCAGTCGACATGGGAAGCATCGACGAGGAATCAATACACCAAACCGTCATGGAAATCCGTGATTGGATAATCGAAGGGGCCGGCGACATTGAATCTGACATACAATTCAGCCGGCGATATCGCTATATTCCAGATGAGGCTTCAATACTTAATGGGCGCATACTGTTTGCTCGCACGGATTTTGAATATTGGAATTCGCTGCCGGATGAGATTACCCGGGGATTGGATATTCGCTACTTCGGAGATCGGCGGTCAATACCGATAGCATCGGTAGTACGAGCCGGTATTCCCAAGCGAGCGAGATCGGTAAGGGCCGCGGAGAATTTCATAGAGTGGCTAATGCTCCCGAGCACTCAGTCCCAGCTCATGAAGCGTTGGGAAAACGCCGGCATTACGGTTTTTGGCTTTCTGGGCGGCCTTTCATCTCTTCAAGAAGTTAACCAAACAGTTATGGCTCAGCATTTCCCACGCATAAAAACTCCTGAAAACCAGTTTCTCCTGGCCCCTCGATACCTGCCGGTAAGATGGGCCAGAATTCGCGGTGAAGTGATTATCCCTTGGTTCGAAAATGCCATAATGTCTCCCCGAACTAAATTCTCCCTACTCGATGCCTACCGGGAATGGGATTTATCATCATTTTCTGAAACCGAATAGCCATGTTGTTTGACAAACTTGAGAAATCATTCTAATATACACTTAATTAGCCATGGAGGTAGCTGGAGTGGCAGAAGTATTGCTGAAGGATATCATTAAGGTTTACGATGGTGAGGTTAAGGCGGTTGACAGGGCGAATATAGAAATTCAAGACAGGGAATTTATGGTTTTAGTTGGACCATCGGGATGCGGGAAGACAACGGTACTCAGAATGATTGCCGGATTGGAGGAGATTTCCGATGGCGACCTTTTCATCGATGGGAAGCGAGTGAACGAGGAGGCCCCCAAGGATAGGGATATAGCAATGGTTTTTCAAAACTATGCGCTCTATCCCCATATGAGTGTTTACGATAACATGGCTTTTGGTCTCCGGATTCGGAAATTTGCTAAAACAGAAATCGAAACTCGAGTAAAGGAAGCCGCGCAAATTCTCGATATCGAGGAGCTGCTCGATAGAAAACCTAAGGCCCTCTCCGGCGGCCAGCGACAGCGGGTGGCTGTTGGGCGTGCCATAGTTAGGAAACCGAAAGTGTTTCTATTTGACGAACCTCTTTCCAACTTGGATGCTAAGCTTCGGGTGCAGATGCGCGCCGAGATTTCCTCGCTGCATAGCCGCCTTCAAGCTACCATGATCTATGTTACTCACGATCAAACCGAGGCTATGACCATGGGCGATAGGATTGTAGTTATGAGGAGTGGAATAATCCAGCAGATAGGAACCCCATTGAAGCTGTACAACTCCCCAATCAATCGCTTTGTAGCTGGTTTTATTGGCTCCCCGCCTATGAATATTGCCCCTGCAACGGTGTCGGAACACGATGGAAGGATTGTTGTCAAGGAAGAAGGAATGACGGTGGTTATGCCAAAATCGCGGGAAGAAATTTTGCGACCTTATGTAGGCAGAAAGGTGCTTATGGGCGTTCGATCGGAGGATCTGAAATTTGCCGCGGAACCGAAGGATAGTAATCTCAACGCGGAAGTAATAGTTGTTGAACCTCTTGGGAATGAGACACATCTTTACCTTGACACCAGGGAATCCCAATTGATCGCAAGAACCAGCTCCGATCACGAGTTTCAAGTTGGCGAGAGGGTTAATTTCACGCCTGATGTGGAAAGAATGCAGTTTTTCGATATCGAAACTGAACGATCACTGTTTTACAGCGAATGAACCCACGGGCGGTGAACGAAATTGGGCAATATGAAGAATGCATGGCTTAAGGCCAACCAGTGTTTTTCTGGTTTGACGCCCCTATAACTAAATGTTAAACTCCAAGTTTGTAGGAGGTTTGGATATGAGAAAACTCCACCAGATGGGCTTGTTGTCGATTTTGATCTTATTCGTTCTTGCCGGCTGTAAGACTCCTCCGGCGCCGGAAAAAGAGGAGGAAGTGCCTGCCCGGGAACCGGAAGTTGTCCAGGAGCCGGCAGAAGACCAGGTTGTCGAAGTGGTACCCCTATCGGATGAGGAAATTGAAATCGTAATGGCCTCTATTCAGCGAGCTTATTTGATTGGCGCTGGAAAGTATCTTCCCACGGATTATCGTAATCTAAACGAAAAGTTCGATTCGGCCGTTGCTGTCGGCTATGACGATCCCGATACAGCCAGGATGCAGCTTCAAGGAGTTATCAGCGAAGCAGACAATCTTTATGATAGGACGGTAATCATAAGACGAGATGAATATGTTGAAAAATACTTTCGAGCCGAGACGGCCCTTCTGCGCATAGAAGCCGAGAAATTTGCTCCGGCTGAATACCTCTATACCCGAGAATTGGCCCAAGAAACCGTTGCATACTACGAGATGGGAGATATCGCTTCCGCGGTAACAAAAGCCGATGAAACAATTTCTGCGCAAGCCCGTTTGTATTATAACTTGATAGAAAACATCCGATACATCGAAATTCTGAAACGTGATACGGAGAATTACTTGAGCGATGCGGAAGATAATGAGGCGTTCACCTATGCCCCCGAGGAACTGGATGAGGCCAATCGGCTCTATGAAAATGGCCTTGCCATGTACGATAATTACGATATCGAGGATGCGGCGGCTATTCTAACCGAGGCGAAGCGGCAATCTGTTGTCGCGGCGCGGACCAGCGCCATAAGCAAGAAGCAATTCGAAGTTGATTTGCTATTGGTTTTAGTGCAAGAGCGCATCGAGGCTGCATCCACGCGTAAGGCGGTGGATTCCGAGGGCACGGTAATCGAGCCCAACCCCTGGAGTGGTAACGCCTACATAGCCGCTAATCCTCTGGTGGATCACTCTACAGATGTAGGACCGGTGAGCATAGAGGAGGCAATGCTCCGCGATTTGGATGAACCCCTAAGCAATGAACTCGAAGGTGTTCCGGAGGACATATTAATAGAAGAAGAAGGAACCCAGGTAAATGCCGATGAGCAGACAGCGGATTATCTCGCGCTGGCCAAAAGTCTTTGGGAGCAGGGTGTAGCGGCTAGGAACAAGGGAGAATTCGATGTAGCCAAGGGCTATTTCGAACAAGCCAGGGCATATATCGATATGTTCGAATCTAACTTGGTGTCGAAAACCTATACGGTAGTATATCGCGAAATTGCTACTGACTGCCTCTGGAGAATCGCTAAGAGAGTTGAAATTTTCGATAATCCCTTCATGTGGCCAAAAATTTGGAGAGCTAACCGCAAAATAATTCAAAATCCGGATTTGATATATCCAGGACAAGTCCTGGCAATACCACCTCAATAAGAGCCTGTGCATCCCTGCAAGGCGGCCTTCCTCGGCAAGCTGCGCAGCACCGGTAAGCTGGACTATAAACGCTACCTCGCCTCTCCACTCCGCTACGCGGGTGGCAAGAGCCTCGCCGTGGGCATGGTTGTGGAATTGCTGCCCGACAATGTGCAGCGCGTCGCTTCCCCGTTTATGGGTGGCGGCTCTATCGAAATTGCGCTTGCCCGCGAACTTGGACTGCCCGTCACTGCCTATGATATCTTCGACATTCTCTGCGCCTATTGGCAGGCGCAATTGCGCTCGCCAATCGCATTGGCGAAGCGGCTTCGCGCCCTCGTGCCGAATCGCCCAACTTTTGCGTACGTCAAACACCGCCTAAAGGCCCACTGGAAGCACGGAAAGACGCTGGACAAGCTGGAACTGGCCGCCTACTACTATTTCAACTCGAACACCTCCTACGGACCTCATTTCCTCGGCTGGCCGTCCGATATTTACTTGAGCGCGGACCGTTACGGGAAGATGGTGGACAAGGTGGAGGCATTTCGCGCGCCGTCGCTGAAAGTGCGCTGCGCAGACTTCGAGAGGTCAATCCCGCTCCATGCGGGCGACTTCCTCTACTGTGATCCGCCCTACTATCTCGAAGAGGGCAGAACCTTCGTGGGCATGTATCCGCACCGGAATTTCCCGATTCACCATAACGGATTCCGGCATGAGGCGTTGCGTGATTTGCTTCTGGCGCACAAGGCGGGTTTCATCCTCTCCTATAACGACTGCCCGACAATCCGCGACTGGTATACCGACTGCAATATCGAGACACCGGAATGGCAATATACCTTCGGGCAGGGTGATACGCGCATCGGCGAAAACAGGCGTGAGCGGAACGGTGGATCGCATGTCAAGAAGTCCCACGAATTGCTTATTTGGCGGCATCCGCGGTGAACGCGGGGCGAGCAAGCACAAGCGAGGCGGCAAGAGCATACCGGCAACAGGGGATGGATGATGCGCGGCTGTTCGCGCTCACTATCGGACTAGGCCGGGACTACCGCCGTGACACAGAGGCGAAGAAGGATGTAATCGACCCGGCCGGGGATGCGCACTCCGTCAAGTCCGGGAGGAAGAAGTGGCAGATATTCCTCTACGGACGCGGGCGCTTTCTCGCCGATGATGGATTCCAGGCCCTCAACGGTCTCGGCTCGCTCTTGGTCCACTGTATCGATGCTTTCCCGCCTCGCTACAGCGACTATGAGGACAACAAGGAACCGGCGAAGCTGCGCCTGCAAACGCCCATGCGGGAACTGAAGGATCGATTCCAGCGCAAGGCTCTGCTACGCGCTTTCCTCCGCAAGTCCATCTTCAACGGCGGCGAGGTTCAGTATCTGACCGTGCTACGCGACGGCAAATTCAGCGTCTATTGGAGCGACGATGTTGTCACCGTAATGGCGGACGCCTTTGAGGTCGTGAACTCTGTTGGCCATGGGGCCGGTCAATACGACGCCCAGAAGGTACTGTTCCGGCGCGACGGCAAGAATGTCGGGGAACTCGAAATGCGGAACGATAGCGAGCAGCACTACGGCGAAGTCCGCTTCAACATGCACCGCAAGCCTTGCCTTGCGCTCTTGGATGCGGTCGGCTTCGGTAAGCAGGACTGGTCTCCGAAAGTCCAGCTCTATGGCCGCGCAGCTCGGACCTTCGGCCAATGGTAGGATAGGTTGCGCTGTTATGTATATAAGCCCTATAGAAACGATGATAAATAGGCCAGGAATTTCTTATCGAAGTCGACCCGTATGAGTTCAGTCATATCCCTATAGGCCCTAGACTCGGCAGCAGAAACGCTAATTCCCGAGGAACGATTCTGTGCCGACAATGTGGCGACGGTATAACCACTCATGTCGATCAAACCGATGTTGAGCGTCCAATTCAGATTTTCGTAGTTGTTTTTCAGTTCCAATTGCTCGATTTCCACGGCAGCCGCCAAGAACATATCCCCAGAGCTTGAACTAGTAAAACCCTTTTGAGTAACCCAATCTTCAAGAACCTCAGTAATTCGTCCATCAGGGTCTCCGGCAACTTCCACACTGAACTTCATTTCTACCGCCTGATCCGCTCTATTTATTCGAGCCTCTTCCCTATTGTATGGGAATTTTATTAGCTGAGCCATCGGCATGTTAATTATTTCCAGCTGTTCAAACAGTATTTGGTTGGCTTCCATATACACTAGAGCAGCATCCAAGAATGCATACTTACGCAATGGTTCTTGTTGATTTTCGGCCCTATCTAAGAACTCAGTTATCCCAGCATTGTTTCTTTCTATTCGCTCTCGATACAGGTTCCCCGTCTCGAATCTATTCAAGTAGGCGATAGTATACACATGCCCAACCTGATTAATCCAGGATTCGCCATACTTGAGATTTGTAAGAGTTTCACCGGCTTCTTGCCCGATTTTCTGATCGAAATCGGTTTGGCTGAGTAGATCTAACAATTCGCCCTTACTCCCCGCGATTTCCGTGTAGCGTGTGCGAATTTCGCTGTCTACCTCCACCTTCAGACGAAATGTCTGCGCTATCGCTCCAGCAGCGTTCGCTCTCGCCGCATTTAGGCTGTCCCCCTCACCGAGTTCAGCCAAATACATTCCCGTGGGATAAACCGCATCCTTATCACTTACCCATAGGGGGGTGTCTACCCCATTAGATGGACGTCCCGCACAGGAACAAATGGCCGATAATGCGGCAATTCCACTCAATATGCCTAGTCTGCTACCCTTCATAGGATTCTCCTTAATTATCGCAGCAAATAGCTCTCGACAAGATTCAATTCATCCGAACGAAATTCCCGCACGCCATGATCAATCTCCTCGAGCAGGTGATTCGAACTCCAGTATTCAATGGCAATATGATAGCTACCTGGAGTGAGCACAAGCTCTGCAACGTGAGCCGAGGCTGGGAAGAACTGAGATATTCTCAAATCGGCATTTTCCGAGATTTCAACTGCAATATCGGCAGCTAGATTCGTAAAAAAACTCGCAATTTCTCCACCCTTATCCATTTTCTTCAGTTCCCTATTTGCCATCTCCTTACCCACCTCTTTGGAAACTGTTTTCAGAGTAGCTCGAATGATAGTTTTGCCCACGCTCAATGGTTGTTTGAGTCTGAATGCCTCTTCCGATAGCTTTTCCATACTTTCCAGCAGTTCAAAATCCGCGTATTCAACACCATCCAGCTTAATGACAATTCTATCTACAACCGAGGAGCGCTTGCTTAATCGTGGAAACTGAACCTTGAAGTGAATGCCCTCCTTGACATTGGGTACGAGGAGGTAATTGAATCCAATCAATTCCGTTACATAATCCTCGCTTTGTCCGGTCATTGCCAGGAAAACCATATCTTTCCCGGTTCGAACACGCAGTGTGTCCGCAAGCTTGGTAGGCGATAATCCCGAGAACGAAAGAAAATTAGCAATGGCCCTTTTTTCATCCGGCGCTTCGATAGCCGGCAAGGCCGGCTTTGGGAAATAGTATAGATGCCCTTGAGTTTCCCAAGCCCTATCTATGAGCTCTTTCTCTATCCTAGCATCGTCCAAGAAACCCTGCGCACGGTATAAGAGTAGTCCTATATATCTCGCGAGGGCATCGTTATGCAGCCGAGATTTTCTGAATACGATTCTGCCCTTGCTGTCTTCGGAATGATTGTACGCCTCGGTATATTTCCTGTACTTATCTTCCAAGAGGTTCAATTTTATTTGAACTTTGCGGATTTCAACCAATGCGGCTTCCTTATCCTTCAATGCAACATAATTCAGAGCCTTAAATACGTTCAGATAAACATTCTCGTAATCCTCCCCAGAATAATCGAGCAAATTGTCATTCAATAGTCCCGAGGCAACAGCCTTCGATAGGCTTGCCGTGTAAAGCTCCTCAATCGCGATTTCGGCTTGTGTGAGTAGTTCATTGCTCAATTCATACTCTCCGGACCAGTGATACAGCATACCTAAGTCCAGATAATAGAGAACTCTATCCTTTTTTCGATATGCGCTCTCTTTTGCCTCCTGTATTATCAGGCTGGCCTGCCTATAGTCCCCGTTGCGAACCAGAGGAATCGACACCACATATTGCTGCTGCTGAGTTCTCAGGCTTGCACACGCAAAGACTACCGTGGTGCTAAGCAGGACAAGCACCACAGGCCCAATGCCTCCCCTTTTCATCACCAATCGCTACCAACCAATTTTCTTCTGTTCAACGAGCTTCTTTATCTTCTTGGTTCCAAGCCAGGCTTTCTGATTGCTCACTAGATTTACCAATTCCATATCCACCTTATACAAAACTGTGCGCTTACCGGATATTGCATCGGTTTGAGTTGCAATTACTCCCTGCATGATGAAATCGGCGCCGGTTTCCGCGGCCAGGGCCGCGGCAGTTTCGGCTGTCGCATGTGATTGCTGATCCTCCCGTTCTTTTCTAATCTCCTCCCTTGCCAAGCCGCCGGCTACGAATTCAACTTGCCCGCTGTTTATGAGTTCTCGTTCGATATCCTTGATAAAGGTGACCGAATCAATATGTTCAGAGGATCTGTTACTTATTCTACCTACGATTATTACGGGTTTTCTTCCCTTCTCCGATGTGAAATTCTCGAGCCAGACATGGGAGAGCATGCTGGAAACCATGGTTTCCGCGGTGAGTCTTGAATCAGTGTCGTTCCAACGTCCGCTCAAATCTGTTATTTCATCCGACGAGGTTCGAGTAACCTTAGTACCTGCACATCCAAGAATCAGCGACTCCATTACTATAAAAAGTAGAAATGGTTTGAAATTCATTTGTACGCCTCCACATGAATAATTCTATTCAGAAGCACTTAGCCTTACTACTACCTCCTTTACATCGTTTGATTCGAAGACTCTTGAATAAGACTCATACATCATCCATCATTCTTGAAGTTCATGGAGGATAGAATGAAAACGCCCTTTGGAATTGCCGTTATCGGCTGTGGCACGGTTGGAAATGCGGCAGCAAAACTACTGCTATCCCAAGCGGATATACTTCGTGAAAAAACAGGGAGGCAAATTTCCCTGAAAACCTTAGTCGATATCGATTTTGATAAAGCAAGAGCGACTGGGCTGGATGAGGGTCTTTTTAGCGAAAACTTTACTACTGTCCTTGCGGATGAAGAAATTCATCTAATAATCGAAACCATTGGCGGGCTTACCGTAGCCCGGACAATAATCGAGAAAGCGCTCAAGGCGGGTAAACACGTTGTAAGCGCCAATAAGGCATTGTTGGCCAGTTGTGGCGTGGAACTATTCGAGCTGGCGAGAAAAAATGGAGTTTCCATCGGATTCGAGGCCAGTTGTGCCGGAGGCATACCTATAGTAAGAGCATTGGTGGATGGACTGCTCGCAAATAGCAACGAGGCGATTTATGGAATTGTAAATGGAACTGCCAATTTCATACTCACGGAGATGATGCAGAATGCCAAAACCTACACCGATGCCTTGAAGCAGGCACAGACATATGGTATTGCCGAAGCCGATCCCAAACTTGACGTTAGTGGCATGGATTCGGCTCATAAGCTTACGCTCCTTGCCTCACTTGCCTTTGGAGCAAAAATCTCTCTCGATGAAATACCGGTGGAGGGCATAAATGAGCTGGATAGTTTCGATGTTTCGGCCGGTTTGGAGTTGGGTTATGTACCTAAACTGCTTGCTATAGCTTGTCAAACGGATAAGGGACTGGAGTTGGCCGTTAGACCTGCATTTCTTGCCGAAACTCATCCTCTTGCCAGAGTTTCAGGCGTTTTCAACGCGATTAGCGTTTATGGTAGTGATGTTGGGCATACCATGTATTACGGACGGGGTGCGGGGGGAGAAGCAACCGCATCGGCAGTGGTATCGGATGTGATATCGATTGCCCTGGGAACCTGGCAGTTACTATTCTCGAATCTCAGCATTTGGCCCGATCGCGGCAGGAATATCCAGATAGCGGATTTTGGAGAATCCACTCATAGACAGTATCTGCGCTTTCTTATAGAGGACAGGAGCGGTGTAGTGGCGGAAATAACTGCCGCCTTAGCGAACAAGGGCATCGGCATAAAGGTTTTTGTACTGCGGGAGGATCGCCCCCCTTCGAATCTTGTACCCATAGTAATTACCACTTACGAGGCAAGGGAAAGAGATATCAGCGAGGCCTTCGAATCCATAATCGCCATGTCTTCGGTTGATAAGGATGCCGCCCGAATTCCAATCATCGACGAGCGGATAGAATCAGTTAAGCATTGAATCTCGTTATTCCCTGAATCGGAGCGGAAAAGGTGACTTTCAGCAAGGATAAATTCAAAGAACGCGTAATATATTGGATCGATAGGGGAACGGGCGATGGGATTGAAGGTGCCACCGATCGTCAAACCTATGAAGCTGTATCCCAGGCCCTGATGGATTTAATTTGGGACGATTGGCGAGACTGTGAAAGAGACATCAAGACTAGAAAGCTAAAGCGCCTTTACTATTTTTCTGTCGAGTATCTTATGGGTAGGGCCTTGGGCAATAATATGATGAATCTGGGATTGCGTGCTCAGGTTTCTGAAGTTCTAGACGGAATTGGATTGAGCCTAAATGCCGCCGAGGATATCGAACCTGATGCCGCGCTTGGAAATGGCGGTTTGGGCAGACTGGCAGCCTGCTTTATCGAATCTCTCGCCACCTTGAATTTACCGGCGCGGGGTTACGGCATACGTTATAGATACGGTATGTTTCGCCAGAAAATTGTCAATGGCCGGCAGGTGGAGTTGTCGGATGACTGGATTGCAAGTGGGGATCCCTGGTCGATTCGTCGTAATGACCGGACGGTTGTAGTTAAATTTGGGGGTCGGGTAATAACCGAACAAGCGTCTGGTGGCAGGCTTGTTTACAAAACTGTTGATACTGAAGACGTTCGTGCGGTTCCATTCGATATGCCGATTATTGGCTGGGATACCAGCACAATAAACACATTGAGGCTCTGGGAAGCCGAGAGCGCTAACGGATTCAACCTCCAGCTTTTTAACAACATGGAGTATCTTCGCGCGGTAGAACCTCAAAATCGCGCCAACGATCTTTCACGCGTCCTTTATCCGAACGACAGTGGCCCCTTTGGCAAGGCTCTTCGCCTTCGGCAGCAGTACTTCTTCAGCTCCGCATCTCTACAGGACATTATACGTGAATATAAGCGAGTTAACGGTGGCAGTCTTTCAGGTTTACCGGATATGGCGGTTATCCAACTCAACGATACCCACCCCGTTATTGCAATTCCCGAATTAATGAGGCTTCTGATAGATGAGGAAGACTTGAGTTGGAATGAATCGGCTGAAATAACAAAGAAAGCATTTGCGTACACTAATCATACGATTCTAACCGAGGGACTGGAGAGATGGCCTATAGATATCTTTCGGGATGAATTCCCAAGGCTCTTTCAAATCGTCGACGAGATAAATCGTAGATTCATGATTGAACTGTTCAACAGATTTCCCTTGGACAGCCAACGCCACCATAGAATGTCAATAATTGCCGATGGGATGATTAATATGGCTTGGTTGGCAATGGCAATATCTTTCTCGGTGAACGGAGTTGCACTCCTGCACACGGAGATACTGAAAAAGGATGTGTTGCAGGACTGGTATGCAATCTGGCCGCAAAAATTCAACAATAAAACCAACGGTGTGACGCAGAGGCGTTGGTTAAGAAAATCCAACCCCGCCCTTGCCGGCCTCCTTGACGAAACTGTTGGTTCCGAGTGGACAAAGAATCTATCCCTGATAGCTGAACTCAAGAACTGTGTTGATGACAAAGTTTTATTGAGCCGAATTGGTGAGATTAAGGCCCAAAACAAGAAGCGCCTTGCGGATACAACCCTTAGGCTAACCGGTTTATTAGTAGATGAGGATAGCCTGTTCGACATTCAAATAAAAAGGCTTCATGAGTATAAACGCCAAATATTGAATTTGCTTTCTATTATTCACGATTGGCTGGCTATAAAGAATAATCCCAATCTGAACCTCCCCCCTCGTACGATCTTCTTTGGCGCCAAGGCTGCCTCCGGATATCGCCGTGCGAAGCAGATTATTCATTTAATCCATGCAGTGGCGGAGAGAATCAATGAAGAAGGATTGGATAGCCTTAAGGTGGTCTTTATTCCGGATTACAAGGTAAGTCTTGCCGAGATACTATTCCCTGCCGCGGAAATATCCCAGCAGATTTCCACAGCGGGAAAAGAAGCCTCGGGTACCGGCAATATGAAATTCATGATGAATGGAGCGGTAACACTCGGTACGATGGATGGGGCAAATATTGAGATAATAAATGAGGTGGGTAGGGAAAACGCCTTCATTTTCGGCTTAGGCATTGAAGAAGCAAAAGAGCTCAGGGATAGCGGTTTGTATAACCCTTGGGCAATCCTTGATAAAAATCAAGAGTTAAAAGAGGCGCTCACTACTCTGATAGATGGTACCTTTGGCTTATCGGATGATTTCAAAGAACTTTATGACTCATTGGTATACGGCGTGGAGGGAAAGTCTTCAGATGAATACTTTGTAATCCAAGATTTTCAGTCCTATTGTGAGGCAAGACGGCTTGCGGGTGAAACTTGGAAGAACAAGGAAGAGTGGAATCGAATTGCACTGCTGAACATTGCCGGCAGCGGAAGATTCAGCGTGGATAGAACAGTTCAAGAATATGCATCCGAAATTTGGCGGCTCAAGCCAAGATTCTAATATCCAAAGATTTTGCTCAATCGACAATCCTGGGAGAGATTGTTTTTAATACGGACGAGAATAATAGGCAAAAAACGAACACTTTTTTTATATATAGAATTTTGTGCATCAATAGTATTCAACTGATAGTCGATATACTCACAAACAAACCACAGCGAGAATAAGGAAGGCCCCCATGTTTCAAGCTGTTTCAGCAAAGCCAAAAGGCAAAATTTACTGTGCGAACTGTATTCATTGCAAGTTATTTCGTGCGTTCACCGAGGAAGGTAAGTACGTTCTTAGAGTGAGATGTGCAGCCGGTCGTTGGCGCAAAAAATTAGGCGGTGAAAAATTGTATAAGTATTTTACCGTGGCTAGACGTGCTTTGGATGAATGTGATTCTTACTTCGAGATGGGTGAATCCAAACCGTTCATGAAAGATCTCCGAAGGAGTTTGCCCGTCAAAGATGAAATCTTTGACGTATCCGATCAGAGCGCTTAGACTTGATTTAGGTTCAAACAAAGGTTAGGATAATTACAAGAGGTACTGTGATTGTCCGAATTACGATGCTACGTTATCATATGCATATTGACTCTGTTCTCCTGCGCCAGTAAAACCGAGCGGGTCGATCCTCAGTGGACCGAGGAAATGTTCTTTAAGCAGGCTCAACTGGCAATGGATGAGTATCGTTATAAGAGAGCCCTTTATTACTATGAGGTGTTTCTTATGCGCTATCCTGAAAACCACCGGTTATCGATTGCCGCCGAGTATGAAAAGGCATTTATAAATTACAAAATGGGTAATTATGCGATTGCAAGAGGCGCTTATCATGCAATCATTCGCAAATACGATGAAAGCCCGTATGCAATGCTCTATCATCCCAGATTCAAAAGACTGTGCGAAATTGGACTAAAGAATATTGAGAAAAAAAAGGCTGTACATCTGCGCCTGTTCTGGAGAGCGAGAGAAAAAGCCTGGGCAGAGGAGCAGGGAGAGAGTATTACCGATACCAAGCCCGACGATGCCTAGGCTGTCTATGTAACGAGAAAGGTTTTTCTGTTTCCGCTGAAGCTCAACTGTGAAGGTATAAAAAACTTGTATTCTCGGAAAGATGCTTTCCCCCATCTGATATCCCGCAAATAGAAGGGGGGAAGTCACTGAGCGGGGCCTGTAATCGGGAATTTGCCAGGTTAACCCTTAACCCCGCCTTCCGACAGCCCGCCCGTGAGATTTTTCTGTATGGCCATGAATAGAATAATTACAGGAGTGGCGGTAAGCATAGATGCAGCCATAATGCGATCCCAGATTGCATTTTTCGAAAAATAAAGACTGCGAAGTCCCATGGGAAGAGTGTAGAGCTGGTCGTAACCCTTTAGAAACACAGATGCAAAAAGATACTCGTTCCAAGCTATCATAAAGGCGTAAATAAATACCGTGACAATGGCCGACCACGACAGGGGGATTATTATGCGCCAAATTATTCGATACCTGGCCAATCCATCGATGAGAGCCGCCTCTTCGATTGAATATGGTATGCTTCGAAAAAAATTCCCCAGCAAGTAGAGAGAAACCGGAAGAGTTTGAACCAGATAGATTATCAGAAGGGCGAGGAAGGTTCCTACCGGTGTGGCCAAGAGTCCCAGTGCCACAGCAATGCGATATAGAGGAATCAGAAGCAGAATTCCTCCTATCATGTACACGAAGAGCACTCCCCTCTGGATAAGCCCGCGACCCCGATATCGAAGTCTGCTAAAGGAGTAGGCGCCCATTATGGCCAAAATAACCGATAGCAGGGCTGCTGTTATGGAAAGGACGAGGGAGTTCCTGAAATATTTTAGAAACGGGAAAACATCGCCCGTGCTCTTATATCTGGCTATTATCTCATTACGCTGAGCCCTTGTAAGATCTGACTCATCAAGCAGATTTTTTATGGATTCGGGAACAGTTTTCTCGGCCTGCCCGATGTTGAGTAGTTCCTTGTATGCCTCGAGATTAATTTGGGTAGGTATCAGGGAAGGATTGCCCCAGTCCCATTGATACTTCAAGGAAGTCGATAACATCTGGATAAACGGGAAAACGCTGAAAAGTACGATAAGCAATATAAGAAACGCAAATCCAATTTTTCGGAAAATTCCGCCAGATCTTACCATTTGAGAACCTTCTTTAGGTAAATCAAAATGAAAACTATCAGCAGGGCGAATTGAAGAATAACGAGCGCCGAGCCCTGGCCCAAGTCGATTATTCCCACAAATGCCTTGAAGTAGGTATATATCGACAGCACCTTAAGATTGTCTGTTAGCAGGTAAATATCCTCGAATTTGTTGAAATTCCAAATTATCCGAAGCAATACGATGGATCCGATAATGAAATACAACTCCGGCAGGGTTATATATCGAAACTGCTGCCAGCGATTTGCGCCGTCAACCTCGGCGGCTTCGTAGAGATTGTTATCTATTGCCTGGAGTCTGGAAAGTATCATCAAATAGGTGAAGGGGAAATACTTCCAAATGCTGAAAACAATGGCCACCCATATCGCGGTATCCGGATTTCCGATAAGATTGAATCGTTGGCTGAAAAGCCCAAGCTTCTCAACTGTTAGGTCCATGAAAACGCCGTTTACCGGATCGAAGATGAACTTCCAGGCATACACCACGGAGAAAACCGGGGCCACATACGGAAGGAGTATCAAGCTGCGTATAAGGCCCCGAAGAGGAAATTGCTTGTTCATCACCAGGGCAACCCCTAATCCAACCAGGGCCGTCCCCAATGTGGTTGCAATAACATAAACGACTGTAATGAAAGCCGCCTTCCAGAAATCGATGTCGCTAATAACATCGCGATAGTTTGCCAAGCCAACGAAGGTATCCTTTTCCACAAGCGACACCTTGAAGAGGCTCGAGATTACATTTGAAACTATCGGATAGAGAATCAGGCTGAGAATTATCACGACGGAAGGAAGAATCAACGTCCATCCCAAAATCGATTCGCGCTGTTTAAGACTTCTATTCATTACAGTTTCCTAATGAGGGCCGATAGGCCCCCATCTTCTCTACATCAGCTTGCGTATTTCCGCTTCTGCCCACGCAATTGCGGAATCAACGCTTTCGCCTTCCTGGGTGATTCGATAAATCATCAGAGGGATTATCTGCTTGGAGAAAACCACACTTGCCGCGTCGATTCTTTTACCATCGACAATTTCAAAGGTTTCAATACTGTCTAATCCCTTGGTGATTTCCGCCAGCTTTTCGGCACCATATATTCCGAAAAGTTGGCCGCCGTCTTGCTGGTATTTTGGATTTGTCGCGATTTCTCTCAGCACGGGATTCTTGCCCCCGGGCGCCATATGAAGAAAGGTTATATACGCACTGGGAGTAAACAGATACTTGGCAAAACGCACAGCGGCGATTGTTTCGTCTTGATTCTCAGTGTTCGGAAATGCCAAGGACACTATCACTCCGTATCCCGCATCCCTGGTTTTGGTGATAGCCGACACCATTCCCGTGTTGTTAACAAGATCCGGGTCGAAGCTCGCTCCCGCCAATTCCTCGAAGTTCTCGGAGGTAAGGGAACCCGCGGCCACCTCTGCCAGGGCCAAATCATCCATGATATAGGTTGAGTAGAAGAACATTGCCAACTTACCCTGCAGGTAGTAGTCCCTAGCGCGCCAAGTTTGAGGTCCGGGAGGAGTGTACTTTGCCAGTTCGGCATAGAATTCGATAGCTTCTCTCATTTCCGGAGAATTCAATGTGAGATTTCCATCTCCGTCGAAAAGCCAAGCATTGTTTGACAAGGCGAACTGCGTAAAAACTTGCTCAGTATATGCTTCGGCTTTAGTGCCTATCAGAATGCCGTACTGATTCATTTCGGGTTTGTAGAAGTGCTTGGCCGCTTTTAGGATGTCGTCCCATGTTTTGGGAGGGTTTAAGCCGGCTTCTTCGAACCAATCGGCACGGTACCAGATACCCTGAATCCACCCATGGAAAGGTACGGAGTAATAGCTGTTACCCGATGGCATTTGATTCAGGCGAAGGATTCCACTGTAAAATTTATTTTTGCCAACGTCCTTTACCACTCTGGAGGCTGCATCGGTATTCAGCAGGCCCTGCGTGCCGAAGGCCACCGCATTCGTTGTCGCAACCTGTACTAAGCCCGGAAGGGTACCGGCTGCCGCGGCCGAGTTCATCTGCGTGGCCATATCATTTTCATCAACTGCCACTACTTTGACCGTTATGTTCGGGTTAGATGCCTCAAATGTCTTTGCCAAAACATCTATGACGGCCAAACGATCCGACTGCGTTTCCGTTGTCCAAAATTCCAAAGTAACAGGACCCGATAACTTGTCCCTGTCCCCATTGGCGAAGGCGGTTCCCATAACCGCAATCGCTACTAAAACCAAAATCAAAAATCGCTTCATAGAAGCACCTCCTAATTAGCGATGAGTATAATAGTTGAGCAATTTGCTGTCTACTATCAAAGTGCACGAATAGCTTGAATTCCGGAGATTTGTACATGGTGCGAGAAAAAACGGGCGCTAGTGGCACCAAGCATTCCCGAAATTGGGTATAAACCAACAAGGGAAATCCGGATACAATGCAATATGGAGGACACTACGTGCCGGTTATCATTACAAGAACAGTGAAAACCCCATACGGAGAGCTGGTGGCGGGCAGTATCGATGAGAAAATCTGCCTTTGCGATTGGAAATATCGCGGAATGCGGCAAAGCATCAACAGGAGGATTCAACGAGGACTCTCAGCCACCTACAAGGAGGGCGATTCACCCATAATTGACAAGTTGGAGAGGCAATTCACCGAGTACTTCAATGAGCAAAGGGAGGTGTTTGAACTTCCCTTAATCACCGTCGGAACAGATTTCCAAGAGTCGGTATGGAAGGCCCTGGTGGAGATTCCCTATGGCAAGACGGAAACATACCGGGAACTCGCGGATAGAATTAATAGGAGCTCCGCTGTTCGTGCCGTTGCCGCGGCAAACGGCGCAAACGCAATTGCCATAATAATTCCCTGCCACCGAATCATCGGAAGCAACAATCTTGGAGGATACGCGGGAGGATTAGACTTGAAGAAGCGTCTTCTGCGGCTGGAATCGCGGAGAAACTGAATCAGGGAAGATGCCTATGAAATTCATCTTGGAATAACTGTCCGAGGGATTTTCAAGGGAAACGTTTTCAGCAATGCGACCAAATTGATGTGAGTTGAGGGTAGTTTGTCTTGGCGGGAATCTCCGCGTGGTCTAGGCGACGCTGGGCACCGCGGGGGAGACACCCAGCGAATTTGAGAAGATATTTGTTCTATGCTGCCATGATAGGGTCTGCATACCGCGATAATGGTGGATCGGGAGGCGCGCCGGACTATTCGCTAACTAGCCAGTGCGGGGCTAACGACTTATCGATAGTCGCGGGATGGGAATAGTTTGCCGAGAAATCTCCGATTGAATATCCTTGACTTTGAAAGTAGAGATTCGGTTTTAAGGATGTGATTTGTGCTAAGGCAGCCTAGGCGTCGAAAACCAGGCAGTTGCCGACGAGTCTTTACTAACAGCGCCAATCTGATTCATTCTGCGCTTTATGAATCCGATGCTTATTCTTGCAATCTATCTCGGGTTTTTTCTATTGAATTTCCTGCTGGACTGGTTTCTGAACATATTGAACATCAATTTCGCCCTAAAAAAACGTGAATCGGCGCCCCTGGGCATCGAGGTTCATGAAACTGCTTACGCGCGCGGTGTGAAGTATACCCTGCGAAAGGCCCGCTTTGGCCTTGTACAATTGGTTACGGAAAGGGTTCTCGTTCTTATAATCCTGTTCACGGGAGCTGCTGGGGCTCTGGATGCTCTGGTGAACTCCATGGGTCTAGGTTCCTATTGGCAGGGGCTTGTATTTCTTACCCTAGTTTCAGTGCTTCTTTGGGTAGTTGCTCTGCCGAGTTCGCTGTACTTACAATTTGTTATAGAAGAAGAATTCGGCTTCAATACAACGAGCCTTCGCACTTTCTTCGGCGATATTGCCAAGAGGGCGCCAATCACATTGCTAGTCTTAGCGACACTTCTTGGCGGATTCTATGTTGTCTTGAAATTGGCCGGCGCCTGGTGGTGGATATGGGCCTGGGCTTTCTGGATGCTCTTCCATCTGCTAATGGCAGTTCTTTTCCCAGTGCTTATTGCGCCGCTCTTCAATAAGTTCACCGCGCTTCCCGAAGGCGCTTTGAGAAAGCGACTTTCAACCCTCACCGATCGCTGCAAATTTCCAAATCGAGGAATTTTCGTAATAGACGGAAGCCGTCGGAGCAAGCATTCAAACGCCTACTTCACCGGAATCGGAAAAGTTCGCCGTATCGTAATTTTCGACACACTGATAGATTCGCTGCAGGAAAATGAGATTGAAGCCGTATTGGCTCACGAGATTGGACACTGGAAATTCGGCCATATTCGCAAGCGCTTTGCCATTGTCGCGCTTAGCAGCCTGATACTCTTTGCCATCATTGGCTTCATGCTGGGCTGGGAAAGTCTCTTTTTAGCGTTTGGATTCAACTCACCGTCCCTCCATGCTCTACTCTTTTGCCTAACCTTCTACTCAGGGCCAATATCATCGCTCTTCTCTCCGGTGTTCAATATCTGGTTGAGAAAACACGAGTATCAGGCGGATCAGTTCGCTGCTAAACAGATGGGCGACGCAAGGCCGCTGAGGGAGGCGCTCCTTAAACTCGGGGAGAACAATCTCAGCAATTTTAGGCCACATCCCGCATATAGCTTCTGGCGCTATTCGCATCCAGCGCTTCCCGAAAGACTAGCCGCGCTTGAAGCCAAAACTTGAGAATCGTCGGCCACTGGTGCCGCCCCGACGATTCCCTCCCCGTCTTATCGAAAACCTATTATCGCAATCGTAAGGACGGCAAAAACTGCAATTGCCATCGTGCCAAGGAGAAAATCGCGTTTCCGATACCATGTGAACGATAGGGTAAGCAGAACCGGTAATGCCGCGCTAACCAAAACACCAATCGCCGCCACATTCAAAAGATATGAATCCCAGATATGAATCAACCATCCGCTGCCAAACTCAAGATCCATCTCCTCGAGGTAGTTCGGCGTCTTCGCACTCCAATTTGCAGCGACTTCCGCCGGTTCCACCCTTGAGCGAATCAGCCCAGAGCTGTAGAGCAGGAAAACTATAAGCGACAGGAGAATTCCGAGATTACCCACCCACCTAAACCAGAATATGGTCAGTTTCTTACCGGATTTCATTGCTCCCCCGTGCTGATTCAAGCAGCAGACTAAGTGCGGCAAATGTCAAGATGCCGAGAACGAAATATCGAATTATGGTTCCCGAAATTCGAGGCAGCAGCTTTGCGCCGATACGTGTTCCCAGCATCATGCCCGCCATCGAGGGTACTACAATGAGCGGCAAGATTGCACCCTGGTTTATGAAAACCCATGAGGCGGCAGAATTGGTCATAGTGATAATTAGAATACTTGTGCCAATCGCGATTTTCAGCGGCACACCGAGAAGTAGGTTGAGTGCCGGCACATTGGCCCAGCCGGAACCCAGCCCAAAAACCCCCCCCATAAGTCCGATAATGAAGAAGGTTATCAGCCCCAGAGGCATACGGCGTACCCCCCATTTCATCGAATTCCCCGTAGTCTCATCAGTGTAAATTCCGCCTATATTCATACGCCCGGCCAGTAGACTCCCCCTACGAAACGGTGGGCAATCAACACTCTTCATAGAAAGCATCAAAGCGATAATAGCGATTATCACCACTCCCAAGATAAGTTTCACAACTCTTGGTGGCATGATCATGCCCGCATTTGCTCCGATAAGCGCGCCGATGGAGCTGAAAAGAGCTAGGGGAATCGCGAGACGTAGGGAAGCCATGCCCTCTTCCAAGAGCCTGGGACTCGCCCCAATCACACCCGCTAGAGACATCACAAGTCCAGACCCTCGCACAAAGTCGAAATGAAAGGGAGATATCGCGGATACGATTGGAACGTATAAGATAGAACCGCCTACGCCGGCAACCACTGCAATGATGCCCAAAAATATGCAGAGAGCAAACAGCGATAAGGACCATAGCCACCAGGGCATTAGGGATGATGCCTCTCCGGAATCTTCCAAGGCATGGATAACTGGGTTTATCGTCGCCAGCAGCAGCAATATCAGAACAGAGGCAGTCGATATTTTTTTTCTTGTTCGATGAGAGGGTGTCACTTGGTTTCGCTGAATTTACCGCGTTCGATTCTTCGCATTCGCTTGGCTATATTGTTCATTCGGTATTCGATAGAATTCAGTATCCAGAACTGGAAGTGGTGCACCTTCTGCTGAGAATGAATCATGAATACTATCTTGACTGAAACAAGCAGCACTCCAAGCTGAAGCGATATGAGACTAGGGAGGTACCCAGTTGTCAACTCGAGAAGAAAAAGAACAAGTATGAGGATGAAAAAAAACGCATTAATCCAGTTGTCTTTCTTTGAAAAATTCCTCCCGCCAATTTTCCCTAGAACTTCCTTTAGTTGCTCGCGTTCACGCTCGAACTCTCTTATCTCGTTGAGTAACTCTTCCCGCGTTTCATCCTTATGTGAATTTTCGACTGTGTTCATGGGCATATTATAGCTCATTATGGAACTTATCGTCTTCTTTTATCGGCGACAAACCTGAGCTTTCGGTTCTGTTTCCGGCTTGAAACAAAGATGTGAATCCGATACTGTTCGTGATAACAGGTCCGAGGGACTCATCGGATAATCCAGAGGTTATTAGTTTTCAAGGGGATGCAAATGAGAGTTAGTACGGTTACCGACGGGATTTATCGCTTGTCAGCGAATGTGGAAAACGTTCTTTTCGAAGGTTTGTGGCGAATGCCCGAAGGGATAGCGATGAATTCCTACATTGTCAAGGGCGAGAAAACCGCAATAGTTGACGGTGTATGCGGCTGGGATGGTGTGCCCGAAACCCTGTTTGAGCAACTGGATAAAATCGATGTGGCACCAGAATCTATTGACTATGTGATTGTAAACCACATGGAACCCGATCATTCGGGCTGGATCGAAAATCTCAAGAAGATTAGGCCGAATTTTACAGTGGTAACCGGAGGAAAAGCCGTACCACTGATGGAGGCCTTTTTTGATATCACAAACGATATAATGGTTGTCGGCGATGGAGATTCCCTCGATTTGGGCAACGGAAGAATTCTTGCATTTATGGAAATTCCCAATGTTCATTGGCCTGAAACTATAGCAACCTTCGATACGAAATCCGGCACGGTTATGCCATGCGACGCCTTTGGTTCATTTGGAACGCTTGACGAGGCCGTATACGACGACGAATGTACTGAGGAGCAGTTGGTTTTCTATGAGAAGCAGGCCATCCGCTACTACTCCAACATCGTTGCCGCTTATTCTACTCCCGTTGCAAATGCGATAAAGAAGGCATCCACGCTGCCGATTAAGATAATTGCACCCGGCCATGGACTTGTTTGGCGAAAAAACCCCATGAAGATTGTAAATGACTTTCTTCGCTATGCGTCCTATCAAAGGGGACCCTGTGAAAACGAGATAACTGTTATTTATAGCAGCATGTATGGGATGACCGAGCAGGGCGTGCAGCCGGCCATCGATACCCTGGAAGCCGAAGACCTGATTGTGCACAGGCACAGAGTTCCGGAAGAGAGTTTAGGCGACATTCTTATGTCGGTTTGGAGCTCCACTGGAATCGTGTTAGCCATGCCAACCTATGAGTACAAGATGTTCCCCCCGATGTTCGCCATTATCGATGAGTTGGGAAAGAAGAAGGTTCATAATCGCAAGGCCTTTCGTTTTGGTTCGTACGGCTGGTCTGGCGGAGCCCAGAAAGAACTGAACGAGCTTATTCAAAAATACAAAATGAACTGGGATTTCGTTGAACCCCTGGAGTTCAAGGGGAAACCCACAAAAAAGGATATCGCAGCCATAGAGACAAGATGTAGGGAGCTTGCCGCTAAGGTGAAGGGCACTGTTGCGACTAAACCGAAAACTATCCCGGCGGCCCCCGAAAATCGCCACGGTATTAAGGGAAGCTAGGGAATAAACCAACCTGCCTTTGGAACTATGCCATACACCGTGATTACACATGCAGGGAAGGCTCACATAGACGAAATTCTCGCAACTGCCGTTCTAGCTGTGCATAGGGGCGAATACCCGCTTGAAATTAGGCGATTGGACCCCAAAATAGTCGAAAAAATGGTGCTGAAGGGTATGATTCCGGAAAATTCCTGGGTTATCGACTGCGGGCTTGTATATCATCCGGAACGGCGGCTTTTCGATCACCATCAAGATGGAGCGCTACCTAGTTCCGCACTAATGCTGTTCAAGCATTTATTTCCGAAACTCGAAGGCACAGGTCTTCATAGGTACTTTGAGTTGGTTTCCAAGGTGGATACCGAGGGGGCGCGTAGTCTGGGTGATTATGGCAGAGTGAGCGATATCAGAGATTATTGGGGTTTTTCCCAGGAAATACTTACCGACCTTTTCGAAAGAGATCCTCTCGCGGTTCTTGATATTTGTGCTCGCGGCCTCGAGGGAAAGATTGAATTGGAAGAAGTGAAAAGGGCGGCCGCGGAATGGGTAGCCTTTCCTGGAAATATCAGCACGGAAGTGGTGATGGGATTAACAGTTCTCCACTACAGGGAACGCCCGCCAATCGAGCTATTCGATGGACTCAACGAAATTTACAGGGATATCATAAGGCAGAACTCCGCCGTGGCCGTTTACGGCCATGATAGAAACGACCCTTCGGTACGAACCCTATATCGTACGGATTTTGGGCACGAAATTCTTAATTTTTCCAAGGCCAATCCAGGGAATGTACTCTTCAACCACCAGGGCGGCTTCTTGGTGAAGTTCATACCAACCGATGAAGACGAGTGGAAGCGGATACTCACCAGTTCCCTTAGCCTGGGGAACGGGCCATCCTAAGGGATAGCCCTAAGCTCCGGAGATTAGAATACGTAGCCAATTCCTATGCCAATATCTATAACCTGCTTTTTCAATTTCTTATATGTCTTTCCGTCAGCTTGGAAGTAAATGGGGTAGAGAAGGCCCACATCGAGGTTGAAGTTGTCAAAAGCTTCCCAACCTATTCCGCCGCCGATGGTGAAATTATCCAATGATGGATCTAAGAAGGTTCCATCCAGTTTATCCTTCGGTGTGTTGCTGTTTGCATAAGATCCGCCCAGGCTGAGTTCCAACTGCTCCGTGAGCCAATACCGAAAGCCAATGGCCGCTATTATCTCATCCCTTTTGTTTTCTTTATCTAGCGCCTTCCAAAAGGAGTATTTAAGCGATATGGGTATTTCCAGACCAGAGGAAAACGCATAGGAGAAACCGGCCCTGATAACCCACGGTGCATCGGCGTTATCGGAAGCGCTACCCTTTAGTATATTTGAGGTACCCGTCGCGCCGCCGGATGATTTTTCCTTAAGCTTGATTTTCTGACTGGACTCGATTGTCAGGCTGGCGTTGATTGCCTCATTCACCTGTATATGCACGCCTAATGCTCCGCCGAATCCCGTGCCGGACAGAGCCAAATTTGCCTTACCACTGTTAGCGGCGCCCCCTAATTGTGGTGGGAATGAAGCATTTGCCTCATACTTCTCCGAGGCGAATGGGATATCGAACCTGGCCCCTACGGCAATAATCGGAGAAAAGGCATAGGACCCGCCTACGCTGAGCAAATGGACGCTCGAACTACCTTCGAATCCGAAATCTATTGCGTAATTCATTAGTTGCGTTCTAACGGAATCCCATTTGACTGTCCCGCCTCCCCTGGGGATGCTGTAGCCGGCGAAGACGGCCCAGTTATCGCCGCTGTAGCCCAGATAGGCCGCGGGGACAAATGGCACCCAAGTAAGCATGTTGTAGGTTTTGGATGATAGCTCATGAGAGTAGTGCAACTGAACAGTCTGACCGTTTAACTGAATATGAAAGCCCTTCTCTAAGAAAGCCGTTCCCGCTGGATTGAAGTACGCGCTGTCGATTGAGTCTGTAGCCGCGTTGCGGCTCAGTAATCGAATGTATTTCGCGCTTTGATTATCCCCAGCGTAAACAGCGCCGCTGATAATTGCCAATAGAACAAATAATGCAAATAGTTTTTTCACACTAGCTCCTAATTTTTTTTCGACATATTAAGGGGTACTGTGATATATGTCAAGTTTTGAAGTGACATTTGTAAGCCTTTGCGCATGATACCTATTAGGCTGCATTTTTATTCCACTGAGAAGGGCGTGATGAACTAGTGATACTCATGGCTGATTGCCTAACCGCTTCTCTAGGTTGCCGGAAGGGAGCTCGCCCTTGGCTCAATGTACAAAAAGTCCTATTATCTCTCCTGGTGATGCTCGGGGTTGAATTTTTACATGTTCACGTATTCAGCAACCCTAATAAACTACATCGAGGAGATATCAGATGGCCAGGATAAAAGTTGCTTTCAACGGGATGGGACGCATCGGGAAAAATGTGATTCGCGTAATCACATCACTCTATAACGATGCAATCGAGATTGTTGCCGGAAACGATTTAGTCCCGGCAGCGGAAATAGCGGCAAGTCTTCCAAAGGATTCCATACATGGGCGCTTCCCCGTGGATGTGAAGCTTACCGGCGACAATGTTATTCAAATTGGTAAGCATAGGGTTTCAATTTATTCCGAAAAAGATGCAAGCAGAATCCCCTGGGCCGGGCATGAGGTGGATGTAGTTCTGGAATGTACCGGTTTTTACCTCAGTACCGAAGCCTCGCGGGCGCATATAAACGCGGGAGCAAAAAAGGTTATTATTTCCGCGCCTTGCAAGGATGATACGAAGACGGTCGTAATCGGCGTGAATCACGATAAACTAACTGCAACCGACACTATTATCTCCAATGCCTCCTGTACCACCAATTGCCTAGCCCCTCTAACCAAGGCGGTGGATGACGGCTTTGGGGTGATTAGCGGACTGATGTGTACTACACACGCGGCTACTTCTACGCAGAGAGTTCTGGATTTCTTTGGAGGCGGTAAGAATCGCGCCACTCTGAACAATGTTATTCCGGCATCCACCGGTGCCGCGATAGCTGTAGGAAAGGTGCTTCCGCACCTGAACGGCAAGCTCAACGGAACCGCGCTTAGGGTACCTACCGACACGGGTTCTGTAACCGAAGTGGTTTATCTGCTCGATGGCAGATTCACCAAGGATGAGATTAATTCCAAGGTGGCCGAGAACGCGAGAAGAATCAATGCAAGCAGCATAAGCGGAAAGATTCTGGAGGTGAGCAACCACTATGAGTGTTCAAGGGATTGCGTGGGAGAGCTGTGGAGCTCCATGTTTATTCCGGGCAACACGCAAGTGGTGGAAGCCGGACCCTACACCCAGGTTAAAATGACTAGTTTCTACGACAACGAAATGGGTTACTCGGGGCGCATGGCGGAATTGGCTCAAATTTTTGCTTCAGCATAGCTTAACGTCGCCGCTCGCCCTTATCGGACAATCTAGAGATACCCGTGAATTGCGCTAGACTACGGAGTTTCGATGGGGTTATCATTCTTGGATGCATTTTCTGCCTGCCACGCTCATCGCGGCCCTCATGTCTATCGCTCTTGGACAGTTTTGGAAGTTCATAAGCCCCTTGTTCATGGGCAGGACTCCGGCATTGCACAGTATATTTCAATCTGGCGGCATGCCCAGTTCCCATACCGCCGCTGTCGCCTCGATGGCGCTACTAGGGGGCTTGAGAGAGGGTTTTAACTCCTCATTTTTCGCCTTGTCGACTGTTTTCACCGCGATTGTTGTCCATGATGCGATAAAGGTGAGAGGGGCTATCAGCAAGATAATCAAGCTACTTAGGAAAACAATTCCGCCGGATATCCTGGGAATGGAGGGAAGTTTGCCATCCACGATTGGGCATACCTACGCCGAGGTGTTTGCAGGTTTGATTCTGGCGGTGGCGGTCGCATTTTTATGCAATTGGATACTTCCTTGAATTCGGCGGACTTCCCTGATGCTTTGTGAGGCTATATCTCCTTGGCTACCAAGTCGCCTACCTCGGAGGTTGAATAACCCATTCTACCGGCTGCAAGACTCTTTAACTTCGTGCCCGTTACCACCATCACTGCCCTTTCAACGGCTTCGGCAGCCCTGTATTCACCGAGGATATCAAGCATCATAGAGCCGGCCGCGATCGAGGCTAATGGATTGATAATTCCCATTCCCGTGTACTTCGGGGCCGACCCCCCAATCGGTTCAAACATAGATACGCCCTCGGGGTTGATATTCCCCCCTGCCGCAATCCCCATGCCTCCCTGGGTTATGGCCCCGAGATCGGTAATAATATCCCCAAACATGTTGCTCGTTACCAAAACATCGAACCATTCCGGATTTTTCACCATCCACATGCAGGCGGCGTCCACATGATAATACTCACGCCCGATGTCAGGATAATCCGATTTTCCCACCTCATGGAAAACCCTCTCCCAGAGATCGAAAACATGGGTAAGAACATTGGTTTTCCCCACTAGGCCAAGTGTGTTGGTAGTTCCCTTGCCGCGTGACTTCTTCCCATGACGCCCCGTGTAGTCGAAGGCGTAACGGAGACATCGCTCAACTTGGCATCGATTGTATATCATGCTCTGAACAGCAGTTTCATGTTCGGTTCCCTTCATGGAAATACCGCCAATTCCCGTATAAATACCGCCCGTGTTTTCTCTAACGACAACGAAATCTATCTCGTTAGGTCCCTTATCTTTTAGAGGTGTCTCAACGCCCGGATAGAGTCGAACCGGACGAAGGTTTATATACTGGTCCAGTTCAAAGCGAAGGCGGAGGAGTATACCCTTCTCCAGAATACCCGGCTTAACATCGGGATGTCCGATTGCCCCTAGATAGATGGCATCGAAATCTCTTAGCTCGTTAATCGCCGTGTTTGGCAGCACTTCGCCCGTTCTTAGATATCTTTCGCCTCCAAAATCAAATTCGACCACATCTAATCCGAATCCGAATTTAGATGCCGCTGAATTTAGAACCTTTCTACCCTCATTAAGCACCTCCGCGCCCGTTCCATCGCCCGGTATGGCGGCTATCTTGTAGTTTTTCAGCATATGCTCCCCTGTTGTATCGCTGGAAAATATTTCGATATCAAGTTCTCAGTAAACTGCCTCAGTTTTTCGCCTTCATGAACACTGGAAACGAGTTCAATCATCACCCACGGTTTTTTTTGATCAATCTGCCAATGATATTGCTGTGATGCAAGTCCTCCATCCAGCGAACCGCATTCTCAATAAATTCCAATGTTGACTCCGTTGAAAATCGGCTCTGTGCCTATCATCGACTATATTCGAAACCGAACTCGATCAGTCCGAATTATTTAGGCTTGTTTTCTTCCGTTTCACATTATCCATTCTATCCGTGTGGATCCAGAGCCCAAGGGCCGGATTATCCACGTAATAGAATTCCTCGCCATTCAACAAATTCCACCCGGGACTCAACTCCGAGGGATTATATTTTTCCATCATGGCGTCAAGCTTGGCGTATCCGAACCCAACCGACTCGCATTCATCGCGACGAAGAAAGCCGGGCGCGTATGTTATTCTGAAGCGACCCTCGGAGGACCCGTGAATCAAATGGGCCGCGGCGCTCAGATTGGCCCTCAGTTTTTCCACATATCGAAGCTTTTGAAGAATCTTTTCGGTTCCAAAATATCCGAATTCTCTTATGAGGGAATCGATTTCCCTATCCTCGCCAAATTCTTTGATTCCGGGAGCGAGAATAATGAGTTCACCTCCATCGGCGATGGCCATGCGAGTACGATAAATTGCCTTGTTGCCCAACCAGGCGCTGCGAAATTCTTTCGGATCGAGGTATGTAACGCACTTCTTGATCGGTTTATTTACCACTGTTATATTTATTTCCGCCGACAAAGCCGAAGCTTTTTCGAAGCATTCGCGGCCGTCGCCAATAAAAAACCCCCGTACTACCGATTTCCCTTCCTCGTCGCTTCCCAGTACGGTGAGAGCGTATAGAATAGGCAACTCGGCAGCAAAATTCCGCATCGCATAATCAATAACCGCGCGTACAGGATTATCGATTCTACCCATTATACGTTCCATGCCATGTGCCGCGCCAAGAAAATGGCTCTTATGTATCCCCTCACTGCCACCGATGCCAACAAATATGTTCTTCGCGTGGTTGGCCATGCCAACCACCTCATGCGGCACCACCTGACCGGGCGAAACAATCAAATCATGCCTATCCCCGCAGAGCAGTCGATTCACCTGCGCCGGCCAATCATACTCAAAATCGGTTTCCATCAGCTCCGAAATGAAAGCACGCGGCACCCTCCCGAGAGTTACAGTATCGCTGCGCCATTTATGCTCGCGGAAAAGTTCCGGAGGCAGTTTTGGGAACATAATTTCAATCTCGGTTTCGCGCATCGGTCTGTGAGTACCCAGCGCCGGCACAATGTCGACCACCGCGGCGCCGTAGTACTCCCACAGATACTTAGTAATCTTGCCCGCGCGCGAATGGAAGCGGGTGAAGTCCGGGGGAATCACACAAACTCTCTGCCGGGGGCCAATCTTCTCCAGGGCCTCATTCAAGGCCACCCTCAATTCCTCGTCGTCTATCGTTTCATCCGCGCCGCCGCGCTGATAATAGATCATCAGTGGGACTTAACTACCATGGCGCATTCTCGGGAAGCGCGGCATCGAAGTTCACCAAGAGGTTATTGCAGAAATTTCCCGAGAACTCTCCGGCGAAAAAGCGTTCCAAACCCTCATCGCGAAGGTGCTCCCAGCTTCTCTCTTCGGATCCTGGAATTATCGGGTAGAATAAGGCACCGTTAGCCCGCGCCGCGGCTAGATCGCCAGGGGCATCTCCAATCATCAGAATCTTGTTCTTATCGTACTTCCCCGAGCTCGCGAGTTTCAGCTGCTCCGACTTCGTTCCATATTCTTGTCCGGCTATCAGCCGAACATATTTCGCAATATCATATTCAACCCACTCTCGCTCAAGATCGGCGCTGGGAGTTTGGCTAACTACCACCAAGTCGGCTTTCTCGGCGGCCCTGCCGAGTATTTCCGAAACCGTGGGATAGGGAGGAATATTGCGAACAATCTTTCTTATCGCTACACTAACCTCCTTCGACCAGTTGAGCGCCTGTTGCAAGTGAGGATGTGAATTCCGCCGCACTTCCGAGCTGAGCGAGTCCTCGCTCAGTTCGCTCTTATTCTCGATCCAGGCCCTAAGCCCGTCCGTATTTGGGCAAGTTACGCGCCTTTCGGACAGTTCTTTCCTAGATCTGAGAAGGTCTGCTGCCCGTAAGACTGCCTGAAAGCGATTTATTCCACGTGTTTTGGAATACAAATTCACGAAATTCCAAACTTCGCGTGCTATTTTTGCCGCGCCCTGAAGATTATAAATATTGATGAAGGCAGGACAAAAACACTCCTGCTGCTTAATCTCCATGCTGTCAAACACGGATCCATCAGAATCAAAGCCGATGAAATATTCCTTCTTGGGCTGCAGATTCTTAAGTTCCTTTATCTGTTGAATCATTTAGTTTCTCCAACAATCCAGCCTCTGCCGACTTTCCCCTAGAACTTTCAATCCCCACTGGCACAGTCGCTCTCGAAAACCGAAGGGCGGTTTCATAGGACGCATAGACACAGCGTGTGTTTCCTGCTTAGCTTGGCGGTTAATATTAGGACAGCACCGGCATTATGTCCACTGCTCGAATCAATGGCGCAGCACATGCGGCTTAGCAGAATAAACCTCGGCCTATCCGCTCCTGTCTATCCAGAGATGATTGTGTATTCAGTGAAAAGTCCACTTTGAACAATCTGACACAGCGAATTGCAACAGAGATACCCGCGAGAAAGCCGTTATTACCAATCGCATAGAATTGCAGGCTAAGGTAGAAATATCCAAAGTAGGCATCTTGTGCGATTTTCGATTTCCGATTATGAGAAGAGAAAGTTAATTTCCTCCCCATGGTTTTGCCCGTTGAATAATGCACTAATCAGTACTTTTACCACTTAAGATGCGCAAATCATTTTGTACCATTTCCCTGACGAGATTGGCAAAACCGGTTTTGTGCTTCCAGCCAAGCAGTTTATGTGCCTTCGAACTGTCACCTAATAACACATCTACTTCAGTAGGTCTGAAGTATTTTGAGTTGACTTCGACAACGACATTCCCAGTATTTGTATCAACGGCCTTTTCCGCGATTCCCTTTCCGCGCCATTCAACATCGACACCAACTTCCTTGAAGGCCAAATTTACGAATTCCCTCACCGAATGTGTTTCTCCAGTAGCTAGAACAAAGTCTTCCGCTTCTCGATGCTGAAGAATGCGCCACATTCCTTCAACATAATCCTTGGCGTGCCCCCAATCACGTTTGGCATCTAAATTGCCAACATAGATTGTAGGTTCAATGCCCAACTTAATCCGAGCCACTCCACGAGTTATCTTACGGGTTACAAAGGTTTCCCCCCTTATTGGACTTTCATGGTTGAAGAGTATCCCATTGCACGCGAATATCCCGTAAGCTTCACGGTAGTTTCGGACAATCCAGTAAGCATAGAGCTTAGCGGCTGAATAGGGACTGCAGGGATAAAAAGGTGTGTCCTCATTCTGGGGTGACTCTTGAACCTTTCCATACAACTCGGAGGTGGAAGCTTGGTAGAATTTACAACTCTTCTCCATACCCAGAATACGAATGGCTTCCAGTAAACGTAGAGCCCCAAGAGCATCGGCATTGGCAGTATATTCAGGCGTTTCAAAACTTACCTGGACATGGCTTTGTGCGGCTAGATTATATATCTCATCTGGTTGTATCTTTTGTACGAGATGGATGAGATTGGTTGCATCTGTAACATCTCCATAATGCAGGAAAAAACGGATGTTATTATGGGATGAAACCTCGCTTTCATAAATATGATCGATACGCTGTGTGTTAAACGACGATGATCGCCGCTTAACTCCATGCACTTGGTATCCTTTGGACAGAAGTAGTTCAGCCAGATAAGCTCCATCCTGTCCGGTGATGCCGGTAATTAACGCGGTTTTCTTATCTGTCATTTCTCATGCTCCCTAAATACCATTGGTAGTAGAGTTTTAATCCGGTTTGCAGGTTTATTCTGTGTCGCCAGCCAAGCGCATGTATTTCTGATACATCAAGCATTTTTCTAAATGTGCCATCTGGACGAGATACATCAAATTCAATATTTCCACTAAATCCAACGGTAGTTTTGATCAATTTCGCGAAGTCTTCAATCGAAATGTCTTCGCCCGTACCTATGTTGACGGGTATTTCACCTGAATAATTTTTGAGCAGAAAAATGCATGCATCGGCTAAATCATCTACATGTAAGAACTCTCTCATTGGTTTACCCGTGCCCCAAACGATCACAGTTTTTTGCCCTTTTTTATGCGCGGTATGAAATCGAGAAAGCAAAGCCGCGGGGACATGGCTGTTCTCGAGATGAAAATTGTCCATTGGTCCGTAAAGATTAGTGGGTATGGCAGAAATAAAGTTACATTCGTATTGCCTCCGATAGGCTTGGCACATTTTGATTCCCGCAATTTTCGCTATGGCATACCATTCATTGGTTGGCTCCAAGTAGCCGCTAAGAAGATATTTCTCTTTTATAGGTTGGGGACAGTTTTTAGGGTAGATACAGCTTGAACCCAAAAACAATAGTTTTTTCACATTATGTTTTTTGGCACAAACTATTACATTATTTTGTATTTGCAAATTATCTGTAATGAATTCGACGGGATAAGTGTTGTTGGCGTGAATGCCACCAACTTTAGCCGCTGCCAGTATCACAAAGTCTGGACGGGTGTTTTTGTAAAACAATTCAACTGAATCCAGATCTCTTAAATCAAAGTCGCCCCTTGTAGTTGCCAAAACTTCTGCATTTTCTTTCTTCAAGCGCCGCACTAATGCAGACCCAACCATACCATTGGAGCCGGGCACCCATATCCTTGGGGTGTCAATGTTAAATTTATCGTGCATGCATACCTCATGTGATTTCAATGTTTATTCTTTCAGATAATCTCCGAATCATACTCCTATCAGAATCGGAGTTTTTTGCCTGGAGATTCCAAGCACGCTCATTGTGAACGAGGTTGATTGTTTATGTGCGGATTCAAAGATTTGATCACCTGTTATTTACCTTTACAGAGCCGGCATGGTAACCGATGCTATCCCTGTAGTTGTGATACTGAAATTAGGATACGCTTCCACAGCGATGAGTTCAAGCCTGAAATCTGTTTCTGCCGAAGCACCATAGCTCTTCCAATGACGATAGCTGAAACGGTCCTTGAACGTGCTATTTGTGCACAACTTATGCAAATCCCATAGGAGCGGCAAGCGACACAACTGACATGCCAGCCATTGATAGAGCCTCTAACCCCCAATCTATATTGCTTCTTTTATACAATTACTGACAGTTTCAAGCGTCGTTTGGCCATCAATATGATAGTTTATCAAGACCAATTTCCAAGATCCAATTTTCCACTAATCAATGCTAGACTAATTAACCTCTTGCTTGAGGACTTGGCGGTTTTCAGGTTAGACTCTCATCCAAGATGGAAGTAACCGCAACACGAAAGCGGCCGAAGAAACTCTCGGAATTGCTTGGCCAAAAATTCGTAGTGGCGACACTCGGGAATGCAATTTCCAAGAATATGGTGGCCCACGCCTATTTGTTTTCCGGTCCCAGGGGCACGGGGAAAACCTCGGCGGCTCGCGTCTTCGCAAAATCACTTAACTGTCGGAATGGCCCAACACTCGATCCCTGTGATGTCTGTGGACCCTGCATGGAAATTGCCGGGGGTTCTTCGCCCGATGTTATCGAGATAGACGGCGCCTCAAATACTAGCGTTAACGATGTGCGGGAGATAAAAGATGAAATTCTTTACGCACCGCAAGGCTCATATAAAAAGATATACATTATCGACGAAGTTCATATGCTATCCAACAACGCCTTCAATGCACTGTTGAAGACCATTGAAGAACCGCCGCCGTATATTATTTTCATCTTCGCAACTACCGAGTTGCACAAGGTGCCCCTTACAGTTCGATCACGCTGCCAGCAGTTTCGATTTCGCCTTTTTGCACCGGAGCTGATTCGGAGCAAATTGCTTGAGGCCGCCGCCGAGCTTGATAGGGAGTTCGAGAGCGATGCACTTTACTGGATTGCTCGTGAGTCGGGCGGTTCGATGAGAGACGCTTATACGCTCTTCGATCAGGTACTTTCATTCTCGGGCGAAAAAATCACTCTTGCAACCATTTGCGAGAAAATGGGCTTGGTTGGAACTGAGCATATGACTGGCCTATTGGAAACAGCGGCTGCAGGTGATAGGGTTAGAGCGATTGAATTGCTCAACAATATCCTAGACGCTGGCTCTGCCGTGGAGCAGGTTTTGCTTGAGCTGGCAAGCTATCTACGAGATCTGATCCTACTGGCCTATGGGATAGGGAGAGAGTCGCTAATGGGTGGTAGCGCGGAGAGGTTTTCGTCGAAGCTGCGAGAGGGGTGGAATACAAGACGTTTGGAAGAGGTGATCGAGGAGGCATTTTCGCTTTACCGGGACTTACGATATTCGCTTAATCCCAGATTCGAACTTGAGCTTTTTGTGGGACGCCTGTGCAGCCTCTCAGAAAGGCTGAGTGCAGATGAAGTGTTGTCCCGCATTGAATCACTGCGAAGGGAGTTGTACGAAGAAGGAATAACGGCACGCGGAGAGGGAACCACCAAACCTAGTTCTGAAATCGAGCGAGTAGAAGAGGATGGGGATGAGATAGAGGACAAGCCCACTACGCCCAGCTTCGGAATCGAACTAAATAAGCAAAATTCCGCGGGAACGATCGGCAGGCGGCAGTATGAGGGGGTTGAGAAGGGTGTTACTGAGGTTTCCGATAGGCGAAAAATGATTCTAGATAGGGTTCGCGTTGAGAATCCCTCGCTGGGTGCCGCGTTAGATAAGGCGGTAAGCTGGAAATGGGAAGGCGACTCGCTGCATCTGGGCGTCAAAACTCCCTATGAAGCCGCATTTGTAAAAAAGGGAGTCAAAAAATTGATGCAGGTAGCCGTTTCAGTGGGTGTGAATATGTCCAACATATATATTGTTGAGAAGGAGGGGTATGAGGAAGCCGATGAAACTTCACGGCTCGAATTAGTTCGCGGAGTATTCCAGGGTACGATTGTAAAAGACAGCGATACCAGCCTGGCTGTTGGCGGGAGTAATCGCGATCGGACAAAATAGTGATGAGGATAAATACATGAATCCGTTGGAGCTTATCAAAAATCTGAAAAATTTTCAACTGACAATGGGTGAGGCTCAGGCGAAAATGAAAACATTCCGAGCCAGCGGAGCTTCCGGCGGCGACTTGGTGACAGTTACTATCGATGGAACCATGGAAGTGATTTCGATGCATATAGATCCCATCGCGGTAGATCCCCGCGATGTCACAATGCTCGAAGAACTAGTTGCCGCCGCCTTCACGGATGCGGCAAGAAAGATGAAAAAAACACTTCAAAATGAGATGTCTCAGCTCGCGAGCGGTCTTGGTATCTCACCGGATTTTTTGAGCAATCTCTAAGTGAATCGTCTTGAACAGCTCATAGCACGGCTTTCGCGCCTTCCCGGAATCGGGAAGAAAAGCGCCTCCCGCATTGCCTATTGGCTCTTGGAAACAGATAGGGATTTTGTAAGCAGCCTATCCACTCAACTCTGGGAAATTCGCCGGCACATTGTGCGTTGCAAGGAATGTAGAAATTATGCCGAGGCCGATCTGTGCTCAATCTGCGATTCTCCCCAGCGTGAACGGAGTTTGATGTGTATAGTCGAGCATTCCCGTGATATTGCGACAGTAGAATCCACCGGTGAATTTCAAGGAATCTACCATGTACTTCATGGCGTTCTATCGCCCCTTGACGGTGTAGGTCCCGAAGAGCTTGGACTCGCGGAACTCTACGCCCGAATTAGGAAGCAGAGCATCAAGGAGGTAATAATAGCAACAAATCCAACACTGGAAGGAGATTCGACGGCCCTATATATCACAAAACAACTCGCTAACGAAGATATTCGGGTAAGCAGAATCGCGACAGGCATTCCGGTGGGGGGAGATATGGAATATACAGACAGACTCAGCGTTGCGCGTGCACTGAGAGCGCGTCAGACAATATAGCGAGAGGCTAAGCTCAGTATCGGCTTCTTCACCCGCGGAGCGAAACTTGGCCGGAGTTTATCGACGGAAGCTAGAGCTTGTCGATGAGCATCGAGCACTTACCTGAAGGGATAGGGAGGGTTTTCTTTTTCCCCTCATCTAGAAGATGAATGGAGAAATAGTAGAGCTTTTCGGATTCGAGGCGAATTTCCCAACCCCTGCTAGTCTTGTTGCTAACGATTGTGATGAGGTTTCTTCTAAGTGGCAGTTCCTCAATGCCCATCAGTTCCAAGGTAGGGACAAACCAGTCCACCGTTTTTCGAGGTAGGCTCATATAGAGTCCCACGATGTTCTCTATCATCAAGGCAATAGTAGAAAGTCCCGCGCATGCAAGATCCAGGGGGCGGTTCCATTCGCTATTCTCTATCCACTGAGCGGGGCCCTCCTTAAACGGCTTATAGGCATACCACAGTGTCCCCTTCCCGGATTCATCAGGGTGGAAGGTGTCCAAAATAAAATACAGGTGTCGGATTGAGACTTCTCGAGCGAATCCGTATTTTTGATATTTTTCAAGGCCCTTAATTACCATATAGGTATAAAATGGAATAACTGAACCTCGAAGCCCTCTTCCATTCTCATCGAACCTGTCCTCGTCGGCGGCCAAGGAGGGGAAGGGGTTTTCGGTGCCGAAAACCTTAGGATTCTGCAGATGTTCGAAGAGCCCCTCGGCCCTATCCTCGTTGGGTATTTCGGCAAGCAGAGGCCAGAAGGCGGCTATTGTTTTAACTCTTATGCGTTCGTTATCGTGGCCTAAATCGTAATAAATTTTCTCCACGGGATCCCACATGAGCGTGTTGATGCGAATCTTTAAGGAGAAATACTGGCGTTTAAACCGAAATCCCAACTCCTTGTCATTGAGAACATCGGCAAGGGCAGACATATAGAGGGCATTGATGGCCATCTGTGCATTGAAATCCAGGGGGTACTTCACTCCTTCCCGCGGTGAATTTCCCATCAACGTGGCTTCTAGGGGTGGAGCGTAAAAACCATCTTCATTTCTAAATGTTCTTTCGAGCCAATCGTGATACGCGATGAGGGCTGGCATCACCTCCCTAACCCGCTTTTTTGCTCCTACCTTGTGATAGAGATTGTATTCGGTCCATGCAAGCAAGGGTGGCGCGAGTCCCTCGGGGTTCTCCTCGTGAAGAATGGGCTTACCGGATTCCAAGTCGTACCGATCTCTTATTGCTCCGGAGTCTTCCTGAAGGAGGTAGAAGTTGTCCAGCATGAGGTGTACGGGATATCTCTTGTTGAAATAGACTAGGAAGAAGGAAGCCATACAGCTTTCGTAAAGGCTTAGGTAATATCCTCCCTTGTAAGCATAAAAGGGATTATTGATACCCACGGTTGGTTTGGCGTCGTGCCAAAAATCATTCATCCATGCCCATGAGCGATCATAAATGTCTACAAAATCTTGATCGTAATAGAATACCTGGGGGAACTCTTTTTTATGCACCGCATCTCCCGCATCGATAGCTAGATTTCGATGTGCCTATGAAGGCACAATAGGATAATTGATAAGATAGTGAAAAACAACTCTTAGTCCAAATATTTCCTTGATTTATCATCTTCAGCTTGGGCTGGCAGTTTCACTATCGCTTCAAAGCCGAAATACTGGGTGGAGGGTTTTATGAGTCGTTGTGTCGTTGCTGCCGCGGAGGCAATTTTAGACAGGGAAGTTCAGGTTTTAGACAGGGGTTTTGTTAGACTTATTGATTATATGGGCAGCGATAAGCGAATTGTCCAGGCGGCGAGAGTATCCTACGGGGGCGGCACTAAGACCCTGCGGCAAGATGCGGGTTTGATTGATTATCTACTTAGAAACGAGCATACTTCGCCGTTCGAGCAGGTTGTCCTGACTTTTCATGCGAAGATGCCCATTTTTGTCGCGCGGCAATGGGTACGACACCGAAGTGCTCGTTTGAACGAGATTTCGGGCAGATACAGCATAATGCCCGATGAATTCTATTTTCCGGCACCCGGGGATATTGCAGAACAGAGCAAAGACAATAAGCAGGGACGTTTGGCTGAACCAATGGAACCCCCGCGGGCAGAGGCGATGCGTGAGATTATTCGTAGGGTGCATGAATTTAGCTATGGCGGATACAAAGAACTCTTGGACGCAAAAACGGCTCGCGAGCTGGCCCGAATTGTGCTGCCGCTGAGTCTGTACACCGAGTGGTACTGGCAGATAGATCTTCATAATCTTTTTCATTTTTTGAAATTGCGATTGGATGAACACGCACAGAGGGAAATTCGGGAATACGCGAAGGTGATTCGGGAAATGGGCGCCAAGGTTTGTCCGTTAGCCTTTAACTCATTTGATAAGCATATTTTGGGCGGACTTCGGTTTTCCAGCGAGGAGGTTAAGGGATTTAGAAGGATGCTAAGGGGCGAACAACATGGACTCAAGGGGAAGGAGGGAGAGAGATTAAAAGCAAAAATCGAGGGTAGCGAAGCCCCGAAGTTTCGCGAGTAATAGAATTGGCGAGACTGCAGGGTTGAAATGAACCTCGATGAAACCCTGAAGGTGCTTAAGTCTGCCGCGGAACTCAGTTCAGTCGACATCGCGTATCCATATCCCAGTCAAATTTTCAGAAGTGCCTCTGCTCAATCTTCGAATTTGACGGCAAGGCACTCGAATTCAGTGAGAAGCGCCTTAGATCTATTGACAGTTTCTTCCCGCTTATCAGGATTTCAAGTGAAACGTGCTCACTTAGTAATTGGTGAGCAGACCTGGTTCATACTCTACTTCCAATGCCGAAAGCACTGGCGAAATATCCTCATCGATATCTGGCTCCAATATATAGCCGACTACGAAGAAACGACCGAAAACTGTGTGTTCTGCCTCCCAGCCGCGCCAGTTTCCCGAGCTAAGTGGATTATCCTCCTTCATGTCCAGTTTTATTTCCACCCAATCGGGATTGTCAGAACTCGGAAACCTGATATGTCGAATTTCATCTCGGTTGTCCATGGCTTGGAGGAAGAAACGAATTTGTGAGCTACCTGGAGCATCATAATGAGCCCGGAGAGCCGTGATTCTTGATTCCGGATATCCTGAGTCGATTACCTCGGTATATCCGACACCGGAACTGATCGAATCTGAATTGGAAAAGTTTCTCGGGACTGGATCCGTATTGAATACTGAAGAGAGGTGAACCTCGTCGATGTAGCCATTGAAATCGGGTGCAAGAAGCAGGGGTCTCCTGCTGAGAGAGCCAATTTTTGGGGTAAATGATTCAGAACTTTCAGTACCGATTGGCGTGGTATGTATGCTATCGGCGGGAATGTCGTCAACTAGGTATTCTAAGAGACCGGGAGATGCGCCGGAACGTCCGGGATTGCTATCATCGCTTTTATAACGAATGCGATGATGCCGCCACTCCTCGGGAACGAGGGGGTTGCTTCGGAGTTGTATAATCAAGGAGCGATCCGCGCCGTGGCGGAAGAAGTTCTCGAAATCCCAAATGAGTCTTCGGTTTTCCACACGAACTCTAAGATACTGCGGTTTTCCATGTACCGTTCGCCCCTTCCATAGGAACAGCAGCTCGCCGTCATTCAGGTTCGTTGGATTTAACCGGAATTCGAGGGTGAAATCTCCCCAGTTTTTGCCGGCGGTCCACATTGCTTCTGGAGTTGGGAATAGTTTAATTCCGCCGGATTCGAACCTGATAGACGCCTCGCCACGGGCGCTAACTTGCCGTGAAATCTCGTATTCTCCCTCGATTCTGTAAAGCCCCGAGAGATTTTCGATATCCTCGCGGCCGGCGAGTAAAAGAATATCTATGGCGTTGAGGTTATGTTCGCCTAGTGAGTCGGTGGAGGCGTAAGGATTACGATGAATCGGAGAGAGCGCGAGTGCATCGGTGCCGCGCCAGGCTGTGGTTTTGCGAATTCCTTGAGTCCTCACCCTCTGCCATCCCTCTTCGCCGCCAAAGCGAACGGTTTCAGCCCTGACTAACCATGGGAGCGCCAGTATGGGAAGCAGAATGATGACTCTATGCCTATATGCTCGCATGATGTTCAGTTTATAGTATCGGAGTAAACCAATGTCTGATGAATTAAAGGAAAAAGCGCAGCAGCTCCCGGAGCAACCCGGCGTATATATGATGCGCGATAAAGAAGGAACGGTGGTTTACATTGGAAAGGCTAAGAGTCTTAGGGCTAGGGTTTCCTCTTATTTCACGGGTGAGAAAGATGTAAAGACACGTTTTCTAATCGAGAAAATTGCTGATTTCGATGTGATTTTCACCACAACCGAGTTTGAAGCTCTAGTTCTGGAAAGCAGTCTGATCAAGAAACATCTGCCCAAGTATAATATCAGCCTCAAGGATGGAAAGAGTTATCCGGTAATCCGAATCACCTTGGAACGTTTTCCACGTGTTTTCAGAACTCGGAGAATAGTTCGCGACGGATCAACCTATTTCGGCCCCTATCCGGATGCTAGGGCTGTAGATATATATATAAATTTGATTTACAAGCTTTACCAGCTCAGACGTTGCAAGGTGCTTAGGAAGAGGGATAAACCCTGTCTCTATCATCACATCGGATGCTGTTCGGCACCATGCGTGAACAGGATTAGCGAGGAGGAGTATGGGAAGATAATACGCAAAATAAAGACGATGTTATCGGGTAAGACGCTTGGGTTCAAAAAGGAGCTGGAAAAACAAATGCGGGAGGCCGCCGCTCAGTTGGCCTTTGAAAGAGCCGGCGAGCTCAGGGATGCTCTTAAATCTCTCGAATTTCTTGAGGCGGAGCAGAATATCGTGGATTTCAAGGTTGAAGCGAAAGATTATATCGACTATGCCGCCTCGGGACGATATGTGGTATTTGCTGTGATGAAGATGCGAGGAGGGCAAATTGTCGACCGTGAACTCTATGTGAATGAGTATGGAGGCTTGGCGGCAGAGGCACTTCCCGAATTCCTTATTCAGTATTATGCCCAAGTTGGAAGAGAGTTTCCAAGTAGAATCTATTTGCCGGAATGTCCTAACGGGTTCGTGGACGATTTCTTTGCCGAAAACAGCGATGTAGCCCCGAGGTTGTCGATTCCCACCAAGAAAAAAGACATTGTTATCCAAGAGATGACTCGGCAGAACGCGGGGGCGGAATTGGATTCCCTGGTGTACAAAGAGGGTGATCGACCGGCCTTGGAGATGCTGCGGCAGGTTCTTTCCCTTCCACGTATTCCGAGAAGGATCGAGGGCTTTGATATCGCTCAGCTCGGTGGGAGGCATACGGTTGCATCTATGATTTCATTTGTGGATGGTCGACCGGAGAGGGAGGCTTATCGACACTACAAGATACTTAGCACAGATGGCGAGGTTAATGATTTCAAAGCAATGGCCGAAGTGGTGGCACGGCGTTGCCAGCGACTTCTCAATGAAGAGAAGTCCCTGCCGGATTTAATCCTTGTTGACGGAGGCAGGGGGCAGGTATCGGCCGCTTGGGGGGTGTTGGAAGCGCTGAATCTCAGCGACAAAATTTCCCTTGTAGGTTTAGCCAAAAAAAATGAAGAACTCTGGCAGCCCGGTTCTTCGGAAGCGGTGAAATTGCCCGAGGGCGATCCGGGACTTAGAGTTCTGCAGTATGTTCGGAATGAGGCGCACAGATTTGCGACTTCCCGCAACCAACGCCTGCGTGCAAAGGATGTAAAGCTGACAACGCTTGAGGGGGTTCCGGGCATTGGCCCTGCCAGAAGCGCGAAACTGCTTGGAGAGTATAAATCTCTTGAGGGTATATACGATCGAACCCTGAATGAAATCGCGAAAACAGCTGGAGTTGGAATGGAAGTGGCGGAAACGCTGAGAAATTTTCTTGGGTGTACACTGGAAAGTAAGAAATCCGACAGAGTCTAGCTGTTTCGGTGACGATAACTTCTTTCCACCGGATTCGAGTGATGCTTGCGGCTGATCATCTGAACGATAATAAATACTAATAAGAGTATGGCATAGAGTATCCACGACCAATTATCCGAATCGCGGGGGAAGTAGTGAATGGTTGCCTGATAGATTAAAAAGCTTCCAACTATTGAAGTGAAGAAAATGATTAAGCTCTTATACAGCAATACCGTTAACACTCCGCCCACAAGAGCGGTTATCAGTCTCAGAACAATCTCTCCGGTAGCTCTCAGATCCAAGCCACTTTGCTCGATAATAAAGGAGCTTAGTACAAATCCGCCTACCATACCGAGGATAAAGAAACTGAATCTAGCCAGGAAATATGCTAAAAGGCCAAGGACGACTCCGACTACTAAACCCAGTACCAGATACAACTGGCTGTTGTCGGTTTTAGGACCAATCCATGCACCAAGAGCCAGCCCCGCGAACACCCCGATTAGAAAAAGCGATACTCGATAAGCTCGATAGCCGAGCAAACCTAGGAATAATCCAATTGGAACAAGTATCCAACCATACCCGCTGAAATTTTGAATTACATTCACCGCGACCTCCACAAAGTCATCGATTTGGTTTTTGTTAAAAGCGCTCTCACTCTAGGTGTTGGCTCATATGCAATCCGATGTCAATCATGAAAGCAATTCTGAGTTAGGCAGAATTCCCTTCGCACACGGTGTTTATATACTGGAATTAGGCCTCGATGCAAGCTGTTTGTCACTTGAATAAGTCTGCCGATTGAGTCACGGAGGAAACTTCGGCGATGCGACTGGCTCTATGGAGAATAGGAGTTTCCAGTAATAATAATTGCAGATGGAATGGCTTGCGAAACCTGCGGTACAAGGTTGATCCGATGTTCAAAGCCCGGAATCTAGTGCGCGAATTGCGCTTCCCGTGCGGAAATTTTCAAAAATTTGTAGAGGAATTAGACGAAGGAATGCAATTTTCCGTCTATTATAGGATTAAATGGCAGATTTGGAGAAAATTTTTAGGAACGAGGGTCCACGCTTGCTCAATTGGATTCGGGTTCGCTTGAAAGTGGACGAGGATGCGGAGGACATATTGCAGGATGTTTTTGCTGGTGCGGCAAATGCCCTGGCGACTCTTCATGGTGCCGACTATCTAATTTCTTGGCTTTATGTAAGTGCAAGGAATGCGGTGATTGATGTTTGGAGAGGTAGGAAAGGGAAGGTGGACTCGGAGGAACTGTCCGAGACTTCCATAAATCTTTTCAATGAGTTTGTTATCTCCGATCCGGAGGAAATATTTCGAAGGGCAGAGACCTACGAGGCCTTGGAGGAGGCCATCGAAATGCTACCTGAGGATCAGAGAGAGGTTTTTCTCCTTCAGGCGGTGTACGGTTATACTTTTCGTGAGACGGCAGAATTATTGAATATCTCGATTAATACAGCCATGTCGAGGAAACGTTATGCCCTTATCCGGCTAAGAGAATATCTAGAAGATTATAAGGATGTCGTGATTCAAAAGGAGATTGGATGATGAAAAAGAAGTGGCTTAGTTTGGGTTGGAAAATTTTGGCAGGCCTGATATTTATTCCCGGCTTGTTGTTCCTTTTTGCTTGGGTTTTTATGCTGATTTGGAACGCGTTGATGCCGGCGATTTTCGATTTACCCGCTATCTCGTTTTGGCAGGGAGTGGGTTTGATTGTACTGGCCAAGTTTCTATTTGGCCATATTTCCGGAGGAAAGGGAGGCCGGTGCAAGAACAAGGGTAGGGGCGGGAAGAAGTGGAAGAAACGCTTCAAGGCACATTTCGATAAGTATCGTGCCAAGAATGAAGTGGATGAGAAGGCGAGTGCCGAATCCGCTGTAGTTGGACCATCCGGGGAGGTTTAATCAGGACTAAGATGCCTATTCGGTTCAAATAATCGCCTAGGCATCGATAGCTCTTCCTTGTTGAGCCTTCTGTCGTTATGCTTATCTAAGTGAGAAGATTGACCCTTCTGCGGCATGCGAAGAGTTCTTGGAAAAACGCCGAACTCGCCGATATAGATAGGCCGTTGAATAATCGTGGCCGCAGGGATGCCAAAACCATGGGCGCTGACTGCGCCGGGCGTATTCCTCCGCCGGAAATAGCCCTTGTTTCTCCAGCGAGAAGAGTCCGTGAAACCATCGAACTCTTTTTCGGAGCTTGGACAGCGGCCACGCCGGCGATTATCAGGGTGGACGAACTCTACCAGGCGGGGGTAGGCGATTGGATAAAAATTATCAGGACGACCTACGGAGCTGATACCAAGCACCTATTGGCCTGTGGGCATCAGCCTGGTCTCGGTGAATTCGTTGACTGGCTTTGTAAAGAAGCCATTGGAGAATTGCCAACCTCAACAGTGATATCGATTCTTCTTCTTGATGAACAGCTGGGTAAGAAAAGCGGTAAACTGGACTTTGTTAGAAGGCCAAGGGAAATTTCCGAATAGAGTTTTCTTCCGGTTTCTAATCTAGATTTTGCGATTCCTGATTGAATGTATGAGTTGACATCGTAATCGATGCAAAGACGGGCCATTCCCAATACTCCGTAGCCGAACGGGCAAATTTGTAAATCTCCCCGTGTTTCCTTGAAATTCTGCTAAGCTTCAGGGATTATGCTTGGATGAGAATAGGAGTGCTGTTGTCCGGGGGAGTCGATAGCTCAACAGCGTTATTGTCGCTGAAAAAGAATCATCCTGATGCAACAATCAGCGCATACTATCTCAAGATATGGTTCGAAGACGAACTTGCTTTTCTAGGGACATGCCCCTGGGAAGAAGATTTGAGTTACGCGCGCGCGGTTTGCGATATCGCGAAAATACCACTAAGAATAATAAGTTTTCAAAAAGAGTACTGGGAGAGTGTGGTTTCCTACACTTTGGCTGAATTAGAAGCCGGTCGCACTCCAAGTCCGGATATCTTATGCAATCGGCAAATTAAGTTTGGTGCCTTTCTCCATCGCGTTGGTGAATCCCTAGATAAAGTTGCTTCCGGACACTACGCGGTTTGCACTCAGGGCTTCGATGGAGTCTATTATATTCGGAAATCGCCCGATTCGGTTAAAGATCAAACCTATTTTCTCTCCCAACTTACACAGACACAGGCCTCGATGGCAATGTTTCCCATCGGTAGAATGACCAAAACCAAGGTACGTCGGATGGCGGCAGAATTGAATGTGCCGGCGAAAACGAGGAAGGAAAGTCAAGGAATTTGCTTTCTTGGAAAAATAAAATACCGCGATTTCGTTCGACACTATATGGGAGAGAAGAGCGGCAAGATATTGGAGGTTGAAACAAATCGAGAGCTCGGAATTCACAGGGGTAGCTGGTTCTATACAATCGGTCAGAGGACTGGATTGGGACTTTCGGATGGCCCCTGGTATGTAGTGGCCAAAAACCACAAAGAGAACACGGTAACGATAGCAAGAGGCATGAATATGGATGCGTGGGCATGCACTTCTTTTTTCACTGGAAGGCCAAACTGGATTTCCGGTCCACCGCGGGATACGCGGGTTAATCTAAAACTGAGACATGGCCCAAAGACAGTAAGCGCCACAATCAAGAATTTGGGTTCTGAGCAAGGAGAGCGACTGCGGGTGGATATGTATGAACCAGATAGGGGCGTAGCGCCCGGTCAATTCGCGGTGTTTTACCAGGAGGATGTTTGTCTTGGCGGCGCGATGATTGCAGCTATGTGATGAGTCTCTCGCAATTTTTTGGGTCAGAGAGTTAAACAATGCCTGAGCCGACGGCTACATAAGCTGGAGGAGAAACTCTCGGCGTTCGGATTCGCTAAAGGCCACGGGGGAATTTTTATTGTCTGAGGCATTCACGATATGGCCTATGACGGAACGTTCGAGTCCATAGTCCGCCAGTCGTCCCAGTTTTCCCGTCCAACTCTCCAGGTGGTTTATCAAGAGTTCCGCATCGCCGTCTCTGGGGATGCTATTGGGACCTCGGCCTATTTGAGCTCCAGCAAATGCGAGTTTATCCAACACGGCCTGATTGCCATCCCGGAGTAGTCGCTTGATTAGCAGACTGAATACAGGGACAGCCAGCAACGCGCAAGCCAGTCCATGAGGAACCTCCAAATGGGCTCCAAGCGGACCTGCAAGGCCATGAATAGTTCCGAGGCCTGCATTTGCCAGGCAGAGACCGGAGAAATATGCCGCCAGTGCCAATCCACCCCTCTGATTCAATTCCTCGATTCCAAAACTTCCTGTAGAAAGGAGCTTGCGGGCGCCGCCAAATAGCCGCAGCCCCTCCTTAGCCAACATGTCCGTAAACAGAGTGGCTCTGTTTGAAACATAGGATTCAATAAGCTGGCAAAGAGCATCCATGCCACAGGCGAGTGTTACATTCATCGGACAACCAAGCGCGAGTTCGGGATCGATAAGAGCAGTGGCGGGCACAAAGGAATCATGCCGAAGCGACTTCTTAAAAGCGCTATCTCCATGCTTGCTAATTACGGCGTTTTTCGTAGCCTCACTGCCAGTTCCCGCAGTTGTGGGCACGGCGATCATAGGTAGCGTACGGCCGCTTGGACGAAGAGTGCCAACACCCTCCAGATATTCTGCTACATTGCCCTCGTGACATACCATCGCTGCAACGGCTTTGCCGGCATCAATAACACTGCCGCCGCCAATTGCCAGCACGGACACCACGGCAGCCTCTCTGGCAATTTCCACTAAACTATCCACGGTATCAGGCGACGGCTCCCCGCTAATCGTTTCATGCTCATAAGCGATACCAACACTTGTAAGTTCGGTTTCAAGTAGCGACCATGCTCGGCTTTTGAGGAAATGGCCACCGGTAAGTATGAGGGCCGGTCCTTCCCTCGAGACAAGTTCCGGCAGATTTGCCGCGGAACCCGCTCCAAAAATGAGATAAGAATTTCCCCTGTGTCGAAATGCGCTTACCAATCTTTGTCTTCTTTTGGATGGACGACAAGAAATTTTTCGCCCCGACGGTCGCGCGCCATACAAGGGGCAACCTTTTCTCGCCAGTTCTTGTAGTGGTAGGTTTCCTTATGAGCCATCACCGCTTCCTTTGAACGATAAACCTCGTATAGCATAAATTGATTAGATTCCTTTTCATTTTGGAGTATGTCGAAGCGCAGGTTACCCTTCTCCTTCAAGGTTTCCTTACGGTTCAGATTAGTGGCTTTTATGAAACTATTCTCGTATCCGTGCTTCACTGATACCGACACACAATAGGCTATCATGGTTACCTCCATGTTACTGTCGAAGCTAGGTTTGTATTATTTTGCCGGAAAATGGGTCGGAAGCAAGTTTTTTTTTGTGCTCCATAAGGGCCTGGGGTAGGAAAGCGATAATGTCACGGGCGCTAAGACTGATTTGTCCAAGATTCAGTGATGCCAAATCGCCCGCGAGCCCATGCAGGTAAACAGCCAGGCGTAGGAGGTCGACAAGATCCAGGTTTGAGTGCGAGGCTGTAAGAGCGCCCAGTAATCCCGCGAGTACATCACCGGAACCAGCGGTTCCCATTCCGGAATTCCCCGTGAGATTTATCCAAAGCCTTCCACTGGGATGGGCAATGATGCTATGCGCACCTTTGAGAACAAGCATAACCCCATAGCGTTCGGCCGCTTCCAGGGCGGTATCGACCCGTCGTTTTGACACCTCGTTCAACGAGGAGCCAAGAAGTCGTGCCATTTCTCCCATATGTGGAGTTAAAAGGGTAGGATGGGTTCGATGCCGGCTCAGCTCATCGCGTCCGGCTAGCGCGGTAAGGCCATCCCCATCAATAACAAGCGGAGCTTCTATCGCGGTGATGAGTTCTCGTGCCAATCGGATGGATTCAGGTTGAGTTGAAAGGCCCGATCCCAGAACAACCGCATCTGCCCGAACGCCGGCTTCAAGCAACTCAGGAAGATGCTCACAACCCAGATAGTTCGATCCACCCTGAGGTAGGAAAACCGCCTCTGGTGCCAGTGGGAAAATCTGTGAAACCATAGCCGATGGTGTCGCCAGATAAACATAACCCACCCCGCTCCTCTGTGCGGCTCCCGCCGCCAAAGCCACCGCCCCACAATAACTGGGCGAACCGCCAACAATCAAAACTTTGCCAAAGGTGCCCTTATGCCCCGCCGGGTTCCGCGTTTCCAGTGCCGGAGGCACATTCACTGAAATAGCAATTGAATCATCGTTGCGTAGTTCCTGTGGAAAAGAAATTTCCGAGTAGTATAAATCGCCTCCCAATTCGAATCCCGGGTAGAGCAAATTTCCTCGCTTCAAAATCCCGAAGGTAACCGTTGCCTCCGCTCGCACCGCCACACCGAGCGCCTCACCGGTATCGGTGCTCACTCCCGAGGGAATATCCAGGGATAAAACTGGAGTCTCAGAGGCATTGATTCTTTCAACTAGAGTCGCTATCGGGCCTTCCAAACCGCGGGAGAGTCCCGTTCCGAGAAGAGCGTCTACAATTACATCAAACGCATCGAAATCCGTTTTTAGAAGTACATCTGTAACCGAGTACAGTTGCAGAATTTCCAGGGGAAGGCGTTCCACGATCCTAAGATTGTCCTCCGCGGCTCCTCCCGAATTCCGAAATCCACCTGCATTCCCGAAGTTCTTGCCTGCCGCGGTACTGACAGTAGCAGCGCCTCTTTTCCTGCTGCCTATACTCGCTCTTCCAGCTACCAGCACGGTAACCGTCGCCCCCCGCGCATATAACAGCCTTGCCAGCGCAAACCCATCCCCGCCGTTATTTCCCAGTCCGCAGGCAACCAACACCTTCCTTCCAGGCAGTCCCCAACGTTTGGCAATCACCTCTCTTGCAGCGATAGCCGCGTTTTCCATCAGAACAGTCTCGCCCATTCCATAGTCCACAACCGCGGAGCTATCTAAACGTCGGGCTTCCAGCGCCGTTGCAACCTTCACATCTGCTATTTGTCTTTGGGATTCAAGCCGGCGAAACGAAAAATTTCTGACTGCACCCACATAAAATTTCCACTTTCCGTCGGAACCAAAAACTGTGAGGTTTCCACATTTTTTTCATCATCAGCAATCATAGTCATATGTCTGACGGCTAAAACAGGGTAAGGCTTTCCCTTGGTGAAACTTTTGGCGATCGTTGTATAGGAAGCTGCAATGTGGGGGAAATAGTCTTCACGCGCCCTTTGGTAGTCCTCCCTTATAGTCACATAAAAAACAGTACTCGCCATGCTTCTCATCCTTTCATCGATTTTTGCAGGCTCCAAACCTGAGTCATGATGTTTATTCATTTGAGTAGCATCGTATCATATATTGTTAAAAAGGCATAGCGATGCCGCGTGCTGCACTCACCGGAAAACTCGCACTGAAAGCCACGGCAAAGATGCGCTCCAAAAAATTCCGGTTCCGCTGACTAGGTTTATCAAACTTGCTTCCAGAAGCGATGACGCCAATATGACAGCGTTTCATTCGGCCGTCGACTCGTCTTTGATCGCCATATATGAATGAGGCTGTTTCAGACGCTATCACGGGTTGCCGTTACCCAGCTTGCACGCTTGGTAGGCGCTCAATACCAACGATATAAACTTCCATCGAGTCTCGCCTAACTGCCTTCGGCTTGAACAACCTCACCCTCCCAAAAATCAACTCCATTCTACTCCGTACCTTCTTCTCATCTCCTCCCTGAAAAAGTTTGAGTACCAGATTTCCCCCGGCCACCAGATTCGTCTCCGCGATGTTCAAAACCTGCAACGCCAGATTATAAGAGCGACTGGTATCCACCAAGCGATTGCCAGTTGTTGCAGGCGCGGCATCGCTTAGCACGCAGCCATAGGGACCTCCCTTCGCTACAAACGCCACCCCCTCCCGTGAAAAAATATCGCCTTTCAAGAAGCTTATCTCGCAACCGGGCGGTGCCTTGACATCCAAATGCCCAAGATCGACGGCAAACACCCGTGCACCAAAACCCAAGGTTTTAAGTGCAAAAAGCGTCCATCCACCCGGTGCGGCTCCCACATCCAACACCGGCCCCTTTAGCAGTTTCCATTTTTTCTGAATTTCCTGCAGCTTAAAAACCGAACGGGCGGGATAACCAAGTCGTCTAGCCTCCAGAGCATAGAAATCCATCTCATCCCTCCCCTGCATGTTAAAACCTCCATATCAGATTTATCCATCGACTTATCCTATTAGCATTTTTACCCGCGGCGGCACTAAGCTCTGAAGAAGCCTCACTCGTTCAGTCCAGTATCAAAGTTCATTGTGTGCGACCAAGCTCCCTACTACTGCCAAGCCACAGGTAAGATGCAGGCGCGATCGAGCCTCGTTTCATCGCCAAACGGTGCTACCACAGGGATTCTCCGATCGTGAAAACCAACCCCATTACATGGTATCATGAAATCCATGAATACTCCTCCTTATCGTCTGTGGAGAACCTTGGCGCGCAAACTGCCTGCCAATCCGTGGCAAAGCAATAAGGCGGCAGAGCTCTTTCGCGAATACGAATCAGAGAATTACCTGCCTTACAGCGGGGTGGAGCTGGTATCTCTCCCGCTCCCTTTAATCGCGGATTTCTTTAATCGAATGTCGTTGATGCATTCGGCTGAAAGCCCCATTCTCAGGCGACGCGACACCCGGTGGATGAGCGAATACGACTATACTCTGATAAATATCCGCGCTGCCGGCACCCAAGATTGCCCGCCAAATATCTTGAATACAGCCATGTACCTTACCACGCTTCGTACCCGGGCAATCATACTCGCCCCATTTACCATTGGTGAAGGCTCCAAGCTTGCGCATCTCCAATCCCATGTGATAGTTCGCGGCGAATTGTCCGATCCTCAGGCTCTCGAAGTTGGATTCGACTCCTCGCTCCAAATGAACGCCCTGGTTGAGGCAGCTCATCTGCTGGGTTTGGTCGTAGGTTATCAGCTAGATAGCAAAGTTCATATCCAAGCCGCCGTAGTCTACAATAAACCCCAGCTTTTCCTCTGGACCCAAGGAGGAGAATTCAATGCCGACAAAGCCCATCAAGGCAGGCTCCACCGGAAGGTTGAGTCTATTATGTCCATGCTCAAACGGACAAAGCAAGAACTCAAATCCGATGATTATGCAAGCGCTCTTAGCAGGGCAGACTTGGCACCGTTATGCAAATCCGACGACAAGCAACTTTGTTCTCTGGCACTGGATTGTAGTGATGCCGCGCTACACTACTGGGGCAGGATATTCGAACTCTGGCGCGATCGCTACGGTTTTGATTTTTTAAGCTTGAGCGGTACTAGGTTGGCTAGTCAACTAGAGGGTGTGGGTTTGAATCTGAGCCATCTGAAAACAATCGCCCAAATGGCGCGCAAGGGCGGGGTTCGAAAGAATATAGGGGTAATGGCAGAGGGAAAACCGATGCAAATAGAGGCCTTTGGAATCCATGGGATCAATCTTGTGCAAGATGAACTTGCCGAAACCAAGGCGAACCTGGCCTGGTTCAAGGCTACCCTTGCGCTCGATGAAAAACTCCGACAAGTCAACCTGGGACGGAAACTGAAATTTTCGGTACCGCTTCCGATCAATCCGGGGGAAAAGGAGAGTAAACCACGGCGCGAACGAGCGCGTATTAAAAGATTCGTTGCGCGATTCCTAGGGGTTGGATCCGCGCGGCGCCCCTTGCTGGAAACCATGGGCTCTCTGGAGGAGGCATGGGGTTATGCGAGTACCCTCGTGAATTCGGTTATGCTGGGTTGGATGCCAAAGTCAGTCGAAGCAAAGAAATCGAACAACATTGAAGATATCGCTCACTACTATAGGGACGTACTGAAGAACGGGGAGCGACTCTATGGACAGCTCAACGAACGTCAGGCCTGGTGGATAATTCGCTTTCGCCGCACCCTACTGATAGCGGTAGTTTCAGTGGAAAACGAAAGTCTCCTGCCGCCGGAACCTCTTCAAATAGAATGTATCTCTTATTTGAAGGAGAATAAGCCGAAATCCATACTGGAATACGATTTCACGGAAGCACGGGGTAAGCTACAGCTTAGTACCGATACTATAATTCATAGCACCGGAATACCTTATCGAGGTTTCCGGCTCTATGTAATCAATTGAATCGCATCTTGCTAGTCTCCCCGCTGTTACTCCCTCGACCTGATAGCTATCTCTTGGATGAGAGAGCTGCGCTATTGAAACCGGAATAAAGTTGAGCTAAGCTTAGGCCCTGTTATGAGAACACTCGGAAAAATCCGCAATTATAACTTAGTTATTGTAAGCATCAATGCTATTGTTTACTTCCTGGTATTCCTATCACCGAATATTTTGGAGTATTTGGCCATCTATGCACACGGCTTGCTCTCTAGAAAATTCATTTGGACCCCCATCACCTACATGTTTACGCACAGCGGTTTTATGCACCTCATCTTCAATATGATAGTACTCATTTCAATTGGACATCACGTAGAAAGACGTCTTGGGAGTGGAGAATACCTCGCCTATTATCTGATTTGTGGAGCGCTGGCCGGGGTTTTCTCAGTGCTGGCCTACATGTCTCGTTCCAGTTTCACACCAATAATCGGTGCCTCAGGGGCCATCTATGCAGTGCTATTGGCATATGCGATATTGGAACCGCGTGCTGTTCTCCTGTTATTCGGACTCATCCCAATGAGAGCACCTATTCTCTTGATAGTATTTGCGGCAATCGATCTCCTTTCTCATATCTCCCAATCAGGGAGTAATACCGCCCATCTTACCCATCTTAGCGGCCTGGCTTTCGGTTTTTTGTATTTTTTCGTTAGATTCAGAATAAATCCCATCAAGGCGATGAAAAACTGGCGCTGAAACTAGAGATGCTTTCGATTCGGCGCTGGCTAGCTGGGGTTGGGTTATTGTTGATTCAGGCTAGTTCCTCGTTGGAGGCGGAATCCTTGCGGGGTGAATTCCAATTACTTCCGGAGCCCATTGACATTACCGCGTTGGACGCAATCACAGCACCGAAGCAGGGTTATTCCGAACATGAAGAAGCCATACATGAATTGGCTGATGATGCCAGATGGATCTTTTCAGGCATGATTTATGGATATTCAGTTACTTGGATTCCTCCGTTCAATGCCAGGGGAATAGAAGAGAAGTTCGAAATAGAACTCATGGCGCAGATACCGGTAGGGAATGAGAAGTTGAGAACACTCAGTGTAAATGAGATAGATGGAATAGTATACATACTTATGGAATACGCAAGTGATTTCATGCAGCAAAAACGTCTTGAAGCTTGGGAAAGCTCCCTTTTCCCATCCGCGACCGGCGAAGCTAGTTCTCCGATTCTGGGTGGCTCTCGACGTGAAGCGCTGGAAATGGCTATCAAGGAAGCCATAAGAAACCACTTCAAGCAAAGGGAGTTCAACCAACCTCAAAGTATACAAACCAAAATAGCATTGGCCGAATTCCCCCAAATCGGGCTTGGTAATGGTAAATATCGAGCACTGGTAAGTATTAGGATAGGGCTAAATAACGTTAGACATTACGAAATTGACTGAAAATAGTATTAAACTACTATCTGAATATTTACAAGGGGCAGTTTTAACCCTATGCTAATGGGGCAAAAAGTCTTTTTCAGGTAAAAACAGGTTTATCAGTATATTTAGACCATTTTTCAGACCATTTTTTAATAAATTCTCAATATCGAAATCCAAATTAACGAGAAGGTAATAGTAATTACGTACTAGTGTTTTAAGACCAAGCTCAAAAAATCGAAAATATTTCAGTGAAGAGTGTATTTAGTTTGGAGGATAATCTGAAATAACCTTGTGCTTTCATGACAAATAGCTTAAATTATCAATTAACAAACTGAAGGAACTTAACTGGAGGAACTCTCAATGAGGCGAGGCATACCAATAATAGATAAGGAAAGATGTAAGGGTTGTGGATTGTGCATTGCAAATTGCCCGAAGAAGATATTGGCAAAGACGGAGAAATTAAACAGCCAGGGGCTTTATTATACTATTTGCATTGATGAATCCGCATGTATTGCCTGCGGTGCCTGTGCGCTTATGTGTCCGGATGCCGCAATCGAGATCGATAGGTTCGCGGAGGCGGTTTAATGGCTGAAAAAGTGCTGATGAAGGGAAACGAGGCCCTGGCGGAGGCGGCTATTATTGCCGGTTGCAGGCACTATTTTGCTTATCCGATTACACCGCAGAATGAAATACCGGTTTATATGTCCCGCCGAATGCCGGAGGTGGGAGGTACATTCGTTCAGGCTGAAAGCGAGCTTGCTGCTATAAGCATGGTAATGGGCGCTTCCGCCGGTGGGGTTAGAGCTATGACCACCTCCTCGTCTCCGGGAATGGCGCTGAAGCAGGAGGGCATCTCCTATTTAGCGGGATCTGAATTGCCCTGCGTCTTAGTTAACGTGATGCGCGGTGGGCCGGGGCTCGGCGCCATCGCCGGCTCTCAGGGAGATTACTTCCAATCAACTCGCGGAGGCGGTAATGGCGACTACCGCACTATCGTTCTCGCGCCGGGAAACGCTCAGGAGCTGGCGAGTTTTACTGTAGACGCGTTTGACTTGGCGGATGAATATAGAATACCAGTTCTTATTCTGGCGGACGGTTATTTGGGTCAGATGTCCGAACCCTTGACGCTTCCAATGCCTACCGGAAGGAAATTCGAGAAACCCTGGGCTGTAACCGGAGCCGAGGGCCGAACCAAGAACATAGTCGCATCCCTCAAACTGATTCCCGATAACGCATTGGAGGTGCACAATCTCCATCTTCAGGACAAATATGATTGGATTAGCGAAAAGGTTAGACGCGTGGACGAGTATCTATGTGAAGATGTCGAATGGCTGATTGTTGCCTATGGTACGGCGAGCAGGGTAGCTAGAAAGGCGGTTGATAGACTGCGGGCTGAAGGCATAAAGGTGGGTTTGTTTCGACCGCTCTCACTCTGGCCCTTTCCGGATAGGGAATTGAACGATTTTGCCAAAAAAGCGGAAAAAGTTCTGACTGTGGAAATGAGTTTGGGACAGCTAATTGAGGATGTGAAACTGGCGGTGAACGGGGAAGCCGAGGTGGACTTTTACGGTCGAGCCGGTGGGGCGGTACCCACTCTCGATGATATCATAGGGAGGATTTACGGTTATGAGCGTCGAAGCCATACCCATGTACAGGCGTCCTGAGGGACTAAGCGATGTTAGAACCCATTACTGTCCCGGCTGTGGCCATGGGATTATCCACAAGCTTATCGCTGAGGCATTGGTGGAGCTTGATATAATCGGTAAAACTATAATCATAGCGCCCGTGGGCTGCTCGGTATTGGCTTACAAGTATATCGAAGTGGATGGGTTGGAGGCGGCCCATGGCAGAGCGCCGGCTGTGGCCACGGGACTGAAGAGGGCCCTCCCGAATAGGATAGTGATTTCCTATCAGGGTGATGGCGACTTGTTAGCCATCGGCGCCGGCGAAACAGTGCATGCGGCAAATCGCGGTGAGAAGATTACAGTCTTTTTCGTTAACAACGCAAACTATGGTATGACAGGCGGCCAGATGGCACCGACTAGTCTGGAGGGTCAGAAAACCACAACCACACCCGAGGGAAGAGATGGTGCGGAGGTGGGTTACCCAATCCGAGCCTGTGAGTTGGTTGATACCCTGGTATCTCCCGCCTATATCGAGCGAACATCGGTTCATAATCCGGGTGCGGTTACAAAAACCAAGAAGGCGATTCTAAAGGCGCTGCGTTATCAGAAGGAGGGGATAGGTTATTCCTTTGTGGAAATTCTTTCCATGTGCCCAACTAATTGGGGTATTGAACCGGCTGCTGCCGCGGAATGGTTACGAAGCAATATGCTCAAAATCTTCCCCTTAAAAAGATTTCGCGATAGACCCGCGGAGGCGGTAGCGGAGGTTTCATGACCGAAGAAATCGTTATCGCCGGTTTTGGAGGACAGGGCGTTTTATTGGCGGGCAAACTGCTTTGTGTCGCTTCCATGCGCCGAGGACTTCAGGTTTCGCATATCCCCTCCTATGGTGCTGAAATGCGGGGCGGCACGGCCAATTGTTCCGTGGTTATTAGTAGCGAGGACATACCCTCACCGGTAATTGAAAGTCCTAGTGTCGTAATTGCCCTAAATAGCCCTTCGTTGGTGAAATTCCTACCTAGAATTAGACCCGGGGGAATGCTGATTTGGAATCGCTCGTTGATAACTACCGTGCCAAGGCGTTCGGACTTGTTTAGCTTCCCTCTCGATGCAACGGATATTTCCTTGGCGAATGGGACCGAGCGGGCGGCAAATATGGCCGCCATTGGCGCCCTACTTCGATTAAAGCCTGATTTGGTGTCCATGGAAGCGGTTGAAGCGGCCTTGGATGAGGTAATTTCGTCTCGAAACCGCAAACACAATCCTCTGAATTTGCGGATACTCGGCGCTGGTTATGAGATGGCCGGCGGGATTACCGCGGACTGATAGATCCAGCCTGAGAGAACCATTATTCGTTTAGTTTCGAGCATAAAGGGTTTGTGTCCCTGCGAATCTATTCATGGTTGATTGGAATGTGACAATGCTAGGGGCGTGAATTAGTTGAACACTTGAGCTCGAAAGGCAGCAATCGGCGTGGTATCGGAATAGAGGAAGAGATTGAAATCCACCTGAACGTAGCGATTCACCTCCATCAGCCCCGAAGCATAGAGGTGTTCGAAGTCCAAATGTGGCCCGTCCATGAGAGTAGTTGCCATGGGACCCACCTTGAAAATTTCATCTCCGATTTCAATGTCGCCCATGAAATGATTTACGCCTCCGTAGCCGTGGATTCCAAGGCCATTTTTGCCCGGGAGTAGAATCATGTGGATATCAGCGTCGATGGGCCAGTGAAGTTCCTCGGATCCTACGAGCTTCTTGAGAAGCCAGTAATTTTCCACGAGATCTACTTCGACAGAGCCGCGTACAAAGGGAATCCCCTTGGCATCGCGCTTGTATTCGGGGATAAGTCTTATATGCATTGGCAGATCTTCTTCAACACTATCTACGATGACATGAAAACCTTGGGTTAATGGTGTATTCATCAATACGGGAGCGCCGCCTTGCAGGAAACTTAGGGATAGCAGATCTCCTTGAATCTTCCATTTATCGCCTATAGCGTCTGGGAAATTGATTAGGAGCAGTCTGCCGTCCCTGCCCAGATGAAATCCTCGGTAGCCGGGGAATTCCGGAGTTTCCTCGAGCTCGAATATCCAGGTAAGTCCCTCTAAATCAGGATTAACCGCCCTCGATTCGAGAGGAGGGTTGTTCGATACCGGCTCAGATTCTTCGGTGCTTTGGCATGCAATAAGCGCGATCAAAGCAAGAGTACACACTCTGTAAATCATAGTCTATTATGGATTAACTGGGTAAGTATATACAATGATTAGCGAGATTTTTTCCTCTAGCTGGAATTTTTCACTACCGGCAGTCAATACTTAGTGATATGTACGACGAGCAACTTAAACGCATAGAAATGATTATCAGCAAAATTCTACCAATAAACATAGACTCTACTTGGATTGCAAGTGTAGTGGGAAAGGAATTCTCACACGTCAATCACAATTGGGTTAGAGAGCTAACCGAACCCGGACGGGCGCTGCTTAGACGCGGAGGGAAACGTTGGAGGTCTCTGGTTTGTGTGCTCACCTGTGAGGCACTCGGCGGAGGGAGGGCCGCGGACGAGTTAATACCCCTAATAGAAATTCCTCACAACGGTTCGCTTATCATTGATGACATCGAAGATGCTTCTCCAACCCGCCGAGGGGAACCGGCCATCCATAGAATTTTTGGCGAGGATTTGGCTATCAATATGGGTAACCTGATGTATTTCCTGCCCACTATCGTATTGGAAAGGAGCAATCTCCATCCCACCTTGCAAGCCGCAATTACAGAGGATTGGCTGACAGCGATGAGACGCCTCCACATTGGACAGGGTTATGATATCATATGGCATAACAAGCCTAACTACTTCCCAGATGAACAGGCATACCTGCAAATGTGTAATTTCAAAACAGGTTCCCTCGCCGGATTAGCCGCGAGAATTGGAGCTGGTGTCGCTGGATATGGCTTTGAAGAGTACGCTGAGCGGGAAAGCGTGGAGAAATTGGGTTGTGCATGGGAGACGCTGGGTTGCGGTTTTCAGATTATGGACGATGTATTGAATCTCACTGATGGTGTGGCCGGCAAGAGACGAGGCGATGATATAATAGAAGGGAAGAGAAGTTTGCCGGTGATTTATCACATTGAGGAAAATCCCGAGGATTCATCCCGCTTGCAAAACCTCTTCGAACGAGCCAAAAAAACCGCGCAGCAGGACGACAGGAGGGCGATAGATGAGGCCCTGGAACTTTTGATCGGTTCGGGAGCCACACTGAAAGCGCGGTTAAAGGGGCAGAGGCTGCTAATCCAGGGGCGTGAGGAGCTCAAAGAGCTGCTGCCGGATAACCAATCCAGATTCGCTCTAATCCATCTGATTGATTCAGGTATGCTAAGAAGTCCGGGCTCCTAGAGTTGTGAGAGGAACCTCGGTGGATATTGTGCAAATTAAACTGGACAAAGTCTCTTATGACGGCGTAGTATAGGCTGAGAAGATTGATGAACCAGCAGGACTATCCCGATTGCGAATGGGTTGCCTTTGAACTTCTGGAAACCTTCATGTGCCAGTGTCTCCGTAAGGTTGGCGTACCTGAGGCGGATGCGGCAACAGTGACGGATGTACTGATAGAATCCGATAAGAGGGGAATTGATTCTCACGGAATTGGCAGGTTAAAACCCATTTACATTGATCGCATAGACCAGGGAATTCTGAATCCGATTACAAAGATAACCACTATTAAGGAAACTCCCAGTACCGCGGTACTGGATGGGAATAACGGGCTGGGCCATGTGATTTCGAAAAATGCCATGCAAATGGCCATCGAGAAGGCTCGGAAGCAGGGTTTAGGAATGGTGGCTGTGCGAAACTCCACCCATTATGGCATAGCCGGCTACTACGCCACAATGGCTACGGATGACGATATGATAGGAGTAACGGGCACCAACGCGCGTCCCTCCATTGCCCCTACTCACGGTGTAGAGAATATGCTCGGCACAAACCCTCTGGTGTTCGGAATTCCGACTGATGAACCCTTCCCGTTCGTTATTGATTGCGCTACAAGCGTTAGTCAACGAGGCAAGATTGAAATGTATGCGCGAACGGGAAAGAATCTCCCCCCCGGATGGGTGATAGGGAAGGATGGCAAAACCCGAACCAATACCGAGGAAGTGCTGAAGCAGCTTACACGGGGAATGGTTGCGCTTAGCCCTCTGGGGGGCATAGGCGAAGATAATGGCGGCTACAAGGGCTATAGCTATGCCACGGTTGTAGAAGTTCTCTCGGCTGCCCTGCAGGATGGTTCTTATCTCAAGGCCCTTAACGGCGTCGATAAGGACGGCGGGAAAATTCCCTATCCCTTGGGTCATTTCTTTCTAGCCATAAATATCGAAAGCTTCATATCGCCGTCGCTGTTTAAGCAAATTGCGGGGTCTATCATGCGAGATTTGCGGGGATCCGAAAAGGTTCCGGGAGAAAAGCGTATTTATACAGCCGGAGAAAAGGAGTATGAGGCGCGAATTTATCGCCGAAAACATGGTTGCCCCATTCCAAAATCACTCCAATCGGTTATAACCAAGCTTAAGAAGCGCTGGCAGTTGAAACTCGATTTCCCTTGGGAGTAGGAAGCCTTCATTGTCGGTGAAAAGGTTAAACATCCTCTCCCGAAGCGTATTCAAATATCATTGTCTGTTTTTCTACGGCCTTTTCGAAAAATAACAAAATAAATGAGCTACAGTTACCGAAGATATAACAGATGTTAAAAATAAACAGACAATCAACTATTGTTTTGCTATAAAACTCGAAAATCCATTAAAACGCCTAGGTAACCGGCCCTACCGAAGCGTGCCGGAGTGGTGAGAGCCGCTCCGGTTTTTCATACAGAGTTTGCTTAGGCCTCATATCAATGATTCAGATACTTTTTTGTAACTTTTCTATGGTAAGATGAAAAAGTGCTGTGCCTTAGTCCTGCTTGTGCGCGATAAAGACATAGGGACAAGGAGCAAAGTTATGAAAGAGAATTTTTTTGTGGTCTTCATTGGGTTCGTCGTCTTTGTCGGCTTTCTAATTACAACGACTGTACTCATTGGATGGAATAAGGGCATAAGTCCAATGCCCACCATGCAGGCTTCGGTATTATTGGAGCCCGATGAGAACGCCGAAGGTATCGCTTTCTCAGAGACCGAAGAATAACCTCATCTCCCAATGAGACCTGGAATTCCCAAACCAGGTTGATTGACGGATTTGTCCGGGTTTTTTGGAGCTTTGACGTTAGGCTTCAGAGGTTAACCACTTCTCTCAAAGAATCACTAACGGTTAAAATAACTTTTAGAGGGATGTCGGTTATGCAAAACATGAAAGAGAGAGCGCTGGAGTATCACGAGCTTAACGGACGGCCGGGTAAGACGGAGGTGATTGCTACTAAGCCCTGCACCACGGCAGATGAGTTGTCTTTGGCGTATTCCCCGGGGGTAGCCTTTCCGGTTCTGGAGATTGATAGGGATGAGGAAGCGGCTTTTCGCTACACGGGGAAGGGAAACCTAGTAGCGGTGGTTTCGAATGGCACGGCGATTTTGGGACTTGGCAATCGAGGAGCGCTTGCTTCCAAGCCGGTGATGGAAGGGAAGGGAGTTCTCTTCAAGCGTTTCGCGGATATCGATGTTTTTGATATCGAGGTGAACGAGAGAAATCCCCGAAAACTGGTAGAAATAGTAAAGGCCCTGGAGCCGACGTTCGGTGGAATTAATCTGGAAGATATCGCGGCTCCGGAATGCTTTGAAATAGAGAGTACCTTAATCGAGTCTTGCAATATCCCAATCTTTCATGACGATCAGCACGGCACCGCGATAATCTGCACGGCGGGAGTGATTAACGCGGCAGAGATTTCGAAGCGGGAACTTGGGGATATGAGGGTGGTATTCAATGGAGCCGGGGCGGCCGGCATTAGTTGTGCGAAGATGTTTGTCGAGGCCGGAGTGAAGAAGGAAAACATCATAATGTGCGACTCCAGGGGTGTGATTTCGATTGATAGGGGAGATTTGAGCGAGGAAAAGAAGCTTTTTGCAACGAATCGATCAGAACGAAGCTTGGCGGAGGCTGTGCGGGGCGCGGATGCCTTTATTGGACTTTCGGTAGCCGATGTGCTCAGTCCCGATATGCTACTCTCGATGAATGATTTGCCAATTGTGTTTGCCATGGCGAATCCAAATCCTGAAATTACCTATCCTCTTGCTAAGAAGACGCGGGATGGGGTGATTATGGGAACTGGGAGATCTGATTATCCTAATCAGGTTAACAATGTGCTTGGTTTTCCGTTTATTTTCAGGGGTGCGATGGATGTCCGCTCTAGGCGAATTTCCGAGGGAATGAAAATGGCGGCGGCTAGGGCCCTGGCGGAGTTGGCGAAGGAGCCGGTGCCGGACGAGGTTAGGCGAGCCTATGGCCGAGATTTTGAGTTCGGGCCGGAGTATGTTGTTCCCAAACCCTTCGATCCCAGGGTGATTGAGTGGGAGGCGGTGGCAGTAGCCAAGGCTGCCTGCGCGGAATCCCTAGCAGCCAAACCGATCGAAGATTGGGATTCTTATTCCGCGGGCCTGCGTGAACGCATGAAACGATATTGGGTTTAATAAAACGCATGACTGGAACCTGTGCTTCAGCCGAGGGGTGGCAGGAATTGCACGTAAGCGAGTTCCGTGATAAGCGGAGTTCGCTCATAGTATTATTTCTACCCGTGAGAATCTGGTTGCATGATTTTTATTTTGTTAATGGACTAAGTTGAATTTTCGAATTCCGAGGGATAGAATAAAGACGGCGATATAGGTGTTTTTTGCATGGAATTGAGGCCAAAATACTTGTCAAAGCAAGATAGTGAGTTCGACAATGAGCGAGTGTGCTCGAATGCCAGTCCTCTGGAAAAGAGGCGGAGGAGTACTAGGGAGTGATGTTTTTCATGAACCGCGAAAAGAAAACCGGAATTTTGATTTCCAGGATTGGAGAAATTGACTAACGCCAAGCCCAACTTTCCAATAAAATCAAAATGGGTTAATTCTGCTTTCTGTAGATATAATTGGGAATATTTGAAGTGAAGTGATAGAATTGGAGGTTAGATCAGTTATGAAACGAGAATCAAAAATTGAAAAGGCTGATCATCGGAAGAGACTTGCCAATTTATACAAACCCAGGGTTGGCCGTGTGCATGAGGTGGAGGTTCCCGAATTTAATTTTTTGATGGTGGATGGCAAGGGCAATCCATATGATTCACCGGATTTCATCGACGCGATTATGGCGCTCAATTCTGTTTCCTACGTATTCAAATTTTATATTAAGGACTATAAGCGGATCGATTATCGAGTGATGCCCCTCGAGGCGCTTTTCTGGACAGATGACATGAAAGAGTTCACACTCGATAATAAATCGATTTGGAAATGGACTCTCATGATTATGCAGCCGGATTACATCAGCGCTGATATGATGGAGGAGGGAATGAGAGGTGCTTACCTGAAGAAAAAGCATCGTTCGCTCGAGCTAGTGAGGTTTGAGAGCTTCAAGGAAGGCCCCGCGATGCAGGCGATGCATGTGGGTCTCCTCAGCGACATGGAACCTACCGTCGTTGCCGTGCACCATAAAATCAAATCCTCCGGCAGGGTGTTCACGGGTAAGCATCATGAGATATATTTGAACGATATTCGCAGAACTCCCAAGGCAACATGGCGTATCGTGATTCGACAACCCTGTCTGGCGCGTTCTAGTCCCTCAATCTATTGATCAGACGCCTAGACTTATACAAGCTAATCGTAAACATCCTATATGAACTGATCCAATAATCCGGACTTCTCCGATTATCCTTGCCCGGGATTGCAGATATTGGTAAAGAATTGGAGTATAATTTGGAATGGTTTATTCGATGAGCGCCTGGACGAATCTATTGAGAGAATGCGTGCACGTCTGATGGAAACTTCCGACGATTTCTTTCTACTTACCTCGGATTGCGTCGATGTAAGGGGTTTTTGCGAACTGCTTTTCTGGGGCCACGGTTCCGAAGGACCAGTTCTGGTTCGCATTCCTAAATATCGGCCCGTGTTCTTCATCCACGCTGATGTGAGTTTGCCTGCCAATTTCGAGGCGGAACGACGCAGATTGGAAATGCACTCGTTTGATGGGAGGGCGGTAGATGGGCTGTACTTTCCCTCGCTGGTGGCATATTACGAAGGGCGGCGCAGACTGGCAGAGGCCAAAATTAGAACTTGGGAATCGGATATTCGTCCCGAAGAACGCTTTCTCATGGAGAGGTTTATCCATGGATCGGCCAAATTGAGGGGGAAGGTGCTCATTAAGGATCGATACAAAGAGTTCATCAATCCGGAATTCAAGCCATCGGAATGGCACCCGCGGCTCAGCGTCGTATCGCTGGATATCGAGACGGGAGTGAATTCTACGCTCTATAGCGTTGCTATGGATTACAATGCTGAGTTAAGAGATACAGGGAATCCCTCGAAGGACGCGGGGCGAATACGGGTTGTGGGACTGTTGGATACGCGCTTGTCTAAATTAGGTGGCAGAAGCGAGAGATTCCAACTAGATGAGGGAGAGGCTCCGGTGCGACTCGATTATTTACCCACCGAAACTCTGCTCTTGGAATTTCTTGTCGAGAGAATCCGGGAACTCGATCCCGATCTGATTATTGGCTGGCATGTGGTAGGCTTTGATTTAGCCTTTCTCTTAAAGCGTTCGAGGCAACTGAATTTTCCCCTGCGCATAGGAAGGGACAAATCGGTTCCGCGGCTGATCGAGCAGCAGGGATCACTTCCAATTGTGGACCTTGGGGGTAGACTCATCGTCGATGGCCCCCCGTTGCTACGCGGAGCTTCGATTCGTTTTTCAGATTGGCGACTTGATACTGCCGCACGCGAAGTACTCGGCCGGGGGAAGAGCATTCCCGACTTGGGCAGAGTAACCGAGATTGAGCGACGCTTTCGGGATGATAAGGAGGCTCTGGCTCGATATAACTTGGATGATGCAATTCTTGTAACAGAGATTTTTGAGAAAACCGGAGTTCTGAAATTGATGATAAGCCGCAGTCTGATTACCGGCCTACAGCCCGATCAGATACATCGCTCCGTTGCGGCTTTCGATCGCTTTTTTTTGCCGCGCTTGCACCGTAAGGGCTATGTTGCTCCAAATCGGAACGATGTGCATGCCAAGGCACCGACTCCGGGTGCGATGGTTTTTTCCGGAGGTTTCGGACTATTTGAAGAGGTGGCGGTGCTGGATTTCAAGAGCCTTTACCCTTCCTTGATTCAAACCTTCCACATCGATCCGTATTCCCTGCTTAGGGCCGCGGAAGATCCGCTTACCACTCCGGTGGGCATCGATTTTTCGGGTAGCGAGCATATTCTGCCGGATTATATTGGCCGACTGATGCAGCAAAGGGAGGCAGCCCGGAAAGCCAAGGATTTTTCACTTGCTTATGCCGTCAAAATTCTGATGAATTCCATGTATGGGGTTATGGGCACCGCCGGCTGCCGTTTCTATGACATCAAATTGCCCACGGCCATAACTGGTATCGGTAGATGGGTGCTTGAATCTACCGCCAAACAACTCCGGAACTGGGGCTATAAGGTTCTCTACGGCGATACCGATTCGGTTTTTGTTCAACTCAAAGAGGATGAACGAATCAATGCCGATGTAGCTGGACGGGATTTAGCGCTGAGGGTGGATAAGCATTACCGCGAGACCATTCAGGCAAATTTCGGGATTCCCTCCTTTCTGGAGCTTGAATTCGAGAAACGCTATTTGAAACTGTTCCTGCCGGCGATGCGTACAAATGAGGGTGAAGCCGCGGTTAAGAGATACGCGGGTTTGCTGCCAGATGGGAATTTGGATATCAAAGGGATGGAGTTTGTGCGCTCGGATTCCACTCCTCTCGCGAGAGACTTTCAATATGAACTCTTTCGACGCTATTTCAATGGCGAGGCCTTGGCACCTTGGATTCGAGATGTAGTCAGACGGCTTCGCAATGGCGAGTTCGATGAGAAGTTAGTCTATAAGCGCAGGCTCTCCAGGCGAGTAGTGGATTATAAGTCGCCGCCGCCCCATGTTAGGGCGGCGAAGCTGCTTGATCCTGACGGCTCCAAGAATATCCGTAGGGTTGAGTATCTAATTACGCCGAGGGGACCTGTTCCCTTGGAGTTGAGGCCGAGGGAGATAGACTATAACCACTACATTGAAAAGCAACTGCGATCGCTGGCTGATGATATCCTGATTCACAATGGTGAAAGCTTCGATGCCATCCTGGGTGGCAAGCAGCTGGAATTGTGGAAGCAAATCTAAAGCGCGGGATTGGGCTTCGGAGTATGCAAAGGTGCCGAAGTCTTGATGGGAAAGCTACCGAAGTACAATATACCGATTATGATTTCTACCGATTTCGACTTCGATGAGTTCATTGAACGACGGGGTACCTCCAGTTACAAGTGGGATAATGATGCGCGCATAATGGGGCGTACGGGATCGCTTGCTTTCTGGGTGGCGGATATGGATTTTCGCGCGGCACCCGCGATTCTGAGGAGAATCGGTAAGCGTCTGGAACATGGAATTCTTGGTTATACAAGTAGACCGAAGTCTTTGGAGAAGGCGCTGGTTGACTGGCTGAGGGGCCATCAGGGCTGGGACGTAGGGGAGGGAGGTATCCTTGAGTTGCCAGGCATTGTCCAATCGATTCACTTGCTTGTAAGGGAATTATGCAGGCCTGAAGATGGGGTTGTAATACAGGAGCCCGTTTATTATCCGTTTCGGAAGGCAGTAGAGGGCAATGCACGTCAACTGATTGTGAACGAGTTGAACCGTGATAGAGATGGACGCTGGAAGATGGATCTGGAAAACCTGGCCGCGCGGATAGCAGAGGGCGGAGTGAAGCTGTTGCTGCTATGCAGCCCGCACAATCCAGTGGCTCGGGTTTGGGAGAAGGAAGAACTGCTGGGGCTTGCCGATATCTGCCGCGAGGCGGGGATTATTGTGCTCAGCGATGAGATTCATGCGGATCTAGTTTTCCAAAGGGATAGGTTTGTACCCTGGCTCAGCCTGCCAAAGGAGCGTTTACCGAACTCGATTACGCTTGTTTCACCCACTAAGGCTTTCAATATCCCGGGCTTGAATGTAGCCTTCGCGGTTTTCTCCGATCGGGAACTGCGTGGACGGGTGCGCAAGATTCTTGAGACATATGGCATCTCAGGCGGTATCTCCGCTCCGCTCAATTATGCCGCGGCGGAGGCGGCTTGGCAGGAAGGAGAGAGCTGGCTCGAGTCGCTGCTGGCCTACGTTAAAAAGAACGATGATTTGGTTCGGAGTGTTCTTACCGGTTTACTTGGATCTAAGTCGATTGCAGTCCTAGAGGGCACCTACCTGGAGTGGATTTGCGTTGCTGAAAGCTTGGTGGAGGAGGAAGTGGTTTGGAACAATCTCCTAGATGCCGGAGTTTGGCTGAGCAGGGGAAGTCAATTCGGATTGGCCGGCGCCGGCTTCCTGAGAATGAATATCGCCTGTCCCCGATCGCGGTTGGAAATAGGTCTTGAGAAGATGTACAGCGTCCTTAGAGCTTGAATTCGTTTTCAAAACCGGCGATGGTATCCTCATATATCCGAATCAATATAGGCATGTCCCCAATTCGGCTAGTTTCCAGCTCTCCGCGGAGCTCCTTATAGCGCTGCTCGAGTTCAAGCACTTCCGGGAAGCTGAGCGGCTCGGTGTTGTTCCTGTTGTGAATGTGGGATATGGAGGGCGGAGAGAGTTCCAGCCAGCTGTGTACCGCAACGGCATATGGATAGACTGTCTCATCGTTGCTCAGGGGCGCGAGCTCGCGGCGATTCTTTAAGAGTCCCTCTCCTAAGCTGTTGATTAGCTCCCTTAGTTCATCTGCCTCCCCTCCGTCCTCGAATGCGCGAGTTGCGATGTAAAGCCCCTGTGCCACTAAAAATGAAAACCTCTCGAGATACATGATAGCGCTGGCAAGATCGTCTTTCTCATAGCTATCGAGTAGGAAGGATTCGTATGGACTAAGGAGATAGCCCCCGGGCAGGAGTCGATCGCGAATCAACTGCGCCGCGATGCTATAGCCCTCTATGCGAATTAGAAGAAGCTCTAATTTATTGGTTCGAGAGGCACCCCAGGCCCGTGGATCCTTAAAAAAGATATGGGCTTCTTCCACCCCCGCGGAGAAGAGGGAGAAAACCATAGAGGGATGCTTTGGCCAGATATCGACTAATCGTTGTGAGAGAACAATATGGGTGGTATTTGAACCCGGTATTGCCCTGAAATATATCCCCCCTAGCAGGCTGGTATCTGTTGGATCGACCGTAAATCGCAGGAAGCCTCTGCTGATTGCCCTGCTCACATAGTTCCAAGATTCGGCCGGCCGGTCTTCCATACTCGGATCTAACTTCTGCGAGAGTAGCTCCTGATACGCCTCGATAATTTCTACTACCCTTGCATTGGTGTCCGCATCCTGAGCTATAATTTCTCCCGGCAATGCGGCGGCAAGCACGCCAAGTAAAGAGAGGCATTTTACGAACGAGTAGGTATCAGCCATGAATTCCCTCCAACACCCAATCTTAATACCTCAGGGGGCATCTCGTCATGCTCCAGGGAGCGAGAAACGCGGAAGAGAGCTCTGAATTCGCCGATCCGCATCGATCCGAGCGGGTAGCCGGATTGAGCAGCCGACTCACTCCAATCTCAGCTTCTTGCCGGGTTTCGGCAGCCAGCTCAGTCTCGCCGGCGAGTTCCTCCAAAGGCCGGTATCTCAACCGCCAGAGTCTTATTTCGGCACTTCGATTCTGTGTTGCTTGATTTAGGAGCAACTCATCACTTCCGGAACTTAGACTCCGATGCCTTAGACCGAGCGGCTTGTTTTTCAGTTCTTTATCTATTTCCCGGCGCGGGTAGTAAAAATCGAGAAACCTATCTTGACCGCCGCTTGGTTAGCCTAGGATAATGGCTCGGCGAATTTACGAGCCGGAACACAAATCAAAGGCTTCGAAAGGACAATGCACTGAGGGTAGGGAGGATGATGGGTGCGCAAGCCCTTGGTGAAACGCCCGGGTAGTTCTCGCGGGAGACGATGCGTTTGCCTGCGATCGGAGTTGCTTCTTTCTTGGATGAGTAAAGGGAGCGATGCCTCCAGCTTGGTAGCGATTCGGTTTTTGCCCGAATAGCATGTCTCTAGCGCGGTCGGCACCCCGCGGATTGGTTAGGTTGATGTTAGAGAGATTAAAAGAATTGGAAGAGGCCTTCGATTGCGCCTTGCGCAATGCGGATAGCGAGGCCGAACTGGCAAATATAAAGGCGCGGTTTTTAGGTAACAAGGGGAAGCTCACCGCCATCTTAAAAACCTTGAGTCAGGTATCTATGGAGAGGCGCAGGGAACTGGGAATGGCGGCCAATGATTTGAAGAACCGCCTACTCCGTAGGATAATCGATGCCAGAGCGGATGTCGAGAGAACCTTCATTGATAAGAAACTCGGAGAGGACTGGACGGATATCACGCTTAGAGAACGCGATCGCGCCGGACTCGTATGGGAAGCCGGACTGCATCCGGTTACGATAGTTCAGCGCGAACTCGAGGACATCTTTCTTTCGATGGGTTTCGATATACTCGATGGGCCTCATATCGAGGATGATTTTCACAACTTTACCGCTTTGAACATGCCTGAGTCGCATCCGGCGAGGGATATGCAAGACACCTTTTGGTTCAAGGATCTGAGGCATCTTCTACGAACGCATACCTCCACCATTCAGATTCGTGGAATGAGGCAAAAAGGCAAGCCACCGTTTCGATTCGTTGGGCCGGGAAAGGCGTTTCGATGCGAGGCAATCGACGCATCGCATGAGGCAGTATTTCATCAAATGGAGGGTATGCTGATTGGACGTTCGATCACGGTGACAAATCTCGTTTATTTTGAAAAGCTGCTGCTTGGTGAGATTTTTGGCAGAGAGATCGATATTCGTCTGCGTCCTGGATTTTTCCCCTTCGTTGAACCCGGTTTTGAGCTTGATATCGCCTGTTTGATTTGTGACGGCTCAGGTTGCAGGGTGTGCAAGGGAAGTGGCTGGGTTGAACTTTTACCCTGCGGCATGACGCATCCAAATGTCCTTAGATACGGGGGAATAGATCCGGATGAATTCAACGGTTTCGCCTTCGGTTTAGGTTTGGACAGGTTGGTAATGATGCGTTACGGGATTGACGATATAAGACTGATTCTCAGTGGTAACCTCGATTTTACCAGGCAGTTTGCGGTATGAAAATCTCGATCGATTGGATAGAGGATTTTGTAGACCTCCCGGGGGGCCTTAGCGATAGTGAAATTGCTAAACGGATAACCCTGACGGTATGTGAAGTAGAGGGATACGAATCGAGTTCGCGGCAGAACGATGATACAACTCTCACCTCGGCTTATGGCGGTTTAGTGCTCGATATCGATAATAAATCGCTTACGCATCGGCCTGATCTATGGGGGCATTACGGGATGGCTCGGGAGTTTGCACTGGTTTTCGATTCGTCATTTCGGGATAAATTCGATGAGAAGTGGTCTGGATCGCTAAAGAAAAGAATAGAAGAGACCAAAGTCGCGGCGGCTACACCAGTATCGGCTTCGTCAATCGCAATAGAAGTGGAGGACGACACTGCCAATCTGGGTTTTTTGGGGCTGGTAGTAGCCGGCATTCGCGTAACTCGGAGCCCTACTTGGATGCAAAATCGCCTCATAAAGGCAGGACTGCGACCCATTAACTCTATCGTAGATATCTCCAACTACGTGATGCTCGAAACTGGAATACCCAATCATATATTTGATAACTCCTCCATCCACGGGGGTAAAATCATCGTGCGCCGCGCTGGAACTGCCCAACGTTTTATAACCCTAGATGGATTGGAGCGGCATCTGATTGCAAGAGATACCCTGGTATGTGATGCTGACAAACCCTCGGGAATTGCCGGTATCATGGGTGGACTCGGTAGTTCGGTGTCTGAAAACACATCCCAAATTATGATAGAGGTAGCCAACTGGAAGGACGCGGAAATTCGGCAAACCAGCACGCGGCTGGGGCTTCGTACCGACGCCTCTGTTCGCTACGAGAAGAGTTTGGATAGCGCCCAGTTGGAAAAAACCCTTCTGCGGATATTTGAATTAGTGCTTGAATTAAACCCCGGAGCACATTCTGTTGGTGATATTCAGGCCGTTAACATGCCCAAACCCCTTACTTTGAAGATAGAGACGGGACCGCAGCGAATTGGAGCGATACTGGGAATTCCAGTGGATGAAGACCGCTTTGAAAGCATACTCGGTGCCCTGGGATTTGGTGTGGAAAGGTTAAGCGATGCGAAAACCAACCAGCATGGCTACAGGGTGAGCGTTCCAACTTGGAGATCTACCAAAGATATTGAATGTGAGGCCGATATTGTCGAAGAAATCGGCAGATGCATCGGTTATGATTCCATTGCACCGCTTAGCGCCGACATAGAGGTCATGCGTCTTTCAACGAAAAAAACCGCGATTCGACGCGCTCAGGATTTCATGGTACTCAGAGGCAGGGCCCTGGAGATTTATAACTATCCGCTGCTTGGCGAGGCCCTGCTTGAGCGTGCATCCTGGCCCACTCTCAATGAGGAACTGATACTAGTCAATGCCCTCAACCCCGATATCGATAGAATGCGCCCCGCCTTGATTCCAAGTCTCCTGCAGGCAACCGCGAACAACTCGAAGGAACATCCTGGTTTTCGAATCTTCGAACTTGGCCGAGCTTACAAGCAATTGGATAATCCCGAATTCTTTGCCGAGAATCTCCAGTTGGGAGTGGTTTTTCAGGATTCAAGAGATAATCTCTTCGTTGAATTAGCGAATGTAATCGAAGGACTTTGTCGCTATGTTGGAAGGATTGCGAGCTTAGTTCCAGGCGAACCCGGCAGAAATCGTGCACTGATTCCTGCCGGCTGGCCCGGCCTTCATCCGAAGGAACTCCTGGATGTCAACTCCGGAGAAATTAACGTGGGTACGGTCTTTACCCTGCATTCCCGAGTGGGTCAGGCCTTTCGGATCAGGGGGAAAACCTCGATTGCAGTGTTAAATTTTGACGCGCTGATGGAACTACCAGAGAAGATTGAGTTCGCCTTTTCACCTCTCGATCGCTATCCGCGTGCGGATTTTGATTTAACGGTTGTAGTGCCTAATGCACACTATGGGGCGAAGGTTCTCTTTGTTGTGAGAAACCTGGGCATGAAGGAAATTCGCGAGGTGGGCGTGCTCGACAGCTTTGATTTAGGCGATGGCGTGCGCGCCCTGACCCTACGGGTAGAATTTAGAGATTCGGAAAAAACCCTGAGTCCTATCGCTCTCGAAGAGGCTCAAAGCAGGGTTATTGCCGCGCTGGATGCCGCCGGCTACCCACTGCGAGGCACGGACTAGCCCCGCGTTCCAACCGGGAGCCGCGATTCAACCTCCGTTGGACTTGAATCACCTCACATCACCTTCCTGATGCCCCATGACGATTCCGATTCGCGCTGTCTTGCCTTTTCCTTGGTTCAAGCAGTACTATCGTAGGGCAAAATCCGGAGGTGTTCCAATGAAAAGCACGGATATGGCGAGACGGGATAGAGAAATCAGAAGGGCTCGCAAGCGGGAGATGGTTTTGGAACGCAAAAGCCAGAGGGAAAGCCGCTCGGCTGGGGATTACATCAACCTTTTGAGCGAGCACTTCTTTTATGACGATGAGAAGATATACAACATAGAGCAGAGTGAAGATATTTTGATGCTTCTAGAGGCAATGAAAGAAGATATACCTGACAAGCAATGGCCCAATGTGATTCGGAAGGCGGTGAAGAAAACCAGGGTTAAACAAAAAGATACGGCCATCGAACAACTTGCCGGTATGGGTGGAATCGATATAGATTCTTAGCGAATCCAATCGACAATTCAGGGAACCGAGTTCTTCTCGACGCGCCGCGGAATTTCCCTCCCAATAGAATCTCGGAAGTGGTTCTAAATTTACCGCTTAGCACACGGTAGTCTTTGCAAGCTTGCTTGACCCTTTCCGGTGAAAGGGCAATATTCTAGGTATTATGCATTCGATTCAAACCGTGGAAGAATTTCGAACTCTAGTCAGCGGAGAAAAACCATTTTGCGCCATATTTACTGCCGATTGGTGCTCCGATTGTCGAGAGTTGAAGCCGGAGCTGCCTAAACTTGAAAAAGAATTTGCCGACCGATACGTATTTGCCACGGTCGATTGGGATTCCTTCAAAAACCTCTCGGATGAGTACAGCATCCTAGGCATTCCCAGCCTTGTCTCATTTCACAGGGGCGAGGTTCTTGGAACTCTCATTAGCGAGCACCGCAAACCCCCCCGACAAATAAGCTCCTACCTCATTGAGAGTCTGCCAGAGGCTTAAGAGGAATTAATTCATACACGGCTCAAGTCGTTCCGCTTCCCAAGTACCATTACCTGTCAATCTCATTCAAGTCAGGATGGGACAGTATTCGATAACCGCTTGAAGGCTGCTTTCGAGAACATCGATGCATAGTTTATCTTGAGGATTCAAAGTAGGAGGAAATCGAATTCGCGAATACCTAGTTCCCACGATTCAAACTCGTCTACCCTTATTAAATTTACCCTCATAGCATTCACCATTTGCCCAAGTGAATACGCCCATTCCATGCATCTTCCCCCCTTGAAACTCGCCTAAATAGCTGCTACCGTCCGCCCACTTGCAGCATCCCTGTCCTTCCAGTCGGCCCGCGGAGAAATTTCCCTCCATAGCCCTTCCATCAGGCCAACTCAACCTGCCGAAACCCTCCATAAGTCCGTTCCGAAACTCCCCCTCGTAGCGGCTGGAATCGTTATACTGGAACACCCCATAGCCCTCGGGTATCCTCCCCTTGAGCTCGCCCCTGTACACCCCGTTTTTGAAGGCCACTGAGCCCGGTTTGGAGTTTTCAAGCAGGTCTTTAGAACCATTGCCGCCACCTTCGGAGAGGGGGTGGAATTCGCTGAAAGTAAACGAGCGAAAAATGCTTTCCAATGGCCGTCGTTTCCTTCTAGGACCTGGAACCCAAACCGTACACTCAAGCCACATATCACCACACCTTGCCGCGCCATATGTGTACAATTCATCCTTGATTCTTCTTCCCTCCGAATCAAACACGATTTCCGATTTTGGACGACCCTCCTCGTCGTAGGCAAAGCGCGTTTCACGTTGGATTTCCCCCTCCCTTTTCCCAATCACAGTGGAAACACGACGATTTTCAGCATCATATCTGTGCCGGATAACTAAATCGACTCTGTTCTCGTCGTAGAGATACTCCTGTACAAGTCTCCCCTCCTCATTCCTCCTTTCCACTCGCACCCGATCCCCTTGCCGTTCGGCGATCATGCGTCCTTCCTTATCGTGTGAGTAGGTCCAAACTATTTCATTTTGATCATCCTTAGTTTTCAAGGAGCGCTTTTTAAGTCTATTACTGCTATCCCATTCCCATAACTCCCGTTCTTGTACCTCCCCCTTCACGTCCAACCTATAGTGAGCAATCTTGTAATTATGGTCGTTGTATGCAAAGAGCTGAACACCATCCTCCTTTTCGATTGAGGTGAGCTTTCCAGAGGTGTTCCAGCTGTATCGGGAGTCGAAGCGGCGTTCGCCTTCTCTCCGAAAAAAATACCCCTGTATAAATTCCTGGCGCTCCAAGGTAAGGGTATCCACGGGAACGATCGTATCGATTAGGAAATCTTCGATCATGCACTTATTATGATTGATGCATTTCCCTATTGCTACTTAGAAAGTCATCATCCGATAATGCTGATATGGCTCACGGATTCGACAAACTCCCATTTGCGAAGACGGTAGAAAACTATCCCGAGGGAATCGCCTACATTGGAACTACTGCAGAGATAGAGGATTCTAACCGAACTTTCAGGAAATTAACTGGTTTTGGCGAGGGAGCCCTGGAACGCTTCGACTACTTGGTTCACCCTAGCTACATCGGGAAGTGGAAACGGGGTTTAGCGAAATTTCTTAACGATCGCTCGAAGTCCATACAATTAATACTCAAATTGCGGGGGAAAAAGAGGGGCGATCGATGGATTCGTCTAAGTTTACTGCCCCTGGAAAATCCGCGAGGTGGCTATTTGCTGCTACTTCTCGACATTACAAGTCAGAAAAGGCTTGAAACGAAGCTTACCCTAGCTCGGGATGATGCCGAGAGAGCCGCCCAATCAAAGAGCAGCTTCTTAGCGAATACCAGCCATGAAATTCGAACTCCTATCCATACCATAACAGGTATGGCCGAGTTATTGGCTAACACGGCCTTGGATCAGGAACAGTTGGATTACCTGAGTCAAATACGCTTCGCCTCCGGGGTTCTAATCACTTTGATCAACGATTTATTGGATTTTTCAAAAATTGAGGCAGGTCACCTATGCTTAGAGAGAACAAGGTTCAATTTAACAGGAATGCTCGAGGACGCTATCGATCTAAGCACTCTGGAGGCACACAAGAAGAAGGTTGACGTTGGACTCTATATAGATCCGCGAATTCCATCGAGTTTATATGGGGATCCCGCAAAGCTGAGGCAGGTTATCGTAAACCTGATGAATAATGCCGTCAAATTCACTCACCAAGGTCAGGTTGTGTTGGATGTAGAAATGGCCTCGGTAAGTAAGACTGGCGTGAGGCTCAAATTTACGATAAGTGATTCAGGGGTAGGCATACCCAAGGAGAGGCAGGCAAAACTCTTTGAGGCCTTCCAACAAGTCGATAATTCAGCTACTCGACAATATGGGGGAAGCGGTTTGGGCCTGTATATCTCAAGGAACATCGTGTCCCAGATGGGAGGTACCCTTTCATTTACCAGTGAGGTTGCTAAGGGATCAACGTTCTTCTTCGATATTGAACTCGAAAATGCTGAGGTTGATATACCGGAAATCGATATACACAGGGATTTCTTCCTGGATAAAAAAGTTTTAGTGGTAGACGATAACGAGGCGATACGCGAGAGAATAGCAAAAACTCTTGAATCTTGGGGATTTGTGATGTATCAGGCCGAGGGTGCCGAAGCGGCTCTCCGCATGCTGAGCTCCGCGAATGCCGAGAGTTTCGATTTGATTTTCGTCGATCAGACAATGCCCACCATGGATGGTTGGCAATTTGCCAGTAAGGTACATTCCGATCCATCAATAGCCCCGTCTCGAATGATACTTATGTCCATGAAGGGCGAACAGCACTCTTCCGAAACAAAGATGAAACTCCTCGGTTGGTATAATTCCTATCTCACCAAGCCAATGCGACAGAAAGACCTCTCTTCCACATTGCTTCGACTCCTAAGCATTGATACCGAATTGGAAATAGCGGAGGAGGTAGAGGGCATAGAATTCGCCGGCGAACCCAGAAACAGCGGCAAGGGTTATCGGATATTGATAGTCGAGGATCACGCGATTAACCGTAAGCTGCTCCAAACCATATTGGAAAAGGCTGGGCATGAGGTATGGGAAACAGCAAATGGTGAGTTGGCTCTGGGTACGATTTTGAAGAGAAAGCCGGACTTGGTTTTTATGGATTGCCAAATGCCGGTTATGAATGGATATGAATCCACGCGAGAGATTCGGGCGGCTGGAATCAATACGCCAATTATCGCTGTTACCGCCAGTGCTCTAGCCGAAGAGCGGGAGAGATGCTTGGCCTGTGGCATGAACGATTTGATAACTAAACCGTTCAGGCAATCCGATATCTACATGATGATTGAACGGCATCTTGGTGTTGGCAGGGAACTGATGGAGGGCTCTGACAGGGGTGTGAGAATCAATCCGGATGAATATGTGGATCAACCAGTCTTCGACTATAAGGCAGCGGTCGGTATCTTTCTTGGGAATGAAGATACCGTTAGAAATCTCATGGAAATCCAGATAGAGAAGATGGAAGAGTATTTGAATCTAATCAGAAAAGCCGTTTCCTCCAAGGATTGGAAGTCACTTAGCAAAATCGCGCATTCCATGAGAGGAAGCTGCGGCAACATGGCCATGCTGCGCTGCGCAAGCATTGCCAAGAATCTTGAAATTGCCGCGGACAATGCCCTGGAAGCCTTGATACTTACTGGTCTCGAGAATCTAGAGCGTGAATTCCCTCGTTTAAAAACAGAAATTGAAGAAATCAGTAAGAGGCAAGGTTTTCATCTCGTACACAGAACAAAAGATGCTCGGTGACCTCGAATAAACTCGAACTCATCTGGGAGCGAGCCGGAATCCCACGGTGCCATACACTGGATGCAGGAATTTGTGAATCCCACTATTCACATGCTGCCTACGAGGCTCCAAGGGAGGCGTGTGAATACCGGAAGCACAGGGCCGAATCGCGGCATTGTCAATGCAGAGTTGTGGCGGGTTGATTCACATGTCCTAGGAAGTTGTGAACACCGATCAGCAACTGTGAGTAATTCTCGGCGCAATCGAAGTTGGGATATTCCTTCTTAATCAAATCCGGTGCACGGAAAAGCATGCTTCTATGGGCGGCTTGCAACATGGATATATCATTATAAGAATCGCCCGCGGCAAAAACTTCTAAGCCCATCGTACGAAAGGCTTCCACGGCTCTTCGTTTGCCATCGTTTTGACGGAGTCTGTAGGAGGAAATACGACCGTCCTTTTTTACCAGCAGCGTGTTGCAAAACAAAGTAGGGAAATTGAGTTTAGTCATCAGCGGGGTGGCAAACTGATCGAAGGTATCTGAGAGTAGCACCAACTGTGTCCTCATTCGAAGCTGCTGAACAAAGTCGTAGGCTCCGTCAAGGGGCTCTAGCTTGCTGATTATCTCCTGGATATCCTCCAGGATTAAACCCTCTCTGTCCAGAATCGACAGGCGGTATTTCATAAGCTCGTCGTAGTTGCTTTTATCTCTGGTTGTGAGACTGAGTTCTTCGAGGCCAGTCTTTTCAGCTACGGCAATCCATATTTCCGGAACTAAGACTCCTTCGAGGTCTAGACAAATCAATTTCATCTCTGTGTCCAAGGCGAGAGTTTTTGCGGAAGATTAGCTTGAAGTCAGAACTTTTTTCAAGTGAAATAAGTATAGACCAAAGATGTAACGGTGGCTATACTACGCCGACTTCTTGGTATAACCCCCCAATAAGTAAATATCTGGTTTAGAAAGATCTCGCCAGACGGGATTTCCGCTAGAGGTAGTAACGCATGAGTTTTGATACTGAAAAATTGCGCAATATTGGAATTAGCGCTCACATTGACTCGGGAAAAACGACACTTACAGAACGAATTCTCTTTTTCTGCCGGAAGATACATTCCATTCATGAAGTGCGTGGTAAGGATGGCGTTGGTGCCACCATGGATTTCATGGAGCTTGAGAAGGAACGTGGTATTACTATTGTTTCTGCCGCAACCAATGTTGACTGGAAGGGCCACTCGATCAATATTATCGATACTCCCGGTCATGTCGATTTCACGATAGAAGTTGAAAGAGCTCTGCGAGTTTTAGATGGGGCCATTCTGGTTCTCTGCTCGGTAGGTGGCGTTCAGAGCCAATCCATTACCGTTGATCGCCAACTGAAGCGCTATAACGTGCCTAGGGTGGCCTTTGTTAACAAAATCGATCGAACTGGCGCGGACCCTTATAGGGTTTGTCGGCAACTCGCGGATAAGCTTGGACTGAACTCCGTAATGATGCAGATTCCAATCGGACTGGAAGAGAGGCACGAGGGCGTGGTGGATTTAGTTAGCATGAGGGCAATCTACTTCGATGCAGATGAAAACCACGGGGCTCGCATAGCGGAGATACCTGCCGAGCTTCAGGTTGAAGCTATGGAGAAACGTGAGATAATGCTGGAAGTCCTCACCATGTTTGACAACCAATTGATGGAGAAGGTGATAGATGGAAATGAAATCCCGGAGAATCTCGTCCATAGAGCTACTCGTGTCGGTACCGTGGCAAATAAATTGGTTCCCGTTTACATCGGAAGTGCATATAAGAATAAAGGTGTGCAGCCCTTATTGGATGCGATTATTCGCTATCTCCCCTCTCCGGCGGATGTCGCTAATGAGGCCCTTGACTTAAGCAAGGTTGAAGAGAAAGCGATTCTTACATCAGATCCTACAAAGCCAGTTGTTGCACTGGCGTTCAAGCTGGAGGATGGGCGATACGGACAGCTAACATATATACGAATTTATCAGGGAATCATCAAAAAGGGGGCTGATCTGTACAATGTTCGCAATCAGCGAAAAATCAAAGTTGGACGTCTTGTTCGAATGCATTCCGATTCAATGGAGGATATCAGCGAGGCGGGGCCCGGGGATATAGTTGCACTCTTTGGGATTGAATGTGCCTCGGGAGATAGCTTCTGCGGGTCCGGGTTGAAACTCTCGATGACATCGATGTATGTTCCCAATCCGGTTATTTCCCTGTCGTTGAAGGCGAAGGCTAAATCGGCATCGGATAAGATAGCTAAGGCATTACAGCGATTTGCCAAGGAGGATCCGACATTTCGAAGCTATGTGGATGTGGAAACGAATGATACCATTATCCAGGGAATGGGCGAGTTGCATCTCGAGATTTACATAGAACGAATGCGTCGCGAATACAATGTAGAGGTGAAAACCGGCGTTCCACGGGTGGCCTATCGTGAGACGATAACGAAGAGGGTGGAATGGGAGTATATCCACAAAAAACAAACAGGTGGCAGTGGACAATACGCGAAGATACTTGGAATCATGGAGCCCTGCGAAGACGAGAGCTATGTTTTCGAAAACAGGGTGAAGGGGGGTAATATTCCCACTGAGTATATCCTCTCGTGCGACAAGGGATTTCAAGCCGCGATGCAAAAAGGCTCCCTACTGGGTTTCCCGGTTGTTAACGTAAAGATGACGGTTGCGGATGGAGGCTCGCATCCAGTTGATTCTTCGGACACGGCGTTCCAAACAGCCGCTATTATGGGTTTCAGGGAGGCTTATAAGAAGGCTGGGGCCGTTATTCTCGAGCCGATAATGAAGGTTGTGGTGGAGGGACCAACCGAATTCCAGGGCAGTATTTTTGGCAGCATAAACCAGCGAAGAGGTATTATACTGGCATCACAGGATGAAGGACATAATTGTACAGTGGAGGCAGAGGTGCCGCTTGGCGAGATGTTCGGTTACTCCACAACGCTACGTTCCTCTACTCAGGGGAAGGCAGAGTTTACAATGGAGTTTGCCAAGTTTGCAAAAATGCCTCGATCGATTGCCGAGGAATTGATTAGGAATACGGATGAGACCCGGAGGCTCAGCGGATAGGAGGGTTTGTGGTAAAAGATGAGCTTATTAGGAAAAGCCCGCTTCGGAAATTTGATAAATCGATCCGAGGTGGGTTGGGTAGGGGGAATATAGGCGTGATTGCCTCCCGCAGGGGTATAGGAAAAACTGCATGCCTTGTTCATATTGCCACCGACAAGCTGATTGCCGGGCAGCGGGTCATCCATGTTTCCTATGCAAGAAGAGTAGATCATATTATCAGCTGGTATGAGGATATTTTCAAAGAAATCAGTCAGAAGCGAGAGTTGGAGAACGCAATGGAAATCCATGATGAGATAGTGCACAATCGCGTAATCATGAATTTCAGCCAGCATGGTACTTCGGTGACTCAGGTTATCTCAGGTCTCTCGGCTATGATGGACAATGGCCAGTTGAATACAGGAGTTATCGTTGTAGACGGGTATGACTTCACTCGAGCCGATTATCAGGATGTTCATTCATTCAAGAAATTTGCCTCCGATAAAGAGATAGAACTCTGGTTTACGGATGATTACCAAGGAGACGATATTGATAATCTTGTGCTCGGTGATAAAGGTATACCCGCGAATTTGATTCCCTTTCTCAATCTAATAGGAATAATCGTTGTCCTGAAGGCCGAGAGGGACTATCTCCATCTGTACCTGATGAAGGACCATGCAGAAACCGACATAAAGGATCTCCCATTGAAATTGGATCCCAGAACTCTGTTGATCGCAGAGGTATAACATGCCGAAGATTGAACCCCACTGAGCCATGACGCGGAAAATCTCGTATCAGCTAAGAATTGGCGTTCCCACCGAGATTGGAAACCGAGAGCATATGCTTTCCTCGGTCGATTCACTTCTTAGGGCATTTGAGGAAATTGACCGCCTGGTTGCGAAATCCATAGGTGTGGAATTGATCCACAAAAGGGTGCTCAAGGAGATGGGAGCAGCGTACTTCGACTATGAGGTGACACTCACCCTGCTTTGGCCAGTTCAGATGGAGCTGGGAAGCTACCCCAATCCAACTTCCATAAGCCTCGTCATAGAGCAAGCTCATCAATTCCTGCTTGAATCACCTAATCGTGATTCCGCGAATGCCGGCGAATTCGTCAATAGTTGGGACAAATGGGCTGAAGAGGCTGGATTCGCGGACTCCTTCATTTATTTTGCTCCCTCAGCGAAACGTCTCCAGCCATTTCTCGATAATTTCGGTAGGGCTACTCGTAACCTCGATGTTGTTATTGGCTAGAGCGTTCGTTTGTTATTAGGGGAGCCGCTTCCGATTTGCCTGCTTCTAACGTTCCTTGACTTTTCCCTCTCTCTGTTTTTCTTCGTTACTGCGCCGAGAGAGGCGATTTCCTGTTCCATTACAATAATCCCCTGCCTAATGCGCTCATATCGGTGCATGTATTTCACTCTAGTTGATTATCGGACTCCCAGGTCACCTGTTTTTATTGAAAAATTTTCCGGGCAAGGCTTTGTCTAAAAAAACTCGAAAAATCATGTGGTCTATGGAAGACTTCCATCTGGGAAACTATTATTCATGTTAGGAGGAGGTCATGTTCGATGAATCTATTGTTGCTGAAGACAACGATGAAGAAGCCGATGATAGAGAGATATCCTTAGAAGATCTTGAGGACATGGAAAACGAGGGTGAACACCAAGGCACCGGCTTTGTGGATGAGGATGGATGGGGTGATTCCTTCGATGACTTGGATGGCGAGGCGTGGGAGGATCGGTGCAATGATGAAGAGGTAGAGAGAGATCCATGGGAACTCGGATGAAAGAGTGAGCACCCGGCGTAGTGAATTAATCAATAGACTCCAATACACCTTTACCCGCGGAACATATCAGGAGATAGATGCGATAATCGCCGCATTGCATGCGAAGAGTAATTTTGAGGATATATGTGAAGAGCTTTTTCAAGGATGTTCGATAGCTGACAATGGCTACTTAGTCCCTGCCGGCTTTTTTTCGAATGAGGATGGGTCGGCCTCCTTGCAATATGTGATGTACGAATTACTGGGTTGCTCTCCGGATACTTTTTTGTTGAAGTACAGAGTTACCAGGGTGAAATTTATTCGAAACCAACTTAGCGGAATGTTTCGTTTCCCTTCGAAATTATTCTCGTTACCCCGATTACAGGCGCTGATAGTGCGTGATATGGGAATAAAGCGACTTCCCTCGATTGCCAATGCCAATAAGACTATTACAGTTGTTGATTTAGAAGGCAACGGCATCGGGATTTTCCCCGATGTACTCCTTCGTTTGCCAAATCTGTCTATCCTGAACCTTTCTTACAATAAGGTAGAGACGCTTCCAATTGCTTTGTGCAAACTGAAGCATCTGCGAGTACTGAACCTCAAGGGCAACGTTATAAGGGAGATTCCCGGAGACTGGCATAGGATGCAGAATCTTCGTATTTTAGATCTGTCTATAAACCGTTTGAAGGTTGTCCCGGATTCCCTGCGCACACTCGGAGCGCTTAAGGACTTGAGGTTGTCATTTAACGATCTCCCAGCCTCCATCGAGGCATATTGGGAGATGAATATTGCAAAGGAGCGCAGGGGGGAAGAGTCCTCCCTGGGAATTAGTAGTTATGTATCTTCCCAACATTTCAAAGGATCGCTATGAAACCGATCCGATTCGTCATCGTCGCTATTTGTCTCGGCGCATGTTCACCGGCGAGATTTGGTTTTACTTACAGTATGTAATTCTGGTTATTTGCTCGGGAATAAAATTCTTCTTTGTAAAAGACCCTCAGCGTGCGGTTGTGCGCCAGGCGCTCCTTGTAATGCGGATTGTGGAAGGACAGGGGGCGCATCTAACATTTGAAGGATTGGACAAATATCCGGTTGAGGACGGCCCCTATGTGTTTGCCTGCAATCACATGGGGACTCTCGAAGTGAATGCTCTACCAGGGCTGATTGCCTCGAGAATTCCCATGACCTTCGTAGTCAAGGACAGTTTATTGAAAACACCTTTTTTCGGGAAAGTTCTACGCAGGCTCAGGGCCATTCCCGTTAGAAGACGCCACCCCGGCGAAGATTTGATGCAGGTTATAAGAGTTGGCGAAAAAATGCTCTCAGAGGGCATTTCCGTGATTCTCTTTCCGGAGGGCACTCGCCAGGATGTCTTCTCGCCACGACGCTTCAACAGCCTGGCCATTAAACTTGCCCTTAAGGCGAAAGTGCAGATTATTCCAGTTGCCCTCAAAACGGATTTTTGGGGATCCGGTAAACTGATAAAGGAATTTGGAGCTCTGAACAGGAATAAACGAGTAAATATAACTTTCGGGAACCCAATTAGGCCCGGCGGACGGGGCAGGATTGAACAGCAAATGATTGTAGATTTTATCTCTAATCATCTCCGTGAGTGGGGTTCGCCGGTGGACGCGGCATAAAAACTGGAGCACTTGTGGACAACTTGTGGATAGCTTGAAAAAAGTTGGATATACGAGAAATTCAGCAATTTCCTATATTCTCACGTAAATCGACTCAATGAGCCCCTGACATACTCAGCCAATGAACCTTTTCAACTGACATTTTGAATTTTTTTGGACGACCTCCGCGTGTTTCCCTCGTTGGTAGACAAAAAATCGCTCCCACGAGCAATCTCTACTCTCCAAGATGTGGATTCTTTGCTTGTGGATAACTTGTGGGTAGCCTCGGGATATTCAGGCACGGCGGGGGATAGTATGGGAAGCTCGGCTCCCATCATTTCGGCAGTTTCCCAGGAGACATGGCAAATTGGAGTTTCGTTGGCTAAAGGATTTGCAAACATCTCGTCTAGTATCCGCCTGGGTTGAGCCCCTTCGTACCCGAGGATAATTCGCTCGGGATGCAGGAAACCGTGGAGGCTCCTTTTTTTGCCGAGAAATGCCGGAAAGGCCACCACATTTACCGTTTCGGAATATATGGTTTCGTTTAACCAATCTTGCAGGATATGACAAGAGCCGCTTGGAACCTTAGCGCTTACAATAACTATGGAAAAGGAGCCCATGATGCCTGTTAAGCACTCCGCTGCCCGCAGCAAAGCTCTTTTATCGGGCATGGTGTCACTATCGGAGTTAGGTACCTCGGGAATCACCACAATCTCGGTCTCCGAGAGACATTTCTCTAATTCAGAAGTGAATCTCAGTTGTCCTTCCCTTAGAACCGACTTCATATGAGAGGAGAGTTCTTCATCGCGCATATCCAGTACGCCGCGTTGCAGGTATCTCGCTCTTGTCGGATTCACATTGATGGTTGTTACTGTATGTCCAAATACGGCGAGTCCAACCGAAATGGTTATTCCTTCGTAACCCGAGCCCAAAATAGTAATATGCATTACCCCTCCCTTATGCATATAAGGTTAACCCAGTTTTCCCGATCCCACAGGCTAAGAAGCAAGAAACTTCAGAAGTATATGTGGGAAATGGGTGATTCTATCGGCATCATTCCGCAATCTCTCACCAATGATTAATCTGAAGCAGCCTTGCCGGAGTATCGTCTATCATGCAGACGGTCTAGAACACCTGCTATCGGAGTGCCAGCCTAGTGGCTGCAGATAGTCTAATTCCACCCTCCGAGCACCATGTCTATCACAGAGGACCATATTCATGGCAGGCATTATCGGCAATTCCTGTTTGTTGCAGGCCTAAATTGCAAACTTAATAAAGAACATACGTTCTATTATAACAAGTCTTTACTTTGATGCAAAGATATATTTTAGAGATTATGATAAACATATGGCAGGCTATTTCGTTTACCAATCTTGTAGAATTGATAACTTCGTGAACGAATATCCGAATTTGTTCCGTCAAGAGAATTTTTTAACCATACCTACTTACTATGTAGTTAAAAACAATGAAATGGGAGAGTGGTTGAAACGGCATTTAGCTAACAGGTTTGGCGCGGTACTGGGACTTCGTGTCTTGGAAGTTGATCAGGCCATTCGGGAATTCAGCGCCTGGTACGCGAGTTCCGATAGCCATCGAAGAGTGATAAGAGAGGATAGAAGGGATCTATATTCAAATTCCAAGACAATAACTGCGGTAGATAAGAGTACCGCAAAGGAGGCGGATACCGCGAATAAGGTGCTGCTCTCCAGAAGCGAGATGAAACTTGTAATCTATAAGGCATTGGAGGAGTTTCTTAAGGAGGAAGCCGCCTCTTTCAAGACTATACGAGCCTATCTTGCCAAGGCGCCTCAGGGTGAGGAGTCTGAGTGGCTCTGGTATCTTGCCGGCTCGGTCGCGGATGCCTTCATTTTCTATGATTCGAATCTTTCAGGACAATGGGAGGACTCAGCATGGCAGCTTTTACTTTGGAAGAGAATTTTTCGTGCCGGGCTTTCGTATAGCTCTCCTGGTAGCAGATTGTCCGAAATTGTGACATCGGAAAGAGTATCGAAGGAGGATTCGGTTCGAATTGTAATCCTTTTGCCTGGTTTGCTTGGTGAGCAGGTGCTGCGATTTATTCGGCATATGGGGAGGGAACACGAGGTTCATCATCTTCTTATCATGCCTATATGGTCGAGGGAACCGACGCGAGCCTTCGTGTTCAATAATTCACGATCGGCTCGACATATGGCTCTTCTTTGCGGGCGATTGGGAGCGGCGAAATTTGAAACTATCCCTGCCAAGGGCAAGGATGGCGCTACAGTTCTGGAACGGCTGCGGAAATCGCTGAGGGATGATGAACCCGTGCGAGGAGCCCTTCTCGACGATGGCAGTCTTGGCATACACAGCGTATGCGGGCCGAGGAGGGAAATCGAGGTTCTTAAAAAACTAATTCTTACCGCGCTCCGAGAAGATGATACTCTTGCCCCTGCTGAGATAGCGGTGCTAGCTCCGGATATCAGTTCCTATGCCCCGTATATAGAAACAGTTTTCCCCTCGGTGGAATCTCGAAAACGAGGTGATCATCTTGAATATGAACTCATGGACATGCCGGCCCGTGTCCTGGCGCCTTATCCAATGGCCTTTAAGACACTCGCTTCACTGCCGGGTTCTCGCTTCGGCAGACACACATTGTTGTCGTTATTTGACAATCCCTGCTTCGCACCCACGGCCGGACAATCGGAATTGGCTTCCGAGTGGAAGGACATAGTCCGGGAACTCCATGTTCGTTGGGGTAGCACAGTTGAGCACAGACGCGAGGAAGATGCCTTCGATTTAGAAACAGGAACCTGGGAGAGTGCCTTTGAACGCCTACTGGCCGCCTATTACCACGAGGAAGACGACAGCTCGGATTTAATACCGGCCAGGTATTTCAGTGATACCGACACTCAGAGCGCGGGTAAACTGATATATGTAATCCGCACCCTTGATGTACAGTTGCGCCAACTTCACAAGAAAGCTCTTCCCCTCGAGGAATGGGCCGATTGCTGGTTGAAAGTCACGGAGGATTGGCTTGTGGCGCAGCCCGGCAGCGGTGATGAGCTTAGCATACGGAGAGGGCTCGAGAAGCTGATTGAACTTAGCAAAAGGCTGAATGGTTTTTCCGATTTTTCCAATCGAACGATACCCTGGCCGGTATTCTCCGTTCTCCTAGACGAGCTGTGCTTTCCCAGCAACATACATCACAGCTACAGTTCGGGACGCGGGGTTGTCTGCGCGTCGATTCGAAATCTTCGCTGCATACCCTTTCGTCGCATTTACATGCTGGGAATGAACGAAGGTGCCTGGCCCCCCCGGCGAGTTTTGCCGGGTTTTGATTTTAGAAATATCATGGAGGATTATGAGAACCTCTCTCGCGAAGCGGAGGATCGGCTTTGCTTCCTGGAAGTACTCTTTTCGGCAGGGGACAATGCTTCGCTCCTATATACCGGGAGAGATAGTGAATTTGGAACTCGGCTTTCTCCCGCCGCGCCTATAGTCGAATTGATGGAGCACCTGGGAGAAGGTGCCCAAGCTTTGCTTAGGAGCCATCCTCTTGCCCCCTATCACCCTTCATGCCTCCGTCCATTCGAGAAGATCAATCGAACTGAGTTTTTAGGCGGAGCAATAGGGGAAGATGAGAAGGCACGGATATCCGAAGGAGAGAGCGAAATTGATTCCTTCTTTCCACGGCATCTCACTCTGGCGCGATCGCTACATGAAGAAAAAGGGCGAACCGAGCCACCCTCGGCAATACTACCCCTACCCGCGAGGGAATCGGATAGCATTGATTGGCAGGTACTCGCGAAATTTTTGCGTAACCCGGTGGAGCATTTCTATCGCGAGCGAATGGAAGTTGCTTGGCCGGAAATGCCAAACGATCTCGACGAGTACGATGTATTGGAACCGAATCATCTGAAGTGGTGGAGCTGGTGTAGGAACGCGGTGTTGGAAAACCCCGAAATTCTGAGTTCAGCTGCTGAGTTAGTAGACGGTTTTCGTAATTACATCCGTCGCGAGGGCTCGGTCTCAAACAGCACGGTGAGCGAGCTACAGGCAGAACAGTGGCTGGAAGAATCGGAATTGCTTATTTCCAGTTTAGAGGATTTGAAATCCAAGGAGCTTGAACTTGGATTGCCTTTTCGCTGTCGTTTCCTGCCTGAAATTGATTACCCGCATCGAACTGATCAACTCGTCACCGAGACAGACAGAAAAATCAAGCCCGTACCAGGAGAGGAGCTTCTTCTCCCGGCTCCCCGGGTAGAGGGGGAACGCGTGCTGCGAATCGCCGGACTTATTGAGGGATTGAGACTGCCTTCCGAGGAATCGGATGGATCGGTTTGGACAATGCTGGAATTTGCAAGCGCACGGAAACTCGGCTCCAAGAATAATCTACGTACTTGGATTGCCGCGCTCATGATTAGCGACGCGCTGGGATCTAAAGGACCACGGGAACTGCGAGTGTTTTACTTGGGTAGAGGCGAGAAAAGGCTAAGGCGTTATTTCTTTGAAACACACTCGTCCGCGAACGAACAAGATTCCATTCTTATGATGAATTCAAAAGAAATGCTGAGAGTACTGCTGGAAGTATTTTGGGCCGGACAGAAGGCGCCATTACCACTCTATCCGGATTTGGCAGATGAAATTGCCAAGTTGAGCAGGAAAAGGCCGAACGCGGTGGAAGAGAATGGAGATGTAGAAAGGAAAGGACTTTTCTTGAGGTTTGCCGAGAAGGCCTGGAATGAGCTGGTAACTTCGAATTGGGGTACCAACGTAGTGCAGAGTTGTTACTATCGGAAAAACTTTCTCGGCTCGCCCGATTTCACATCCAGGGCCTTTTTTCGCGGCTGGGAAGAACTCTATTTCAAAGGCGGGCTACTTCCCCGGGAAGATAGAAATTTCAGAGATGCTTCATCCTTACTTGGGATATGATTTATGAGCAAGAGCTTTCGGCTTGAATCCTGCCCGAAAGAGGGACTTTTCTTTCTAGAGGCATCTGCCGGCACGGGCAAAACTCATACACTTGAAAGAATTGTCGCTCGACTTGTCGGACGGAATGAGAATCCGCTTCAAATCGAAAATATTCTGGTAGTTACGTTTACCAATCGAGCGGCAAGGGAGATGAAAGAACGTATTAGAAGCTATCTATTGAATTTATCGAGTGAAGGGAAGGAAGAGGAGAGGAGTCGTTATCGTAGGGCGATTTCGAGTTTTGATAGGGCGGCCATCTATACGATTCATGGTTTTTGTCAGATGGTGCTAAGCAGTTGGCCCTTTGAGAGTACTTCACCCTTTAAGCAGAATTTACTTCTAAGCGGAGAGATCGAGAGACAGGAGATTAGGAAATGGATAGCGGGTTTACGCGAAAAGAATTCTAATTGGAAATTGATTAGGCCCGCGTATCGTGGCTCGCGGGGGATCGAAGAGGTGATTCAAGTCTTGGTTCGCGGAATTACCACGGACAGTATCCCGGCTGGGGCTCGAGTGGAGCCGGACGAGGAAGATTTGGCGAATTTCATGGATTTTCTTGAAACTTCCGGAGCGAGAGGAAGTGACCTAGAGAAGGCCGGCAATGAGCTTTTCGGACCCGATTGGGATTCGAAGGATATTTCAGCCGTGTTCAGGGAGGGAGAAGGAAAGAGAAAGAAGGCCGTTAGTATTGAAAGGATTCAAGAGCATATGTCAGCCTGCCGGGGGATTAAGAATCTCGAAATGCTTTTGGAGGTGGCCTTTGAAAAGAATTCTGGGAAACATTTCCTTGAACTGCTCAGTGTAGCCTTGACGTCCGAATCCGCGAATTTCAAACTTGGCAAACCCTTAGCGGATTCGCTGATCAATTTCTTTGCGCAAGTAGAACCTTATGTGGAGCGTCCAATCGAGAAAAATGATCCGCCAATTCCCCTGATTGATCGCTATATGTATTTTGCTCTTACCGACTCCGCCATGTGCGAAATTCGAAAGAGAATTGAGCGCACGAAGCTCAGTACTGGACAACTGGGCTATGCCGATTTGATTCGCAGAGTTACCGAGAATGTGCAGGCGCCGAATTCTCCTCTTCTTCCCATACTGAGGAATAGATTCTCCGCGGCGCTTATCGACGAATTTCAGGACACCGATCCGAGGCAGTGGAAGCTTTTCAAACGAGTTTTTGGCGAAAAGGACACGGGGCATGTTCTGGGATTAATAGGCGATCCCAAGCAGTCGATTTACGGTTTTCGCGGAACGGGTTTGCAGACCTACCTGGAGGCGAGAAATTTAGTTCCGCGGGGCAGGGTATTTCGATTGAGTACGAACTATCGTTCAAGGGAAAACCTGGTTAAGGCCGCGAACAGGTTCTTTGCGCCTCTATTTGAATCTGCCGAGTTTGATTTTGAACCGACGAAATCGGGATACAAAGGAGAGAGGGTTCTGGAGTGGCCGGATGCCAAGGCGGCGGCGATAAATATGCTGAGTGTGAAGTCCAGGAGGGATTCCGCCGCACTGATAGCCAACTATATTCGGAGACTTCTGGATTCCGAGGAGGGAGGGTTTTGGAGAATGGCGGATGGGAGCAGAGAGAGAGTGCTTGCCTCGGACATAGCAGTTCTGGTTCGGAGGAAAGTAGAGGAAGAGGAGATTCTTCAGCTTCTTAGAGAACTTGGCATCCGGACGCAAAGACTTAGAAGCCAATCTATCTTTGCCCGGGAAATTGTGAATCTACTTGATGGAATGCTGAGCGCCTTCGATAATCCTCGGGATGCATCCCGCTGGCGTTCTTTGCTACTGGGGAATTTCTTTTCCCTCCCCCCGATGTATCTAGATTGCTTCGAGAGGGATGGCAAATTGGATGAATTTGCTGAGAAGGGAGATGAATGCCGGATTTTGTTCAATTCTGGCCGAGCCACCAAGGCGATGGAGGATTTTTTTAGATTTTCAACAGTGCTGGGCACTTGGATTTGCGCTTCCGGAGATAGAAAACTGGGAATTTATCTGGCGAGACCCTGGCCGGAGCGAATTCTGGCCGAGCCGGAGGGGGAGCGTATATGGCAAGATTGGAGACATATCTGCGAGCTTATTCAGAGCAAACAATCAGATGGCATGTGGAACATCTCCTTGATCCGTGAATGGATGCAGGAAGGCTCGACGCTTCCGGATAATGAGGAGAACGCGATTCGATTGGAATCCGAGGAACCGGCTGTTCGGGTGCTTACTATGCATAAGGCTAAGGGACTCGAATTCCCCCTAGTGTTCATCCATGGTGGATATGGCCACAGGGAAAAGAAGAACAGGAAATGGCCATGGGGAGAGTATCGCTTCGTGGAGGGAGGCAAACTGGTAATTGATCGTTTGCAATTGAACTCAAATCGAATACGACATCTTCTATTCGAATGGGAAGAAGTAAAACGGCTATGGTATGTCGCCTTCACAAGAGCCGTTGAGAAGCTGTGGAATCCCATCGTGTCGGAAGGATTGCTTACGGAGGGAGAATCAGTGCTTGCCCAAGCGCTGGAACTGAAGGGAGAGGATTCGGAGGAAATCGGCAAAATTCCTCCCCACCAGATTCTAGACAATGCCGAAGTTTTTCGCGAGAAATTGAATAAAGATTTAATTCGCTTGTGTCAGAATGAGCCAGAGTTATTCTCGTTCTCCATGGGTGAGCGTTTGGAACTGCCGCCGCTGAAATCTCCCGTGATTCCAAAGCCTCCCGACGAAGTCGTCAGTTTGCCCGCCGTGTCTTTTGGAGATCGTGATTTAGTTCAGAGCTCGTTTAGTTCTCTTACACCAGAAAACAAATTCGTTTTTAGCGTATCATCGAGTGTGGACAATGTAGTACTAGAATCGGATGCCGGGACGGTTTTTGGTAATCTGGTTCACAAGCTTTTTGAGCATTGCAATTTCGAACGAGCGCGGGAACTTGAGGAGAAAAAATGGTGCGCTGATGAGAAGATTGACGCCCTTTTCTTGAACAACACGCTTCGCTTCTATGATTTGAACTGGTATAAGACACGGGCCTTGGACTTGAAGAAAACCGTGTGGCGAAGTCTACGCGCCAAAATTCCGAACCTGGGTTGCTTATGCGATGTGGGGGCGTGGACGAGAAAGACCGAGGTTGAGTTTGTTATGGCGGTTCGTAAGGACACTCGGCTTAATCTGAAAGATATCGATGTACAAGTTTCCCAAGGTTTCTTGAAGGGTTATATCGATCTTCTAATCTGTGTGGGGGGTCGTTGGTGGGTGGTGGATTGGAAGACTAACCTGCCTCCTGAGAAGCATTGGGAGGGTGTATATGATGATACGATTCTCGGATTGATTATGAATGAGCACCACTATCATTTCCAATATGAGCTTTATTTGCTGGCCCTCTGCGTATCACTCTCCGCGGGGTGGGGGCGGGCGGTGGATTGGAAGGATGAAATAGGAGGTGCGGCGTACTTGTTCGTCCGGGGAACCGAAGAAGGACGCTCAAGGGGGATTTATTTTGGAAAACCTTCACTTGAGCGTATGCTTGCGCTTGCTTCGGCGATGGGTGTGGGGAATGTGTTGAAGTGAGGAATTGGGAGCAAGCCGGATTGTACTCAGGTTACCTGGCGGATTCCCTGATTTGGGGTTTTAGCCCGGGGGGTGAGAAATTAGGACGCTGGTTATTGCTGCATCTGGCTGAACAGGCGCAACAGGGACATTTGAGAACCGATCTTAGTAAACTCGAATTGGAGATGGAGGAGTGGCTCTCATCGCTGGAAGGATTAGGAGAAACGATGGGTAGCATTCCAAGGCAGATAACGGACGAACTTGGAAATCTGATTTCACTGGGAGAGAAAAACGGTCTTATAGCTAAACTTGCCGAACCTAACAGCCCTGCTCTTTCGCTTGAGAAGCCGCGTCCGCCATTGGTTCTAAGCAGCGATGGAAGGTATCTGTATTTTCTGCGAAGGAGGAAGGAAGAGGATTTGCTCTTGAAAAAGTTGGAAATTCGCTCAAGGAAGGCGGTGCCGATGGGGGAATTTTATTCACAGGGTGAACAGGAAGCTGCTGTAACGGCGAGTTCGGGGCTGGATGCAGCCGCGATATTATTCGACAAACTCGCAAGTGGCCTGCGTTTAATCCTGTTGAGCGGCGGTCCCGGGACGGGCAAAACTACTGCAATTGTCAATTTACTGAGCCTTTTGGCGTTGAATAAACTCAGAGTGGTATTGGCGGCACCCACCGGACGCGCCGCGGCGAGAATTACCGAGAGCCTCAAGGGAAAAATCGGAGCTGATCGGAATTTAATTGGCCGAACCATACAAAGTCTTATCAAGATGCTGCCGAATCGAGAGCCGCGACACAACGCGGATAATCCTATTGCGGCTGATTTGGTGATAGTGGATGAGGTTTCGATGGTGGATGTTGTACTTATGAATCGGCTACTCGATGCCCTTCCCGGGAACGCGGCACTAATCCTAGTGGGCGATCCGGACCAACTTCCTTCCGTGGAATCGGGCACCCTGCTCGCGGATTTGCTATCCGGGGCTGGGGAGGCGGAGAATGCCAATCGACGCGGACCACTGCAGGGGGCCACGTTAACTCTCAATAGGGCCTATCGATCCGATACGGGAATATTGGATGCGGCCGCGGCTGTAAGGGCGGGCAATGCGGAGATTCTATGGGATGTATTTGAAAATGATGAATCTCTTAGCTGGCATACGATGGTAGGTTCCTCGGAAATGGCGCGCCTTATTGCGAACGAATACAAAAAGCGATCAGATTTTTCTGAGCTGAGTGTCTTAAGTCCTCTGCGGCGTGGATACTGGAGCGTTTCCATGCTTAACGATAAAATTTCCCAAATCATTGGGGGGAGAACAACTCCGTTTGAGGGAATGCCCGTGGTGATTAACCGTAACGATGCGTCTAGAAGTCTTTGGAATGGAGATAGGGGACGCATAGTACTTCGGGGGGGCAGATGCTGGGCCAGGATAGGAACTGAGGGGAGGGAATTCCCACTGGCCGCCCTACCCGGATTGGAACCGGCTTGGGTTCAGACTATTCACAAGAGCCAGGGTTCGGAATTCGATGAGGTGATTGTGATACTGCCACAGGGAACAGGACACCTTCTTACGCGTGAAAATCTGTATACGGCAATAACTAGGGCAAAGAAGAGAGTGAGTCTGTTTGCCGAGTTCACTGAGGCGAAAGGCATCTTGGCTCGGACGGTAACGAGAAATTCCAGAATTCGAGATTGGGCCGCGGCGGCATAGCCGGGTCTGATTCAAGGAGGTGATGGTGTCGATATGGGATGTGCTTGAGAAGGCGGCTTATACAGGTTTAGGTTTGGCTGCCTTAACCAAGGAGAAACTTGATGAAGCGTTGGAGAAGATTAAAAAGGAAAGAGGTTTTACCGAAGAAGAGGGCCGAAGATTCGCAAAGGAGATAAGGGAGCATGCCGAAGCCGCACGTAGGAAGTTCGACGAGAGCGTAACCGCGGCCGTTGTAAAGGCCCTCCCACAGTTGAATCTTGTGAAATCTGAGGAACTTGAGGCCCTAAGGAAGAGAGTAGTTAGGCTTGAGAAAATGCCGGCAAAGTCCGGAGATGGCAGAAAAGCCCGAGATGCCGGAAGAAAATAAGGACTCAGTACTCTTAACTCAAGTAGGGCGAACTCTGCGGCGCATGAATCGTTACAGTGAGATTCTTGGGGTTCTAGTGCGATATGGCTTTTCCGATATGGTAAGAAAGTTTGATGGCGGCGTTAGGATTCGAAGTAAGAATCTGCAGCGGCGAAAACGAGCCTGGACAAGGCCGGAGAGGATGCGCCGCGCTCTGGAAGAACTAGGCCCTACCTTTGTCAAAATAGGTCAGTTGCTCAGTCATCGTCCGGACATCCTTCCATCCGATTGGATTGCGGAATTTGAAAAGCTTAGGGGAAGGGTACCCCCGGTTGATAGCGAGGAGATTGCCAAGGTTGTGGAACAGGAACTCGGCGTGCTTCCAAAGACAATCTTCAAGAACTTCAGTCCATCGCCGATTGCCTCCGCCTCCGTAGCTCAGGTTCATCGGGCACAATTGGAACTCAAACCACCCGTGGCTGCCGCGCGGACCATTGATGTGGCAGTGAAAATTCAGCGTCCCGGCATACGCCGAATAATTGAGGTAGATCTATCTATCATACGAGACATGGCCCGGATTTTCGAGCGCACAAGTTCATCCATCGCCCAATTCAAACCAGTCGAGGCCATCCGAGAATTGGAATACGCTCTTCTTCAAGAACTCGACTTCCGAAACGAAGCAGATAATCTCAGATGCTTTCGGCGCAATTTCGAGGACAATCCCCTGGTGAGTGCGCCGGAACCACTCCCACACTATTCGAGCAGACGAGTCCTGACAATGAGCTTCATTGACGGTATTCCGGTTGGCGACTGCCTGAAGCTTGATTCAAAGGGCGTTGTTCGGCCGGGAATTGCGCGGCTTGGCGCAGAGGCGGTTCTTAGGCAGATTTTTGAACATAGGTTTTTTCATTCGGATCCACACGGGGGGAACATACTCATAGTTCCCGGAAACAAAATTGCCTTCTTAGACTTTGGACAGGTAGGAACAATTCTTCCCAGCCAGAGAATTTTCCTTGCCGATTTATTAGCGGCTATAATTCGCTTCGACGCCTCTCGCGCCGTCAGAGCGGTGTTCAGATGGTCGGGTTATCGAGAACCCGAGCTTATTCGCCGCTTCACCATAGATATGGAGCAGTTAATCCAGCGCTACATAACCCGCCCCTTTGGACGCATCGAGATTGGTGAGGTAATTTCCACCATGGTGAACCTCATCAAGCATTACGAAATAGAGATTCCCTCGAATTTCTATCTACTAGCGAAGGCCCTCTTAACAATTGAAAATATCGCGAGTTCCTTGGAGCCATCCTTTGATTTCAAACAGGTTTCGACCCCCTTTGTAGAGAAGATGATAGCCAGGGAACTCAGCACAACGAGTATTGCGGAGAAAATAGCTCGGACCGGCGGCGATGCCCTTCGATTGATACAGGATTTTCCCACCGAGGTACACGATATTCTCAGCCTAATCAAGGAAGGAAGAATTCGTGCTGAAATTGAGGTTAAGAACACGAAGGTACTCATTACCACGCTTAGAAAAGTGACAACCCGACTTTCAGCCTCCGTCCTCCTGGCCGCTATGATTATGGGATCCTCCATTCTTGTACAGTCCCTAATCCCGCCGCTGGTTTTTGGAATTCCCGTTATCGGGATACTTGGTTTTACGATTTCAGGCCTTATCGGAATTCTCTTCCTTGTCGACCTCTGGCGCGGTAGATGATCGATAGCCAGTTCCTATATGAGGACAATCATCTTCTCGCACTGAACAAGAATCCGGGGCAACTGGTGCAGGCCGATAAGAGCGGCGATATCTGCCTTCTCGACATGGTAAAAGCCTATATCAAGACTAGGGACGGCAAACAGGGAAGAGTATTTCTCGGCCTACCCCATCGCCTGGATCGATCCACGAGCGGTGTTATCCTGCTGGCAAAAACTTCTAAGGCCCTTGGCCGCCTTAGCGCATCATTTCGCGAGCGAAACTGCCGCAAAATCTACTGGGCCATCACGGAAAACATGCCGCGAGAACCCTCGGGCGAATTGGTTCATTGGCTGAGAAAGGAGGAGCGTGTCAACAGAGTCAAGATTGTCGAAGCCGGAGACTACGGCGCAAGAGAGGCGCGCCTGAGGTATCGTTTTCTCGGAACATCGAAACATTATTTCCTAGTGGAAATCGAACTGCTAAGCGGGCGACACCACCAAATACGTGCCCAAATGGCTGCCATTGCCTGCCCTATAAAGGGGGATATAAAATACGGTGCGAAAAGATCGAACCCGGGCGGGGGAATCTGCCTGCATGCGTGCCTTATCGAGATTGACCATCCCACCCGTATTACCGCGCTGAGCATCGCCGCCCCCCTACCCAATGAACCTCTCTGGCACACCTTTGCAGAGTTCTTCCCCCCGAGCGCCAACAGGACGCTCCATGCGCCGTAGATTGGGTAGAGCTTAGTTGCTTGTACATGAGGTAGTTAAAACCCATAATATTGATATGAGAAAAAACCTCATTATCCTAGTAGCCTCCCTGTTGGTGTTAGATTCTTGCAAGTCGATACAGAATATTGCCATTAATTCAGTGGCGGACATACTGTCTTCACCCGAGGGTTCCAACGTCTTTACATCGGATAACGACCCGAAATTGGTTGGCGATTCTCTTCCTCTAGCCCTGAAACTCTATGAAATTATCCTGGAGAGAGATCCTGAGAACTCCGAGCTAGCGGCGGCTACAGGGCGAAATTTCGTGTTGTATTCGGGGGCATTCGTGCAAATGCCGGCTGATATGCTCGATGATAAACACTGGGAGGAAGCCAAGGCGGCGAGAAAACGAGCCAAGAAACTATACCTCCGTGGCAGGGATTACCTTATGCGAGCGCTATATCTGCGACACGGGGAATTCGAGAAATTCTTGGAGGAAAAAAAATACGACGATGCTATAGCGCTCCTGAACGAAAATGACGCGGAAATTGCGTACTGGGCGGGTTTGGCTTGGCTCGGAATGGCCGGCACCGACCCACTTGACATGGAGTTAATGAGCACGCTCGATAGAGCCGTCTTGCTGCTCCTTCGTTCAATGGAACTAAACGAGGATAATTCCGGGATTCATGATGTAATGATTCAGGTAAATTTAACGCTCCCCACTTCAATCCTAGTGAATTTGCGCAATCGCAGCCCGCACACGGCATCATATATGGACGAGTACTATGCCGCGGCAGGGATTGATGAGATACCGGTAAACCGAGCGTTTTTTCACTACAATCGCGCCTTGGAATTGTCTGAGGGACTTGAACCATCGCCACATATTACCATGGCTACGGCACTTTCAATAAAAGTGCAGGACATAGAGGCGTTTAAGAGGTACCTTGAAGCCGCGATTGCCATCGATCCCGATGCGACCCCTGATTCGCGCCTCATGGTGATAATTTATCAGGAAAGAGCTAGGTGGTTGCTTGGGAATATCGAGAAATTTTTTATATAAGGAAGCCAAAATGATTCGAAGTGTCAGCAGAATTTTCGCCAGACGTATTGAATTGTTGGGGGCGGTTCTACTCTTTTCTTTCTGCGGAAACCTCCCGGCCATAACCGTGAAGCTTGGAAGCCCATTCCCCGAGGGCTCGGAGTGGGATTTATCTCTAAGACGTATGGCCGCAAGTTGGGAGAGAATAACGAACGGCGAAGTTAGAATGAGAATATATCCAGGAGGTATTGCCGGCAGTCAGGTTGATATGATTCGCAAGATGCGCTTCGGACAATTAGACGCGGGTGTTCTAACTTCCTTTGGTATGCGAGCGATAGTCCCTGAAACCTTTGTAGTGAGCCTGCCCGGAATTCTGAATTCCGAAGCCGAACTTGATTATATTATTGATGAATTCCTACCGGCCTTCAGTTATGATTTCATAAACGAAGGATTCCGGGTGCTCGCATGGTCTAAGAGTGGGTGGGCTTACTTCTTTTCCAAGAATGCCGTCACAACTCCAGGTGAGATGCAGTTGGAGAAACTGGCAATCGTAAAATCGGACAGCGAGGTAGCCACGATTTTCAAGGCACTCGGTTTCAATGTAGTTCCGGTGGATTTCAACGAATTGATGGTGTCTCTGCAGAGTGGCATGGCGAATGTCTTCTATTCCGCGCCAATGGCCACGGCTGCCTACCAGTGGTTTGCCTTGGCCCCGCATATGATAAATCTTCCAATAGCCCCGGTATTGGGAGGACTTGTTATCAGCGAACGAACATGGAAACGAATTCCGGCCAGGTTTCACAAGGATTTGAAGAAGGCCATCGAAGTAGTGGCGCAGAATTTTTACCTGGAATCGGAGTATTTGAACGCGGAAGCCATGCGAGTGATGACTAAGCATGGTCTTATAAAGAAGGAGCTCAGTGAGGAGGAGAAAGCCGATTGGTACAAGATTATGAGGGAAGGGCATAAACTAGTTGTGGGTGAAGATAAGTGGATCGACGATGAAACGTACGAGAGATTCATCTCAGTGCTTGAAACTCTGAGATAGAAAGCAGTATTGATTTTCTTGAACTTAGTAGCGAGGCGGGAAAGACTAGCCTTATTTATGATACTCGTTCTCTTTTGCTCGGCAGGGGATGTCTGTGCCCTAACAATTAAACTGGCAAGCCCACTCCCGGAGGCAACGGAATGGAATAATGCCCTGCTGCGCATGGCCGAGGAGTGGAGCGCGATAAGCGACGGTTTGATACAGGTAAAAATTTATCCCGGAGGAATTGCGGGAGGAGAAGGTGACATAATTCGTAAGATGCGGATAGGTCAACTAGATGCCGGTGTATTTTCGGCCTTCGGTTTAAAGGCGATAGTTCCCGAAACTCTCGTACTAACCCTTCCCGGTTTAATTCTAAACGACAGGGAACTCAATTTCATACTGGATAACTTTGTGTGGCGCTTCGATGAAAGATTTCGCGAGGAAGGCTTTGAGGTTTTGGCTTGGTCCCAATCGGGATGGGCGCATATTTACAGCGACGTACCGGTAAGCAGTATAGCAGAATTGAAGAGGCGGCGTTTGGCGGTAGTCGATACAGAAAGCGCCACGAGCTCGGGATTCAAATCGCTGGGATTCAACATTGTTCCGATTGGAATAAACGAAACCATTGTCGCACTTCAAAGTGGTCTTGCCAATTCCGTTGCCTCGCCGCCGATGATTGCCGCGGCCTTTCAATGGTTTGCGCTTGCACCATATATGTCGGATTTGAGACTTACTCCGGTTATCGGCGGATTGCTGCTTAGCCGACGGGTCTGGCTCCAAATCCCAAGTGAATATCACGATGCCCTTAGGTCTTCCATGGCAGGGGTCGCTAGAACCTTCAGTTCTGTGTCGGCTCGGCTAAACTATGAGGCGATTGCCGTGATGAAGGATAACGGCTTACAAGTGGTTATTACGGATGAAGACTCACGAAACGAGTGGCGTGATGCGATGATGGGCTGGCACGGCTTAGTCGTGGGCAGGGATAAGGCTGTTCCCTTGGAAGTATATGAGAGATTATTGGATGAAGTGGAGAAATTCAGAAGCAGGTAGGTACGGATTAGGATAAATTATGAGAAAGGCATGGAGCGACAGAATTGCGTTAATCGAAGATTTAATTGCCGGAATTTTCTTGCTGATGCTGGCAGTTGTTCCGATTTCGGAAATTGTTGTTCGAAAGGTGAGTGGATCCGGATTTATTTGGTCGAATGGATTTCTTACCCATGTGGTGGTTTGGGTATCATGGCTTGGTGGGATTATTGCCTCTCGGGAGAACGTGCATCTCTCTTTGAGTTCGGGATCTGAGCCGACAAAAGCATTTTGGAAAGTAATAGAGACAGCTAAGGCGGTAACAATTACCGCCATAAACATGGCCTTCGCCATCGCCTCCGCTGCCTTCTTAGTGTGGGGCTTTGGACCGAGGGAAGAAATTAGTGGTGTGCCGATACGACTAGTTTTAATTATCCTTCCCATCGGCTATTTTTTCATGTCACTAAGGGCCCTGTGGCAACCCCGCGAAAAACCTTCTGCCTTCCTTTGGCTTGGACTCTTGATCGGCGTGGTTTTCGCTTGGGCAAGTGTAGTTAGTCTAATAGAGGCAGCGAGCTCCGATATTCCGGAATTTCTCTATAAGAGCCGGGATTTATACTGGACCCTTTTCCGATGGGCCAGGTGGCCGTTGATTATACTGATTATCCTTTTGGCTATACGCGGCCTTCCAATTTATGTTTTGCTGGGTGGTACGGCTTTACTTCTCTTCGCGGGTAATTGGAGTCCACTAGCCGTATTGCCCAACGAGGCATACAACCTGCTCACCGAAAATACTATTCCAGCGATTCCTCTGTTTACCTTCGCCGGATTTCTGCTATCGCAGGGCTCGGCCGGCAAACGCCTAGTTCGTTTTTTCCAAGCCACTCTGGGCTGGCTTCCCGGTGGACTCGCGGTTGTAACCGTGGTGGCCTGCGCATATTTCACTACTTTCACAGGGGCTTCAGGAGTTACGATTTTGGCCCTGGGCGGATTGCTATCCTCGGTGCTGATTGAAAGCAGGCAGTATGGAAGAGATTTTTCGAGGGGCCTGATTACCTCGTCCGGCAGTGTGGGGCTCCTATTCCCACCAGCCCTTCCTATAATTATGTATGGCGTTGTCGCCCAGGTTAGCATAAGGGATATGTTTCTTGGAGGGCTCCTTCCAGGGACTCTCTTGGTGCTGGTTCTTTCCGGAATGGGCATGGTCCGAGCGTTCGAGCACAAAAAAGAGAGAATTCCCTTTGTCTTCAGCAGTTGCATTTCCTCCCTGAAAGCAGCAACTGGCGACCTTCTTCTGCCAATCGTACTTCTCGTTTCATACTTCACGGGTATCACAACGGTGGTAGAGACAGCGGCGCTGGCCGTTATATATAGCCTAATCCTCACACTGCTTACCGGAGAATTGACTCTCGAGTTGATATTGAAAGTGCTGCGGCGGGGTGTGCCGGTAATAGGTGGGGTGCTGGTAATCTTGGCGATGGCGAAGGGACTTAGCTATTTCATTATCGATGCACAGGTTCCCACGATGCTCACCGCATTTTTCCGTGAAAATGTTTCATCACGCTTTGTGTTTCTCATTCTGCTGAACTTGACCCTGCTGATAACCGGCACATTGATGGATATCTATTCCGCGATTCTTGTGATGGCTCCATTGGTTATACCCCTCGGCACTCTTTATAATGTACATCCGGTGCAACTCGGGATTATTTTTCTCGCGAATTTGCAACTGGGTTATCTAACGCCTCCAGTTGGGATGAATCTCTTCTTGGCGAGTTATACCTTCGAGGAGCCGATGATGCGGATTTATCGACAGGTGCTACCCTTCTTCATAGTTCTCTTGATAGCGGTGCTGCTTATCACCTATGTGCCCTGGTTCAGCCTGGCGCTCTTGGGGAAGTGATATTCCGGAGCTCTTCCACTAAATTTCGTACCGCCTCACCCGGGTGCCGGGCGCCGCCAATGGTTTTCACTATGGCCGATCCCACCACCACGGCCTCGACAAATTCCAGTAATTCTGCTACTTGGGAAGAGTTTTGTATCCCGAAGCCGGCCATTATCCTTGGACGGTGTTGACGTTCTCTGATTCTTGTTAGGAAGCCGTGTTGAGGAGCTTCGATTTGTGTATAGGCACCAGTGATTCCGCTGCGTAAAACCACGTAAACCCATTCGATTGGCATTGCGAGAATTTCGTCCAACCTCTGCTCGCTAATCCACGGCACGAGAACCGGTACCGCCGGGCAGGAAAACTCGGCGGCGGTACAGAACAGACCCTCATCCGCTCCGGGCACAAGGTTCGGAATTATTATGCCGGTGGCTGCAAATTCAGTAGCACGGTGCAGGAGATTTTCAAGTCCAAGGCTAATCGCTATGCTGGCGTAGCTCATAAGGAAAATTGGGATTGTCGATTCGGCTCGTATGGCTTCCAGCAGCCTCCATGTGTCCACTACTTTGAATCCCTTGCTCAAGGCCACCTTGCAGGCATTTTCGATCAATGGCCCATCCGCGTTGGGTTCGGAAAAGGGTATTTGAATTTCAAGGGCGTAAGCACCGCCGGCTATTAGGCCTCTGGCGACTTCCAGGGATTTCTCGAAATCCGGATAGCCGGCAACCATGTGGGTGATAAGCGAGCCTCTGGTTTTCATACGCCTTCTTCCGGCTTACCCTGCTCTCGTAGGAAGGTTCTCCAGGCCGGGCCATCTAAGGCGGCCGCTGAAATAAAAATGTCCTTGTCGCCGCGACCGGACATGTTTACCACCACGGTTTTTCCGGGTCCGAGGCCGCGGGCAAGTACAATGGCAGCGGCGCCGGCATGCGCGGATTCCATGGCGAAGACTAGTCCCTCCTCGATCGCAAAGAACTTGAGTGCCTCAAGGGCCTCATCATCGCTCACGCTGACAAAGCGAATTCTACCGCTCTCAGCCAGATACGCGAGTTGGGGGCCAATTCCGGGATAGTCGAGGCCCGCGGAAATGGAGTGGGTGGGTAAGACCTGACCATCGAGGTCAACCAAAAAACGACTCTTATATCCGTGAACAATACTGATTTTACCGTCCCCAGATATTCTCGACGCATTGTTTCCAACACCAGCCCCCCTTCCTCCCGCTTCTGCGGCGAGTAGAATTGGATGTAGGCTCTCCAGATAGGGTTCGAAAAACCCGATAGCGTTGGAGCCACCGCCAACGCATGCTACCAAAGCATCGGGCGTAACATCGCCCAGTTGAACCTTTGTTTCCCTGCCTATCACCGATTGAAATTCACGTACCATATCCGGAAAGGGCGAGGGACCCAACGCGGAGCCTAGTAGGTAATGTGTATTCTCCCAGCTCAACGCCCAGTCTCTGAGTGCCGCGTTCACCGCGTCTTTCAAGGTTCGAGTTCCCGAGGAGACCGGTTTTACCTCCGCGCCATACAGGTTCATCCAGTAAACATTGGGTTTTTGTCTGCGAATATCTTCCTCGCCCATGTATACAACGCAGTCAATTTTGAGTTTTGCACAGGCTACGGCACAGGCAACACCATGCTGACCGGCGCCGGATTCGGCTATTATCCTTGTTTTGCCCATGCGCTTCGCGAGCAGTGCTTGGCCTATGGCATTGTTGATTTTGTGTGCGCCGGTGTTGGCAAGTCCCTCCAGCTTGATATAGATATCCGCGCCCCCGATGGATTTTGATGCATTGCGCGCGGGCAGCAATGGAGTTGGACGACCAATGAAGTTGCGTCTGAGCTCGTCGAGTTCGGAGGAAAATGCCTCATCCTTCTGTGCAAGTCTGAATTCTTTCTCCAAGTTCTCTAAGGGCCCGCGGAGCACTTCGGCAACATATCGTCCACCGTATTGTCCAAAAAAACCGCCTTCGCTCATCTGCCTCGATCCCCGGCCGCGGCTATAAACTGCCTGATTTTTCTGTGGCTCTTTCTGCCAATCCCTTCTTCCACACCGCTGGAAGTATCTACAAGACCGGGATTATAGCTTCTTACTATTTGGCCAACATTCTCCGGATTAAGACCGCCCGCGAGCCAGATTTTCCGCCGCCGCGCGGCGTTTCTGAGCAATTCAGGTGCCAAAAGCTTCCCAGTACCTCCTCTTACTTCGGCGGCAAAGGAATCAATCAGTATCGCGGGACCGGGATAACTATCGAGTTCATCCATATCCGACTTATCTCGAAGCCTGATGGCCTTGTATCCAGGCCAATGCGCCACCGTTTTGGCTCCCTCGTCGCCGTGAAACTGTATGAAGTCCAGCATGCCTTCGGCGAGAAGCTCCGCTAAGGGCGATGGGAGGGAGTCATCGGCGCCCAGCACAACAACAGCCGCCTTGCAGACATCAAGCCGGGCGCATTGGGGAATCAGGCTAAGCTCGGCGCGTCGCGGAGATTCTGCCATCACGAAACCTATCATATCCGCTCCCAAATCAGTGGCGGCCTCGGCATCTTTCAGATTTGTGATACCGCATATCTTAATCAACGGCTTTCCTTCTTGATGGCGGTGAAAGAGTTTTTCCCATGGCTCATAACGGCGGCGTGCTTCGGATTCATTCGCCCATGCGGCAAGGAGCTCACTCCCCAATTCTGGGGCGCGGGCGAGCGCTTCTCCGACAAGAAGGCCCGAGAATCCGCTTCCGCGTACAAAAAGCACATCATCAGGAGTTTTAATTCCGGATTCATAGACTATATCGCAGGGCCAATCGATAAATGTTCGAATTTCCAAGGGAAGTAGCGCCTCAACCCGGAAGTTTCTCAGATTGCGGCTATTTATTCCAACAAGAGGAGGTTGAAATTTTCGCGCCTTCTCAACATCCGAGGCAGTATGAACCTCAACCAGGCAGTCCATGCCCAGTTCCTTTGCCTTAAAAAACATTGATTCAAGCAACTTGGTATCCAAGAGAGCCGCGATCAACAGAATCGCATCCGCGCCGGCCAAGTAACTAATCTCCACATCCTCCAGGTTCAAAAGGAAATCCTTTCTAAGTACAGCCAATTCGGGATGAGCCGACTTCACCTCGACTAGATCCAACAAGGATCCGGAGAATTTAGACTCCTCGGTTAGAACGCTAAGCTGCTTGAATCCGGCTCGCTTGTATGCCGCGGCCAAAACCGCCGGTTTCGGAATACCGGCTATAGCGCCCTTGGAGGGGCTGCGTCTCTTGAGTTCCGCGATTAGAATGCCATCGATATTACTCTGCTTACCGGCAAATGGAATAAGGGGCAAACGACGATTCTCCGGCAGATTCAAGCCTCCGGAAGCGCCATTTCGGCGAATGTGCTCTGCCCTATCCGATGCGATTTGCAGGAGGATGTCCGACGGTTCGTTCACTTGCGCCGCCGGAGTGATTCGAGCTTGGCGGAGAGTCGGCCGTCCCTAAGGGCCTTCTTTGCAAGTTGGTAGCCCGCGTCAATCTCTTCAGCCATGCCGCACACGAAGAGAGCGGCTCCCGTATTCAGACAGACAGCCTCTCGGATCGCGCTGGGACCCCCGCCGCGAACAATCTCCTCGGCAATGCGCGCATTTTTGGCTCCGTCTCCCCCCTTGAGGTCTGAAACTCTGAATCCTGAAATTCCCAAGTCCTCCGGATTGAATAGACCATCGGTTTCGAGACCCCTTTCATCGATAAGGAAGTATCTAGTTGGCGCGGCCGGGGAAATCTCGTCCAAACCATCATCTGAATGGAGCGTCATAACACGTCTTACTCCCAGTATCTTGGCCGCCCGCGCGATTGTCGGAAGCAGTCCCTTTTCATAGACACCGATAATCTGAAATTCGGCACCCACAGGGTTAACTAGGGGTCCGAGGCAATTGAGTAGGGTTTTTATACCCAGGGTGGCCCGCACGGGCCCCGCATGTCTCATCGCGCCATGAAAAATGGGTGCCGCCATATAGGCGAATCCCTCCTCTCTAATGCTCTGCGCTACTCCCTCAGGGTCCAAATCCACCCTGATTCCCAGTGCCGCGAAAAAATCCGTACTTCCCGAACGAGAGCTCACGGCCTTATTCCCATGCTTGGCGACAGTCGCACCGCAGCTCGCCGCCAAGAGCGCCGAGAACGAGGAGATATTGAAAGTGCCCATTTCATCTCCACCAGTTCCACAGGTATCGAGCACGGCGCCCTCATCGAAGGGCACCACCCTCCTCTTCCTAACCAGCACCGAGGCACAGGCGGCCAGCTCGTTGGCGCTTACACCCTTGGCGGCGAGCCCTACTAGTATTCCGGCGGTGAAGGCATCATCGAGCGCCCCATCCGTCAGTTCCTCCATAAAGGCGCCGGCCTCCTCCTTACTCAGATCATTTCCGTCAATCACCTGGTTTAGAAGGCGCTTTCTGTCCAAGGGCCGGCGCCGCCAGTTCAGGAAGTTGGCTAGAATTCTGGGGCCGCCTTTGCTCCCGATCGACTCAGGATGGAATTGCAAGCCTTCAATCGGCAAATTCCGATGTCGAAGCCCCATAATTTCCCCGTCGACCGCCCAAGCGCTCACTTCCAATTCATCGGGCACCAGCGCGGGGTCTACCGCTAATGAATGATAACGAGTAAACAGACCCGAGGCACCCAAATTTCGCAGCACGCCCTTCCCATCAATAGATATCTGTTCAACCTTGCCATGCACAATGTTCCTTGCCGGTACAATCTTGCCGCCAAAGGCCACCGCCAGACATTGGAATCCCAGACAGATCCCCAGAATAGGAATTTTGCCGGCAAGGCTTCGAATGGCCTCCACGGAAATGCCGGCATCGTCGGGAGTCCCGGGACCTGGCGAGATAAGCAGTCGGCTCGGCATCAGCTCGAGTAGCCGCGCAACCGAAATTTCATCGTTCCGATACACTTGAATATCGTTCTTCAGGCCCGCGTTCTCCATTAGCTTTCCGAGAATCTGATAGATGTTATAGGTGAAAGAATCGTAATTATCAATTATTACCGTCGGCCCCATTCAAACCTCCACCCCAGCGGCCGCGGCAATGGCTCTTAGCTTTTCATTGGTTTCCTCGAGCTCCCTATTGGGATTTGAATCGTATACAACGCCCCCACCTGCTTGCAAAAAAAGCCTATTTTCCTTCTTCAGGGCGCTGCGAATCGTGATACAGGTGTCGAGCGATTCCCCGGATTCCAAATATCCCACAAGTCCGGCATAGAAACCACGTGGCATTTTCTCCAGACTCGCGATGGTTTTCACGGCTTGAATCTTGGGCGCTCCCGAAACCGTTCCGGCCGGAAAGGTAGCACGAATGGCATCGATAGCGCTCTTATCCTCGGCCAAGTCTCCCTCAACCTGGCTTACCATATGCATCACCTTCGAGTATTTTTCAATTTCCATTGCCTTGCTCACCTCTACCGTGCCAACCTTGCATATTCTTCCAAGGTCGTTGCGTCCCAAATCGACGAGCATCAGGTGCTCCGCCTTTTCCTTTTCGTCTGCCCTCAGCTCAGCCGCCAAAGCCCTATCTTCGGCTTCGTTTTCGCCGCGGCGCCTAGTGCCCGCTATCGGCCGTAGAAACACACGTCCGTCGCGCACCTTCACATGCATTTCGGGCGATGCGCCGAAAAGTTGCCAGGATCCAAAATCCAGATAGAACTGGTAGGGTGATGGGTTGGAACTCCGCAGTGTCCGATACACATCGAATGCACTCATCTGAGTAGCAATTTCCAGGCGCCGCGATGGAACCGCTTGAAGAAGATTTCCTCTAATTATCTCCCGGCGCACATTGGATACGGCTTCCTTGTAGTTCTCGCTTTCCTGTACGGATGAGGCTATAATCGCCGGATACTCCACCGGCTTTTCCATCATATAGTTGAAGTTCAAATCACCTATTTTTGCCTCGACTTCATCCAGGGCTTTCCCGAGGTTAAGTTCGTCTTCTCCCTCATAGTTTACGCCTATAAGGTGAATCCGGTCCGTATAATGATCGAACACCACATAGACATGACCAAAGATAAAGGCCGCGAGCGGAAGGTCTAGGGGATCGGGACGATTCGGAAAATCGAAAGAATCGCAGAAGGAGGCAAACTCGAATGACAAAAATCCAATTCCGCCGGCAGGAAAGGGGAAGTCGGTTTTGAAATCCTCGTGCCTGGAGGCTATTCCGGCGAGCACATCCAGAATATCCCTGCCTTCCATCACTCTTCGTTCCGGTCCCTTTCGCAGGATAATCCCTTCGCCCTCCTGCCATACCTGGAATGCCTCCTCCACCAGTAGGAGAGAGTAGCGCTCCCTGCCGCGGGAGAGTGAGGACGACTCTAGAATAACCCTGGAATTCAATTTCCCGGCAAGCCCAAAGGGAGTATATTTCTCGCCTGCCAGAGTTCTAGTCAAAACCATTTTGGACCTAGTAGAGTTCATTTCCAACCTCTTCAGTGTTCCTATTTATAGATACCCTTTCGAGAAAGCCTATGTCAATCAAGGAATGTCGGTTTGTCAAAGTGGGACTGCAAAGTTTGATTCTATTACCGGAATTCTTCGGTGATTCGGTTTAGATACCATCTTGTGAGCGCGATTATTCGGTTGGTGAAGGAGGACCGCGCTCGTTTGAGGAAGGCTCTTACGTTCAGAGTCTTGGCGGCTATGACGCCGTAAATCAGAAGTCCTTCTTGAACGGGTACGACGATGATGAAGATTTGCATCTTGCCTGGATTGACTACTCGAATCAGGCCCTTGTAGCGCATTGGTGTGAGGTTTTCGATGGCAATGGACATGTCTCTGCCCACGGATCTGTAGGTGACCTTGGACCGATTTTTGCCGAAAGACTTGTCTTTCTGGTGGATTAGAATGGTGTGTAGGGGAGCTATGCTTTTGACTATGGGATCGGGGAGGGCCATTCCGGGTTCGCTTAGGCTGCCGATTACCCAGGATTCCTCGAATAACAGGCGATTTTCACCACGGGAAGCTGAATAATAGGTTAGACCCTGGAGAGTGGATACTGAGCGTAGGATATTGTAGAGTGTCAACTGTCTTTCGTTGATAGAGGTATTGTGATAGGCCGATGGGAGCCTGGAATTGGGCATGAAGTACAGCACTTCGATTCCGATATTCAAGTCGACTTCGGATATCCGCTTCTCAATGGATGCGGAGAGGGGGGTGCTTGGAAGAAGCTGAGTGTCCATTCGAGTGGGATGGAACTGCCGCAGTTCTCCAATTTCAACTAGGCTCTCACGATTGGCGGGACTAAGGAATACAAGTGCTTCGTTCAATGTGGTCGGATTGTTTTCGGAGCTCGGGGTGGTGGAGCTAATTCCATCCACCGCGCTGAGTTCTGGTTTGCCTTGGGCGTATTCATCCGAATTCTGTGTGGTGGCCTCATCGGATAGGGCCGCTTGGGGAAGCCACATCAGCAATGTGAGAGCTGCCAGTTTCGTGAACTGTATTCGGATAGAATAAACCTTCGGGTGGACGCTCCGATTCATCATGTCAAGTATCTTCCAACTCGGGAAGCCTTTTCAAGTCTGAATCACTGAAGCCTCGAGCAGAGCACTGTGAGGGCAAAAACCTGTAGGCACAAGCGGCTTCTACCGCTCGCGTATACACCACTTGCGCATGCCATCTATTTTGCCTACGGGAAACTCGGGAGAAGCAGACCGGATTCGCGGGATGCCGCGTGTCAGGCGGCTAGTCCCGTCCGAGAGCATGATCGAGCAAATCGAAAAAACCGGGAAATGTTACTTCGATAACTTCGGCACCCTGAATGCAGACGGTCTTTCGGATTCCGAGGGCGGCAACCGCCAGGGCCATTACCACGCGGTGATCGCCATGACCATCCACGGTTATACAATCGGTGGCACGGCTATGCTTAACTGCCGCATCGGGACGAATTCGCACGGGCTCTCTCTCCGTGCTGCCCTGCGAGCCGGTGATGCTGTCTCCCATTCCCAGACCGCCCTTGATAACGAGACCATCGGGCAGTTCCTCGATATTGGCTCCCAGGATACCTAACTCGGCGCACATAACGGCGATTCGATCGGTCTCCTTGATACGGGCCTGAGGCACATTGACTAGTCTGGTTGTACCCGAAGCATAGCAGCCGATAACTGCCATGGCCGGTAGAGCGTCGGGAGTCGCGTTGAGATTAAAGGTTCCTCCCCGAAGCGGTTTTCCCACCACCCTAATCCCCCCAGCGAGTTCGTCGATTCTGCAGCCCATTGTCCGTAACATGTCTACAACTGCCTTGTCACCTTGAGAGTCTCCCAAATCCAAACCCTCCAGTATCACTTCGCTCCCGGTGATAGCCGCGGCCGCCAAGAAAAATGCTGCCGAGGACCAATCAGCCGGTATTATTCTATCGAAGGCTCGATAACTCTGTCCGGAAGGAATACTGAAGCGCCTCCATCCATCGCGCTTATAGGTGATATTCTGACTACTTAGCCAATCCAACGTTATGTCCACATAGGGAGCCTCATTCAAGGAACGAACCTCAATTTGTGTTGCCTCTGCCTTCTGGCAATACTCGTCGGTTTTCTTGCTGCCGGATATATTTGTCTCAGTCGTCATTCTCTCGCCCGCGCTCAATCCCTTATCCCGATAGCTCGATGAGATTAGCGGAGCCGCTAATATTAGGGCCGAAAGGAACTGGCTCGTGGGACAGTCCACTGTTATTATGCCGGGTTTAAGAGGCCCGCAAATTGTAAATGGTGCGCAGCCATCCTTGGCACCCTCGATTCTGGCCCCCAAGGCAGCAAGCGCGCTGAGCAGCGACGCGGCCGAGCGACGCCGGATTTGCTTATCTCCATCGAATCTAACCCGGCAGCCGGAAAGAGCGGCGAGGGCCGTGGCAAAGTAGAGGGTTGTACCGGAGTTGCCTACATCCATATCAAGCACGGGATGCTCTGATGCTTCAACTCTGCCGCCGATGCCGTGCAAAACCCAGTCCTCTCCATCAACTTCTATCTCAGCGCCGAATTTTTCCACTACCGCGCGGCAGTTATTGGTGTCTAGGCTCACCAGGGGACGCCGCAATCGGCTGCTGCCCCGGGCGAAGGTGGCAATGAGCAATGCGCGAATAGTATGTGATTTTGAAGCAGGGATGGGTATTCTTCCTCTAAGCTTTGCTTGTCTCTCGCCCTGCTCTTTCATGCAGTGAATCATAGCAGGAGGGTAGAAGCTCGTTGTAAGGGGGTCAAGCGGGGCAATTGCGGGCGCCCGTGGAGATGCTACTCCGAGGTACTGCTGATACGCGGCAACGTTCCCCGTGTTCATTGATGAATATTTTTCATGCCTCCCTGCTCAGATGGTCCAGTTTCCGTGGCCCATGGCGCGTATTCCCTCTTCCAAATCACGTGCTCTACGTAGAGAATGGACTCATGAGGTTATCTCTACCATATATCGCCTTTCTTGTGGCCCTGCCCTTCGGTAGTTGCAACACAGTGAAGGAACTCAATCTGGACGAGTCATTGTCACAGGAACAGACGGTTGGCAAGGTTTTGGCGGGCGAGAAATACAGTATTGGAGAGGATGATATACCCCGGATTCGCACACTGATGCAGGATGCCCGGGATGATTATCGTTTGGCTGGACTGATGCTGGCGCTGGAATCCGGGGATGAAGCCCTTTATCCGGATATTGTGCAGGCTGCCTTGGATGGGAATTCGAGAATTGCCGAGCTTGCACTCGGGAAGATTCGAAGTACGTGGACGGAGTTTTATCCGCTGGTTATGAACTTACTGCGTGATTTCAATTCCTCGCTACGCTCAAGCGGATTGACCTTGCTTACCAAGTTAGGAGGGGAAGACAAGATTCCGATCATCATCGATTTTTTTGCCGATGTGGATGATGAAGTGCGTAACCAGGCGTCGCTATCGATCCGGAGAATCGCGAACAGGGAGAATGCACTGCTCAGGGGGGCTCTCTCCAGCGGAAATGAGCTTGTGGCGGCTACGGCATACCGAACCCTGGGATACTTCGCGAATATAGATGATACCGAAACCCTTATTGACGGTTTTTCCTCAGAATCAGCGCGGATTCGGCGTGAGGCTCAATTGGCCGTTCTGAGACTCGGGGAAGATGCTCTACCCGCGCTCCATGCGACGGCGGGTGATTCGCGGATGGCTTATCGTGTTCGTTTATCGGCACTCGATGTTATCGGTGGTTTGCGATCGACGGGGAGCTTGTCTTTTCTTATGGGATTACTCGATGATGCGGATGATCGGATTGTCGCGAAGGCTCAAACTATTTTAGGCACCTATGGTTCGGAGGCTGTTCCCGCGTTGGCAAGACTCTATGAGAATTCGGCGGAAAAAAATCGCGGCTACGCCCTTCTTCTGATGGGCGAGATTGGGGCTTCCTCTGCCCTTCCATTTTTGGCCGCCGCTCTGGGCGATCAATCGGAATCGGTTAGGCAGGTGGCGCTTGAATCCCTTGGACTCTATGGCAGGGAGGCTTGGCCGTTCGTACGGGATCGGGTATTGGGTGGTGATTCCATTGCCGTGGACACCGCGCTCGATTACCTTATGAATCAGTCGGATCCTTGGCTGGTTGACGGAGATAACGGGAAGGCGAATACAGACGCGCTTTATTCAATGCTTACCAGAAAAAGCAGGGCCGAAATAGAGCTGTTCTTGAAGAGCGGCGACATAGCGCGTTTGAAGGAGGAAACGATTCTTTCCCTGAAAGATGTCTGGAATGTTGGCCCTAGCTTCACTGAGCTTGAATTGTTGAGCGAGCAGGATATTGATAAGTATTTGTACAACTGGCGCCAACGGGAATTATCATTGGCTGCTTCAAGACAAATCCTGGAGGACTCCTTTAATGCCTTACACGATTATTCCGATTCAGGCGAACAATCGGATTTGCTACGTTCGAAGGAACTGCGTGACAAGAGCAGGAGTTTGGAAAACGAGGCTAGGGCGTATGAGAGGGTGATTGAGGGTATGACGGAGGAGGAAAGAACTGTCGGTGAGAAGAGGCAGGGTAGATATGAGGAATACAGGGATTTTCTTGTACGGACCTGGGAATTTGCTGTTCCACAGATGCGCGCCCTGGCCGTCCGGGTTTATGAGGGACGAGGCCTGGATGCAGAGGCTCTAGCTCGAGAGGCTAGCTTACTTGATTTCGGAAGCGACGGGGATTGAACCCGCGATCTCCGGCTTGACAGGCCGGCGCGATAACCTACTTCGCTACGCCTCCGGTCCGATTAGGATATAATCCTCCCTTGGCACTTGTCAAGCTGGAAACTGAAACTGCCCTCGCGATTTGACACCGAGAACTATCCGGTTTATCCGCTTCTTTGGTAGGCACTGACTTGCTTGCTGGAAAGAGCCGAGGGCGTGGACGAAACAAACTGGGGGAGGAAGCTGTGCAGAGAGAACACTCGCGGTCGAAAGCCATTGATTGGGATTATCTACAAGATATATTCAAAGCCGAGGGCCTTGACAGTCTGGGCTGGTTGGAATGGCCTCTGGAGGGCGAATTGGAAGAGGATAGGCAGGGTAGGGAGGCAGCTTTCTTGTCGAACACGAGGCGATCCGCGGCGCCTGGTTTGGCTTGGATAGAATCGCATCGTGAACTGAAATATCGGCCGGATAAGGTGCTGGAAGGTGCCAGGGGGGTTTTGGTTACCGGGCTCGGCTATTATCGAGAGGATGAAATCGATTCGAATTCGGCCGGGCGCAGGGGTTTCGGACGAGTGGCCCGCTACGCGAGAGGGCGTGACTACCATAAGGAACTGGGTGGAAGACTTCGAAGAATCACTCGGAAACTCGTGCGTTTACTACCGGGATATAGTTTCAGGGCCTTTACGGATACAGGCCCATTGGATGAGGTTTGGTTGGCTGAGGCTTCTGGTTTAGGCTTTAAGGGACGCAATGGACTGGCGATTTTTCGAGGATTTGGAACTTGGGTGCTGCTCGGGCATATTGTCACAACTTATGCGTTCGAGGGAAATCCAGGAAGAACAGGGGACTTGTCTACCTGCCCGCTTGGGTGCAGAAGATGCATCGATGCCTGCCCTAATGGAGCGCTGTCTGTCTCAGCTCCCCTTGATGTGACTAGGTGTATTTCCTATATGACCATCGAGCATAGGGGAGCGTTGGAATACGGGGATGCCTTGGGCGATAGGATTTTTGGTTGTGATGTTTGCCAAGAGGTATGTCCCTTCAATAGCGGGATCGAGGAGACAGAGGTAGAAGCCTTCAGGCGCGATATCGCCGGCGCGAGTCTAAGCCTGGCTGAAGTCGCGGAGATTAGTAGTTACGAGCAGATGGTGAAGCGATTCGCCGGTTCCGTTCTTATGCGGTCAGGACCAGTTAACCTGGCACGAAACGCACACACGGTGGCGGAGAATCTTGAGAGGCGGTAAATTCGCGGGGCGGCTATTACCCCGAAGCCGACTCGAACGGCTGACCTACTGCTTAGGAGGCAGTTGCTCTATCCTGCTGAGCTACCGGGGCCTTGTGGCGGATGATATATATGCCATTGGACAACAGTCAAGTTAGGTAGGGGGAGTTTGGCCTCTCTGAACTCTGGAATTTAGGGTATTGACCACGGCGGATACGAGGTCTAGCTTTGTTGGATGAAACTGAAAAGGGTGCTTGATGAGAATTCGCTGCGAATTGATCTGCCGGGTTCCACTAAGGACGAAATTATCCGGGAGTTGGTTGGGATAATCATAGCGAACGCCGGAGATCTTATAGAAGAGGATATTCTGAATGCTGTTTTCCAGCGTGAGGCTCAGATGTCGACTGGGATGAAGAACGGCATTGCGATTCCTCATGCCAAGGTGGATTCCGTTACTCGGCTGCATGCAGCTGTCGCGGTGAGCGCCGAACCAGTCGACTTTGAAAGTTTGGACGGATTACCGGCGCGGATTTTTGTTATGACTATTTCTCCGGCTGCCCAAACGGGGCCTCACTTGCAGTTTCTGGCTGAAGTAAGCGCTCTTCTGGCTAATGAGGAATCTAGGAGACGGGTTTTAGCCGCTAAGAGCAGGAATGAGCTTTTGAAGGCTTTTTGTGAGGAGGAGAACTGATGCATGAGGGAACCTCATTAACACATTTGATGATGATTCTGGTTCTGCAGTTAACGGTTATTCTGTTAGCGGCAAAGAGCCTTGGCTTCCTTTGTGTGCGATTTTTGCGGCAGCCTTCGGTTCTGGGGGAGCTTGTTGCAGGTATGATTATTGGGCCCTTCGCCCTGGGGGGAATCTCCTTGCCTTTTCTGGGCGGAGAGCCGTTGTTCGCGATTCCTCCCGGTATGGCACTGCCTATCACGCCGCAGCTTTATGGCTTTGCGACCGTGGGATCTGTTGTTTTGCTTTTTATTTCCGGTTTGGAGACCGATCTTAAAACCTTCCTCAGGTTCGCGGGCTCGGGTTCACTGGTTGGACTCGGAGGTGTAATTTGTTCCTACTTTCTGGGCGCTTTCTCGGCCTTGGTTTTTATTCCGGAAGTTGCTTCATTTTTTGATCCGCGGGCGATGTTTATGGGGATTATCGCGACTGCCACCAGTGTTGGCATAAGCGCTCGTATTCTTTCTGAACGGCGTAAGCTTTCGAGCCCCGAGGGAGTTACCATCCTTTCGGCGGTAGTGTTGGATGACGTGCTGGGGATTGTTTTGCTGGCTCTGGTGGTTGGCTTGGTGCGCATGGGCGGCGGCGGAGATAATGGAGTGGATTGGAAACTTCTTGGACGAATCGCCTTGAAGGCCTTTGGTTTTTGGATTGGAAGCACGGTAATTGGAATTGCTTTGGCGCCGAGGATTACAAGAAGCTTGAAGGAATTGAAGGATTTGGAAACTCTGGCGGTAATTACCTTTGGTTTGGCTCTCTTATTGGCGGGTCTCTCCGAGCTCGCGGGACTGGCGATGATTATCGGGGCCTATGTAATGGGCTTGGCTCTCTCGAGTACTGATGTGGCAGAGGATATTCGACGCCGTTTAGAGGGACTTAATGCGTTTATCGTGCCCGTTTTTTTCTGTGTGATGGGGATGCTTGTCGATTTTGCGGCACTTGGTGAAGTTTTCGTCTATGGTTTGGTTTACGCGGGTCTCGGGATTCTCGGTAAGCTCGTGGGCTGTGGATTACCCGCTCTGATGCTTGGATTTAACGGCAAGGGAGCATTGCGAATCGGGGCGGGTATGCTGCCTAGGGGTGAAGTCACTCTGATTATGGCGGGTTTGGGATTGTCCGCGGGAGTGATTGGACCCAGACTTTTCGGAGTTGCCGTGATGTCTATGCTAATCTCGGCTTTGATTGCCCCTCCGATTCTTATGGTGGTGTTAAAGGGTGGCAGTGGCTTCAGGAAAACCCTGGGAGAGGACAAAGCCACCGATCTCAGGATTATTCCCTTTGCTATGCCCACCGTCCATTTGGCGGACTTCGTTTTAATTCGATTGCTTGATGCCTTTCGACGGGCGGATTATTTCCCTCGGCGAGTGGGGCACGGAAAGCCAGTTTACATAGCGCAAAAAGATGAGACGCGGATTACCCTGCTACGCAATGATAGATTGATTCAGGTGCACGTTCCGCCAGCACAGGAGAGATTTGTCCGTTTGCTCTTAGCCGAGGAGATTTTGGCGTTAAAGGAATTGTTCCGCAGTGTGGAAAAGGTGGCCGATACGGATGTTACAGAACGCGACATATTGGGTGGGTTATTCGGTTAATGAGTGCCCGAGGAATCGAAATGAGTTTGTATGATTCGATTAAAAAGGAGTTTTCAGAGGAATTACTCGATCGATTTCTGCGCTATGTTGCCATCGATACCACGAGCAATATGGCCATTTCGCAGGAGAGAATCCCATCGACGGAGGGACAATGGAACCTGCTTCGACTCCTTGAGTCCGAGTTTTTGGAGATGGGCTTCAACAATGTAAGTTTGGATGCTTTCGGTTATCTGATTGCAAGAATCCCGGGAAATCCGGCAGAAAACCACGGTAAAACCATTGGCTTTATGGCCCACGTGGACACGAGTTCTGATATGCCGGGGGCGAATATCCGGCCGTTAGTGCATAGGAACTATAATGGAGAGGCGATTAACCTTGCCGACGGCATTGTCTTGAGCACGGCTAACTCGCCGTTGCTTAAACGCTATGAGAACGAAACGATTATTACCAGCGATGGCAGAACTCTGCTCGGCGCTGATGATAAGGCCGGGATTGCGGAAATTATGACTGCATTGTCTTGGATTCGCAAAAACAACTCGTGGCCGCATAGGCCCTTGGAGATTATTTTTACCCCGGATGAGGAAACCGGTAATGGAATGAGTCGTTTTCCCCACGAGGAGCTTGAATCCAACCATTGTTTCGCCGTGGATGGAGGCGAGGAAGGAGAAATGGAAATCGAGTGCTTTTATGCTTGGCTTGCAAAGATTTCCTTTAATGGCCATTCGATTCATCCCGGTTCCGGGAGGGGTCGCTTGGTGAATGCGATTTCGATGGCGGCAATGTTCATCAGCATGTTGCCGAGAAATGAAAGCCCGGAAGCCACCGATGGCCGCTATGGGAATTACTGGGCTCATGAGGTACAAGGCGGAATCGATAGCACTGAATTGACGGTTTTTTATCGCAGTTTCGATTTGGAGGATATCGAACGGCGCTCGAGAGCGCTTGAAAACTTTGCCCGAGCAGTAGAAGCCGCGTTCCCGGGCGGAAGGGTTACGATTAGACTGAAGGAGATATATAGGAATGTGCGAGAGATTCTTGATGGGTATCCGAATCTAATCGCCCGGTTACGCGAGGCAATACTTGACTCGGGGATTCAACCTATTGAGAGTTCGATTCGAGGCGGTTCCGATGGCGCTTTCCTTACGGCGATGGGCATTCCAACGCTCAATACTTTCGCGGGAGGAATCAATTTTCACAGCCGCCTGGAGTGGATTGCACTGCCGGCGATGGTTAGGGCTACTACTGTTATTCTGAATCTTATGCAGTAGGTGAAAATACTTGCCGATGTTTGTTAAAGTAGAAACAGGCGATAGTAACCGGATGAATATACGCTTGCTTGTATTGGTCTTTTTCTCTCTTTTTTCATGCGTGGTTGACATGGAGATTGGGAATGAACCGCCGGGATGGATGCTCGAACCTCCCAGGGACAGTGAGTCCCATAGAACAATTCGCGGTCAGGCAGCATCGGAAACCATTGCCGAGGCGGAGTTGGCTGCATTCGATGATTTGAAATCAGCCCTTATTGAGAAGATGGAGCTGGGTCCCGTGGAGTACTGGAGCGATGAGGGCCTCAGTGAGTTCGATATTCTTTTCGACGAGATTATCCACACTATCAAAACTGCCGGACCCAGCGATTTTGGTGTCAGACTTGGCGCCAAGGGGGCCTGGAGAGATGCGGAAACTCTAATTCATTACGTTGTAGAGATAGACTGGGATAGACAGGCTTTTGCAGAGCAAGCGACAAGACTTTTTGGGCTGATAGGAATGGCGAATCCTCGGCTTCAAAGCTATGTCTTACGCGCTCGGACGGCAATGGAAGAGAATGAAACCTACGAAGCAGCGCTGCTTTGGGCAACCGTGGCGGGTATTTCCAAACTTGCAGATATCGAAACCGGATATAGAATTGCGCTCGAGGAAGTGGAGCGTTCCCTAGATTCTCTCGAAATTAGCTTGGTTAGAGTTCCCGATAGAGTTTTCGTTGGGCTGAGGCCGGCTCTACCGGTGGTTTTCTCCGTTAAATCTCGCGGTAGACCTGTCGCAAATGCTGAATTCATTATCACTTATCCAAATAGGGCTCGCGATGGGAGTATATACAGCGCAAATGCTCGTGTACTCTCGGATTCGGAAGGATTGATAGGATTTCGTCCTCCTGAGGTAGTGCTTTCGGGGCCACAGGAGCTTACCATCGCTCTTAGCGCAACGCCATTTCTGGATTTTCTCGGTGGGGAGAAAGATGGCTCTGTACAGGAGTTTGAAGCTAAATTGGAAAAGGTACGTGCCACAGCCGTATATGATGCCCAAGTGAGAATTCGATTCATCCCCATGGGAATTCTGATTCTTGAGACGGATTTAGTCGGCAATGTGCTAAGCGAAGCCGATGCGGCCGAGGGACTCTTCTCCGACTTGATTGCAGATGGTTTCAATGTTTCCATTATAGAATTGAATCCCTCCGAGATACTGCCCTTATCGGAGCGCGCCCTGCTGCGAGATTTGAAAGCCGATGCCCGATTTGGCGATAAGTATGAGAGGGTTATTCACGGCAGAGTAGCACTGGAGAGTTTCGAGCAGGTTGGGAGCACCTATACGGTTAGGGTTTCCGGGATTCTAGCCATGTCGGATATCAGTAAACAGGTGACTCTTCTCCGTTCGGAAATTACGAAAAACAGCCAAGGGACGGCTAGTCAGCAGACCATTAGCGCGGCTTTTAGACAGCTTGGTCGTTCGTTTGCCGAGGAAATCATTGCATTGGCACCCTGATGGAGTATCACTTAGACGATCCCATTGCAGCCCTGGCGACAGTTAGAGGACGTTCCGCTATAGCCGTGATTCGCACCTCGGGTTTCGGCTGCATAAATGTAATCGCCGGGATTTTTTCTCGGCCGAGGGCACTTGTGAATAGCGAGGGTTATCGTGTTCATCATGGTTGGCTGCTTCGAAATGGCTCCGAGAAGGTAGATGAGGTTCTGCTAACTGTTTTTCGCGGGCCGCTTAGTTATACAGGTGAGGATTCCGTGGAGATTTCCTGCCACGGAGGACCGGTGTTGAGCGATGTCATTATGAATCTGCTGCGTTCGATAGGGTTTAGAGACGCGGCACCGGGAGAATTTAGCTTTCGTGCCTTTTCCAACGGAAAGATGGACTTAACGCAGGCAGAGGCTGTGCAAGAGATAATTGAATCCCGAACCGACAGAGGGAGGGCTTTGGCGCTCTCCAGGCTGGGGGGGTCGCTGCGATCGCTTATCAGTGAGATTCTCGATGGACTTAAGCGACAGGCTGCCATTGCATCTTTGGCGCTTGATTATCCGGAGGATGAGAGTGAGCAGGTTGATTTCGATCTGAACGAAATCCGTCTTTGCCGGGAGAGACTAGAACGGCTTGTCGGTACTTGGAGTACTGGTCGGCTTTATCAGGAGGGTATCAGGGTTGCTCTAGCCGGACCAGTGAACGCGGGTAAATCTTCGCTGTTCAATCTATTTTTACGCGAGGAACGGTCCATAGTCACCGAGGAGCCCGGTACTACCCGAGATTGGGTTGAAGCCTGGCTGAATCACGATGGGATTCCAATACTGCTTGTTGACACGGCGGGTTTGAGGGTTGATGCCGCTGATGCGATTGAGGTAGAGGGGATTCGGCGAACACGGGAACTCATCGCTTCTTCGGATCTGGTTTTGGCCTTGGCAGATGGGGCGGCGGGAAACTCAGCGCTGGTAGAATTTGAGCGGATGAACCTGGCGGTTGAAAATGGACGTCTGATTCGTGTTTGGAACAAAGTGGATTTGATCCCTGATGTGCCGTCTGGGTGGATCGGTGTTAGCGCCAGAACAGGCGCCGGCTTTTCGGATCTGCTAACCGAGATAAGCGCCAGAGCTCCCGGGGGTGCTCCGGAGGGAGACGCTCCCATAATCAATTCAGCGCGACAGCGAACACTGCTGCTACGGGCCATAGACGCCCTGGATAATTTTCGGGTGGATTCGGGTATTCCGATCGATCTTCTAGCTGAGGACCTTCACGAGGCCTTGGATGCGCTTGGGGAGATGGTTGGAATGGTAGGGCGGGCAGATATCCTGAATTTGGTTTTCTCGAATTTTTGTGTGGGCAAGTAGGGATACGATGTCCGAGGTGCTGGGTGAGCTTGAAAATGGCTTGAACCTTTTGGAAATTGAAACAGGGGGACGAAGAATTGATAGGTTGAGGCGATTTGTGACCGAGCTTGCGCTGTGGAATCCAAAGTATGGGTTACTTGCCGATATTGGAGATGTCATTTCCCGTCATGTGCTGGATAGCCTGGCCGCCTTGAAGTACATAGAGGAGCTTGAACCGAGGAATCTGGCAGATATTGGTTCGGGAGCGGGATTTCCGGGAATTCCACTGGCTATTTGGCTAGAGGATGTCGACTTCGCATTAATTGAGCGCTCCGGCAAGCGAGCAGGTTTTTTGAGAACCGTAAGCCTTATCCTGGGGCTGAGGAATGTCAACATTGTTGAGATGCCCGTGGAAAGGTTTTCGGGGTGCGGGCGCTTCGACGTGCTAACCCTTCGTGCTTTTTCGAAGATTGATTCCAGATTGTTGAGTATTTTGGGTAGGTTTCTTACATCGGACGGAACGATTGTGGCCTATAAGGGCCGGGAAAGTTCTGTCAGGAGAGAACTTAGTGCGCTTGAAGGATATGCTGCCCGGTGTGAATTTCGGCGATTGGAAATTCCCGGTTTAAATGAACAAAGGCACTTGGCAATGATCCGACTTTGAACGAATCCTTACATTGCCTGTATGTAGTTTAGATTGATGGTCTCCAAATACTTTGTCAATTTCTGCTTATCTATCAGCTTGATAGGGCGAATTTTAACGAAATGCTCTGCCTCCTTTGAGTAGATGCCGGGACTAAAACAGAGACAGCGACCGGCACAAGCATTCTTTGAACGCGCGTAGAGACTTTGAAGACATGATGTTCCTACCTCATCGCTTGTTTTCATATATCGGAATATGGTGAGATTGGCCCCATGCGCGATTTTCACCTTGGCCAGTATATCGGTGTATTGATTTTGGCTGACATCCACTTTGGCTATTGTAACTTTTGCGCCGGTGTAGGCTGCTCGTGTGAGACTTTTACAAAGAGAGGTGAATTTTTCTTGAGGAGCAGTCAGGTAGATTTGCAGGCTGTCGTTTGATTCTCGATAGTGCTTCATGCGGTTGGCTATGTCTCGATATTCAGGAAAGATTTCATTTATTTCGCTTAGTAGAGAGAGCGCACGGCTAAACTGGTGGGTTTGATTGAATATTTCGGCCAATCGATACTTTGCCTCGAGCACAATTTCCGATTGAACCTTCCCACGGTTTATTGCTGCCTGGTAGTCTGAGATAGCGTCGTTCCAGTTTCTCGATCTCTCATGAATCAATCCGGAGTATAGGTATGAACTTGGTCTCCATTTCGGATCGCCTTTGAGATGATTAAATATACCGAGGGCCTCGCTGTAGTTGGACACCTCGTACAGGGATCGGGCCAAGGTGTATAGGGTTTCTACATCTTTGGGCGATGTGTCGGATGCAAGTTCCAAGTGCTCGATACTCTTAGAGTATTCCTTCAATTGAAACAGCGCTAGACCTAGATACTTTGCCGATTCTCCGTGCTTTGGATGGAGTTGAAGCGCCTGTTGCAGGTGTCCGACTGCATTGGCGTATTCTTTTTCCGCGTATTCAAGTTTGCCAAGTCCCGATTTTATCTCGAAATTGTTAGGATACCTGGCCTGGGCGGTCATTAGAGCAAGCCGCGCCTCGGAAAGAAAATTGCTGTGTATCGCGGAGAGGCCATAACGCAGATTCAGCTCGGCCTCATCCAGATTCGGGTCTGTACTCGCGTAGTTTAGCAGGTTCTGGTAAGCACGCATGGCTTTTGTGAAGTTCCCCTCGCGGTAGTGAAGCATTGCGAGAGATTCGAGAGCTATGGGGTCCTTCGGATTTGCCTCGAATCTGCGATTTGCTTCTGCTATGATGGAATTTCGCCGCCTGTGGGGAGATTCAATCTTGGATGGCGTTTTTTTCCTATTGCTCCTTCGTAGAACCCAGTAGGCGCTTATCAGTGCCGTAACCGCCAATATCACAATGGTGATTGCGGGAACCACTTGCATACTACAATTTATGCTATACCGCTCCTTAATTGTCAAGGAAACGAAGACTTAAGGAGTGGCAAGGATTATTTCCATGGGGGGGATAGCATGTGGACCGGCATCCGATACCGCTTCGCTATCGATAATGCGCATTATCAACAGCGGGGCTAGGCCCTTCCTTCGTCCCCGGCTAGATGAGTCATAAACAGCGCCTACCTCTCGCTAAGCGTCCCCATGCCAGGCCCGACTATTCGCGTGGCTCCGATGTTTATCAATTAGCAAACCGGCTCTACCTGTGCCCATCCCCTGTCAGCTAAGCTTAGCTGACAGGGGTCCATGAGCTCCTTGGCGCAGGGGAGCAGGATACTACCCCGGGATAAACAGAATGCGCGGCACTCTGTTCACCGCTTGGGGCGGGGCCGCAAAGGAAAAGGAAAAGGGAATTTGAGAGGAATACTCTCGGGAGCAGAGGTATATATCGTAGATGGAGAAGGTATGGGGATGGTAAAAGGTGCTATGAAGGATGAAGGAGTTTCTTCCTATATGGGAGACAGACTTCCCGGTGG
>Ga0056129_1000003_pt1 | contig 167973 bp, 145 predicted proteins | sample WorMetLIZISLAND1_FD_71118 | JGI IMG/M metagenome (GOLD analysis project Ga0056129, IMG submission 71118) | Marine gutless worms symbiont microbial communities from Max Planck institute for Marine Microbiology, Germany - Olavius loisae LIZARD... ...
CATTCCTGAAGGTAGGCTCCCAGTAGTCACGGCTGCCATTCTCATAGAGGCAGGCCGGGGAAGGGAGTTCCCTGGGAGTCTTGCGGGTAAATCCGCCTTGGAGCCAGTCGATATCGAAGTTCTCGAGCCCCTTCTCCCGGGGGATACCCGAGAGTCTGACCCGGGCGCGAGCCTTCCGATCGGAGCGGGGAATCTGTCTCAGTTCCAAGAGACCGGCGATGGTCTCCATTAGGGGTTGTTCATGGCAAGTCACATGCCTATACTCAGTGCTGAAGTTTCGTGCTAACACATGGCGAATGTACTCTGTCGATGTATATCTGGTATCCGAAATCGGCTCATTCGGTCGTTAGACTTATTCGCCCGCTAATTTTCTTAATCCAGGTTTCAGGAGTCGAAGATGACGCTTAGTCCGAATTCGTTTAAAGGCAAAAGAAGAGGGCCTGTGGTGCTCTGTATTATGGACGGTGTTGCGCTGGGAAAGTATGAGGAGGGAGATGCGGTTCGAACCGCGCATACGGAGCATCTGGACTATGCAATTCGGAACTGGCCTGGGACTAGGCTTAGGGCGCATGGAACTTCAGTGGGTTTGCCCTCGGATGATGATATGGGAAATTCTGAAGTAGGGCACAATGCGATGGGCTGCGGTAGGGTTTTCGCCCAGGGAGCCAAACTTGTAAACAAATCGGTGGCATCGCGGGCCATTTTTGAAGGGGAAGTTTGGAAAAAACTTGTGAGCAATGTAAGGAAAACGGGCGGAACGATGCACTTCATTGGTTTGCTTTCCGATGGGAATGTTCATTCCCACATCGAGCAGCTAAGATCCCTGATACTTGGTGCCAAGTCGGCTTCCGTGCCCAGGGTTCGGGTTCACGGCCTTCTCGATGGCAGGGATGTTGGCGAAACTAGCGCGCTTGATTACTTCACCCCCTTTGAAGAGTTCTTAGCTTCGGAATCCGGAGGGTTATTTGATGCAAGGTTTGCTTCCGGCGGTGGGAGAATGAATATCACCATGGATCGCTATGATGCAAACTGGAGCATGGTGGAACGGGGTTGGAAAACTCATGTGCTGGGCGAGGGTGATTTATTTCGAACTGCCACTGAGGCCATTCTGGCTTTGCGGAAACGAACAGGAGCAATAGACCAAGACCTTCCACCGTTCATTGTCGCGGGGGAGGATGGGAAGGCCGCGGGTCCGATATTGGATGGCGATAGCGTTATCCTGTTCAATTTCAGAGGCGATCGATCGATTGAGTTGTCGAAGGCCTTTGAGGCGGGTTCTGACTTTGACAAATTCGATCGTATTCGAACTCCGAAGATCGAATACGCGGGCATGATGGAATATGATGGGGATGCCCATATCCCGGCGCAGTATCTTGTATCCCCGCCCGCGATCAACCGAACTATGGCTGAATACCTGGTGGCCAGCGGTGTAAGGCAGTTTTCTATTAGCGAAACACAGAAATTTGGTCACGTTACGTATTTTTGGAACGGTAATCGCACGGGATATTTCGATGAATCGCAGGAGGAATACTTCGAGATTAAGTCGGATATTGTTCCCTTTGAACAGCGACCCGCCATGAAATGTGCGGAAATTGCGGATAAGGTTATCGAGGTTGTAGGTAACGGTGATTTTGAACTGATTAAGTTGAATTTTCCTAACGGCGATATGGTTGGCCACACGGGTAACTTCCAGGCAACCCTAGCGTCAATGGAAATAATGGATATTCAAATTGGGCGTATAAGAGATGCGGTTGAAAGGGCTGGGGGCATTTTGATTTTGACTGCCGATCACGGTAATTCGGACGATATGTTCGAACGCAATAAAAAGGGCGAGATTGTCTTCCGAGATGATGGAAAACCAAAACCCAAGACTTCCCACTCCCTGAATCCGGTACCTTTCCTCTTATACGACCCCCTTTATGATGGCGAGTATTCAACTGATTTCAGAAAGGATTTGGGAATAAGCTCGATTGCAGGCACCTGCATTAACTTGCTTGGATACCAGGCGCCTGAGGATTATGATAAGGGCATCATAGTTTTTTGAAGCAGATTGCCACGAGTTCTCTTATCGCAGCCTTCGCAGAAGCCTATTTTTCAGGAATCGCCGTTTTTCCGGGGTTTCATTGTGAAGGGCCTTTTCAAATAACTTCAATGCTTCCTTCCTGCTGAGGTGCTTTAAGAATGGCCCACAGTCGGTAGTTTGCTTTCTGAGCATGGCAAGCGCGGAATAGGCCCAATCGCTTTTCTCGATGCAGCGTAGTAGTCTAACTTTTTCTTCGGATTTGAGCTTCTCCCATGCGAGAAAGATGGACTTACCGGCATGGAAGCCGCCGAGGCGGATTACTTTATTTATAATATCATTTTCGCTTTGCGCAAGCATCTTAACGCCAAATTCGTCTATTCCCTGATTGAAAATTTCTTTGATTAAATCCGGCGAAAGGAGATTCGGATTTTCGATTAAACAGCTTAGAGTCGAAGCTGAGCCGGCCCTTCTGATGCCTTCTATAATGGATTCACGGATTTTTCCCTCCGGTTCTATTGCCAGATATTTTGCCAGCTGTTCGAAGCCGCTGGAGGGCAGTAAGGCCAGTGCTTGGGCCGCGGCGATTCGTACTCTTTCAACGTTGTCTAATAGAAATGGGGAAATATCCGGAGCCGAGGATTCTCCCTTGAGTTCCCGAAGGGTAAGGATTGCCTCCCTGCGGATATCCGGAGACTCGGATTCTGTTGCCGCGGTAATTTTATCTTGCCAGTCTATCCAGCGCCCACGGCGTGCAATTTCAATGAGAATTTCCGCACAATTTTCGCTGCTCAACGTGGGGTAGGTATCCTCGATGGCCTGTTTGACTTCCTGCATTGGGAATTTGCTTATTGCGGCCATTACGGCGGCCTTTTCACAAGGGTTACAGTTTGCCAATTCCTGAACTATCTGCTGAATTTCCTTGGAATCTTGGGTAATTTTCTCATTTTGACGAGAAGAAGTGGCACTACTGAGAAGCAAAATCAAATCATCACGGCCGGCTCTCTCGGCGAGTACCCCTGCCAAGTTTCTATTGCCGGCATTAATTCTTGCATGTTCCAAAAAGTCGACCACTCCGAGCTCGGCGGCTTTCATGAGCAGCTTTTCATTAGACTTGGCTTCGAAGTACCGTCTCAGTATGTTCCATTCGAAGAGTTTTCTCGCTGCTCGAAATGCTATTTCCGGATTTTCGGAAAACAGCAGCGTCTCAGCGCATTTCTTGTCGATTTGTGCATATCCATCCAGGGAATCGAGAAGGAGCATGCGTGACAATTGGGGAAGGCTCTCATAATCTATAGAATACAAATCGGCAAAGGATTTTCTAAGTCGCCTGCCCGCCGCCCTTCGCACACGGGCAACGGGATCCTCCCTGATTAATCTTATGAGCTGATTGTATAGGCGGGTTCTATCAGCTCCGGTTTCGGCAAAGCGTACCGTATCACTTCTTATAACGGAGTAGTTATCCGAAATTCCTTTTTGGAAGAAGGCCGGCTCAGTTGGCTTACCCAGGGCGATTATGAGTCTGGCGATACGTCGAGTCCCATCATCTGGAGATTCTGCCATTTCCCGAAGTTCCGCGCCTGTGCGCCTCAGTTTGTTCGCGAGCTTCCGTATCCGCCGAGTAGCGGGAAAATCGCCAAGATATTCATCCATAATGGAAAAGTTCACCTTATTTCCATCCGAGCGCAGATATTTCCACAGATTTTCTCGCGGCCTATCTAATGCATGCCGCGGCGCTCGCCTATCAATCCCGTATGACTTTTTCAACAGCCTTGAGCCAACCATTGTAAAGACTTTCCCGCCTATTCTCTTCCATTATGGGTTCAAAAATTCTGGCGCGGGTAGGGATGAGGTTTCCATCTATTCGCAGCCTCGCGATCGCATCTAGGCCTTCCCAAATTCCGGCGCCCATGCCGGCCATCAAGGCCGCGCCCAGGGCGGTAATTTCCGCTAATGCGGGTCGTTCGACAGGCCTACCCAGTATGTCTGCCTGGAAGCGCATCAGTACATCGCTGTTGCTTACGCCTCCGTCCACTTTGATCCTTCTCAAATGCCCCCCGGCGGCGCGAGCCATTACTTCAAGCACATCCCTACTCCGGTAAGCGATGGACTCCAAATAGGCTCGACAAACGTGAGACTTCTTGCTCGCTCTTGTCAGTCCAAGCAAGACTCCGCGAGCATGGCTGGTCCACCAGGGGGTTCCAAGTCCCTGGTATGAGGAAACCAGATATAATCCATCGCAGCCGTCAACTTCCCCGGATAGTCGATTAATCTCTTCGAAGCTTTCGACTAGTTGCAAATCATCTCTTAGCCATTTGAGCAGAGCGCCCGCCATGAACACGCTCCCCTCGAGCGCATAGGTTAATTTATCATCCGTGCCCCAGGCAACGGTAGAAAGAAGACCATCGGTGGAATAGATGGGTTTATTACCCACATTCATCAGTATGAAACAGCCGGTGCCATAGGTATTTTTTACATCCCCGACTTTGAATGCTTGGTGTCCGAAAAGAGAGGCATGCTGATCGCCGGCAATCCCGCGTATAGGTATGGAGCGGCCGAAGAGTTCTGGCTCCGTTTCTCCGAATAATCCAACGGAGGGACGAATTTCCGGCAGGATCTGATGGGGAATTTTGAATAAGTTCAAAACCTCATCATCCCAAACTCCGCTTTTCAGATTCATCAGCATTGTGCGAGATGCGTTACTGTAATCGGTTGCATGAACTTTGCCGCCCGTGAGATTCCATAGGAGCCAGGTGTCAACCGTTCCAAACAAAATTTCTCCTTTTTCGGCCATCCGAGCTAACTTCGGGTTATTATCAAACAACCAACGGATCTTGCTCGCGGAGAAGTATGGGTCCAATACAAGTCCTGTTCGCCTCTGGATTAGCTCCTGCTTCCCGGTTTCTCTAAGATGCTTACAGATTTCCGAACTGCGTTTGCACTGCCAACTAATTGCCCGCGCTACCGGAATTCCGGTTTTACGATTCCAGAGTATGGTTGTTTCTCGTTGATTAGTGATTCCGATAGCTGCAATTCGAGAGATATCGGCGTCAAGCTCCTCTATGGCCCGCCTTGCAACATAGAACTGACTCCGCCATATTTCCTCCGCGTCTTGCTCAACCCATGATTCTCTTGGGTTGTATGTTGTGAGGTCCTTTTGAGCCGATGATAGTATGCTACAGTTCGAATCGAATACAACCGCACGGGAACTGGTGCTTCCCTGATCGAGCGCTATTATAAATTGCTGCATTTTCTTCTTCCCCTGCCGTTTTCGAATATACTGTATACTGATGAAACTGATATAATTGAACATATTGAGGTTACAAATGTAAATGACTAAGAAGCCGATTATGCCGGGATGTTGGTGGGTGGAGATTCCCGATGCAAATCTCCGTATCCTCTGCGGAACTCCGATGGACATTGTCAAGCATCTTCGAAGGAAGGAACTGATTAAAAAGTTTGAAGAGAACGGAATTGCAATCGAGATGGGTCCCAATGCAATACTCCTTTCGGATGTTTCTATCCAACGTGGCCGTTTCTGGAACCTCGCGGAATTTCCGGTTCTACATATGCTTTACTGCCAGGGTATGGCAATCCCGGGACACCCTGGAAATACCGGAGCCAAGCCTATTTTGATTGGCCTAGAGAGCAAAACCAAGGCGATTTTGAGATATATTCACCGTGGTACTTACGGCCTAGTGAGTAAGGCCGAAATGGTCGAATGCGGTGTTCTCGAAGAAAACTTGGACGAGTTCTGGGCTGTGAAGTTGAAATTTGCCTATGGAAGTATAAAATCGCCCGAGGAACTACTCGATGTATTCTCGCTTGTGGATTCTAGGGCAAGTTTGCCGGGCGGTGTTGGCGTTAGACGCGATAATTTGAATTGTTACACGTTTACGTATAAAAACGAAGAGCTAAGTGTTGATTTGAATCTGCCGGAGGGAAAGGATTGGTTTCCATCTTACTCTCTAAACCGTGTGGATGTGGAAGAGGGCTATTTCTCTGTAATACACATTGGCGAGGGCAACGGTTGGGGGCCGGATAAACCCTGCATGGGAAGCTTGATTAATTATCGGGGACATAAGTATCTGATTGACGCCGGCCCGGGTATAGATTTCTCGATTGAGGCTCTCGGAATCGATCTGACTGAAATCAAGGGCCTTTTCATTACACATGCTCACGACGATCACTTTGCCGGTCTCACCGGTTTGCTTCGAGGCGAGCGCAAGATATCCGTGTATACAACTCCACCGGTGATGGCGACAATCAGCTTCAAGTTCGCTGCCTTACTGGAGCGGGATATGGGTTTTCTAGACAATCTGGTGAGCGTAAAATACCTGGAAGAAGATGTGTGGAACAGTATCGATGGGCTTGAAGTTCGACCCACGAGCTCACCGCATCCTCTTGAAACAACTATCTTGTTTTTTAGGGTGCCTTGGAAGAGGGGGTATAAGTCCTACGGCCATCTTGCCGATATCGTTTCCAAAAGGGTGCTGAATAGCTTTGTTTCGCCTGATGGAATTTCCGAGAATTTCCGAGACAAGGTGCTTTCCGAGTACAGCCGCCCGGTAGATATCAAGAAGATAGATACGGGACGAGGGCTAATTCATGGCTGTGCCGAGGATTTCGTGAAGGACAGATCGAATAAGCTACTCCTGAGCCATACCGAGGGAGAGCTGAGTACCTCTGATAGGGAGATAGGTTCGATGGCTTCCTTCGGTCAGGTAGACACGTTAATACACGAGAAGGGGAATCAACTCAGGAGAATTGCGGCTGAGCTCTTGAATGCCGGCGTACCCGGAATTTCGCGAAGGAATCGCGGCCTATTGCTCGATGGAAAACTCCGGGAGTTTTCGCCGGAGGTTCCTATACTCGAGAAAAACGAAATTCCCGATACACTGTCGCTTGTTATATCCGGCGCTGTCGATGCTGTTTTCAATGATTCAACTCCCCCTGTTCGTTTTGTTTCCGGGGCGCTAATCGGAGAAGCTGAATTTCTGGCACAATCTCCATCGCCGTGCACCTACCGTGCTCGCAACCGTGTCCGGACACTGAGAATTTCCGCGAATCTATATTCCCATACCCTAAGTCAGACAAAGCAATTGGAGAATCGTATGAAACTGCATCGGAATAGAAAGATTCTCTACTCGGAAAAGTTTCCGGGTAATGTGGTTTCATGTCCCAGACTCGATGATCTGGCCGCGAGCATGAGGGAAGAAAGATGGGATAAGGGTGAGTGCATCGTACCTCTCGAGGATGAGTTGCATTGCGTAAAAAAAGGCACGGTTATTGAATCTGGAAATGGAACTGAGCGAATAATCACCAGCGGAGGTCAATTGAATTCCCATTCGATTCTGCCCTTTATCGAGAGGAGACGGGAAATCTCGTGGACCTGTAAAACCGAAGTTTACAGCTTCATCTTGCCTGGGAAGCTGGTTAGGGATATTCCGATTCTAGGCTGGACCCTAGCTGAATTGTAGGCCACACTTAGCTCTCTGACGTTCTGCTTGCATGGTTCTGCAATTCAGGGGATGATTTGTGAACTACCTCTTTAACAAACAAGGCATCTCGGCCATTTTTCTTCTGCTTGCCCGGCTTACCCAGTTCGCATTTGCCAATACCGTTGAAACCGGGAAGGGAGGCGAGATTTCTATCGTCGATTACTATGGCACTTCAATTGCGCTGAAAAAACCTGCCGAATCCGTGGTTTCACTTTCGCCGGGTATCACGGAAACGGTCTTTGCCCTTGGCTATGGACACTTGTTGATTGGGAGGAGTGCTTACTGCGATTATCCGCCCGAAGCCGCCACTATAACAGTGGTGGGCAATATGACTGAGCCGAACGCCGAGCTAATAGTCGCCCTGTCGCCGGAAATTGTGATTGCCTCTACTCATTTCACTCGCGAGGCCTTCGAGAAATTGACGAAGCTGGGACTCAAGGTAGCCGTGTTGAAGGGTCGGGAAACCTTCGAGGGCGTTTATAATGAGGTGATTTTGCCGATTGCGATTCTGCTCGGCGATGTAGAGGCGGGAGAAAAATTGATTTCCTCTATGCGAGCCACTGTGGCCGGGGCCTTGGATAGGGTTGAGCGATTCGTCGTGAACCCAACCGTGTATTATGTTGTAGGATTTGGGGAGGGTGGAGATTGGACCGCCGGCGGCGATACGTTCATTGGCGAGATGATTGCGTTGGCAGGTGGAGAAAACATCGCTGCCGATGTGAGTGGATGGTCCTTCAATCTCGAAACCCTGGTTAGGCGAGATCCGGACATAATACTGATTCCACCCTGGTCCGAGGGACTTTTCTCTGCTACGCCTGTGTATTCGGACCTGCGCGCGGTGCGCAACGGCAACGTCATTGTTGTGGATGACGATTCTATATCACGGCAGGGACCGAGAATTACGAAGGCCTTCGCCGACCTTGTCGATACGATCGGCGCATTTCGTTGAAGAACAATAGATTTATACTCCTTGGCATACCGGCCTTAGTGTTGGTTCTTCTCGGAGCGGTGAGCTATGGTTCGATCGAAATTCCTTTTGGCAGAGTGGTGGGAATTTTACTGCGCGGCGACGGAGGGAGCAGTTGGGAGTTGATAATCTGGAAAATTAGACTTCCACGAGTTCTTTGCGCGGCCCTGGTTGGCGGCATTCTTGCCACTGGAGGCGTTTCCTGCCAGGGTTTGTTCCGCAATCCTCTCTCGGAACCATATCTTTTGGGTATTAGTTCCGGCGCGGCGCTTGGCGCGGCTATCGCGATTCTGTTATCGCCGTTTTCAGGCGGATTTGGACTTGGTGTCTTAGGATTTTTTGCATTTAGCGGAGCGATGCTTGTAACCGTTTTGGTGTATCTCGCGGCGGGACGGGAGGCCTTTCGCCTCCCATCAACCCTATTACTCTCGGGCATAGCCATTGCTCTAGTTTGCCAGGCGATAATCTGGCTGCTGATGGCTCTCAATCACGATCAAGTGGAAAAAATTGTTTTCTGGACCCTGGGAAGTCTATCGACTGCAAGATGGGAAAAGGTTCTCTGGCTTTCAGTAACAACGATTCCATCGGCTATTGCACTCGCGGGGATGGGCAGGATGATAGACGTGCTTTCCACCGGCTATGAGAGTGCGCACGGAATGGGAGTAAGACCTCAAAGCTCGGCCGCCATTGTTCTTGCCATCACCTCGCTTGGAACCTCCGCGGCCGTTGCTGTTTCCGGGAGTATCGGTTTCGTGGGTTTGATGGTTCCGCATATTGTCAGGTTTCTGGGGGGACCATCTCACCGGAACCTTATCATTAATTCCTGGATAGGGGGCGCGATACTGCTGGTTTTGGCCGATTTTGCGGCGCGGGTGGTAAATCCGCCGAGCGAGATACCTCTCGGAGTTGTAACCGCGCTGCTGGGCGCGCCATTTCTCCTGTTCCTAGTAAGGGGTAAGCGGGGCGAGGGCCGTTTAGATGGCTAAGTTTCCCCTCTGCTTAAGGAATCTAACCTGGAAACCGAAATTCGGACAGTTTGAACTCGGACCAATTTCGCTAGACATACCGGATGGGAGATTTATAGCGCTGCTGGGACCCAACGGGGTGGGCAAAAGCTCCCTTCTAAGATTGTTGTCGGGTATCTTAAGACCTGAAAACGGTAGGGTTGATCTCTTCGGCAAGAACTATGTCATGTGGAAACCCAGGGAAAGGGGTAGGCTGGTGGCATTTCTCTCCCAAGAATCGGAAAACCCCTTCGGATTCCCACTGGCCGAATACATAGCTTTAGGTAGATTTCCGCATCTTGGCGCTTTTAAAGGGATGACCGCGGAGGATAGAGAAATCGTGGACGAAGAGATAGAAGCATGGGGACTCAGTGAACTTCGGATGAGACCCGTAAGCAATCTCAGTGGTGGTGAATTCCAGCGCGCTCGTTTGGCCAGGGCCCTCGCACAGCAGCCGAGAATTCTGCTGCTTGATGAACCAGCCAGTCATCTCGATCTTCTGAGCAAGGTAAGAATTTTCAGTCGACTCAGAGAAGAGGCAGGGAGGGGAAGATGCATCCTCGCGGCTATTCACGATGTTAACGACGCCATACTTTGCGCCGACGAGGTATGGCTCCTAAAAAATGGCAAGATACTGGATAGCGGTTCACCTTCGAGTGTTTTGAAAACCTCTCGGCTCGCGGATATCTACGGAATCGAACTAACGCGCTTTGTTAGCGCGGATGGCAGAATGATGCTTGGTATTCCCTCCGCACTCAATTTCTCTTGATATTGATACCTTGCGATTGCCGTTCCTTCTCGTTCGGTGTTGACAGCTTATCCAAATGTTCATTCATAACTGAGGGTATGGGCATAAGCTATTTATCTTGATATGATATTGAAAAAACCCACGAGGAGGAAGAATCGTGAATTACGAAATCAGGGAAACAACATTTGAGCGTAGGAACTATCTCATTTTTCGCAAAGAAATAAAGATGGAAAATATTGCGGACAAAGACCTTTGGGAAAAGGCATATGAGAAAACTTATGGATATGCTAAGGAGCAAGGTATCAAGATAACGGGGGCAGGCTCGGCCATTTATTTTTCTTGGGACATGGAAAAGGGTACTACCGGCCTTGGCATTGGTTTCCCGATTGAAGGAAATCCGGAACCGAAGGATCCGGAACTCAGTGTCTACCAGGTTGGAGAGTCAGAAGCCTCTACGACAGTCTTCCGAGGAGCCTATGAAAATCTTAAGGAGGCCCACAACGAGGTGATGAAGTACATGATGGAACACAAGCTCAACACAACTCTCACCATCGAGGAATATAGCGTTAGTTCCATGGAAAAGCCCGATCCGAAGGATTGGGAGACCAATATCTACTATTTGCATGACTAATCCCATACGAACAAATGAGATACTGGCGCGGATACTCGATGTTGATTAACCTAGGATTCCAAACTTAATTCTTTATCCGCCAAGGGAGACAACTCGATTTTGATGTCGAGATTGGAGTTCCCGCACTAACTTTATGGATGCCTTGCAGAAATGCTATTCTATGCAGGTCGGAAGATTGAGCTTCTAAAACAGAGGGTGCTTGCATGATGGAAACTTGCATATGGAAGATGAATCCATTAGACTATAGAAAAAGAGAGGGTGTTCAAACTCTCGGTTTTCACGATGCCCTAGGGGCGCGCGATTATAATTCTTTTTAGGAGAGTGTTTTATGAAGAAAATCTCGTTAATCATGGTCCTCTTTCTCTTATCGGCGTCATTGTTCGCCAATGGAGAGGGGGCGCTTGTTCTTGCTCAGGGAAAGCCTGAAATTGATGCTCAGCTCAAGGCCTATGCGGCCGCATGGGGCGAAAAGAACAATGTAGAAGTTATTATCAAGTCCTGCGGGGGCGGGAATTGCGATCTCGGTCAGATGCTCAAGGCCGATATGGCCGCGGGGGAAATGCCCGACATATTCGCCATTAACGGCCCAGAGGATTTCCTTGAATGGCAAGCCATAGCCGCGGACCTAAGTGGTGAATCCTGGGTAGACCAAACGAAGGTGGCCTTTGTCTACGAGGGGAAAACCTTTGGCTTCCCCGTGTCAATCGAGGGCTGGGGAATGGCTTATAATGCTGAAGTGCTCGCCAAGGCCGGGGTGGACCCGAAAAGCCTGGTAAATCTTTCCGGCTACCGCGCCGCATTCGCCAAGATTGATTCAATGAAGGGAGAACTTGGCTTGGATTCGGTTGTATCAATGGCCGCCGGCCCCGAGATGTTCTGGGTTACGTCTCACCATAATCTCAACTCCCTGCTTTCTAACGGCCTGCCCTACGGAGATACTTCGGTTGTGGATAATCTTCTCGCCAAGAAGGTGGATGCCAAGCGCCTATCCGAATACGCGGACTGGGTTGAGCTTCTCTTCCAATACGCCGATAAGGCCATTCTTACCACGGGTACCTACGACGACCAGGTTGGAGCCTTTGCCACTGGCAAGGCCGCCTTCCTTCATCAAGGCAACTGGACCGATCCTAACATGGCTGCCGCAAATGCGAACTTCAAAATGGCCTTTGCCCCTCATGGCTCCATGGAAGCCGCGACCGATGGCATATTTGTATCTGCCCCATCGTTTTACCTCGTAAATACCGAGTCCGAAAACGCGGACATCGCTAAGAAATTCCTTGTAGACTTGGCCATGAGCTCCGCCGGAGCGGATTACATGGTTAAGGAAGCAAAAATGATACCTGCCTTTGCCAATATAGATATCAGACCCGATGGACAGCTTTCGAGTTCGGTTCAGGACTGGATGTCTCAAGGCAAGGTGTATTCATGGAATCAGTATCGTTTAAACTCGGAGTTTCGGGATAGGACACTGGCCCCGATTTATAATCAATTTGCCAACGGGGATATTGACAAGGCCAGATTTATCCGGCTTATGACCGAGGCCTTTAAAAATCGATAATCACTCCGCGTAGGGGGTAGTCTACCCCCTAACCCTGGGAAAAGGAGGTTTGGAAATTGCTGAAAAAAACGGATCGATTCGTATTCTGGCTCTTTCTCATTCCGACTCTTCTCGCCTTTCTCATGGTGGTTATCATTCCTTTTTTCCTGGGGATTTTTTATTCACTTACTAGTTGGAGTTCGTCCGCCCGCCTGGGAGCGACGCTGGAATTTGTAGGACTCACGAATTTCATCGAAAGCCTGAAAGATCCTTCCTTCATCTATTCCTTTCTACTCACATGCATATACACCGTCCTGAACATTATCGCGATAAACGCTGTTGCCTTCGGTCTTGCTCTGCTTGTTACTTCTGCCATCAAGGGGCGCAACATATACCGTGTTGGATTCTTTCTGCCCAATCTAATCGGAGGGCTGATACTGGGCTACATCTGGCAATTCGTATTCAACAATGCGATACCAACCTTGGGCGAGCTTCTGAAACTGCCATTTCTAACCAACCCTGAAAATCTGATACTAGCCGATCGCAATGCCTCGGTAATAGCGCTAGTTATAGTAGGTACGTGGCAGTACGCGGGCTATATCATGATGATTTACGTGGCGGCCTTGGAAAGCGTGCCGGTGGAATTGCTGGAAGCGGCGCGGATCGATGGCGCCAACGCCCTTCAGCGCCTACGCACTGTTACTATCCCGATGGTGGCTCAGGCCTTTACCATTACCGTCTTCCTTACTCTGGTGAATTCTTTCAAGCAATTCGATGTCAATGTTTCGCTAACAGCCGGCGGGCCATCGACGATTTTCATGGGCAAACCGATGAATGGAACCGAACTTCTGGCGCTGGACATATACAATACGGCCTTCCTGGCCAATAATCTTGCCCAGGGCCAGGCAAGGGCCTTCCTGTTCTTCTTGGTACTCGTATTGATTTCGGTTCTGCAGGTGCGGGCAAGCAAGAAACGTGAAGTGGAATTATGAGTAGAAGAAACATAATTATTTTGGAAATCCTGGCAGTGCTGCTCTTCATCCTATTTATGCTGCCCCTCCTTCTTGTCCTTATCAATTCCTCCAAAGATGCCTTCAGTGTTACTCAGTACCCCCTGCGTCTACCCGAGGATTGGAGCCAGCTCGGCAGGAATATCGCGAGTATTTGGACCAATCCGAACGTCCAATATTCGCAGTCATTTTTCTCGTCGGCATTGATAACTGTTTTCTCCCTCTTGCTAATCATGTTTCTATCTTCTCAGACTGCATGGGTTCTCGTGCGCACCAAGTCACGGCTGTCTGTTATCATTTTCACCCTCTTTGTCGCTACAATGGTTATTCCATTTCAAATAGTTATGTTTCCGCTGCTCTCTTGGTTCCGTGCGGTATCGGATTTCACTGGAATTAAGCTGCTACGCACTCACGGCGGCTTGATTTTAGCCTATCTCGGCTTCGGATGCTCTCTTTCCATCTTCATGTATCACGGCTTTATCAAGAGCATTCCCTATGAACTCGAAGAGGCTGCCAGCATTGATGGATGTGGTCGTATTCGCACCTTTTATACTATTATTCACCCGATACTTAGACCCATTCATGCAACTGTATTAGTTCTCAACAGCATATGGATTTGGAACGACTACCTCTTGCCCCTGCTAATTCTGGGCAAAAGCGGTCGTGTAATGACGATTCCGCTTGCCGTGTCCAATTTCGCGGGGGCCTATGTGAAGCAGTGGGATTTAATGCTTACCGCGATATTGATGTCTATGATTCCCGTGGTTATTTTCTTCTTGCTCGCTCAACGGAGCATTATCAAAGGTATGGTTCAGGGCTCGATAAAATAGCCTTATCCGAACTGTATTCCGGCAAAAACACGCTACCAAGCGCTGGGCGCGGAATTCTGGCATCCACAATGATTACCATGTATGATGTTGCGCGATGAAGTCTTTTTTTTTGATGACAAACCCAATTCGCGATTATCCCTGGGGAGACTGTTCCTACATACCGAATTTCTTGGGCATGGAAAATCCGAGTAACCGGCCCCTTGCCGAAATGTGGATGGGTGCGCATCCGCTTGCCTCTTCCAAGTTGCGAATGGGGAATGATGGCGAATTGGAACTGATCGAGGCTATTTCACGCGATCGCGCTTCAATGCTGGGACCCGATACGGCGACGCGGTATGATTCGCTTCCCTTCCTGTTCAAACTGCTCGCGGCACGGAAATCGCTTTCGATTCAGGCGCATCCATCAAAAGAGGCAGCGGAGGCTGGTTTCCTGCGGGAAAATGAGGAGGGAATTCCCATTGAGGCGGTGAATCGCAATTACCGCGATAATAATCACAAGCCGGAAATTATCGTTGCTATTACACCCTTTAGCGCAATGATTGGCTTCCGGGACTTTGTTGAAATACGGGAATCTTTTTCGGTTCTGGAAACTGGTGGGCTGATTTTGGGAGAGGGGATGAAAGAGGGAGAGTCGCTAAGATTGTTTCTTAAAAGTTTGCTCACCGCTGATGATGATACCAGGGCCTCCCTGCTCGCTTCGATTGCCGACGCACTGGAGAGAACTGATTGCGGTTGGAATTCCCTGCAAAGATACTGGGTTTCTAGGTTGAGCAGGGAATTCCCTGATGATATTGGCGTATTGGCACCGCTTTTCCTGAATCTTGTGGAGATTGAGCCGGGCGGAGCCTTGTTTCAGCCGGCTCGGATGCTGCATGCATATCTTCAGGGCTTTGGTTTGGAGCTTATGGCGAATTCGGACAATGTGCTGCGCGGAGGTTTGACAGGCAAGCATATCGATGTTGGAGAGTTAATGAGGATTCTCGATTTTTCCAGTTCGACTCCGCGAGTACTTGAAGTGGGGAGGGCGGATTCTCGTGGGATTTGCCGTTATCCGCTGCAAATTGCGGAATTCTCATTGGGCTTGGCGGATGTGGGTTATGCCGAGAACTCAGGTGCCCCTCGGAGCCTGGGAAATGCCGGAACCGAGATCCGTATTGCATCCGGCGAAGGGCCACTCATTATTCTCGCCATGGAGGGGAGGATTGTGCTCAAAGATAGCTCCGATGAATTGGCGCTAAATAGGGGTTCCAGCGCCTTTGTGCCCTGGGCGGCTGAAGATGTCTCCATTGGAGGAAAAGGAAGATACGCCATTGCCGAGGTTGGACGTGACAATTTGGGTTGATGGAGATTCATGTGCGCGTGGGGCAATGGATGTTCTACTAAGCTGCGCTCGGCGGCGGCGGCTCGATGTTCATGTTGTGGCCGATAGGTTGATACCGATCGCCAGGGGCCATGGGATTTCCATGAGCATTGTTAAAACCGGGAAAAGCACGGCGGACGATTTCATTTTCTTCCGAGCCCGTTCAGGTGACATCGCGGTTACTAGAGATTTCACCTTGGGCATCAGGTTGATAGGGAATGGCGTAACCGTGATGAACGATTCGGGAAAGGTTTGGAAACTTCGAGAATTGAAGACTAGGGTGGAGGAGGCTGAATTGATGTTGGCGATTAGACGGGGAGGAATCGTCCGAGAATCTTCGATGCGCTATAGCTTGGAGGCAAGTTCGAAATTCGAAGCTTCCCTGCTGAGATTAATCGAAGGTATGTAATTTTGCCAATCCATCCGCCTATTGCTTCGCGGGCGGTGTGAGAAAAACGAAAGGGCGGCGAGTGAGAAATCGGCAAAGGGGCGATGTTTTCCTTTATAATACTTGTTGGAGGAACTATTAGCACCGCGCTCGATAGTCTATTAGTCGCCATGTTACATCAGGGGGTCTGCATCGAAGTGATGCCGAGGTTTCCCGTGATCGCTGGATACAAGATGGGCCGAGGATATGAGGAGGTTTGATGTTTTGAGTGCTAAGGCTGGGATTTTTTACCGCAAACTGGCCTTTCTGTGGAAGAATGCCGCGATTGCCGGCGATGAGCCTTCGGATGCAGCGTTGAATTTCCTTTCTGCCCTTACGAGCGGAAGGAGCGATGAGGGATTAGTGTCTCCGTTTCGAGGAGCATTGAAACGCATTTACGCGGAGTATCATGCTGCCGCGAAGTTGGGTAAGCTCCAGGCATTCGAGGAGCTCGAGAGAGTGATAGACGAGGGGAAGACAGAATCCGAGCTTGCAGATGCGATTTGGAGAGTGTTTTTCCCTGAGGCCTTGTATTTGGACAAGAATCCGCATCGGCAAATCTCTCTTCTTAGACAAAAACGACGAGTAAGGATTGAAGAGCTCGCTAAAAAACCGATAGAAAACCCCGCGCGTGAGATTGTTTTCACATCCAATGTTCTTCTGTCGCCACCGCTTAGAGGAAACCATGAGGGTTCGAAAGAAATCGTGGAGGTGATAGAGGGGGCTGGGCGGGTGGCGAAGGAGCCGCAGCGCTATTGGTACGATCATCCAATTCCCATTGGAATCCCGATGGCTAACGATGAATTCATCCATGGACTTTGCGGACTTGCTGATGCACTAAGATATGAGAAGCTACGCGGCACCGTGTCTCCCGAAGACAGACTTACGGTGCTTCTCTCGGTTTCGGTAACTCACGAGGGCTTGCATAGATGGGCGCCTAAGTGGCTTAGAGCACGATTAGCCGAGCTTGAGCCGGGGCGGCTAGATGGTTTAGATGTGTATGCATTTACCGAATCGGATACTGGAAGAGCCATGGATATCGTTGCACCATGGCTGAAGGATGCCGATGGTCGGGAATCGCTGCGCAAGTGCTTTGGGGTGGATGGTGAATATGGGCGGCACTATTCCTTTTTGAAGGCCTTTCCCACTTTGTGGCCCGTTTTAACGGATAAGGCCTTCAGGGCAGCTTTCAAATTGGATTTGGATCAGGTGGTTCCTCAGAACGAGCTCTGCGCGGAAACGGGCAAGAGTTTTTTCGAACATTTTTGTACGCGACTCTGGGGCGCGAGGGGTGTTGATGAGGATGGACGCGAGGTTGATTTTGGACTGATTGCCGGGGCCTTGGTAAATGAGAAGGATGTCGGCAGCGGACTTTTTACGCCGGACATACCGTGGCCTGATAAAACTCCCAGAGGAGAGAATCTCCTTTTCTTCAAGCAAAGACCGATGGCTGTATCTACTAGGGCAGAGCTGATGACTCGCTATAGGACTCAAGACGCCCCGGATGGCATAAGCGAGGCAATTCAGCGAATTCATGTTACCGGCGGCACAGTGGGAATTCGTTTTGATGCTCTACGGCGTTATCGCCCGTTCACTCCCACTTTTGTAGGACGGGCGGAGGATCAAGCCTATATCTTGTCGGTTCTAGATTCTAATGGCAGGGAGAGGGCGCTACGCTATGCCCATGTTTCGGGTTTGATTATGCGACACGATAAGGAGACGTTTGCAAGTGAAGCCATTCAGGCAGGTAGGGCCGGCGCCTACGTTGGAGATTTACTACGTCTTTTCGTATTTAGCAGTTATGCGGCATTCCTGCCCGGCGGACAAGAGGGAATAAAAAGAATTGTCGATCCCTTTACCGGTTGCTTCATTACTCCAATGCCCACAACACTGGCCTTGCTTAAACTCGCGTTCGGTTTGCTCACCGCGGATGGCGGTAGTACGGAGTTTCGCACGAAGGTGTTGGAGCTCGCGGGAAAACGACTTTCCGGGTGGATTTCAAATCCGGATGATGAGGCAGGGGAATTGAAAAGAATATGGCATAGGGAGCGACGAGCCTGGGATGGTTTCTACGAGGCTCTAGAACGGATTGAAAAGGCTGCATCTGCCGACGAAGCTCGATATGTCCGGAGCAGGGAGGCTTTCGAAAAACTCTGCTCGGACTGCAAAATCTCCACTTGAGTATTGTCGGAAGCGATGGCGAGGGTGCAGTGGTTTCCCGGGCACATGGCCAAGGCGCGCCGCCTTATCCAGGGCAGTTTAAAAAGGGCGGACTTGGTAATCGAACTTCTCGATGCCAGGGCACCGAAATCGAGTATCAATCCTTTATTGCGGGAACTTGCTGTATCAAAGCCAATTCTGACGCTTTTGAATAAGGATGATCTGGCCGATCCGACAGCGACTAGGCTCTGGGTGAATTGGTATGAAGAGGGGAAAATGCATCCACCGTTGCGCATTTCCGCCAAAACCGGTAAGGGAGTATCCGGAATCTTCGCATCCTGCAAGAAGCTGTTCGGCAGTGTCAAAGGATTCTCGAGAAAGCCAATTCGCGCGCTGCTCTTCGGAATTCCCAACTCAGGAAAATCAACTCTAATCAACACGCTGACAGGCAGGAAGAGGGTTCTCACGGGAGCGACGCCGGGGCTTTCACGCGACCTGCGCCTTGTAGCTATTAGCAGGAAACTGGAAATCTATGACAGTCCCGGGCTTCTTTGGCACAAATTCGAGGGCACGGGCTTGATACTGGCCTCCATCGGAGCCGTCAAGGAAACGGTCTTGCCCGATGAGGAAGTAGTCAGTAAGCTCCTTTATTACATATCCCGAATTTATCCGGCAAACCTATTGCGGAATTATAATCTAAGGGTCCTGAGCGATACGCCTCACGGTCTGTTTGAACAAGTAGGCATGAGCCGTGGCTGTATTGGTTCCAGCGCCAAAACAGATATCCGGCGCACGGCTCAGATGGTACTCAAGGACCTAAGAGATGGCAAATTAGGAAGAATAAGCCTGGAATGGCCAGATGGGCGTGGTTGGCGTTCCGACTAGGGCCTTCCCACAACCTTCCAATCGCCATTCTCATCTCCCTCGATTAAAAAAACCAGATAATCTATTTCAGGAGGCAGTCTTTTCCCGTTCTTATTCAAGTGGCCCATGAATAGAAATGAATTCCTACCCGGAATCCATGGCCTGTCCACATCAAACCATTCAGGGAAAAGCCGGTTAATTGCATCAACATCGTACAGTTTATAATCATACATGTTTTTGTAGTCTTCCAGGGTTCCGACTCCCTCGATACCTCTCGGTGGTCTCTGCTTATATTTAGCCACAGCCTTACCGGTGTCCAACAATCGAACCGGATTTGCTTGAGAGTTGAAGTATTTTGAGATATCTCCAGTGAGGCAGGCCTCCACAAAACTGAGAGCAAAGCTTTCCGCGGCAAGTGGGCCAAGCTTCGGATTTATCGCGTTGACGTCGGCCGGAGCGGCCGGACTTTCCCTAGGCAGTGGGTTTGCATAGGAAAGCCGAACTTCCGGCACCATTTTTTCGGTCGTCGGTGCCGTCTCCCAAGCCTCTAGAATAACCGAATAAACCTTTGCGGACAATGGTGTGCGAGGAGGGGCTATCAGCCTAGCCTCAATATAACCTCGTCCGCTTATCTCGATATCTTGGTTGGAAAATTCGAACCAGTTGCTATAGGCATCGATTTTTCGGTCCGCTCCCTCCGACCATGGATGAGTAAAGGTTGGACCAATCGTTGCCCCTCTAAGTCGAATTTGCATTGTTGATGGGCCGCTGGCGCGTCTGTGTTCATAACTTGTGCGAAGCCGCCATCTAGTTTCCTGTAGGTTTGAGTGCTGCTCTATCCCGCTTGAATCCCAATCTATCGCGGTTAGCGGTATCCACCCCTTCTCGCTGTTTATTTCGATCGGAGTGTTAAAATCCGTCCCGAAAAGGGTAATTCTTTTGGCTAAGCGTCCGCCATCGTCCGGGAATAGAGATAAATTCAATACCAGAAACACCGCTGGAAATACTGAGATTTGGCCTAATCGATACATTCCACTGCCTCGATATACTTATCGGCTAATAAAAGACGCATATGAGCGGTAGACAGCATCAGCGATGCTCTAACTTCACATCTATCAGTTCAAGAGCTACGGACAGCAGAGGGGTTCCAATCTAGGCAGTCAATTCATGTCCCCTACTCATCAGCACCTTCCCCGTCCTAATAAGCTCCATAATTTCAAAGGGTCTCATCATAGTATGAAAGGCGTCAACCTTGGCTGATTTTCCGGTTATTTGGAGAGTAATTGTATCATCGCCTATATCCACCGTCTGTCCGCGGAAGGTTTCTGCCATCTGCAATATCTCGGTTCTACTTTTCGGAGTGCACCTTATCTTGAAGAGCGCGAGTTCCCGCTGCACAACATCCTCGCCGGCATGATCTACAGCGTGAATAACATCGATTAAGCGATTTAGCTGCGCCAGCATCAAGCTGAGGGTTCGCTCATCGCCAGTCGCCTCAATATTCATTCTTGAAAAAGTTGGTGTTTGAGCCTGGGAAACCACCAAGCTATCGATATTGAAACCCCGGCGAGCGAATACCAGTGCCACCCTAGTCAACACCCCTGGTTTATTGCTAACCAATAAACTTATCGTATGCTTTGTCGTATTCTTCATCAGGACTCTCCTCGTGGGCGTTTTGGCGGTTCAATTATCATTTCCTCCAGTGTTGCTCCGGCGGGAACCATGGGGAAAACATTGTCATGCTGCTCAACCACGGCTTCGATAAGACAGGGTCCATCGTTCCACTCCATTGCCGCCCTCAGGGTTCTGCGAACGTCCGAACTTCGCTTTACCCTGAATCCCTTGATACCATATGCCGAGGAGAGCTTGATGAAATCGGGATTACCCTCCAGATCCACCCCCGTAAACCTGTTTTTATAAAACAAATGCTGCCATTGGCGAACCATTCCCAGATATCTGTTGTTCATCACAAGAATTTTTATGGGAAGCTTGTTAATCGCAGCTGTAGCCAATTCACAGAATGTCATCTGGAAGGAGCCATCGCCCACTATGGCATATACAGCCGCATCCGGTCTAGCCAGCTGGGCCCCAATGGCGGAGGGGAGTCCAAATCCCATTGTTCCGGCTCCACCGGAGCTTATCCAGTTCTCACCTCTATCCGTTTTCACAAATTGAGCCGCCCACATCTGATGCTGCCCTACATCCGTGCAGACAACAGCCTCCGTTCCCGCCATATTCGAAAGCTCCTCAATAATATGCTGCGCTCTTAATCTGCCCTCCTTCCGGTATTTGAGAGGGAAATCACGCTTCCAGCTCCTTATCTGCTTGTTCCAGGGCCTCAATTCACCAGGTTCGAGATAGGCGATCAGCCTCTCCAAAATAGCTCTGGCATCCCCGATAACCGCGCAGTCAACAGGAATTATCTTCCCAATTTCAACCGGATCGATATCAAAATGAATTTTCCTTGCATGCGTGCAGAATTTCTCAGGTATTCCGGTTATCCTATCATCCCACCGAGCTCCAACACCTATAATCAAATCACTGCCGCTTAGAGCCTTATTCGCATACGCGGTTCCATGCATTCCCGGTAATCCCAAGCTCAACTCATGATTATCAGGAAAACCGCCCTTACCCAAGAGAGTGGTAGTAACCGGGATACGCATCTTCTCCACTATTTCCATAAGTGCCTTGGATGCGCCTGAGAGAACAACGCCGTGTCCAGCCAGAATTACGGGTCTATGCGCCGCATTAATAAGCTTCGCGGCTAGTTTCAAGTCATTGATATTAGCCTTCGGCGTTTCCTGGTAACCCGGCAGATCTCGCTCACACTCGATATCCACTTCAACCATTGCGGCAGAAACATCTTTTGGAACGTCCACCAAAACCGGCCCGGGACGCCCTGTTGTAGCTATGTGAAGAGCTTCTTCAACTATACGGGAAATATCCTGAGGATTCGAAACTCTATAAGAATGTTTTACAACAGGAAAGGACATACCCAGAACATCCGCCTCCTGAAACGCATCAAGTCCTATATTCGGTGTAACAGATTGGCCGGTGATAATCAGCATGGGAATCGAATCCATCATGGCGGTTAGAATGCCCGTGAGGGTATTGGTTGCCCCCGGCCCGGAGGTTACGCATATTACACCAGGTTTGCCGCTGGCTCTGGCAAATCCATCGGCCATATGGGTGGCGCCTTGCTCATGCCGAGTTAGAATCAGTTTAAGGGGATGATTCGTTAAGGCATCATAAATGGGGATTGAATTCCCTCCAGGTATGCCAAATACATGGCTCACACCGTTTTGATGAAGTACATCTAGCATTAATTCGGCGGCTGGTTTCATATTTTTCATATATGTGAGTTAAAATACCGAAAATTACAGTTTGATTCAAGCCATAAAGCGACAAATCAATCTGAAATTATACGAATTACCGTTAGTATATCTGTAGTTTATAGCAAGAACCTTCCAAAAGGTGACAAAGATGGGTGGAATTTCTTAGAACAGCGAGGCTGCTAATTCCATGTCTGCATCTTAACGAATATGGCCTTCTGGTGGTATATTACCCCCGGAGTTTTCCCATGTCCCGCGAAATATACAATGTAAATATCGAATCGCAAACAGCCCTGCTTAGTCCTCGTCTTCTGAAGTCGGAATTCTCCATCAAGGCCAGTGTTGAAAATTCGATTGTGAAATTTCGAGATGAAATCTCGAGAATTATAAACCACCAGGACGAACGTTTATTGATAATCGTAGGTCCCTGTTCGATACACAATGTGGAAGCTGCAATTGATTACTCGGAGCGACTGAAGGAACTCGCGGATAGACATCGTAATGCTCTTCTAATTGTAATGAGGGTGTACTTTGAGAAGCCTCGCACCAGTCTTGGGTGGCCTGGTCTCATCGTCGATCCAAACCTGGATGGAACTTATAATATTCAGAAGGGTCTGCGAGCTGCCAGGCAGCTACTTATCAAATTAGGTGAAATAGGACTTCCCGCTGGGACGGAGGTGTTAGATCCGATTATCCCCCAATATATTGCGGATCTTGTTTCCTGGGCGGCTATTGGAGCTAGAACCACGGAGTCTCAGACGCATAGGGAACTATCCAGCGGTTTATCCATGCCAGTCGGTTTCAAAAACGGAACGGACGGAAATCTCTCGATCGCGGTTAACGCGGTTAGATCGGCTAGGCATGGCCATAGTTTCATAGGAATAAATCAGGAGGGACAAACCTGTGTATTCAAAACACGGGGAAATCGAAACGGACATATCATACTGCGTGGAGGTTCAAGCGGTCCGAACTATTACGATAAGGATGTAGAAGAAGCGGAGAACCTGCTTGCCGATATTGGGGTAAGACCCTCGATACTGGTAGATTGTTCCCATGCAAATTCAAGTAAAAAACATGTTAGACAGGCCCGTGTGTTCCGTGCCGTTTTGGATCTGCTTTCCCGAGGCCGTAGATCGGTGCGTGGGGTTATGTTGGAAAGCAATATAAACTCAGGTAGGCAGGAAATACCGAGGGATGCTTCAAAACTGGAATACGGTCTCTCCATAACGGATTCGTGCATTGGATGGGGTGAAACAGTCGAGCTGATTGATGGAGCGGCTAATGAGCTTTCGAAAATCAAGGATGCCAGATGAACCGTCGTAAACGGCTTTGTATTCGCCTGGTGGCATTGCTCGGCAAACTGCTGGGGGATAAGAGATCGTGGTCTGGAGGAACAGACTCCGGTAGAAGCCTGGATGGCAAGCCAGTTGTTTGGTTCCTGTCTGCTCAACGGGTCGGTCGCCTACTGACTTTGGTTGAAACTGTCACCGCGGAGAGCCGGGCCTCCAGAGTGGTTCGGTGCTGGGCGCTGGCACCGCATTCCGATGGGGAGTGGGTGCTCGAGATGGCTGAAAAAAATCATGAAACCCTCGATGAAGAATGGATTAACGACGAACTCGAAGAGACCATCGGTCGACTCGAGGATCCCCAAGCGGCGGAGTCCATGCTGGAAATACCCAAGGCCCGCCTAGATAAACCCATTGTATCATCTCCCATCTTTGGCATCTGGTCGCGTAGATTCCGCTGGTTCACGGGGCTGGCATTCTCACTTTGCGTTTTCCTTATCCTGATATCCCTAAGCTCATTGCAGTACCAGCGCATGTTCAATCTTGTAGGGAATCTGGATTTGGCGATTGGACTCTCCTCAATCAGACAAACTCAGGCGGTGCAAAACCTGAGTGAAAATATGGCCACTTTGGATGATGACTTGGAACTTCTCAAGGGCGATGCGCAACGAGAAAGAGAGGAATTCGACTTTGACCGGAAAAACACGGCGATGACTCTAAGACAACTCGGTGATGAGCTTCCATCGGGGAACAGCTCGCGACAGAAAACCTACGAATACCTTGCCGATAAAATCGAGTCCTCCGGTAGTTACGGAGATATCATATATCAACTCTCGAGAATACCAGAGAACAACTCGCAGGCGGCGACTATAATGGCTATTGATCGGGCGAATATCATTCCCCTTTCCGCCTATCAATCCACGGTAGCCGGCCTGGGCTATCCCGTGCGCTTGGATGGAGAGGATTCCACCGGCGAGGAGTTCATGATTTCCGGCGGCTTCGGAGAACTTCGGCTGATTGATTCGGGGATCGGAGGATATACGCCCCATATGGCCATAGACATTATCAACGTGGGAAACATATTGACCGTAACGGAGCAGAATTCCATCATACGGTTTCCAGGAGAACCCGGAAGCGTCATATCAGTCTATGATGGGGTGATTCTCTACTCGAACTACAACGAGGTATATGGATGGAATTTGGAAATTTCGCATCCCATCAAAGCAGAATGGAGGGATCAATACAGGGGAATTAGGTATCTTACTACCTTCTATGCACATCTGGCAGAGAACTCGGATTGGAAGGGCGGCGAGACCGTACAGAAGAGTGAAAAACTTGGAGCAATAGGTGAAACCGGCAATGCCACCGGTCCGCATCTGCACTTCGAGGTGCGAGTGTATCGAAATAACGGTGAATTTACAGGCTGGTACGGCAATTTCGACCGCGTTAACCCATATGTGCTAGTGAATTAAAACTGGCAGTGCCCCTTCGCTTTCTCCGCGGCGTCTAATCGTAGACAAGCTCCGGATTGAATAGGGGTTCTGACACAATCTCCAACGAGTCTCGCCTAACTCGCCGATAAAAGCAGCTACGGCGGCCTGTATGGCAGGCCGCATTGCCAAGCTGCTCTACCTTGAGCAATATCGCATCAGAATCGCAATCAAGAAAAATCTCCTTAACCAGCTGCGATCTGCCTGAAAGTTCACCCTTTTCCCAGAGTTTTTGACGCGTTCGTGACCAGTAAACTGCCTTTTTTCTCTCGAGAGTCGCTTTCCAAGCTGCCAGATTCATCCACCCAAGCATCAGTACATCGCCGGAACTGTAATCCTGGGCGATAACCGGCACCAAGCCGTCTGATTTTGTGAAATTGGGTATGAGAATCGGTTCAGAGCTTTGCATCTGACGCCGCATATCCCCCAGACTCATCCAAGGAATTCGAGGGATTCTCCATAGGGCTCATCAGATAATGCAATTCGCTCCGCGATATTGCATCGCCCTCGACTTTCCCGGCCTCGGTTCCGCTGATGAAGTCTTTTATCTCCTTGAGATCCTTCAGATTATTCTCCGTGATTAGTTTGAACTTAGTACGCATATGTTCAAAAGAATTCCTAAATCCTCCGCCGGTAGAACGCAATTCATTCAAGAAGTGTACGTAAGCCTCCTTGAGTTTCATTATCGAATGATAATAGACATTTCTGCGGATAAGAAGGGAATTGTTTTTCAATGAACCGTATATCTTTTGAATCGAAGTGTTGATAAAGAGAATGTCTTCCAAAATCTTATCAGCGAAGTATTCGATGTCTACATCGAGTCTGATCGCATCATGCAAAGTCCGAATCAGGGATCGTATGAAGAAGATATTGTCATCGTAACGAATCTTCTCAGGCAATTTGGACAGGCCTCCAGTTAAGCTTATCGGTAGTTCACGGTGCTTGCTTGACGCTTGTTACTTTACGAAGTAGGGTACTTTGTCTTCGATCGAAAGTTGGGACAGGAACGGAGGACATTGAATGAAGACTTACGAGCTGGTCTGCGCCTTCACCGTGAAAGAGGAGCAGAGTGCGTCGAGTATCGAGGGAGTTCAAGAAATCCTTAAAAACTCCCAAGCCACAGTACAATCAGAGGAGGATCTAGGCGATCGGGAACTCGCTTACGAGATAAACAAAGAAACCAGAGGACGCTACCGTCTATTCAACATTGAACTCGAACAGAATAAACTGCTCAAATTGGAAGATAGCCTAAAACTTCAAAAGGGATTACTACGGCATCTTCTTGTGTTGAAGAACGCGAAATCGACTAGTTGAGGTACAATGGCTGCAGATATCAACAAAGTTATTCTTATTGGACGCTTAACCAGGGATGCCGAGCTATCCTACACCCAAGGTGGCTATGCCTTGTTGAAGTTCTCGATAGCGGTAAACAGGAATCGCAAGCAGGGCGATCAATGGATAGAGGAGGCCAGTTTCTTCGATGTCACTGTTTTCGGACGTCAGGGTGAGGCAATAGCTAATTATATGACTAAGGGAAAGCAGGTAGGTGTCGAGGGGCAGCTTCGTCAAGATCGCTGGGAGTCCCAAGACGGCACTCGACGATCGAAGGTTGGCATCGATGCCAATAGCATACAGTTGCTTGGCGGTCGCAGTGGAGGAGATGCGGGTGAAGGCTGGACAGGCGACAATCGATTAGACGGTGCATCCCAATCGAACTTCCAACCTAGAGCTCAAACGGATCCTCCTCCAACTAGCTTCGAAGATGATATCCCATTCTGAAAGGGAGCGATTACGTAATCGCGAGTCGGCCGCTCATCGGTCATAGGAGATAAGTGAATGACTGACTATTCGGGAAACAGCAGAGAATCGAGCGAAGATCAGGCTTATTCGGGTTCGAGGGATAGAGATCGCAGTTCTGCTGTGGGTCGCCCTCAGCGTGATTTCTTTCGCCGAAAGGTCTGTAAGATATGCACGGGCAAGGCCAGCGTGAACTACAAGGATTCTGAGGCACTTCGCCGCTTCACTACCGAGCGAGGGAAGATTCTTCCTCGAAGGATAACCGGAACTTGCGCTAAGCACCAAAGGCTCTTAGCGCGTGAAATCAAGCGTGCTCGTATTCTGACCTTGCTGCCATTTGCAAGCAAGTAGGGAGGGATTTTAGTGAAGGTGATTCTTTATAGGGATATCCCCAATTTGGGGGAAGAAGGCGATGTCAAAGACGTCGCGGCCGGATATGCCCGCAACTTCTTGATTCCGAAAAAATTTGCAGTGCCATATAACAAGGCAACTAAAATGGAACTAGCGCAGAAACAGCAGGCGATTGATCGCCGTAGGGCCGAGAGGACCACCGATGCCGCCGGTTTGAAGGCCAGAATTGAGGCTATGGAGATGGAAATCACGGCTGCCGCCGGCGGGCAGGGGAGACTCTTCGGATCGGTTACTTCCTCTGCAATTGTGGACTACCTTCTTTCCCATGGTATGAGCATAGAGCGGAAAAAGGTTGAGCTTCCGGATGGAGGAATCAAGAATGTCGGAATTCACAATGCAAAAATCAAGCTTTACGGCGGTCAGTTAGCCGAATTGAGGGTTAGCGTTTTGCCGACTGGTGCAAAGCAAGAGGAGAAGGCTTCAGCGGAAGATGGAGCGCCGGTAAAGGATTCTCCAGATACCGAGAGCGTCGAAAATTCTGAAGTGAAGGCAGAGATGAGTGATGCTGAAAACGAGGCCGGGGAAGGGAGCTAGTCTGCATTGGTGGAAGGTGTCCTAAAGGATTCTGTTCCTCCCTATAACGAAGAGGCGGAAATGGCAACCCTGGGAGCCTTGCTTCTTAACTTCTCGGTAGATTTGTTGGAAGAGGTTCAGCAATTTGTTCTCGCGGAGGATTTCTACAAAGGAGCTCACCAAGTAATATTTAGGACTATCACAGCGCTGAAGGACAAGGGCGAGGGAGTAGACCTCTTAACGCTAACGGCCGAACTACGCGCCTCCGGGAATATAGAGAAAATAGGAGGCTTGAGTTATGTGGCTTCCCTAACCGAGAGAGTCCCCTCTACGGCGAATGTTACCTACTATGCAAAACTCGTCCAGGATGCCAGCCAACGGCGCTTACTTCTTAACATCGCTCACAAGCTAATCTCCGATGCACATAACGGATCCTTAGAAACCCGCCTAAGCATCGAGGAAGCTGAGAAATCCATCTTTGACTTGAATGACAACCAGAGTAGGGGAGAATTAAAACCCGCGCCTGAAGTAATCGAGAAAACCGTTTCGGCCATTGAGGATAGGTATCGAAGCAAGGGAGGCTATATCGGCATACCCTCCGGATTTGATGCGCTGGACAAACTGACTTGCGGTTTTCAGAAATCTGAAATGATAATAATTGGTTCACGGCCCTCGATAGGGAAAACCGCTTTTGCATTGTCGATGGCCACGAATATCGCTATCAGAAATAAAATTCCCTGTGGTTATTTCACTCTCGAAATGTCCGCTATTTCATTGATGTTGAGAATTTTATCGGCTGAAAGCAGGATAAATTCCAATAGCCTGCGCACCGGCCTCCTCAAATCCACGGATTTCAACAGGATCGTTATCGATACTGCCGGACGCATTTACGATGCTCCGCTCATCTTCCAGGATACTCCCAACATCCCGCTCCTGGATCTGCGCTCCCTGGCTCGCAAGATGGTGAGCAAGCACGGTGTAAAAATAGTTTTTGTAGACTATATCGGCCTAGTCTCGCCGGAAAATTCCAGGCAGGAAAGACACGAACAGATTTCGCAAATTAGCAGATCCTTGAAGGCATTGGCAAGAGAACTCGATGTTCCAATAGTGGTGCTCTCTCAGGTGGGTAGACAGTCCGAAGGAAAAACACCATCACTGGCCGATCTGAGAGAATCGGGAGCTCTAGAACAGGACGCGGATGTGGTGCTTTTCCTTCATAGGGAACGAACTCTCGACGAGGATGAGGATGATCGCGAGAGTAGTTCTATAATCAAAACCGATTTAATAGTTGCGAAACAGCGGAATGGCCCCACGGATACGGTGCGCTTGGCATTCGTTCCGCACTATACTCGCTTCGAGAATCTGCAGGATTATTGAGCAAGCGGCCTCAGTTTTCCAATATTTTACAAACCAATCGTGGATCCACAATATCCCCATCTTTAAGGATTACTATCTTGTCTATGGCCCCGGATGAGGCCCAGATTGTATCCGCTGAGCTGGCCACCCAGGCCCCATCATCGAAGAAATGGATTTGTAGCAGCAAATTGCCGTTATTGCCGTCCCATATCACCAAGGAGCCATCCGCATTCAATCCATAGAGTCTTTTGCCGTGGATTTGCAGAAATACAATGGGTCCCACGTACTCGTATGCAGTAGTTCTATTTCCCAGTATTCGAACAACCTCGCCACTCAGGTTTGTATAGACGCTATTATCGGCCGGGTGTGGAAGTACTATGGCATTCAAAACTTCTCCCGAGATTCGCAGTAAATTCTTCGAGCGTTCAATCCGCTTCGGATCGTGACGAAGCAGGATGGTTTCGGTTTTACCCGAGGGTGTTCTTGTCATTCCGATCGTATAAATATTCGCGGGCTCCGATTCAATAAGATAAACCATGAGTCGTTTATCCGGCACGGGTTTCGTTTCTTTCGAATGCATATCGATCACCTCGAGAGGAGTGCCGACACTGCCCCTGGATGAACGCCCGACAATAAGGAAATCACCTCCCACTGAGTATGCCGCGTCTAGATTATCGAAAGAAGAATGTTTAGCAAGTATCGCACCATTTTCCGAATCTAAAACACTGATGACGCCATTTCTATCGATAGTGAGAATCCTATCCTCACTAATAAGCGAACATTTCAGAATTTTATCGGTGCTTGGGAAAAAGAACTCGGAGCCCGGTATCGAAGGATGGAAGCGCCTGATGCCGTTGTTTTTACCGGAGAAGTCCTTGTCCCAGAGAAAAAATGAGCCATCCGAAGAGATGAGGAGTCCCGTATGTCCGGCTTCGGATTTCGAAAAAATCACTTCTTGGCTTAAATTGCTTAAGTCGCTGATACCTTCCACGGAATCGCCGGAAAAAAAAGGCGAGATGAAACGCAGTATTTTCCCCCCTCCGGCGATATTGATGGAATCGTCATAAAACGCAAGCGAATTCGGTTTCCACAGACGATCGTCTATGAGCGCTGTAAAGCCCTCGGTGCTTTCCGTAACTAAGTATCCATCCTTGGACATCAGGTAAGTAGTCCCATCAGTCCGAAGAACCTTCACGGGTTGAAGTGAATCATCCAACCCCAAAAAACTCCCTTCCTCAGAACCTCGGGGAATAAATGCATTGTCTCGAGATTGATATCTATGAAGAATAAACCCCTTGATGCTCAGGGCAATGGCATCTACCTCGCCCGTTTCCTTATCTATCGAGGCATCGATAAGCCCGGGTATAGTCAGGCGATCGAGCACATATCCGGTTTGGCGATTTAGAAGGATTAGGACATCATCTTGGTGGGCGAAGAGAATAGATTTGGATTCTGTTTGTAGAACGGATAGATCACTAAGATTAGAAACAGTTTTCGCGGAGTGCTTCAATTTGGAGGTATCGATATCCCAGTAATGAATGGAACCGGAAGTTGCATATGTCATCAAGATAGTTTCAGTTGAACCGATATATCCATTGTTATACAACGAGGGTAAGTTTTGTAGCCTCGGCAATCGCCGACCCGTAGCGCCATCGAACAATGCTATGCTGGGCGATCCGAGAGCTCCAAGTACTAGGTAAGTCCCACGTGCCGACCAGTTAGCGAAAAGCAGTTCCTTGTTGAACCTGTGTTCGTAAATCTTCTCCTCACTTGCCCAATTCCATACTGAAACAGTAGAAAAGCCATTCTCAGCGTATACAATCGCTGCTTTTTTATTTGACTGATTGATATCCAATTTGGAGATTCGTCCCCGTGTAACACGAAAGCGATGAAGCACGATTTTATCTTCGGGTTTGGTTACTATTAAAAAACCATCCTCACCTACGGAAATCAACACCCTTGATTCTATATGCCATCCCATTGCCACCGGGGTGCCGCTATGTCCTCGTTGCAGCACCAGGCTATGTCTGGCCGAAACGGACTTCGATCCGAGGACGGTGAGAAAGAAGAATATTGCCAGCCTATAGTTCATCGGCATATTGTATCAGCGGCTGTTTAATTGAATGATATCACTGATAATGGCTGCCATGGCAATGAGAATCACGATTATGGTACCTATGAATTGATACCTATATATCGCTTTGGGACTAAGAGGCTTCTGCTTCAGTAGTTCGAACAAAAACAAAACAATTTGGCCGCCGTCTAAGATCGGTATCGGGAGCAGATTGAGAAAGGCCAGGGATATTGAAATTATAGCAAGAAGTTCGAATGTCCAGAGCATACCGGAGCCGAATCCACCGCGGAAACCCTCAGCGACAATCGCGCCGGTATCCGAAATCAATCTAATCGGGCCGGAAACCACATTCTGCGGATTACTTCCAAGGAAGAGCATCCTTATGGCACGGAGAGTGGAGCTCAGGTTCAAAAAGGTTTTTCTAAATCCCTTAATTGCTGCCTGAAAAATATTCAGAGAATCACTTCGATCGAGTTTGAGCTGAAAGGTTACACCCGTGCTAAGTTCTTCTGCCGAAGGGAAGTTCGATGTGATTTCCCTTCCCTCCCTCAGAACAGTTATATGAACAGGCTCGCTATCGGCATCTTCCAGCGCCTTATAGAAGGCGACGCTGTGCAAAATTTCAACGTCGTTTACGCGAATGATTATATCACCGCTTCGAAGCCCGATAGAGCCGCTACTTGCCGGGGCCGAAGCAACAATGGGATTCACCCAGGCTAAAACGCCAATCATGGCAAACCCTGTTTCCTTATCCAATGTGGGGGCAATACTGATGGGTATATCCTGTCCCCTTCGGCTCACTACTAGTTCTATTTGCTCATTTGGCTTGAAGGCAAGCAAGGGTCTTAGCTCATGAAAGGCCTTGATTGGCTTCTTATCCGCGAGGACTATCAAATCCCCGCTTTGCAGGCCGGAATGATCGGCCGGCCAGGTAGAGCCATCATCCGACCACTCCGAAAGCAGTATAATACGCGGTTCCGCATACTCCTCGTTGTAACCGATCCATGAAATTATTGTGAAAATGAGAATGGCGAAAACCAAGTTTGCCAGCGGTCCGGATATGCTGACAAGTATTCGCCGGAGGGGAGAGCTGCTGTAGAATTCTCCCTCAACCCTTGGTATCCGTTCGAGTTTATCATCCAGAGCCTTACGGAAAGATTTCTCCCCGTAAAACCGACAATAGCCGCCAAGGGGTATCACCGATACCCTGTAATCAGTGTCCCCCTTTTTGAATCCAAATAGTCTACGCCCGAAACCTATGGAAAATATTTCAACTCTGATTGAACTCAGTCTGGCCGTCAGATAATGTCCTCCCTCGTGAATAAGCACAACCACGGAGAGCCCTATAATGCCTAGGAAAATCTCAAAAATGCCGTCGAACATCTAGGTAGTAACCTGAAAAAAAATAGCGAATAATGGCGCTGTAAATAAAATTGAATCAATGGAATCCAGCATGCCGCCTCTACCCATAATTATCCTTCCCGAATTCTTCACACCTGCCGCCCGCTTAATAGCGGATTCAACTAAATCGCCCGCCGTAACACAAAAACCAGCCGCGAGCCCGAAGAGAACAAGCTGCCATTTCGCTTGAGGAAAAATCTCGGGCCAAGCATAGGAAGCAACCAGGATAACTAAAACCGAGAAAAAAATCCCCCCAATAAATCCCTCCAAGCTTTTATTTGGGCTTACCCGGAAGACACCTCGATGCTTACCGAACAATATCCCAAAAAACCAGGCCAGCGAATCATTAAGAAATATGGTAAGCATGAATACCAACAGTATAATACTGGAATTTTCAAGCCATGTAAGGCGGCCAACCCACCAGAGAAACCATCCAGGGTATAAAACCATCAGCAGTCTAGTGCCCATTCGAATAATACCGGTGTCGAATTCCGCCTCGCTAACCAATACAGAGTCAAGAAGGGCCCACATCACTCCTACAATGAGTGCAAGCGTCGATGAAATAGAGGAAATACACTTCATGTTGATTAGCCAAGCCAGTATAGGCCATAATCCGGGAATTAGAACTGTCCACGGGGGGAGCTTCTTGGCAACTTTGGACAGCATCGATCGCATTTCGAAGCCGCATATGATTCCGGTGATAGCTATTAATGCTATCACGGCAATCTGCCCGTAATAGGGAACAAAGAAAACAATGGCGGATAGTAATGGAATCGCGATAAAAAACAATAGAAGGCGCTTCGTTAAATTATTCATTGCACGTTCCGCCAAATCTTCGCTGTCTTTCCTGATAGCTCAGTATCGCCTCATCTAAGTGGGTGGCGCTCCAATCGGGCCAGTAGGCATTCGAGAAATACAATTCCGCATAAGCGGCCTGCCAAATCAGGAAGTTGCTTAAACGAACTTCACCTCCCGTTCTAATCAGTAAGTCGAGTTCGGGAAGTTCAGGATTATCCAGATTTGTGCTGAGATACTCCTCATTCAGAGTGTTGGCATCGCCACCGCCGGTCATATATCTCTTTACTGATCTGACAATCTCGTCCCGCCCGCCATAATTTATCAGTAGATTCACTACCATACCGTTAAATAGCCTTGTATCCGATTCAACAAGCAAAATCTCTTCGCGCACGGCTGAGGGGAGCTTTCCCAAATCCCCGGAATGAACAACCCGAATACTGCGTTTTCGGTAGAAATCATATTGCGCCCTCAGATGTTTCTTAATCAGCTCCAACAGGAAATTGACTTCCTCCCCGCTTCTCCGCCAGTTTTCAGTTGAAAAAACAAAAAGAGATAGATACGATATCTCCAAATCCGAAGCATGAGCCACAATTTTCTTAGCCGTTTCAAGCCCTTCTCTGTGCCCGCTTGCTCTGGGAAGTCCTTGTATCTGCGCCCATCTCCCATTTCCATCCATGATTATTCCAACATGGGCTGGGGGTAGTCGCTTATCGAGGGGCATTAGATTTCCATAATCTCTTCTTTCTTTGTCTCCGCGATTGTCGAAACTCTCTCCACAAATGCATCAGTCAGTCTCTGAACTATATCTGTGCCCTTTTTTTGCTCATCATCGGTGAAATCACCGGATTTAATCTGCTCGTTTGCATCTCGGCGAATATTTCTGATCGAAACTCGGGCGTTTTCCGCCAATGCCTTCACCTTTTTCACCAAATTCCCGCGCCGTTCTTCATTGAGAGGAGGAACGCTGATCCGTATTAACTTTCCATCGTTTCCGGGATTGAGTCCAAGTTCGGAAGCAAGTATGGCCTTTTCGATGTTTTCAATCGAATTCCTATCGAAGGGTTGAATAACTATCAGTCTAGCCTCCGGTATCGAGATGTTAGCCAGCTGTTTAAGGGGAGTCGGTGTGCCGTAGTAATCAACGCGCAGCTTATCAAAGAGGGCGGCAGAAGCCCTCCCCGAGCGAAGATGGTTCAATTCTTCCTCGAAAGAAGCGATACTTTTCTTCATTTTCTCTTCGGTTCTTGCCTTCAAATCATCCATTTTTATTTCCTTCCTGGCATGAGAAACTTTCGATTCTGTTTTTCCTAGTCTCGGCCAACCGCGATGTAGGCATAGTTGCTTATAGCGATTGTGCCACCACAGGTTTCAGCGGTTTCATCCACAATCTTCTTAACGGGTTTTTTCTCTTCCTTAACAAAACCCTGATCCTCGAAACAAATCCCCTCGAGGTGCTTTTGCAGTTTTCCCGCTACAATTCCTTTTATGATTTTTTCCGGCTTATCACCCATATTCCTTGCTTGGGCGGTAAACACTTCCTCCTGTTCCTTGAGATAGGATGGATCCACGGCGGCGCGATTGAGATAGGGAGGATTGAACGCGGCGACATGCAGGGCAAGTAGGAAGGCCAGCTCCCCTGTCTCATCCCTCGATGCGGTTGCCGGTGAATCACAGCTGAGCTTCACCAAGGCTCCTATCTGTCCCTCGTTATGAGAATAATTCACAACTAGCTCATTTTCGGCAAAATCCCACAGAACAATTCTGCCAATGAGTATATTCTCTTTCAGGATAGCGATTGCCTCCTTTACCATCATTTCCAATTCTTGGTTTTTTTCACTCAGTTTTGATTGCAGGATGGTTCTTACAACCTTTCCGCCGGTGTCTCGGAACAAGCTGTTTCTTGCCACAAAATCCGTTTCACAACTCAGTTCAACCATAGCGGCTCTCCCATCCGCGATGAGGGTGAACACGCTTCCATTGTTCGTTGGCCGACCGACTCGTTTGCCGGCGTTGGCAAGTCCCAGTTCTTTTAGAACTCTCTCAGCAATCGCCATATCGCCGTTCGCCTTGACTAACGCTTTCTTGCAATCAAGCATTCCGGCTCCGGTTTTGTCGCGAAGCTTCTTGACCTCCCGGGGCGTAACCCTGCCCTCATTGCCGACTCCAATCTTTTTGGGTTGTCCCGCGGCTTCATTTGCCTCGGTCGCTATCGTCGGCGCTGCCTCGGCGGATAAAGCAACCTCGTGGGGGGAGCTATCTTCTTCGGACACCGACTCATTGGAATGCTCCGTGGAAGAAGTCTCTTTTTCCCCGCTTATCGGCTCCCGAGCAGCGGTTTTTGCTTCTTTCGCGCTTGCGATCCCGATTTTTCTGCCGGACACCTTCGGAGCATTGGTGGATTCAGTATCGGCAACTTCATCTTTTGAAGTTCTGATTTCTCCCATGGGAACCTTTTCTTTGAATCCGTCTTCGGAAATAAGATCTCTTAGAGCTGTTTTGGTGTTGGAATCCTCCACCAAGGTAGAACTAGCCAGTTCTCCATCCGCCTCGCCTTCGCTCGAAACTTCCAGCGCCGGAGATAATTTGCCGGCTCTGTAGTCATCGCGTTCGTTGATAGCTTCATCGTATTGATCGGCAAGTTCGAGGGTGGATTGTTCGTCAATGAGCTCATCGTCATGCAAATTTTCGATTACCTTGAGACCCTGTTCGTTATCGGCCTCAATTACCGCATTTGCTATAACCTGCGTAAAGAGATTGATGGCGCGAATGGCATCATCGTTTCCGGGTATTGGATAATCAATTCCCTCGGGATTGCAGTTGGTATCCACAACGGCAATGATTGGAATTCCCATCCTCCGAGCCTCTGCGACGGCTATCGCTTCCTTCTGCGTATCAATTATAAATATCACTCCAGGGAGATTGGACATGTCTTTGATTCCCCCAAGGTTCTTCACGAGTTTACCTTGTTCCTTGAGCAGTAGGGACACTTCTTTTTTGGTAAGCTGCTTGAAGGTGCCGTCAACTTCCATTTTTTCCATTTTTTTCAAACGAAGTAGAGATTTCTTCATTGTGGAAAAGTTGGTGAGCATTCCACCTAGCCAACGGTTGTTAACGAAAAACATATCACAGCGCTCGGCTTCACGCTTAACCGAGGCCTGGGCCTGCTTCTTGGTTCCGACAAACAGTACGGATTTACCCTCCAGAACCTTATGACGAACGATATCGTACGCATCCTTGATGGCAATGATAGTTTTCTGAAGGTCGATGATGTGAATTCCGTTTCTCTCCGTGAAGATGTATTTCTTCATGCGGGGGTCCCAACGCCGTGTTTGATGACCAAAATGCACACCCGACTCCAATAGATTTTTCATGGTTACGACTGCCATGAAGTCTCCTCTTTGTTACATACCGGACGGGTTAAGTCCGCCTCTAGATTTCTCGATTTCAATTCAACACCATAGAAGCGATTAAGGGGTTTCACGTTCATCACGGCACTGCATTGATATCAAAGCGTTACCGGCGCTACACGCCATAGGAGTCTATCCAACGTGGATAACCAGCTTAGAGTGCCATAAAGGGGGCTCAATGGCAAGCCCGCGGGTAGAGTTCGTATAGGTTTCCAAAGTAGGGAAGACTCTCAAGTCTTTCGTTCCCCCTGTCCAGTTCGTCCTAAGATTTTCGCGCATCGCTGCTGGTTTTTCCATTTCAAAACCCAAAAAACGCTGGGACAAGTGGAATTGCAGTATTTATAATGCAGAAAGAATGAGGCAATTTAGATGTTTCTGACTTTTGCTCGATTTTTCAGTGCTGTTTCGGCACATAGGAAGTCTTGGATTATCGCTTTTTCAATGGCTTCAGGTTTAACTCTGGTATTGATCCCCGGTGCAACCTTGCTTTGGTTTTTATTTCTCATACCGCTTATGCTTGTTAGGATAAATCTAGTGGCCCTGATCGGCACTATGGCGCTGGGCCGAATCCTTGTTAATCTAATCGATCCTTATACAGAGCATTTTGGCTATTATCTTCTAACGAGGGGATTTCTGTACGAGCCGATGGGACGCTTTCTGAGCATACCCTTTGTTGGTTGGCTTCGTTTGGACGATTCCTTTGTCTTCGGCGGGTTCTTTACGGGAATTATAGGATGGCCACTCTTCTTCTTATTCTTTTTACTCATTGTAAGGCTATATAGGAAATATGCTGCACCGAAGATTAGGGCGTTTTTTCGATTTCTAGGCGCGAGAGTCCCCTTATTCGGCAAACTTGGCAAGGCACTTGCTGAAACCAGGGCAGCTGGAGGGCGGTACTTGAGCAAGGATAAAAGGGTGCGAATTCCACTTCGTTTTCGCAGACCATTGAACAGGCGTGGATATAGAACGGCTCTTGAGACAGTCTCCAATAGAACCGAGTTCAGTTTACTGGAATCCGTTTTTTTCCTTGGAGAGGATGGGAAATACCACTATCAAGATCCTCCGGATCGAAAAACTGCCGAATCTGCCGCAGCGCTTCTAAAAAAGATTCATAGGAATAAGAGCGATTTTCATGTGCTCAGAATCATTTTTGTTACCGTTATAATTTGCCTGCCCATTCTATTCAATGTCTTCTTTCTCGATAGACTAGCGGCGCGACAGCTTGAAAAATTTCTGGAGACGCTTAGCAGAACCGATGTTACGGTTGAGGGTCTCGACATCGCGCCTCTGGCGGCACGAATTAGCTTGGATCGCTTGGGATTCGCTTCTAAAACGGATCCAATGGTGGATCGCTGGCAGGTGCAGGATGTAGTGGGTGATGTAAGTTGGGGTTCCTTGTCTTTCAGACGTCTCATCTTCGAGGAATTGAGGGGCACGAGCGCTATCGATGTTGCAAGAAGAACTCCCGCTGTCTACCCGACTGCTAAAGCTGGGAAGAAGCCTTCGAGAAGGAGCATTGGCAAATTCTCGGGAACAGACTGGATGCCAAGCGCTGTGATTCCCGATGAATCCGTGAGGCTCGCTAAAACGCTTAGAGAAACCTACGAAATCGAGTACGAGAAGTGGACATCGAAGGTAGAGAAGGACATTGCCTCATCGAGAAATCTAGGTGAGCGTGTGAAATCGCTTATCTCCGAGTCCCTGCCTGAAACCGTGGATGGATGGATTGCAAGGGTTGAGGAGGGACGCGGAGTAGTTGAGGAAATAAGCTCAACCATGGCATCGCTCAATACTTATAAACGCGATTTTGACGTCGCGTTTAGGAATGCCATGGGCAATTTCGAACGCGCCAGGGCAGCCGTGGAACGCGATTTGGATTTAATTGAGAGAACTTTCAAATTGGACAGGGGAATACTCAATACCTGGCTACAATCGCTTATCGATGAACTGGCTGGTCCCAGGTTTGGGGAAATCTATCGCCAAGCTGCTTCCAATACCGCCCTTTCTGATTTTCTCGGTTCACGCGGAGGGCGGGATAAAGCGAAGAAGGACAAGAAGGGACGAATGAAGCAAGGCCGCATTGTTCAGTTTCCCGTGCGTTTGCCGCCTAGGTTCAGTATAAAAACTTTGAATATCGCCGGTGGGAATCTGCGCATTGTGGGTGAAAATATTGGCATTGATCACAATCTCGCGGGGGCACCCTCACATTTTCTGGTGGAATTCGATGGATTTTCGAGGCTGGATGCACTTACGGCGGATATCACTGTCGATGGCAGAACAGGGGCGGACAATGTGATGCTGGGAAGAGTTGATTTCAATGGTTGGGATTGGCTTATTAATTATGAGGATGGGCGCGGTGTGAAGGGCAGTATTGGAGGACTGTTTGGAGCGAGCACTACTTTGTCTGCCGTGCGAACTCCGGAGTTAACCCTGAAAATGGCGGGACTTGCCCGTTTGACTGATTGGAAGGGACTTAGCAGCGAGGGAGTTCTTTCCTTTGTTCGAAAATCGTCGCCGCCCTTGGGATTTCAATTCGAAGCACAATTTAAAGAAAAAAAATCCGAGTTCAAGGTTTCCGTGCTTAGAGAATATCTTCAGGATTGGATTGATACACTTCTACTCGAGGGCAGGGAGAAGGCCAGGCAATTATTGCTCGATAAAGTGGGTGCTGACTTAGAAAACTTTGACACCTTGCTGGTTGATTGGAATGAGCAGGGCGAACTTCTGAATGCGGCGCTTGGGCAACTGGGCGTACAGAGGGCCAATTTGCAGGAGAGTATCGCCGAATGGACGGAGCAAGCCACTGGCGAATTTCTGCCGTCAACCGGATTGTTCGAGGGGTTAAGATCTCTATTCTAAGCTTAGATTCAACTGCCTGGATTTCTCCCTCCTGTTTGTGAGAGAGGACATGCTTATGCCGATTAAGCGCAGGGGACGATTTTTTATCTGGAATTCGCTCAGGAGTTTTGTGCCTATGTGTATGAAATCAGCGAGGCTTTCTATAGGACGTTGGGAACTGTAGGATTTACTCGCGGATTTGAAATCGTAGTACTTCACTTTCACGAGAACTCTTCGTCCAAGAAGCTCGAGTTTTTCCAGGTTCTTCCAAACTCCGGCGCACAGTTCCGCGAGAAAAACCGAAAGTTGTTTTTGATCGCTTATGTCCCTTTCGAGAGTTCGTTCCCTTCCAAGAGATTTACGTATATGCGTTACTTCGACGTTTCGTTCGTCGATTCCACGGCAGCAGTTGTAGTACCAATGTCCTGCCTTTCCAAAAAGTTCCATCAGCTTCCATAGGGGGAGGGTTCTTAGCTGTGCTCCGGTATGAATACCCAACCGCGCCATCTTGGCGCTGGTTACCCTGCCAATCCCCCAGAACTTGTAGATGGGAAGCCTGGTTAAAAATAAATCCTTCGTTTGCGGAGTGATTACGGTTAGGCCGTTGGGTTTCTTCCAATCGGAGGCTATTTTTGCCAGAGATTTATTGAAAGAAACTCCCGCGGAGGCCGTTAGTTTGGTTCTTCTGAATATTTCCCGGCGAATCCACTTTGCAATATGGGTTGCCGAGGATTCATTGTGCTTGTTCCGGCTGACATCAAGATATGCCTCATCAAGTGAAAGGGGTTCGATTAAATCGGTAAGCTCCCGAAATATGGATTGCACCTCTTTTGATGTTTCCAAGTATTCGCCGTAATTTGGATTGGTAATAAATACTGCATGGGGTGCACGCCTATGTGCTTCTGATGAACTCATTGCCGAATGGATTCCATATGCCCGTGCTTCATAGGAGCATGTTGTAACGATGCCCCTGCGACCCGGACTCCCGCCTACAATAACGGGCCTTCCTCTGAGCCTGGGATTATTTCGCTGTTCTATCGCGGCATAAAAGGCATCCATATCTATGTGAATTATTTTTCTTACCGAAACCCGCGACACTTAAGAATAGTATATTTCATAATCTGGCAAAGTGATAAGGTGCCGCTTTCTTTTTTCGATTTCTATGTAAGATGGCGTGCATGGGAATTTTATCAGACCTGCTTGCTGCTTGACTAACTTCGGAAAAGCTTCCCAAGATGATGAATTGATCGAGCTTCGGAGAGTCCGCTGGGAAGCTTTCGAGCGATCATGGTGGATGGGCCATAAGTTCCGGAAATGGAGGTGGAAGTGAGTTCTATTAGTGGTTTGAGAAAATTCGGCCGTGTTATGGATCTGTTTAGAAGGGTGATTTTATCTTTGCTTTTCTGGTTGGTGGTAATTTTGCTGATTCTGGGCGTCATGAGCGGAAGGCCACCGCGAGTTCGTAAAAACAGCCTACTGGTTGTAAGGCCTCGTGGAAAGATTGTTTACGCTTACACTTCTCCATTTAGCTATAGAGGGATACCTATAGACGAAACCGCTGATGAGGCGCTGCTAGATGACTTGGTTTCCGCTATCGAGATGGGAGCAACGGATTCTCGAATTGTCGGACTTTGGTTGGATTTGGATGAATTATCGACTGTCGGTTATGCAGCGGCAGCCGAACTTTCCAATGCTGCCGTGGAATTTCGTAAGAGTGGGAAGCCCGTATTAGCGAGTGCAGATTATTTTGATAATGGCAGATATCGTATTGCTTCGGCAGCGGATTATATCATTGTTGACCGTTTGGGCGAAGTTCGACCGGTGGGTTATGGTTATTGGCAGGCATATTTGGGCGAGACAATGGAGAAATTCGGGGTAGACGTGCAGCTTTTTCGATCCGAGGAGTCGAAGGGCGCGGCTGAGAGACTGATTTTGGATGAGATGTCGGATTCCGTGCGCGTAAGCGAGGAACGCCTGCTGAATGACTTATGGGGTCTGTGGATCGATGATGTGGCAAAAAATAGGGGAATAAAGCCGACTGAACTTTCAGAGTGGATAGAAAATTACGACGAATACCTTGCAAAATCAAAGGGTGATGGGGCTGATGCTGCCCTGCGCGCGGATTTGGTGGATGCAATTGAGACTGGTGGGAGGTTCGACGCTTACTTAAAGATAGTTTTAAGAAATACTAATCAGATTGACGCGATCGATTATGCAATAAGAAACCATAGGCGTCAGCGACATGGATCGGCTATCGCGGTTATTCCCATTGTTGGTCCCCTGGTATATGGAGAGAGTAGAGTCGGCACCGGCATAGCCGGCAGCTATGATGTAATCGATGCTATCGATAGGGCTCGAAATAATTCCAAGGTAAAGGCGCTTGTACTGCGGATTGACAGTACCGGCGGTGACGTATGGGCCGGTGAATCGATTAGACGGGCCGTGGAAGAAACCCGCGATAAATGGAATCTGCCTGTTGTCGCTTCTTTGGGAAACAGTGCCGCATCCGGGGCTTACTGGATTGCAATTGAATCCGACTTGATTGTTACCAGACCTGAAACTATTACAGGCTCCATAGGGGTGTTCTCCATCGCTTTGAGCCTTGAAGAAGCTCTGTACAAGTGGCTGGGCGTGCGGATTGACGGACTCGGCACAACTCGCTGGTCGGGGGGCGGTCATCTCGGCAGGAGCTTGGATGAGAGAGATTCCTCTCTTTACTCGCTGGTAGTTTCGGATATTGACGGATTATTTCGCCGCATCGTTGCAGAAAAACGCGGATTGTCCGAGGCTGAGGTGGATGAACTCGCGGGAGGGGCTTGGTCTGGCATGCGGGCTCTGGATTATCACCTTGTGGACGAGAAGGGCGGCGGCAGCGATGCAATGGCGGCGGCAGCGGAACTTGCCGGACTTACCAAGTGGGATGTGATGTATTTCGAAAGGGAACTGGATTATCGAGAAGAACTGCTTGGAAGACTCTTCTGGGGCGCTCGGGCTAGTCGAGCTGCCGCAATAGGGAGAGCTTTTCCCTTTTTCAATATGTGAAACTGAGCCAATCGACATGCGGTTTGCAATCCAGTTGGAAATTGCAATCGAGTCGCCGCCTTGCTTGATCGCTAGGGGATTCGAACCTCTGACCTTTGCCTCCGGAGGGCAACGCTCTATCCAACTGAGCTAAGCGACCCAGGGTGGCTAGGATATCTTCCGCGAGCTTCCTAAGTCAAGAGGAGCGAATTCCCCCTGTTTCCGCGGCAGTTATTTTGTCGATTCGGCGTTGATGCCGCTCTGTGCCTTGATATTTGGCGTTTAGGAAGGCATCCAGTATCCTCTCAGGGCTTTCCTGATAGTCTATCCTTCCTCCGAATGCGATGAACTGGCAATCGTTATGTTCTACTGCCATTGCCGCGGCATAGGAATTCTGAGGGAGGGCGCAGCGTATCCCTCTAATCTTGTTGGCCGTGATTGATACGCCTATGCCTGTTCCGCAGCAAAGTATTCCGTAATCGTATTCACCCCCGAGAAAAAGACTTGTAGCCTCGACTGCCTTATCCGGATAGTCGGCTTTGGTATCGGCGCCAACTCCGAGGTCGACAACCGTATGGCCCTGCTTGTCAAGCCAGGTTTGAAGTCTTTTCTTGATGTTCACTGCTGCATGGTCGTTTGCAATTATGATTTTCATAAAGAGATTGATTCCTTCTACGTTATCATAGTCTTTTTTGTAGAAGAGCGCTAGATTGAAATATTAAATGTACTTGTTCGACAACTATTGTTATTTTGTATGTCAGCTGGATAAGGAGAGTTAAATGGTGAATTCGAGTTTGCTGACCGCCGAGCTTCGTTTGCGGCATCGAACGATTTTACGCGGTGTTTATATGTGGATGACCCTCGGACTTTCTTCAACCGCGATTGTAGCATGGTGGGTTTCTAAAACTCCTGCTTTCATAGAAGCGCTCTATGGCAGGGGAGTAATGCCCCTTATATTGCTGTCTCTGGGGATTGTGATACTGGTGATTATGCTCAGCAGGAATATCATGAGGATGAGTATGGGAGGAGCAATAGGGGGTTTTCTCCTCTATTCGGTGCTAAATGGCTTATTATGCTCGTCCGTGTTCATAATGTATACCCGCTATGCGGTTTTCCAGGCCTTCGCGGTTTCCGCGGGCATGTTCGCGGCTATGAGCCTCTGGGGGCTTGCCACCAAGCGAGATCTTTCGGGTTGGGGGCATTATCTTTTCATGGGTTTGATTGGTTTGATTATCGCTGGTGTTGTGGGTATGTTTATCGGAGGAGAGACTTATCACTTCCTGTATTCCTTAATAGGGGTTGTTTTATTTACGGCCCTAACAGCCTACGATACTCAGATGATTAAGCGAATGAGCGATAATGCAAGCGTGGATGAGGCGGATTTCACGCGACTTTCCATACTTGGCGCTTTGAAGCTCTATCTTGATTTCATCAATATCTTTCTCTTCATGCTCCGTCTGTTTGGGCGACGGAATTAGGTTTTCGCGAATCTCACATCGATAGGAGGGGGATTATCGTGTCTCTATCCATTTCCCGGGCGAGATCCAAGGGGCTTGCTCCTACCGCGTTCCTCGCCTGCTTGTCGGCGCCGCTGCTTATAAGCAGATGGATTATGCTGTCGTTGGCACCGGATATAATAGCTCGATGTAGAAGGGTGTTCCCCATATCGTCCTGATTGCTAAGAAGCTTACGGTCCATCACTCCCGACAGGAGACTCATTCCGCCCATCATGAGTAGATCGAATGGGGTTTGACTTGTCGAATCCATGGCGAACATGTCCCCTCCCGCTTCAATGAGCTCTCTTGAGGATTCGATGCTCTCTGCCGCAATTGCCTCATGGAGCGCCGTGCGGCCAAACTTATCCCGTATCAGCAAATCCGCACCGTTCTCTAACAATATCGAGCACGATTGCCGCTTGTTGAATTTGGCTGCAAGGAACAAAGCAGTTTGACCATTCTTATCCTGTGAATTAATCGGTATTTGGGAACCCATTTGAGAATTAAGCAGCCAACTTAGGATGTCATTATTCCCGGCAGAGGCGGCCATATGCAAAACTATCTGTCCTTCGCCGTCTTTTAGACTTATATCGCCTCCGCGTTCCACACACAATTCAATTATATCGAGCGTTCCCCAGATTACAGCATGATGAATCGGCGACCTTCCAACACTGTCGACTGTATTTGGATTCGCTCCGGAATCGAGCAAGATTGCGGCAATTTGTGGAGAACCTGCATGAACAGCCTCGTGAAGCGCCGTATTTCCCTGTAAATTTTGATAATTTGCATCTTCGCCGGCATCTATGATGGCTTGAACGATAGCAGGATATCTCCACCGTACCGCGTGAAAAATGGGTGTATTTCCTTCCCTGTCTATGGGTTTTTGTATTCTGTTGAAGAACTGATTCGTGAATTCCAAACCATGGTTGAAGGCATGAATTAATGGGGACATCCCATCGTTGTTTCCGATAAATAGATTCGAACCGTAACTCACCAGGGTAACAGCAAGTGGGATATTCTTGTCCGCCACGGCGTAGTGCAGGGCTGTATCACCGTTGTAATCTCGTAAATTTGGATTGACCTTGGTGCTCAGAAGTACCGCCAGCGTTTCACTGGGCACCCGCATCGCCGCCGCCATATGAAGAACGCCTCGGCCCACGTTGTCCACTTCTTCTACCACTGAATTGGTGAAGAACCACGAGGAGTATTCAGCTCCATAGCTAAGAACATGCTGGGCGGGAGTTAGAGCCTTGTTGTTGCGGGCAAAAATATCCGCCCCATTTTCGATAAGCAGCTCCGACAATTTCCTATCTTGGGCTTCCACGGCCAGGAGCAGGGGAGTACTACCCTCTCTATTTCTAAGCTCGACAAGGGCGCCTCGATTCAGCAGAAGATGGGCGATCTTTGTATCGGAGTGAAGCATGGCGACTAGATGTAAGGGGGTGTTGCCATCGCCGTCCCTAATATCGGGATTTGCCCCGGCGTTTAATAATATATAACTGAGGGCAAGTCCGTCTTGGGTAGACAGTGCATCGTGCATGGGCGCGTTGCCGCTGTAGTTTCTCTCGTCAACATCGACGCCGGCATCTATTAGCAGGTTTGCAATGGTTCCATAACCCCCGCGTACCGCTATATGCAACGGGGTATCGCCCGGCAAATTCCTGGCTTCGACTTCCGCACCGTTCTCGATTAGGTATTGAATCATACCGATGTGATTGTGTTCCGCGGCGTGATGCATTGCCGTAGCGCCGTATTCGCTTCTGATATTCAGGTTGCCGGTGCTGATAGGATCGAAAATATACGCCCAGTCTTCATCCTTGGGCGGTGGAGAGTCCGCTTTGATAATGGCGGCCGCGCAAAGGATCTGCTTATAGGATACTTTCGGAATCAGCGCGGAATCCAAGGCTGAGAATCCTCTATCGTCCTTCAATGTCGTATCGGCGCCCCTGTCAAGAAGAACTCCGAGATAGTCGTACAATCCCAGTCCTGCACTTGTATGAAGCAGTGGACGGCCCTCAATGGCTGGATTGTTGACATTTTCCTCGTTGATTAGGTAGCGGAGCAGATTCGTTGGTTTGAAGAAGCTAATCGAGGCCGGCGAATTGCCTTCCTCGTCGGCAATCGAGAAATCGGCTCCCGCATCGCTTAGCAATTGAATTGCTTCCAGGTTATCATTGTATACCGCAATAAGTAGAGGTGTTCGTCCCTGATTGTCCCGTACATTCACCCCCGCGCCTTGGGCAGTAAGCAGTGGAATAATATCCAGTGCCCCCCTCTCCACGGCGATATGAAGGGCGGTACGTCCCGAATCGTCGGTTGCATCGAGGTTCATATCAATCTTAAGAAGTTTGCTGATTTCTTCCGGCTCTCCCGAGGCGGCCATTTCAAGCAATAGCTCTTCATCTTCTTTTTTCCCACCGGCGATTAATACGGAGGGGAATAATGCTACCAGCAATATAGTTAAACTGATTTTTTTCATTGGATAACCAGCTCCTTTCTTCCAAATCGGCTCAAGTGCCTTTTGTCCTTAGACGAGTAGTATGATTGGCTGCATCGGCGCGGGTAGAAATACGTCAATTCCGATTACTCGTATATACTATATCACGGTTAGCGAAATTTTACTTGGCCGGCGAAGTATGAATGACAGCTTAATCGGATTGCATGGACAATGTGGCTCCATCTCCCCGCGCTATCAAATAGAAAATTGCTTACTACCCTTGTTCAAATCCACTGCTGATCTCAAGTAAGATAGAATACCTATACTGTGCGCCGGAGATGCAGTTATGAAAGTTTTTCTGATTGTAATTGATAGTTTTGGCATTGGTTCCCTGCCGGATGCGGATATCTATGGGGATGTGGGGGCAAACACCGCTGTTGGTATCGGACGAGCCGTCGACGGGGTGCAATGGCCAAATCTACAGGCGATGGGCCTGGGAAACATTGCGGCTCTAACAGGGGAGGATATTCCCGGATGCATGCCCGAGAACGAAACGACTGCTGTTTTCACCGCCCTGCGCGAGAGATCGCCCGGTAAAGACACTACAACTGGACACTGGGAAATTGCCGGTATGGTTTTGAAAAAGGCCTTTCCCGTATTCCCGGTTGATTATCCCTCCTTTCCGAATGACCTGATCGATGCCTTCATCGCCGAGACAGGAGTACCCGGGATACTGGGGAATATAGCGGCCTCGGGTACGGAAATTATCGAGCGACTGGGGGCTAGGCATATCGAGACACGGAAGCCGATTTGTTATACGTCGGCGGATTCGGTTTTTCAGATTGCAACCCATGTCGACGTGTTCTCACTTGAGGAGCTTTACGCCATGTGCGAGTGTGCGAGGCGGCTATGCGACAATTACGATGTTGGCAGGGTTATCGCGCGGCCCTTCGAGGGAGCTGTAGGAAGCTTTAGTAGGACAGGTGATCGGCATGACTGGTCTATCGACCTTCCCGGTAAGTCTCTGCTGGACTTTCTAAGAGAGAGGGGTGTGCAAACAGTTGGAATAGGCAAGATTGCTTCGATTTTCAATAACCAGGGCATCGATGTTGCCCATCATGACAGTGGCAATGAGGCCTGTATAACTAGAATGCTCGAGCTGGCCGCGAAGCCAAGCGGGCAGGATATGTTCGTATTTGTGAATCTCGTTGACACTGATATGATTTATGGGCACCGGAGGGATCCGAAGGGTTATCATGATGCTGTTGCGCGGATCGATTCTATAATACCAAGGCTAGAGGCCTATCTTGAATGGGGTGATTTCCTTCTAATTACCGCCGATCACGGGTGTGATCCTACTTTTAGGGGAACTGACCATACTAGGGAGTATGTTCCGGCCCTGCTTGGCGGGGTTGGGTGGAAGCCCAGGGCGGCGGCCCTAAATAAACTAGACATCCGTGATAGTCTTGCCGATCTATCCGCTACCACGCAAAGGCTTTTTGGTCTAAGACCCCTAGGGGCAGGTGAGCCCTTTCCCGAGAGCATGTTGAATCGGTAGCAATGTGTTGCATAATGGCTCCATTGCGATTATAGTTTAGCAAATCTATTTTGAGAAAGGAGAATCTAATGAGGAAAGGATTTCTGTTTGCGATTGGAATCCTCTTGGTTTTCGGGGTTCTAGTATCCTGCAAAAGAAAGAGTGATGAAACCCCGGATAAGATGTTAGTGGGCATGGTTACCGATGCCGGCACTATCGATGACAAGTCGTTCAATCAGGGAACCTGGGAGGGAATACAGGAGGCGGTTTCCGAGGAGCTAGTGTCCTCGAAGTATTTGAAGCCCGTCGGTACTACCGAGGCGGACTATATTAAGGAAATCGGAAATCTTTACGATGCCGGGTATAAGTTCATCGTTACCCCTGGTTTCAAATTCGAAACTTCAATCTATACGGCTCAGGAAAGATATCCGGATGCCAAGTTTGTCTTGATTGATGGCTTTCCTCATGCGGGAGACTGGAATCCGGTAGTCGGACCGAATACGGTTTCAATCTTCTTTGCCGAGGATGAATCCGGCTTCCTAGCCGGAGTTGCCACGGCCCTTCAGCTTGAGGAGGGAGAGGCCGGATTTATCGGCGGAATGGAAATTCCCGCGGTTCAGAAATTTAACTGGGGTTTTCAGCAGGGACTCGCCTATGCCAACGATAACCTGGGTACCAGTGTTTTTATCGAACAGGACAATGTTGTTTATCAGGGTTCATTCGATAACGTTCCCGCGGGGCAGCAGTTAGCCGCGGGTATGTTCGACAAGGGTGTCGACGTGATTTTTTGTGCGGCAGGCGGGGTTGGCATTGGCGGCATCAACGAAGCCAAAGCTAGAGCCTTAGGCGGGCAGGAAGTTTGGATAGTAGGTGTCGATGTTGATCAGTATGCCGATGGAATCTATGAGGGAGATAATTCCATTATTCTGACATCGGCAATGAAATATATAGATGTTGCCGCCTACGATATGATCAGGGCAGAGCTCAATGGCGAATTCCCAGGCGGCCAGCAGCTCATGTTGGATGCGGCAATGGGAGGGGTTGGAATCCCAGTTGATAACCCGAACCTGGATGCGAATGTGGAAGCCACTGTAGCGGATGTATTCGAACAGGTTGCCAATGGAACAATACTGGTTTCAGCAGACCAGGCCAAATTCAAGTAACAGCGATGGGGGGACACTGTTCCCCCTGTTAACACTCACGTGGGCATGGCGGAGGATAACGCGAATTTCTCCGCTGCTTGAGGGGCGCTTGTGGAAAATACTCCTATTATCGAGATGAAGGGAATTCGAAAGGAGTTCCCGGGTATTGTGGCTAACGACAATATTACCATTAGCCTGCGAAGAGGCGAGGTTCTAGCCCTACTTGGCGAGAACGGCGCCGGCAAGTCCACTTTGATGAGCATTCTTTTTGGATTATATAAGCCGGATAGGGGGAAAATACTCGTTGATGGGGGGGAGGTTAGTATAAACAGCCCTACTCAGGCTAATGAGCTGGGCATTGGCATGGTTCACCAGCATTTCAAGCTCGTGCATAACTTCACGATTACGGAGAATATAGTACTGGGAATCGAGCCTCGCCGCGGACTCGGTATGAATTTGGCTTCCTCGTCCAAAAGAATAAAGCAGTTGAGCGAGCACTATGGCTTGAATGTGGATCCCGATGCGAAGATTGAAGATGTTTCGGTGGGTATGCAGCAGCGGGTGGAAATTCTCAAGATGCTTTATCGCAACACGGACGTTCTCATCTTCGATGAGCCCACGGCTGTTCTTACTCCACAGGAAATACAAGATTTGATGGGAATAATGAGAAACCTTATTGATGAGGGAAAATCCATTATCCTTATTACGCACAAACTCAAGGAGATTAAGGCTATAGCCGATCGCTGCACTGTAATCCGACGAGGAAGGTTGATTGGAACTGTCAATGTGGATGAAAGCTCCACCAAAGAGATGGCAAAGATGATGGTGGGAAGGGAGGTTTTATTCACCGTAGATAAGGAAAAGAAAAAGCCGGGAGACCTAGTTCTGGAAATCCGGAATTTGAATGTTGTCAGTAGACGGGGCATTATGGGAGTTAAGAATTTCTCGCTTGGGGTTCGCGGGGGCGAAATTCTTGGACTCGCGGGCGTGGATGGCAACGGCCAAACAGAGCTAGTGGAAGCCCTTACCGGACTTACCCATGTGGAGTCGGGGAAGATTCTCATCAACGGCAGGGATGTCACTAATACCAGCGTTCGTGAACGCATAGACAGAGGCGGGGCTCATATTCCGGAAGACAGACAGAAAAGAGGCTTGGTTTTGGATTATTCGCTGGAAGACAATTTCATCCTGGAAAATCATGGGGATTCGCGTTTCAGCCGACATGGCTTTCTCAAACGTCCGGCAATCAGGGCGAATTCCGAGAAGATTATCAACGACTTTGATGTTAGGGCAGGGCAGGGAAGTTTAACCCCCGCCCGCTCGCTCTCGGGTGGAAATCAACAAAAGGCGATAGTGGGTAGAGAAATTAGCCACAACCCGGATTTGCTGATTTCCGTTCAACCGACAAGAGGACTGGATGTCGGCTCGATCGAATACATACACAGAAGACTGGTTGAACAACGCGATTCCGGCAAGGCCGTCTTGCTTGTCTCCCTTGAATTGGATGAGATATTCGGACTCTCTGATAGGATAGCCGTTATCAGCCATGGCGAACTGGTTGGACTGGTGCAAGTGGACGATGTCGACGAGAATGAGGTGGGATTGATGATGGCCGGCATAGGCGGGACTAAGTGAAACGACTAGCTTTTCGAGGTATTTCGCTCAACATTCCACGAGGACTTATTGTATCCCTTATTGCCATGCTCTTGGGTTTAGTTGGCGGCGCGGTTTTTATGCTGGCTACCGGTAGCAATCCATTGGCGGGCTATCTGTTCCTGTTCCGCGGCGGCCTGATGAGTATTGAACGAATAGGAAACACCCTGGCCACGGCCACTCCCTTGGTTTTTACGGGCCTATCGGTCGCTTTTGCATTCAGCACCGGACTATTCAATATTGGAGCATCGGGACAGCTCCTTGTCGGGGGACTCTGTGCGACGGCCGTAGGTTTGACTGTTGTACTTCCCAAGCCCCTGCTTCTTCTTCTTATGTTTGCCGCGGCAGTTCTGGGTGGCGCCATCTGGGGATTCATCCCCGGCTTGCTCAAGGCGCTGTTCAATGTCCACGAGGTTGTCGCAACCATTATGATGAATTGGCTGGCCTATTGGGTTGTCTATTACACCATCCCTGCTTATTTCAAGGGAGAATTCATGGAAACGGAGTCTCGAAGAATCCCTGAAATCGGTTCTCTTCGAGTTCCCTGGTTATCAGAAGTTTTTGACGGATCTTTCATAAATCTCGGGATTTTTATTGCGATAGCCGTGGTTATCATTGTCTGGATTATTCTAATGAAAACAGTGCTCGGCTATGAGCTCAAGGCTGCCGGCTACAATCGATATGCCGCGGAGTATGGGGGTATGAAGGTAAACCGGAATATAGTCTTATCCATGACTATAGCGGGAATTCTAGCGGGAATCGGTGGCATGACTGTTTACGCGGGGTATTCCGTAAATATGCAGATAGGGGTATTGCCGTCTCAAGGCTTTGATGGGATTGCGGTAGCCTTGCTGGGTGCCAATTCGCCAATTGGCGCGCTGTTCGCGGCATTGTTCTTCGGATTGCTTCATTCCGGCAAGGGCTATATGAATGCGATGACTCAGATACCACCTCAAATCGGCGATACGATTATCGCCATAATTCTTTATTTCGCCGCTACGAGCGTGCTGTTCAATCGTTTCATCAACTCGATTAGAAGAAGGCTTCCAGGCCGCGATGCCCCTTTAAAGCGAGTGGAGGGAGTTTAGATGTGGGATTTCTTAGCCTTTGTACCGTCGTATGCCATTTCATTTACTATTCCTCTGCTCATAACCTCCCTGGGGGGACTAATTTGTGAACGTTCCGGCGTTGTAAATATTGGACTTGAAGGACTCATGGTGATTGGGTCTTTTTCCAGCGCGCTTACAATCGTTAAGCTGTTCCCTGTACTTGGCACATCAGCGGTTTATATCGGCTTGGCGGTGGCCATCGTTTCAGGGGCGGCATTTTCGCTCCTGCATGCATTCGCAAGCATCAACCTGAACGCGAACCAGGTGATAAGCGGCACCGCGATAAACATGATAGCGGGATCCCTAACTTTGTATTTTGCCAGATATGTTACAGGTAGCGGAAATATCCAGATAACCAGAGGTTTGCAGCGCTTCGATGTTCCATTGCTGCACAGGATTCCAGTTTTAGGTAAACTCCTGTTCACGCAAACTTATTCGTCCACGTGGTTGGTGCTGTTGCTGCTAGTTTGCAGCGCATATCTAATCTATAAAACCCCCCTTGGGCTTCGCATTCGAGCCTGCGGCGAGCATCCACAGGCGGCCGATGCGGCCGGCATCAATGTGAAGCTCATTAGATATGTAGGGGTTATTTTTTCGGGTGCGTTCGCCGGACTGGGCGGCGCTATAATCCTGGTAACCTATTCGGGCGAATTCAATGGTTCCGTGGCGGGGCTTGGATTCTTGGCTCTAGCGGCATTGATATTTGGTCAGTGGCGGCCATTAGGGATACTTTTGGCTACGTTATTCTTTGGTTTTGCGAGCACCTTGGCAAATATGTCTCAAATAGTGCCTGCCCTCGCAAAAATTCCCGGGCTGCTGTTAAAGGCATTCCCCTACGTGCTAACCCTTTTTGCCCTTGTATTCTTTTCCAAAAGCACACGGGCACCCAGAGCCGCCGGGGAGCCATTCGTCCCGGGGAGTAGTTAGCGTTTCGGTAGCTTTTCAACCCACGATATCGACATTGTCATTAGGCTCGGCTATTATTCGATTGAGCCATGGCTAGAGTGAAGATAGTATTACCAAGCGCTTGGAGTACTGCGCCGGAAGTCCTGCAGTGCATGAATTCCTGACTGCCGAATGGTTTTCCGCCGCGGTTGTGGGGAACGAGATTCTATGGGTAATCATGCTGGTGTTGAATTTCGCCGCGATACTCCTAATCTATCGATTGTTCGGAAGAGTCGGATTGCTTTGCTGGCTGCCTATAGCAATTATAATTGCCAATTTACAAGTGATGAAAATTGTTACTCTTTTCGGACTCACCACTTCCCTGGGCAATATCACCTATTCAACAAGCTTTCTGGCAACCGACATACTTTCCGAAAACTATGGATCGAAGCACGCGAGGCAGGCTGTGATGCTCGGTTTTTTCGCGCTCTTATCGCTCACCCTTTTTATGGGACTCGCACTGCTTTTCAAACCCTCACCGGCTGATTATGCGCAGGCGAGCATGCGAACTCTATATGCAATATTTCCGCGTATTGCGCTTGCAAGCCTCGTGGCTTACGGAATCAGCCAAGCTCACGACATTTGGACTTATAGCAGATTCAAGAAAAGGCAGCCTGATAAAAGATGGATTTGGCTGAGAAATAATGTATCCACAATGCTTAGTCAGGCAATTGATTCATTTCTATTTGTTGCAATCGCCTTTGCCGGACGCATGACTTCCAGAGAATTCTGGGAGATTGCGATAAGCACCTGTCTTATCAAATGGATGGTTGCTGTAGCTGATACACCCCTGGTGTACCTTAGTGCCCTGTGGCATAAGAAGAAGTGCGTCGGAGAAATATAGGACGTGTTTTTTTTCCTTATGAAAAAGGCATTTTTCGATGGATGGGATAATCTGGAGATTCTTTTCATCACGAACCTCGCGTTCTTTATCGTAAGCGCCGCCTTGATATGGCCCGTGTTTGTTTTTCTAAGGCCCACATCACCCGTCTTCCCTGCTTTGCTAATCATGATATCGATACTCGAAATTGTGCTGCTGGGTGTTGTTTCGGCTCTGATGTCCTCTCTCGCGGATTACCGCCGGGTTTCATGGGCGGATGTTCCAAGACTGCTTAGGGAAACATGGAAGCAATCTCTAGTTTTTGGAATTGCGATGCTGGGCTTTATCATAAGTTCGCTTCTGGGAATAGCATACTGCCTAAGCTTGAGAAATTTATTGGGATTTACCCTTTCTATGTTTTCGTTCTGGATTGTAATTGGCGTCTATCTAACCATCCTTTGGTATTTTCCAGCGCGGAATCGTCTCCAGGGCCATTTCGGGAAATTATTGAAGAAGTGCGCCCTGCTTATGCTTGATAATTTCCCGCTCAGCCTCTATCTCGGCTTCGTAATTGTTCCTATCTACCTGATCGCCTGGCCTATGACGGCCTTTGGCGCCTTTGGACCATCCGGTATACAGTTATATCTAAACTGTGCGCTTCGCTTACTCCTATACAAGTACGATTGGCAGGAAGAGAATCCGAACGGAAAAAGAAATCGAGTGCCATGGCATGCAATCCTTATTCACGAGAAGGAGCGAATCGGCAAACGAAGCATCAGGGGTATGATTTTTCCCTGGAAAGATTAGAGCCGCTTCGCTGCCAGTCCATGCCTACGCATCCCGATTGCGAATTTGGAATTTCGGAGAGCTTTTCAAGCGCTATCCAGCAGCAGAATGATTCCCTATAATCCAAGAAGTAGAGAAGCGGCAGGAGGTTTTTGATGTCTGGAAAGAGCTTACTTGAAAAGGTTTGGTCGAGGCATAAGATTAGAACCCTTCCCTCGGGTCAAGATCAATTATTCATTGGATTACATCTTATTCATGAAGTTACCTCTCCGCAGGCCTTCGCGATGCTCCGTGCAAGCGGGCGAACCGTTCCATTCTCGAAAAGCACCTTCGCAACTGCCGATCACATAGTTCCTACCGATACAATTAGTCGTCCGTATTCCGATCCTCTCGCGGAGAAGATGCTTGAGGCTCTCGAGAACAATACTAGAGAATATGGCATTACCTATTTTGGGCCTGAGTCCGGGAAACAGGGTGTGGTGCATGTTGTAGGACCTGAAAAGGGTCTCACCCAACCTGGCATGACTATCGCATGTGGAGATTCTCATACCGCCACCCATGGGGCCTTTGGGGCAATCGCCTTTGGAGTGGGAACAAGCCAGGTTAGAGATATTCTGGCTACCCAAACAATGGCAATTGAGAAGCCAAAAGTGCGAAGAATTGTTGTAAATGGCCGAAAGCCCAGTGGCGTAAGCGCCAAGGATATAATCCTTGCAATCATTAAGAGGCTTGGCGTTACGGGCGGTTTGGGTTACGCCTATGAATATGCCGGAGAGGCGATTAGTGAATTGAATATGGAAGAGCGCATGACTCTTTGCAATATGAGCATCGAAGGAGGTGCGCGTGTTGGTTATGTCAATCCGGATGATACTACCTATAAGTGGCTGAAGAATCGCCCCTTTATCAGAGATTATGATTCGATGAGAACCTTTGGTGAGGAAATGAAGTCCGATGCCGATGCTGACTTCGAGGATGAGGTGATTTTTTCCGCATCGGATTTCAAACCAATGATTACTTGGGGAATAAACCCCGGTCAGGCTATTTCGATTGATGAAACTCTGCCTGAACTTGGCTCGCTTCCGAAGAGCGAAAGGAGAAACGCTAGGCGCGCCTATGAGCATATGGGGTTCTCTCCGGGTGAAAGAATGGTAGGAAAAAGAATTGATGTTGTTTTTATTGGATCCTGCACTAATGGACGGCTCAGTGATCTCAGGGAGGCCGCCTCGATTGCCAAGGGACAAAGAGTCTTTGAGGGTGTAAGGGCCTTGGTGGTGCCGGGCAGCCAAGAAGTAGCGGCGGCCGCGGAATTAGAAGGTTTGGATGCTATTTTTACCGAGGCGGGCTTTGAGTGGCGCCTGGCGGGCTGCTCGATGTGCTTAGCGATGAATCCGGATAAACTAGAGGGCCGCCAACTTTCTGCAAGCACTTCCAATCGAAATTTCATTGGCAGGCAGGGCTCCTCCAAGGGTAGAACCCTCTTGATGAGTCCGGCGATGGCCGCGGCCGCGGCGATTGCGGGAGAGATTGTCGATATGCAAAAGGCGAGGTTGGTTTGAAAATGCGGATAATACAGAAGATTAGCGGCAGGGGAATAGCGGTGAGAGGTAATGACATAGATACCGATAGAATCATTCCCGCCCGATTTATGAAGTGCGTTACCTTCGACGGCCTCGGTGTCTTCGCCTTCAGGGATGAGAGATTTGATGAAAGCGGCGGAAAGAAGAATCATCCCTTTGATGACAGCCGTTGGGTGGGGAATCCTGTACTCATTACGAATTCCAATTTCGGATGCGGATCTTCCCGTGAGCATGCTCCCCAGGCCCTCAGGGACTATGGTATTCGAGCCATCATTGGAGAATCCTTCGCCGAAATTTTCGCCGGAAACTGCTCTTCCCTGGGAATACCCGTACTTAGATTAACAGCCTCCGAAATCGAGTTGCTTCAAACACTCATCGAGACTGATCCGGATACTCTTGTGACAATCAACCTAGAAGAAGGCGTCGTTAGCACGGGGGGATTGAACTGGAAGTTTTCGATGTCGGAATCGCAGCGAAGAGCCTTACTGGATGGCACTTGGGATTCGATGGCCGTTCTATCGGCAGCAGAGGAGGAGATTGCCAAGGTTGCCTCTAGGCTACCTTATCTACGCGATTAGTCCTACTTGAACACCCCCGGCACCCTTATTCCACATCTGGGGCATTTCCCACCTGACATTGCCATGTTTACTCTATAAGCACCGCGTGTGATGAGAATGTGCTTGCAATTTGAACATTGAGTATTATTCTCAATCCCGAGATTGCCAATGTATACAAAATGCAATTTCTCTGACGATACGTTATGAACTTGTTTCATTTTGTCGGCGCTTGTTGCTGGTTTCCTGTATTCGTAGGCGGGGTGATAGGCGGAAATATGAAATGGAATATCATTCGATAGAGATGCAATCCATTCGCTTATAGATTCGATTTCATCCACACCATCGTTATCTCCCGGTACTACTAGAGTGGTTATCTCAACCCAGCAATGCGCCAATGCCGTCTCGATGAAACTCTTTACGGAATTCAGGTTTCCACCCAGTATTTCCTCATAGTACTTGGAGTTCCATGATTTCAGATCGATATTCACTCCATCCATCCCGCTCAATAATTCCGAGGCTGGTTTTGAATTCAGGTTTCCATTAGTAACAAGAACATTTTTCAATCCGGAGTTGGATGCCCTATAGGCGCAGTCCATGAGATACTCGAAGTGTATACTTGGCTCTGAATATGTATACGCAACAATCTTCGCGCCAGATGCGAGTGCGGCTTCGATTACCTTTGAAGGGGAGGTGAAACGCCCTGAATCGGGACTGGCGCGGGCTATGGCATGGTTCTGACAAAATGGGCAGTGCAGGTTGCAGCCGGCGAAGCCGATAGACCAAGCCATTTCTCCGGGATAGAAATGATAAAGCGGTTTCTTTTCTATCGGATCCGGCGATTCAGCTGTTACCATACCATATCCTGGAACTGATAATTCACCAGAATCATGCTTCCTGGCACCGCAGAATCCTGTTTCACCTGGTGAGAGTACACAGAGTTTAGGGCAGAGCAGGCATCCAATCTTGTCGCCTCTACTCGTCCACCACCTTGCTTTTCGAGGCATTCTAACCCATCGACTCTTGAATAAGCTTGATTTTATCCACCTTTTCCCAGGGGAATTCCGACCGCCCAAAATGTCCATACGCGGCAGTTTTCTTGTAGATTGGACGTCTTAAATTGAGCGCTTGAATAATGCCCGCGGGGGTTAGATCGAATATATCATATAGCTTCTTTGCGATTTCATCATCTATTTGCCTGCTTTGAAAGGTGTTTACCAATAGGGACACTGGATTTGCCATGCCGATTGCGTATGCGAGTTGAATCTCGACTTCATCGGCAATATTGGCGGCAACAAGGTTCTTCGCAATATATCGGGCCATATATGCTGCCGACCGATCAACCTTTGTTGGATCCTTGCCGGAGAAGGCCCCCCCCCCGTGTCTGGAGTACCCCCCGTAGGTATCCACAATTATCTTTCTCCCGGTTAAACCTGTATCGGCATTTAGTCCGCCTATAATAAACCTGCCGGTTGGATTGATATGAATGGTTGTTCGCTCGCTAAATAACTCGGCCGGTAGCGCTGGACGGATTACGCTCTCAATTAGGCTCTCGGTGACTGTTTTGTGACTAACGGTTTCAGTGTGCTGATGCGATAATACAACGGTGTCGATATGCACCGGCCTGCCATCGCGATATTGTACGGTTACTTGGCACTTGGCATCCGGCCTAAGGAAATCCAGCATTTTTGATTTCCTAACCTCGGCGGCCCTCCTCATTATCTGGTGCGCATATTGAATCGGAGCCGGCATTAGTTCATCTGTTTGCCGGCACGCATACCCAAACATCATTCCCTGATCCCCGGCTCCCAGTGCCTTATGGAGCCCTTCACCCACATTTATCCCCTGGGATATATCGCTGGATTGGGGTTTGATTGCCGATAAAATTGAGCAGGAAACATTGTCTATCCCATCCTCGGGATCCGTGTAGCCAATTTCGCCTAGGACATCGCGAGCAGTTTGCATTATATCGATGTAACCCTCGGTGCTTATCTCTCCACCCACCAGAACAAGCCCTGTTGACGCATAGCACTCGCAGGCAACCCTCGATTCCGAATCGAGGGACAATGCCCCATCTAGAATCGCGTCGGATATGATATCACACACCTTATCAGGATGGCCCTCGCTTACACTTTCGGAGGTGAATAAATTGCTCCTGTACCCGTGCATTCAGGATATTCTACCTAGTCTTACTGTACCTTGGAAGGGACTATGGATGCTACTTCAATATGCTGACGCATCTCGTTCGAGAATTTTTCGAATCCATCACCCTCGAAATCGATGAACTCCATGGATAGGGTTCCGGAATTGTCGGTAACTCGAACCTGCAATGACATCAGCAGGGAATTCATTTTCATTGAACAGGCCCCTATAACGGTTCCAATTTCAAGATCGGCAATTTCGCCAGGTTCGTTTGGCCGAAAAACTCCGCCCTTCGAAGATAATTCAATGAAGTGTCCCGCAATCATTCTAAGATCCCCCGGATGGCTGAAAGCGAATAATATCGGATTTTCTTCCCGAGGGAACCATGAGGACTTCTTGAATAGTCCGGGGGGGGATTTATACCTGCTTATCTTGTAATTCAAGTTTTCGAAATCTTCAATCGTTTCTATCGTATCCGGAAAAAGGATATTTACCCCCAGGGTTGCCGCCTTGTTCGCCTCACTGGAATCGAAATCGCTCGCAATCAGCAAAATCGCAACGACATCATTTCGATTTTTATTCTCTCTAATTTGTTTGACAACGATTTTCCAATGTCTGGGATAGTCTGAAGCATTGCATACCAGCACATCAGGAGAAATCTCATCGAGATTATCCATTGCCTTTAGGGGATTCATATACTGTATTACGCTATACCCAATATGGCCAAAGTATTTGCGAAATCTCGCCTTTAAAGCCTTGTCATTGGCAATGATTAGGATGGTCATCTTATCTCCTGACAATTATCGTATTATACCGAATAATTTGCCATCGCTCATCGGGCGCGGGGGTCTTCTCGAGATGAAAAGTATAGAGAGTCACTTGGTCCATCAGCCCCTCGGCGGTGTTATGAGTTTTCGTATTCTCGATTGTAACCGAGCCTACCGAGTCGGTGTAGTTAACACGGTTTATTTTCCATTTATCGATGTCCTTCAATGGACTACTGTCCTCGAGTTGTCCGCTTATCAGCTTTCTCTGATATTCTTCCAGCGCTCTTCGGTGCTCAGTCGCGCTCATATGCTTCCACCTATCCTCATACTCGGGCAAATGCATAACCATATCGTTTATATCCAGATAACGCAGTGCAATTTCCCAGTCCCCTCGTTTAACTGCTCTCAATAACTCCGAAACCACCTCCCGCGGATCCAAGCTAGAGTAGCTTAGTGGATCCAAATCGGTATCAGTTAGCAGCTCGACTCGACGAATTTGCCAAAATCCCTTTGGGTTATGAAGGTAAAATCTGAGATTCTTGAAAAAAGTTTCGCCGTATGGTTCATATAAGGCCTTTATGCTAACAACCGCCTCATTTCGAGACACAAGATACGAGACTAGCTCATAGTCTGCGGATGGATGCTCGAATCCGGGAATCTCATTCCAGATACCCCGAAGCAGGGCTTTTTCGAGGTTTTCCGGAGTTTCGATTGTGCTGCTTATTCCGGAAAGGGAATCCAAGTCCAGGTAAAGAGCGGCTCGATTGAATTTCAGTTCTCGGCGATTTAGCAGGGTTTCAGACACAATGGCCCAGGGATCGAGATTCCTATCGACGAGGGCCATGCGTATTTCCAGATCGAGTTCATCCTCCCATCGCAGTTCTGTTTCGGGCATTATTGTCAAGTCCAATGAAGTTTCTGATATTATAACTATCCCCTCTGCTTCTCTCATCTGAGGATAGAAGAAGCCTGTTATCCGATATTGCCCAGGTTGCAAAGGGGCGATCCAGTCGTTTAGAGGAACTCTTACCGATAAGTCTTGTCCCGGTCCCAAATGAACTACCCGATATACACCACCCCCCTGGGAAGCCGTGATAAGCTCGGATGCAAGCGGCATGGGCTTGCCAACCAGAGTTCGTAAATCGAAGCCAAAGCTATGTCTTAGATTATCAGAAATGTAAAAAGTCAGGGCCGAGCTCGTGGGATTAGAGACAGTAAGCTTTAAGTCGATCCGTTCATCCGGATAATAGATTTTTTTATTGTGATACCGTATGCTAAACTGTGCTTCCGCTTGGATGCTAAGTACTGCTATGGACATGAAAAAGAATGAAAAGATTAGCTGACGCAACATAATCCCCCCAGATTGCGGTTTTTTGAATCCGCTCAATAGTGAGTTGAATAAGTCCCCCATTTTAATGAAATATCGGTAAACCTTCATGTTGAATCAATTCAAATCATTGCTCGAAAAGGCCTTAAGTTCGGTGCCTGCCTGGAAAAAACTCAACCTTAGTTGGCATAAGGATTCTTTCCCTCTTCGAGCGAAGGGAATTCAAGGTTCATGGGGCGCTTTTATTCTTTCAAAACTCTCCACTATCAGGGAGGGAACACTACTAGTAATAACGGCTAATGAAAAGGAGGCCGATTCATTAGTATCCGATCTATCCCTGTTCACCTCCGAGCTTGTGCAATTTCCATGGTGGGGTTCAATGCTATATAAGGGAGTTTCACCTCAGGCGGAAATCTTCGGAAGGCGTGCATCCGCGCTGGCTCGGCTCGCCTCCGCCAATTGCAGGATACTGGTAACTACACTAAGAGCGGCTCTGGGCTTCCTGCCACCGCCTCAGACAATTCGAGATTCCCTAATGGAGCTGTGTGTAGGCGGAGAGATAAATACAAGCGAGATGGCGGCAAGCTTACAGAAATTCGGATACACAAGGGTATCCAGAGTCAGTGTGCCAGGCGAATTTGCTCTGCGTGGCGAGGTGCTTGATATCGCTCCCCTAGGCGAGAAAAAAGCGCTTAGAGTTGTATTCAACTGGGACAGGATCGATGAACTAAGATGCTTTGACATGCTAAACCAAACTTCCACCGCCTCTCTTACTCAAATTATTCTACATCCTCTGCGAGAGGTAGTTTGGAACAGGGAAACAATCTCCACGCTCAGATCGAACCTTCCTGATGAGGGATTCGACGAGGTTCTCGAGAATCTGGGAACTGGAGCGGACTGGCGTGGAGAGGAGGTATTTTATCCGCTGGCCTTCGATAAGTCCAGCACATTGCTAGACTACCTTCCCGATAATTCGGTAAGCGTGTTTCTGGATTACCAGGGGCTTGAAATAGCCGAGGCAGGCATTCGCAGGGAGTATCAGAAACTATACGAGGGGGCCATCGAGAAAGCGTTATCAATGCCGACGCCAGATACTCAAATAATTGATTTCAAGTTATTTCAGAGCAAGTCCAAGAGGAACTTCTACATAGATTCTCTCCGCAAGAGGAGTAATTCGGAAATTTACGACCTCTCATGTGAGCCTAGTTACTCTTTTCTTGGCAACATTTCCCTCGTAACCGAGGAATTCAATTCTCTTGCGGAGGAGGGTTTCAAAATTTATGTGTTCGCCGAAAGCGAATCTCAGGCAAAGAGAATCGAGTATTTACTACGGGGGGTAGTTCAAGTTATTTCCGCCCCCCTGTCTGCCGGCTTCAAGCTTTCAAAATCGAAATTACTGGTAATTCAGGAGAATGAAATATTTGGCCGCAGAAACAGACAGGCAGCCTCGGTCAACAAGGTGGATAGCAGTATTATCGATTCTTTTGTCGAGCTGGAACCAGGTGATTTTGTTGTACACATCAATTATGGAATTGGACAATTTCTGGGTATAAGGAGAATCAAGGCAATTGGCTTGGAAAGGGATTATATCACCATACTTTATGGAGATGAGGAGACAGTATTTGTCCCCATCGAGCAGGTTAATCTCATACAGCGCTATATCGGAGGGGAGGGTGGGAAGCCAAGGTTAGACAAACTCGGTGCCCCATCCTGGGAGAAAAAAAAGTCCCGTGTCAAACGATCTGTCGCCAATCTCGCTGATAGGTTGATTAGGCTCTATGCTCGAAGACAGATCGGCAGTGGGTTTGCATTTCCAAAGGATGATGATTTTCAGGTGAGCTTCGAGGCGGCTTTTCCGTGGCAGGAAACCTTGGATCAGTTAACAGTTATTAGGGAAGTAAAGGATGATATGGAATCCCCAAGGTCCATGGATAGGCTTGTCTGCGGCGATGTTGGATACGGTAAAACGGAAATCGCGATGAGAGCCTCCTTCAAATCCATTATGGGAGGGAAGCAGGTGGCCTATCTCTGTCCAACCACAATTCTGGCCGAACAGCATTACGAGAGCTTCAGCGAGCGGTTCAAAAGATTTCCGGTAAAAATTGCCATGCTCAGCCGTCTAGTTGAACCTGCCGAACGAAAAAGACTATTGAATAGACTTAGACAGGGCGAAATTGACATTGTAATCGGAACACATAGGATACTCTCGAATGATGTAAGCTTCAAAAACCTTGGTTTGCTGATAATTGATGAGGAACAAAGATTTGGCGTCAGGGATAAGGAAAGACTTAAGGAACTGAGAACCTCCGTGGACTGTCTTGTGCTATCGGCAACGCCGATTCCCCGAACTCTGCACATGTCGCTTGTCAAGATAAGGGATATATCGCTACTTAGAACTCCCCCAAGTAATCGTCGTCCAATTGAAACCTTCATCCAACACTTTGAACCGGAACTCGTTGGCAGATCGATCCGAAACGAAGTTGAACGAGGAGGACAGGTATACTACCTGCACAATCGAATTGAGACCCTTGAGGAAGTAAGGGCATTTCTGCAGGATTTGGTGCCGGAGGTAATAATAGAAATTGCCCATGGACAGATGCAGGCCAGCCAGCTCGAGGACGTAATGCATCGCTTTGTCCATGGTGCTTTTCAGGTGCTGCTCTCTACCACGATTATCGAGAACGGAATTGATATTCCCAATGTCAATACAATGATAATCGATCGGGCGGACATGTATGGAATCAGCCAGCTATACCAGTTGCGTGGAAGGGTGGGACGTTCGGATCGCATAGCCTATGCTTACTTACTCTATCCTGAGGGTAGGCAGATCAGCGAATTATCGATGAAGCGACTTCAAACCATTGGCAGCTATACGGAACTCGGATCCGGCTTCAAGATAGCCATGAAGGACATGGAAGTCCGCGGTGCCGGTAATCTGCTGGGTGCCGAACAATCGGGCGACATCTACTCCGTGGGATTCGATCTATATCTAAAACTCCTGGAGGATGCCATCCGAAAATTGACAGAGGGCTCCAGAGATGATGAACTCCGAGAAAGCTACCTAGAGCTTGAGTATTCGGGTTTCATCCCGGACGGATATATCAGCGATGAATCCGCGAAGATGGACATCTACAAAAAAATAGCGGCTGTTGAAAACGATGAGGATCTTGAGCGGCTGCACTATGAGCTTCACGATCGCTACGGACCGCTGCCGGATGAGGTTCATAGCCTGGTATCGATAGCGGAAATTAGAATAATCTGTAAGAAATTGAGAGTTATTAGCCTCAAGGAGAGGAGAGGAGTTGTTCAGGTTAAATTTGGCAAATTATCGATTATCTCGGTCGATAAGGTTATGTCTATAATCGGAAACGCCGGCGGCAGGGTGAAGCTGAGTCCTTCCAAACCGGATAGTTTGCTCTTCGAGGTTGGGGATGTGGAATTAAAGGAAAAATCGATATTCATTAGGAAGAAATTGGAGTCTCTACTATAGGCCCATGAGTTGCCCTGATTGCACCGCTTCCCAAATCTCTCCGTGTCCGCTAAGCCATCTTTAGTAAGAAGCTATGCCACCCGGGCCTCCAGGATATCAAGGGCCCAAAGAAGAGCCTATTCTGACTATGCCCCCGACTGGGTTATTCCGTTCAAGAAAGGAAGAATCAGTTGGGATGCAATCTACCCCAATGACAATCGACGCATAGTGGAGATTGGTTTTGGAATGGGTGAGGGCACCAAAAATCTGGCCACTAGGCATCCAACTTGGAGCATACTGGGGATAGAGGTGTATAAGCCCGGTATCGGGAAGCTACTTTGGTGGATAAACCAGGAAGATCTTAAAAACATTCGCATAATCGAACACGACGCCGTCGAGGTAGTAAGAGAGATGCTCGCGGAAAGGAGCGTGGACGGTTACCACATCTGGTTTCCAGATCCTTGGCCCAAAAGAAGACACCAAAAAAGGAGACTAATTGACACTGAGTTTGTTGAATTGCTTTCCCGTACACTGAAGCCGGGGGCATATATCCATATCGCCACAGACTGGGAGCCTTACGCCGAGCAAATACTCGACTTGCTTGAAGGCACAGAGGGCTTGAAGAATCGCTGCGAGAAATGGTCACCCAAGCCAAATTACCGTCCTTCAACCAAATTCGAAGAACGTGGGCTTGCCGAAAATCGGATAATCCGCGATATTGTTTTCGAATCGGATAAACTATGACTGAAATCAATCTCTTCTTCGACAAATTCGCGGAAATCGCTGATAAGCAAAATAGGATAGCCTCTGAATTGTATGAGCAGTACTCTGTAAAAAGGGGACTGCGAAATAACGATGGTACGGGTGTCTTGGTTGGGCTTACGGAAATAGGCCAGGTACACGGTTATATCATCGACGAGGGTGAGAAGACACCGGTTCCGGGTGTACTCAGTTATAGGGGCATAGATATCAGAGATATTGTCAATGCATTCCAACACGAGGGGCGCTTAGGTTTTGAAGAAACCGCATTTCTTCTGCTATTCGGCAATCTTCCCGTAAAACAAGAATTAGATGATTTCGCCAAGCAACTTGGGCTTCTGAGAGCTTTGCCGGAGCATTTCACCGAGGATGTAATACTCAAATTTCCCAGCGAAAACCTTATGAACAAGTTGGCAGGGGCGGTCCTTTCACTGTATTCGTTTGATCCATCTCCGGATTCTCTGGAAATCTCAAATCTCCTGAAACAAAGTGTACGGTTGATTAGCAGATTTCCTTCGATTGCCGCATACGCCTTCCAAGCCAAGAATCATTATCTCAACGATGCGAGTCTCTTCATCCACGCTCCGAATAAGGATAAAGGCACCGCTGAGAATTTATTGATGTTGATTCGGGAGGATCAATCGTATTCACGATTGGAAGCAGAAGTTCTCGACCTCTGCCTGGTTCTTCATGCGGAGCATGGTGGCGGAAACAACTCCGCATTCACGACACATGTGGTTTCATCCACGGGTACTGACACATACTCGGCGATAAGCGCCGCAATCGGTTCTCTGAAGGGTCCGCTTCATGGCGGCGCGGCGGAAAAGGCTCGTATTATGATGCTGAGCATAATGGATAGGGTGAGCGACTGGAGCGATGAGGAGATGGTAGGCGAGCAGATCGCCAAGATACTAAGAAAGGAGGCTTTCGATCGCAGCGGCCTGCTATATGGAATGGGACACGCGGTTTACACCAAATCGGATCCTCGAGCTGAACTGCTTAAGAAAAAGATTTCCGAACTGGCAGATTCGATCGGTCTGGGGAATGAGTTCAAACTCTATGAGCTTGTCGAGAGAGTTGCTCCAAGAATTTTCTCCGAGATAACGGGAAAAAGCAAGAGTATAAGTGCCAATGTCGATTTCTACTCGGGATTTGCGTACAGCTGCCTGGGCATACCGCAGGATTTATTTACACCCTTGTTTGCAGTATCCAGGATTGTCGGATGGTGTGCACACCGAATCGAAGAGATTGTCTCAGGAGGCAGAATAATCAGGCCGGCCTACCGGAGTATAACCAAGAGAAGACCCTACACCCCATTAACGGAACGAGGATAGCTCCGGAAGGCTTAGCAGCGTCTACCTGTTCCCGCTGGCGCTGATGATATCCTGCGCAACCTTTCCACGCACCATGTCATAGTGGCTAAATTCGAATTCGTAGGCGCCCGTACCGGATGTCAATGCCTTCATATCGATTGCATATGTCAGTAGTTCGCCCTGAGGTACTATGGCCCTGACGCATTGAATACCACCTCCAATCGGGGCCTGATCTTGAACTCTTGCGCGCTTGGCTGAGAGATCCGAAAGTATCTCTCCAAGGTATTGGTCTTCGACGAAGACGGTAAGGTTTATCAGCGGTTCGAGAAGAACAGGGCCGGCGTTTTCATATGCCTTCTTCAACGCCATCTTGGCCGCGAGTTTGAACGCCATTTCCGAGGAGTCAACCGAATGCTCTTTGCCGTCATATACGCTCACTCCTATATCAACCATCGGATATCCTGCAAGAAAACCCTCTGACATTGCCTCTCTAAGACCCTTTTCGATTCCCGGGAGATAGCCCTTACTTATCGCTCCGCCCTTGATATCATTGGTTAATTCAAAATCTTCTCCCCTTTCTAGTGGTTTCACCCTTATAAACACCTTTCCATACTGGCCATGCCCGCCTGATTGCTTCTTATGGGTGTACTCGGCTTCAGCGTTTCTTGTAATTGTCTCTCTATAAGGCACTCTCGGCTTCCGCGTCTGAACCCGAATTTTAGATTCATGAAACAACTTTTCGAAAATGTTGCTTATGTGCATTTCTCCCATTCCGGAAACAATAGTTTCCTTTGTTTCCTCATCGAATTTAATCGTGAATGTGAGATCCTGCTCAGCTACTCTGTGCAGAAAATCATTCATCTTGTCCTCATCCCTCTTTGTCTCTGCATTGATAGCCATCGTATGAACAGGGACGGGTAGGGCAAGACTCTTATAGCGGATATCACCAGCGCCGCCGGCGATTGTATCATTGGTATACACGGAATCAAGTTTTGTAACCGCGCCCAAATCGCCCGCCCTTAGTTCCGGTGTTTCATATAGGTTCTTGCCATTGACTTGGAAAATTTTCGTTATGCGTTCTTTTTTGCCAACTCGAGTGTTTATTGCCTCGCTCGGTCTGAGCACGCCGCTTACTGCCTTTATATGGCTTATCTTGCCCGAGAATTTATCTATTGAGGTTCTATATACAAAACCGGAAAAGGTTCCGGAGTTTTTATAGGGGATTGGTTCGCCGGATTCCTGCGGTTCATCTTCACGCCCCGGCGGCGGGCATAACTCAGCTAGGATATCCAGCAAATTCCAAATTCCGGAGCCCGCGGCTGCAGAACCACATAATACCGGAACAAAGGTGTTATCCGCCATTCCTTCTCTTAGTCCCTTCAAGATATCCGGGCCTTCGAGTGTGCCGTTATCGAAGAATTTCTCAGTAAGTTCATCGTCTCCTTCAGCGGCCATCTCAATCAGTTTTTCTCTCCAAGTTGCAATCTCCTCGTTCATGTCCGATGGTATTTCAACCTCTTCTCCTCCGGCTTCGATCGATTGCATGTGCAGTATGTCTACTATTCCTCTATGAGAGGCACCTTCGCCAAGGGGTAAATTGAGGGGGATAGCGGTTACCTTGAATGCTTTTTTCAGATCGTTCAAGGATTTCTGAAAATCAGCGCGATCCTGATCCATCTTGTTTATAAAAACCACTCTTGGCTTTTTTCGATTATCCAGCCTGCGCCAAAGCTTGATGGTTTCAATCTGTATTCCCGCTGAGGCGCTTATCACCATCACGGCCGTTTCCGCTGTTCTAAACGAGGATACCACTTCTCCTAAAAAATCAGAGGATCCCGGAGTATCGAGAATATTGATTTTAACGCCCTTCCACGGTAGCCTCATTGAACTCGCATGAATTGAGAATTTATGCTCAATTTCGTCTTCGTGGAAATCACTTACGGTTCGCCCGCTCTCGACACTCTCTATCTTGGGAATCACACCTCCCCGAAACATCAACTGCTCAACTAACGACGTCTTCCCAGTGCCTCCGTGACCGCAAATTGCAACATTGCGGATGTCCTTCAGTGTCACGAGCGCTTCCTCCCTATCGTATAATAAGCTATCCTACGATAGCTTCAGTCAGCCGTCAATTGAAAACCGCCCGTCCATGCTGCCTACCAGCGCTCAAGTTTCCGGGCAAAATGGCTGAACTCCATTGAAAAATTTCCGCGTCCCTGCGTTAGGCTTCTCAGTACTGTCGAGTACCCGAACATATTCCGTAATGGAGCTTTAACCCGAACCAATTCATAGGTAGGTCTAGATTCCATGCTTTCAACATGTCCGCCTCGCTGACTCAGATTGCTGATAACATCGCCCACCTGCTCTCGAGGGCACATTACATCAATTCCCATTATGGGCTCCAGGAGTATTGGTGAGGCAGCCTTGCATGCCGCATCAAAGCCCAGGGAAGCGGCGGTTTCAAAGGCAATCTCACTAGCCGTGGTTTCCTGAAAGATAGCGCTTACAAGCGTAACCTTGATATCAACACACGGATATCCCATAACTATTCCCGACAGAAAGGAAGCTTCTATCCCTCTTTGCACTGCATCTTGGAACTGCTTTGGCAGTTCCCTCCTAGGCAGGGTGGATTCAAAAAGATTTCCCTCACCTCGATATCGAGGTTCAACCCTGATGCATAAGGATGCCTCATGCTCCTTACCGGCAAGGGTTTTTTGATATTTCTCGCTGTGTTCTATCTGCTTAGTGATTGATTCTCTATAAGTAACCTGAGGTTTACCTACCTTTGCATCCACCTTGTACTCGTCGGATATCCTGGTTACCAATATATCCAGATGTAGCTCTCCCATGCCGGAGATTATCAGCTGTCCGGTTTCCCTATCTTCCTCAACTTCGAAGGTCGGATCTTCCCTGCGAAGATTTTCCAGGGATCCGCGAAGTTTGTCCTGATCGCTCATGGTTTTCGGTTCAATTGCCACTGAGATAACCGGCTCCGGAAATTGCATGTTTTCAAGCAATACGGGATTCTTCTCATTAGCCAAGCTTTCCCCCGTGCGAGCGAGTTTTAATCCCACTGCAACGCCAATATCGCCGGCACGCAATTCTGTGATTTGCTCGTGATTATTCGCATGCATACGTAGCAAGCGATTGATTCGCTCGCGACTTCCACTATTCACATTGAATACCTTGATTCCGGATTTCAGAACGCCCGAATATACCCTGAGGTAGTTTAGCATTCCCATTTCCCGGTCGTGCTGAATTTTGAAAACCAGGGCGCTTAGAAGTCCTGTTGAGGTTCTGGGTATAATTACCTCCTTCTTCTTCCCCGCATGCATCGCGGCGATTGGCGCAAGTTCCTCGGGTGAGGGGAGATAGTTTATTATTGCATCCAAGAGGGGTTGAACACCCTTGTTTTTCAGGGATGAGCCGACTAGCACTGGAACAAGCTTGTTAGCAATTGTGGCGGATCTCAGAGTTCTGTTTATCGACTTTGAATCAACAGATTTCCCTTCAAGATACATATCCGTGATTTCCTCACTGTAGGACGAGAGCGCATCCAACAGCACTTCACGCCATTTCTCCGCCATTGGTCTGTACTTATCGCGGATATCGCGGTACTCGGTTTTTTCGCCGTTATCCTCCTGATTCCAATGCAGTTCTCGCATTTTTATAAGATCGATATTGCCCTCATAGTCGGATTCCGCTCCAATGGGGATAGCTATCGGAACCGGATTTGCACCCAGTTTGTCTCTAATTTCCTCTATTACAGCGGCAAAATCCGCTCCTACTCGATCCATTTTGTTTATGTATACTATGCGCGCCACTCCATAATGATTGGCTTGTCGCCATACTGTCTCGGATTGGGGTTCGACACCGCCGACAGCGCAGAACACTCCGATAGCTCCATCGAGTACCCTGAGCGAGCGTTCTACCTCAGCCGTGAAATCAACATGTCCGGGGGTGTCGATGATGTTAATTTTTGTACCGTTCCAATAGCAAGTTGTTGCAGCAGAAACAATGGTTATTCCTCGGTTTTGTTCCTGGGACATCCAGTCCATGGTAGCTGTGCCATCATCGACTTCGCCTATTCGGTGATTTTTATGCGTGTAGAAGAGTACCCGCTCTGTTGTTGTTGTTTTGCCAGCATCGATGTGGGCTATAATACCAATATTGCGAACGGCCCTGCTGCTATCCACCATGCCTCGCTCCGCTAAAAAAACGACTCGGAGTCGAGGTTATCATAACCCAGTCGAGGAGGCAACGTGAATTGAGCGCGGTCATGGACTTGAAGAGCAGAAAAAACTGAAGTAGCCTGGTGGAAGTGAAAAGCGCTAGAGAAATAGGTCTTGGGAATTGGATGCCGATCGAAGAATCGGTTCTGTGTTTCATACGAAATCGCTTGGATAGGCAGGTTTTGTTGATTCACAAAAAGACCGGATTGGGGGCTGGTTTGATAAATGCTCCCGGTGGAAGGATAAAAAGAGATGAAACACCGGAGCAGGCCGCTGTGCGCGAGTCTCACGAAGAGGTGGGCATCCGCGTTAAAAACCTATCATATTCGGGTAACCTATGCTTTCAGTTCACGAACGGCCATTCCATAAGGGGCTATGTGTTTCAAACGGAAACCTGGTTAGGAGAACCTCTCGAAACGGCAGAGGCAAATCCGTTTTGGTGTGATGAGAGTTCGATTCCCTATGATAAGATGTGGGTGGATGATGCGTTATGGCTCCCACAGCTACTGGCCGATAGGTATTTTAGCGGCCGTTTCATCTTCGATGAGCAAACGGCTATCAGTATGAGCCTGGATGTCGAGGCTTCAATGGAAAGCCTTATACAGCAAAACGGAGTATTCTGATTATCGGTATAATCTCCGAATCTCGCGGTTTCAATGGAGTAACCTAGATGCATGAGACGATTTTCGACAAAGTATTGAGCGGCGCCCTGCCGGCCGATCGCGTTTATGAAGACGAGGATGTACTCGCATTTCGAGATATCAATCCCCAGGCACCCATACATGTTCTAGTGATTCCCAAGGCAAAATACGCAAGATTCACGGAAGTAGCAAGTAGGCCCATCGAAGAAACAGGCCGCTTCTTCGCGGCGATTTCCAAAGTGGCCGCATCATTGAAACTTGACAATTCCGGTTATCGGGTCGTAATTAACAATGGTTGCGATGGCGGTCAGACGGTAGAGTACTTTCACGCGCATATCCTGGGTGGCCGCAAATTCACCTGGCCGCCGGGCTAGCGCATCCTCCGCATAATGATGATAATCGAAATATGATACGAAGAGGCTTCGCCGTTTCATTGATGCTTATCAGTAATGCTTTGATAGATGCATCCGAATTATCTGCCTCGAATACTAGTGCAAACGAAATCAAAGCCGCACTTGATGCGGTTAATAGCATTAGAACTGGAGAGGGATTGCATGCTCTGGTGCATGAAGAACCCGCATCGCTTGCGGCAGCGCTTCATGCTAAGGAACTTGCCGTAAGAAACCTGCTGAGTCATCGAAGTCTAAATGGGGAGAGGGTGGCAGAGAGATATCGATTCGCCGGAGGAACCGGCACAATGGCCGGGGAAAACCTTGGAGCGGGGGATTCCATCGAATCCATTTTTCTTGCCTGGATGAAAAGCCCGCCTCATCGCGGCAATCTTCTCAATCCCAAATGGTACAATGTCGGCTTTGGGCAGGTTCGAACAAACAGGGGGCGAATAATACTGGTTGCAATCTTCAGTAATTCCAGATGGAGGAATTCGTCCCTCGAGGTTAATAGGGGGATTGCCACATTGAGCGGCCAATTGATACATCCCGAGGGTATAGCGCCTCCAACAGTATCCATCAGAGTAGGCGACAATACAATTTACCCTGTGTCGATGGAGCCGGGCGCGAAGCGGACGAAGTTCAGTTTTCCTGTACCCCAGTCGTGGCGAATAGGCGGCGTGGTACCGATATTGTTTTCAGTTACAGAGTCCAAAATCGCGGAGCAGGTGGACCTTCTGCTACTCGAAATTCCATAAGGCCAATGAAGACAATCCGCTGTAGGTGGACAATGCCGGTATTGGAGCCGGACTCTGCTCCATCAGTTTTGTCTCTATTCGCCCGTTCTACCCGCCCGGGGAACACTAAATCTTATCCCAGCTTCAACAGCACATTTGAAATCGGATAATGTGGACCCGATGAGCATAACAGCCGTTAGAGGTGCCGTAAGCATACCCGAGGGTGCCCGGGAGCATAGTCAAATGGTGAAATCAGTCGGCGAGCTGGTAGAATCGCTATGTAGGCTCAATCGAATTTCGACAAAGGAAATAATTAGCGTTCAATTAACTCAAACTTCCGATTTAGTCAGAAAAAACGCCGCAACCGCCCTGAGGGAAGCACTTCCCGAATTCGATCAGGTTCCCCTTTTTTGCTCCCAGGAACCCAGAATAAAAGGTAGTTTGCCGCGCATAGTGCGTATCCTGATAACTTGGCGAACTAGGCGAGACCGCAAAATGGCAATACCGGTTTATCTTGGTGCCGCTCAGAGTCTCAGATCAGAACCTATCGACAAGAAATGATACGCAGCGTCTGTTTTGTAACGCGGGAGTTCGAGGGTATTGCCAACGCGGGTGGCATAAAAGTTGTCGTCCGCGAACTTGCGGACGCATTCTCCGAAAGGCAAATCAGAGTCGTGGTTTTCATTCCTCGCTATGCATTCGTTAAAAGGGGAAAGCATCTTCACGAGTTTTTTCTAACAGTGAATCATAAGCGCCATACGCTTAGCGTGTCTGGCACCGACATCGGCGCAATCGAAGTACGCCTGCTTGATTCAGAATGCTTTAACAGCAAGGAGGCACCGAAAACGATGTTCCAAGTCTCGATCTGATTGGCAAGGGTCATCTAGATGTCCATGAAATGAACATTGTGCTACAGGTCGGCGCTATCCAGAGCATATTACGTGAGGAAAAGGCGCCCGATATTATCCACGGACACGATGGCCACACGGAACTTCTTGGACTTCTTATGAAAGAATGCCGAGCCCAAGGTTTCTTTGGTAAAACCGGCGTGCTTGTTACAATCCACAACGCGGGGACGGCATACCGGCAAATAATCGGAACGGCGAACATTGCCAGTGAGCTTACAGGAATTCAAGAGAGCAAGAAGGACAGTATATGGACGTCGTACCTGGCAGAAGGTTATAGCGCGGGCTTATATACCCCTCGAAGGCACGAAAACAGATTAGACATCGAACATGAATGACGAGCCGGCTCTTTGAACTTACCCGCACATTCGGAACCGAGTGAGATATTGGATGCTGTCGAATTAATAAACAGGCACCCTGTTGACACTTTGATACGCGGGTGGTAATTTCCCCTCGATTACCTGATATGCTATCAGATCGCCATCTTAGCTCAGCTGGCCAGAGCACGTGATTTGTAATCTCGGGGTCGTCGGTTCGAATCCGACAGATGGCTGCTGCTGGATATACGGGGAGGTTCCCGAGTGGTCAAAGGGGGCAGACTGTAAATCTGTTGCTTCGGCTTCGAAGGTTCAAATCCTTCTCTCCCCAAAGCGGAGGTTTCCCATCGAATGCCTCTATATACGGATGCAGGATGCGAAAGAGACCGCTCATCCGTGAGTTTTGATATTCTCGACCCGATAGGATATTATGATCCATCGGAGGTGCCATGACAGTTCGATTCTGGGGAGTGCGAGGATCCAGCCCAACACCTTTACGCCCTGAAGAACTCCGGAATAAGTTTGCCGCAATTTTTCAGCGTGCTAAACCGGAGCATTTGCACAGTCCGGAAACCCGGCAAAAATTCCTAAGTAAACTCCCTACCGAACTTTTTGGAACCGTCGGCGGAAACACCGCTTGCATTGAGCTTAGAACCAATGCGAACACGGTAATAATACTCGATACCGGCACGGGACTTAGAGACCTAGAGCAGAGAGTCAAGAAAACCCGCGAGAACATCGATGAGTATCATATTTTTCTTTCTCATTTTCATTACGACCACCTTCTCGGTCTACCTTATTTTGGCGCAATGTATAATCCCAGGGGAAAAATAACATTTTATAGTCCCTTCCCGAATATGGAGCAAAATCTCAAGAAATTCATGGTTGCACCCTACCATCCGGTTGGCTGGGATAGTTTCGCGGCAGATATCCGCTTTGTAATTCTACAAAAAGACGAGGTGCTCGAGCTTGGAGGAACCAAAATCGAATGGATACGCAGAAATCACCCCAATGGCTGCAGCTCTTATAAGGTTACAGAATCGGGAAAATCGTTCATCTACTCAACCGATACCGAATTAACCGAGAAAGATTTCCAGCGGACACAAAAAAATATTACCTATTTCCAAAATGCCGATGCGATTGTACTGGATACTCAATACACACTTGGCGAAGCAATAGAGAAGTACAACTGGGGCCATTCCTCATACAGTCTCGCGGTTGAGTTCGTTAGGGAATTCGGCATTCGAAGACTGTACTTGTTTCATCACGATCCCCTGAATTCCGACGCGACCATGGAGGCTATGCTTAAATCGGCGCGACTGTTCGATAACCGCCTTGAACACAAAAGAGGCAAGTCATTGATAATCGACCTGGCACGGGAGGGTTATACGCTGGAGTTATAAAGGACGGGGCCATCTTGGATGGCAGCCACATAATTTGCCAAGGGGTATAAATGGGAAGTGCTTCCAATATAAGAAATATTCTGTTTGCGTTATTTATCTCGATCCCAATTCTAATATTTCTCGCGGCAATCATGTACTTCGTTATACTGGATTCTCCTGCCGGCGGTTCCAACGCGCAACCCGTGGTCGAGATAGCTATCCGAAAAGGAGATACGATTGCAACCGTGGCCGAGAACCTCCAAAACAGCGGTCTAATCGATAATCAGCAATACCTAGTTCTGCGTTATCGCATTCATTACCGTCTCGGAATCGCAAAGCAAATTTTGGCAGGGCGGTACTTAATCGACTCCAAAGTAAGGCCCTCCGAGATCATTCGCATAATTACAACTCCGGGGTCCAATCTCGCGTATACTACCCTAACAATTCCTCCCGGACTCACTTCCACCAGGATTGCCAAGAGAGTTCAAGATACTGAACTTGCAAAATCCAGTGATGTGGAAGAGGCCATTATAGATATGGCCATGGAATATCCGATATTGGCGAATCCTGAGGGTTTACAGGGTTATATGTTCCCCGATACTTATAGAATTGAAACTCCGATTGAGGAAGGCCCGGAAAATTCGAAGAAAATGGCCAGGCTCGTGGTTAAGTTGATGGCCGACAGATTTTTCACTATCCTAGATGAGATAGACTCCTCATGGGTTCAGCTTACTCCAACACAGCTTCATGAAAAGGTTATCCTGGCATCCATTGTCGAGCGAGAATATCGAATCAGAGAAGAAGCGCCTCTTATAGCAGCGGTATTCAGCAATCGAATCCTCGCTGGGATGGCTCTGCAATCATGTGCAACTGTCGTATACGCGATCGAGGAAACAGAGGCGGGAGTTCCATTCCAAAACAATTACTTGAGGTTTAACAGGCGTATTTTTGAACAATACCTTGAGATTCCATCACCATATAACACGTATTACGAAAGAGGGTTGCCACCCGGGCCCATATCAGCGCCAAGTCGTATTGCCCTTAGCGCGGCCTTCTTCCCTGCAAATTCAGATGCTCTGTACTTTGTTGTAAAAGATGCCGCGGCCGGCACGCATAAATTCACTCGGAATTATGATGATCACCTAGATGCGAGGGATGTCTATTTGGCTCAATACGTAGTCAAGAACTGATATGCCCGGTGTAGTTCCACAAAACCTGATAGACGAGATTAGTAGAAGGGTAGATATTCTGAATCTCGTTGGTTCGTATATCAACTTATCGCATAAGGGCAATCGGTGGTGGGGACTATGCCCATTTCACACAGAAAGAACCCCGTCCTTTTCAGTAAATCCGGATTCCAATCTGTATTACTGCTTTGGATGTCAGAAAGGCGGCAACGTATTCCGGTTTTTAATGGACATCGAGGGTCTAAGCTTTCCGGAATCTCTTAATTTGCTGGCAGAAAAAGTGGGAATCGAATTACCGAAAACTAGTTCTGATTCCAAATCGGATAGCAATGCCCGAGCGGCTCTCGAGGAGTTATACGAAAAGGTTGCAGGTATATTCAGATGGCTCCTGCTGAATAGTTCGGAGGCGAAGCATGCACGAGGCTACCTATCCAAACGCCACATCGATGAAGAAACCGCGGAACTATACAATATCGGCTGGGCCCCATCAGATGGGGAATGGCTATACAACTTCCTTCTCAAGAAGAGCTATTCACCGAAATTTCTTGCCGATTCGGGTCTCTTCAGTCTGAAATCACCGAAATGGTCCTTCTTTGTCGATAGAATTATGTTCCCTATAATGCCCGATATTGGACGAGTAGTCGCATTTAGCGGGCGCTCGCTAAGTGAAAACGCCCCGAAGTACATCAATTCGAGGGAATCCGCGATATACAAAAAAAGCCGGCAGCTCTACGGACTTGCCCAAGCGAAACAGAGCATTAGGCAGGGTAAAAGTGTTGTAATCTGCGAGGGGAATATGGATGTCCTCGCATGTGCGCAAGCCGGTATAAAGGAAGTTATCGCCCCACTTGGAACAGCCTTTACCCGGGATCAAGCCAGAATTATCGGCCGCTATGCGGATTCCATGATAATTCTATACGATGGAGACGATGCCGGCAGAGCTGCTGCAATTAAAACAGCCGTGCTTGCCGAGAGTATCGGATTGCTTGTAAATGCCGTTAGATTGCCAATTGATTCGGATCCAGCTGACATCCTCGTCTCTCAAGGTGCTGATGAATTGAAGAAAATGATTCAGAGGCCTATAAGTATTTTTACTTATCTGCTAAACTTCTTTGCTGGCAGTGATAGACTTGAAGCAGGCGGGCATTTTCAAGAGAGGACCCTTGACGAACTAGTGCCATATCTAAACGCCGTGGATTCCGAAATTAGGCGGGAAGCTTATCTAAGACAGTTAGCGGACACTATCAAAGCAGATCCTATTACGGTTATAAGAGAGTATCGTTACCAGCAGGGGAAAAAGCGATCGGCTTTTTTTGAGAAAAAATCCAAATCCGTTCTAATAGATGATGAGTTGTACTTAATGGTGGCCGTTGCCGTAAAAACGGAGTACTTCGCAACTCTGAGGCAGCTCCTAGCTCCCGAGATGCTTAGGAATAGAAAAGCCTTGGCGGTTTATAGAATCATGGATGAGTTATATGCTGGTGATGGGAAGCTGAGAACGGAGACGATAGTTCAGTTGCTGGATGACGAGGAACTCAAAAAATACATACTAAAAAATGCTTTTGCGGGAATTTATGAAGAAAATGCCGAAAAAACTATTATCGAAAAAATACATGCTCTGAAAGAGAGATGGCTCAATAAAGAGAGGTCGGAATTGATAAGGAGTCTATCGACAAGCGGCAGGGAAAACGAATCGAGGGACATTGCCCGTATAACGCGTATACAGGCGATAGACAAAGAGATATTGAGTATCAGGCAAGGCAAGAATGGCTGAAATCGAATCCAATCCAATAATCTCTAAGCTTCTGGAGCATGCAGAAAGGAATAAATCCATCAGTCTTGAAGAGCTTAGTGATTGGTTACCTGAAGAACTGGGCAAATCCGAGTCGATTAACAAGGTTATATCGCTGCTTGAAGCCTCCGGAATTGCAATTACCGAGGATACCAGGTTAATCGCGGACGATGATGAAAAATCATCCGAAAGTGAAGATGCGGGTAGCGATTTGAATGATAGCATTGAAACTGATTTGGGTGAGGAAACCGAAGAAGAACACGAAGAGGACAACGATGACAATGTAGAAAAAATAATAGAAAACGAGGTGGTGCCACTTCCCCAACCTAAGAAATTTATAAGCAACGACAAGGATACCTCGGTAGACGATCCTATACGCCTTTATTTGAGGGAAATCGGCAAAGAGAACCTTCTTACCGCTGAACAAGAAGTAATTCTTTCCAAGCAGATGGAGGAGGGGGAAAACATTATAACAAGGGCGCTGAAAACCTCCGGCATGCTAATCCCGGAGTTTCATGAACTGGCCCAAAAGGCGTTTAGTAAAGCAGATCCGGCTAGTATGAGCTACTCCAAGAAGGAGATTAGCGATTTTCTAGCTGAAAGGCGAAGGATTAATCAGTTCTACAGGGATTCGATTATGAATCTGAACACGTCGTTGAAGCAATACATGGATTTGAAAAATCGAATAGCCTCAACCCATGGTGTCGTCTTAACGGATAAAAAATTGCTGAATAGGCGAAAGGCATTGCTCGCGGACATATCTAAAATTGATATCCATCAGGAGGAAATCGTCAAATTTGCCGATCGTTTTGCAATCGCTGTTAAGAAAATAAAGCAGTATCAGCAGAAGCAGCATCGAATCGAACGAACTCTTGGCGTCCGGTCCATGAAAGAAATACGGGCAATTGGAAGAGGACTTACGAAAGCCGATGAGCGAAAAGAAATTGAATCGAGACTCGGCCTGGGTGTGGACGAGATAAAGGAATTTATTCGACAGGTTCAGGTTACCGAAAAAAACTTGAAAGAGTTGGAAATCGACTTTGAAGCCTCTGTTGAAGAAATACTTGAGTTGGCCGAAGAGATTATCCACGGTCGTATCATGATGAAGACAGCCAAGGATCGCCTTATCAAGGCGAATCTGCGTTTGGTGGTTAGTATTGCCAAAAAATACACGAATCGCGGTTTGCACTTCTTCGACCTTGTCCAAGAAGGAAATATTGGCCTAATCAAAGCCGTGGAAAAATTCGAGTATAGAAAGGGCTATAAATTCTCCACGTATGCAACATGGTGGATTCGGCAGGCCATAACCAGGTCCATATCAGACCAAGCCCGAACAATTCGCGTGCCGGTTCACATGATTGAACAGATTAACAAAGTTGTCCGTGAATCGAGACAGTTAACACAGACGAAGGGGAGAGAGCCAACTGATGAGGAGGTGGCCGGTCAACTTGGTTGGACGGTAGCCAGAGTGAAGTCCGTAAAAAATGTAGCTAGGGAACCCATTAGCCTTGAGACGCCCATAGGTGAGGAAGAGGATTCCCTCCTGGGTGATTTCATAGAGGATAAGGATGTTGAAAACCCTGCAATGCAGACAGGTTTCCGTATCCTTCAGGAACAGATGCAGGAGGTACTGGTAACCCTCCCTCCAAGAGAGCAGGAGGTTTTGAAGATGAGATTTGGTCTAGATGACGGGTACTCCCTTACCCTCGAGGAAGTAGGACTGTACTTCAACGTTACTAGGGAGAGAATTCGTCAAATCGAGGCTAAGGCCTTACGGCGACTGAGACATCCAAAGCGAAGTCGGAAACTCAAGGATTATCTTGGTAATTAGGAGGAATGCCATCATGAAAAATACCTTTGAGGATTTACAGCGATTGCAGGAAATACTTTCAAGGAAATACGCGATAGAGCGTGAGATACTTGAAATTCCCAGGGCTCTTGAAACAAAAAAAGAAATTTTGAATCGATTGAAAAGAATATATGTCGAGAAGAATCAGGAATTGGAAACAACCAGAAATGAGATTAATCGCCTGAATCACGAGATGCTCGAGGCCGAGCGGTTGAGGGAGGAATCCGAAACCAAAATGGATGTTATAACAACCCAACGAGAATATGAAGCACTCGACAAGGAAATACGTGATGCATCTGAGCGGGAGCAAAGATTCCGTCGGGAAATCCAGAAGCGAGAGCGGGATTTGGACGAAATGCTTACCTCCCTTGAAAGAGATGAACAAATGATAAAAATGCAGGAGGAAGAGCTTAGCTCCGAAAACGATAAGATACAGGCCGAAACCAGCGATAAGGAGTCGCAACTGGCCGCTCTTATGGAGGATGAGAAGCGATTAACCCCTGATATGGAAGACGAGATACTCTTCAAATTCCAGCGAATCATCCGCAACAAATCCGGAGTCGGTATTGTGCCCGTGAGATCCAATGTGTGTAGCGGCTGTCATATGGTGCTCCCGGCACAGTTCGTAAATGATATTCGAGAAGGCGAAGACATACAATTCTGTCCATACTGCAGTCGGATACTTTTCTGGGAAGAGGGTGTAGAACAGGTTTCGGAATCCTATGAATTCGACAACGAGGATGTTGGAGGACTCGCGGAATTGATCGATGAAAATGTCGAACTCGAGTAAGGGTGAACTGGCAGTCTTATACTTCGATAATAACAAAGTTTCCGACCGCCACGGATTATTTGGTATGGAATCATTGTTCGACAAAGATTAGAATTATGACTAGTCATCCTCTGTAACCGGTTTAACCGAAACCTATCAGTGGAGACTAGACAGGCCGGGTCGCCGCTAGAATAATCTAGAGGAAAGTCCGGGCTCCGCAGGGGAGGATGCCGGGTAATTCCCGGGCGCCAAACTTTTGGCGACAGCCAGTGCCACAGAAAACATACCGCTTAGAAGGAGCTTGACTTCTTCTCGAGTAAGGGTGAAAAGGTGAGGTAAGAGCTCACCGGACCGCCTGGTAACAGGAGTCGCGAGGTAAACCTCATTTGGAGCAAGATTAAGTAGCAGGTGGATCCCCGCCTAATGCCTGCGGGTGGATCGCTCATCATTGCGTCGGTGACGGCGGAAAGAGATATATGGCGACCGTAAACAGAACTCGGCTTACCGGCCTGTCTTCTTTTTTACTATGAAAAGAATCGATGTTACACCGATGAGAAGGCGAAGGAGGTTGAGAAACACCCTATATGTAGGGTTAATACTGGCTTCCTTTGCGATACTAGCCTATTTGGCGCTTAGCAAGGGAGTCTTGCTGTTTAGAAAACAATCCATTATCCCCGGAAGTAATGACGCTATTACGCTCGTTGATTTATGGCAGCTTGGAAACTATGCCGAAGTTGTCGTAATCGCGGAGAAAGAGTTGGAGAAACATCCCCTGGATAGAAGTGCATTGTTATACTCGGGATTCGCGCATTTCCACCTCGCGATTGCAAGACTATCCGTGGAGGAGCGCAATTCGGACCTCGATACCGCCATTGCTTATTTGCGCTTACTCAAGGCTATTGGCGCCACGGATAATCCAGCGCAGGTGGATTATATTCTCGGAAAGGCCTACTCGCTCAAGGGGAGGTATTGGGCTGATTTGGCAATTAAATACCTTCAGGCCTCATTTGATTTGGGATATAAATCCGACGATAGTCTGGAGTTCATGGGCAGGGCCCATTCAATGCTCGGCGATGTTGAGAATGCCCTGTTCTGGTATGAATTGGCCGCCGAAACACATCCCACGGATAGACTCCTGATAACTCTCGGTGATGAGGCTTTCAAGCTGGGGCGATATGAAAGTGCAGTCGGGTATTACAGGCGATCTATCGATACTACAAAAGATGAAGAACTGAAAATTAAAGGACTATCACATCTGGGACAACTCTACTATGATGTTGGCAACTTCTTGATGGCGAAAGAGGTATTCGAGACGCTCGTGAATATCGAACCGAATAATCAGGACTACCAATTCAACCTAGGTGAGGTTTATCACCAACTGGGAATGAATATCGAAGCGAGAAATGCGTGGCTCGCCGTGTTTAGAATAAATCCAAAGCATGTTGGCGCGCTGAATCGGCTGTATGACTAGATAACTGCTGTGGAGGGAAAATGAGCGGCCGAAAAAAGCTCTTCGGTGGCCTTACGTCGGATATTGGAATAGACCTTGGTACCTGCAATACTCTGATTTACATACGCAATCGAGGAATAGTTAGCAGCGAACCGTCGGTTGTGGCGGTAGAACGTGGAACAAAAAAAGTTGTCGCGGTTGGCCATAACGCAAAGCAAATGCTTTGGAAAACACATGGAGAGATTATTGCAATAAGACCTTTGCGCGACGGAGTTATCGCGGATTTTGAGACTACCGAAAAAATGATTAAGTACTTCATAGGCAAAATTCAGAATAAGCGCTGGCTGATTCGAGGTCCCAGAATCGTTATGGGGATTCCATCTTGTATCACCGAGGTTGAGCGGCGTGCAGTGGTAGAGGCCGGATATAAGGCCGGAGCGAGGGATGTTAGAACCATCGGTGAATCCCTTGCGGCAGCTATTGGCGCACGAATTCCGATTTTTGAACCCGCGGGACATATGATAGTCGATATCGGGGGAGGGACAACCGAAATTTCTGTAATCTCGTTAGGTGGTATGGTAGTAACTAATGCAATTAGATTGGGTGGAAATGCATTCGATATGGCGATTATCAAGCATGCTAGAACCGTGCATAACTTGGTTATTGGCGATCAAACCTCCGAACAGCTTAAAATCAAAATCGGCAACGCCTCACCTGATAAGGTTATAGAGAGGATAGAGATTAAAGGCATGGACGCGATAACTGGTTTGCCGAGACGCCTGGAAGTAGATTCCGTCGAACTCAGAGAAGCGCTCCAGGAACCCATCAACGCGGTGGTGGAGGAGGTGAAGAAGACGCTTGGCCAAACTCCTCCTGAACTTGCAGCGGATATAGTTGAAAGAGGAATAGTTATGACGGGGGGAGGGTCTACTCTCAAGGGTTTGCCGAAATTGCTGTCTAAGGAAACCGGAGTTCCGGTAATACTCGCGGAAGATCCACTGCTATGCGTTGCAATAGGTGCCGGCCAGTACTACGAGCTGACCAAGGGGCAGCGCAATAATCGTGCTTTGTACGACGCATTGGGCGGCTAGAATCGATGCGGGAACGCAAAAATGGCGGCGTACGTCCTGAAGCCCTACTTGTCGTTCTTCTTATCGTCTCCATATTGATAGTCGTTTTTTCAGGTGCCCTACGTGAACGGTCGGGAAGAGGGGAGTGGAGCAGTCGTGTTCTATTGGGGGTGCAGCGATTCTTCGGGGAAATAACTTATCGAGTGAGAAATCTGTTTGGAACGATTAGAAGACTGCGGGAAATGAGGGAGCAATACGAGATTGTTCTAGATAAGCTTAGCGATTATCAGGGTCTTGAACGGAGTATGGTTGAGCTAAGACGTGAAAACGAAGAACTCAGACGGCAGTTGGGCTACTCCAAGGCTATAGAGTATAGTGCTATTCCGGCTAGAATAATCGCAAGAGATCCTTCAAATTTATTTTCCTCCATTACAATCGATAAGGGAACCGCGGATGGAATAAGAGCCGGGACTGCAGTTACAGCTTTTCAGGATGGTTTTTTTGGATTACTCGGCAAGGTAGTTAGCGTTGGAACCAAGTCGTCTCAGATCCGTCCGCTTATCGACCCCGATCACTATGTGGCAGGGCTACTGCAAGAAAGCCGGGTTGAGGGCCTAGTCGAAGGTTTGGGTAATGAGAAGGGCGAACTTATGATGCGTTATGTCCGTAAATCCGCTGGAGAATTAATAGGTGTCAACGATCTCGTGCTTACTTCAGGATTGCAGTCACTTTATCAACGGGGAATTGTTATTGGCCGGGTCAAAGAAATACGTTCGAGAGAGTATACAACCTCTCTTGAGCTCATACTTGCGCCAATAATCGATGTAACTCGGGTAGAGTACGTATTCGTCTCGGAAAACAACGTTCGATGGTAGCACGAATTCTCATAACAAGTATTTCCGCATGCGGTCTTGCCGTACTTCAGTCAACGATTCTAGGCAAATTGCTTCCTGTCGTTCCAGATATCGCAATGCTAATACTGGTGGTATTGGCGGTGCGTTATGGATCGATTCCCGGAGAAATTTCCGGATTCTTTGTCGGACTTAGTATTGACGCCATAGGACTCGCTCCGTTCGGATTTCACGCTTTCATCTTCGTTTTGATAGGCTATCTATCCGGCAAAATTGGAAGCAACTTTTCCTTCAGACCAGTTTTTCTACCTATTATGATTGCAGCGCTTGCCACACTCGTAAAATACATCTCCGCGATACTGCTTTCATTCTTTTTCGGACTCAATTCAGGTTCGATGCGCTATTTTTCGCCGCGTACAATTTTGGAATTACTGGCAAATATTGCACTAGCGCCCTTGATTTTTTGGGTGATATTCTCGATATATGAAGGCATCGATCGAGGCAAGAGGGCACAAAATTGAATAGTCATGAAAACGGGAGTATACCTGGTTTAAGAGTTAAACTGCTTGTACTTGGAGTGGTTATCCTTTCCATATTTCTAGCATTCACAATATATCTTTTCAATTTACAGATAGTAGAAAACCTTTTTTGGGAAGGTCGAGCGAAGGAGGTTGCAAGCAGATATGAGCCATTGCCGGCACAAAGAGGTTTGATTTGGGATAGGAATCTGGATAAGCCCTTGGCCTTCAATATCGATTCGTTCGCTATTCATGTTGTTCCAGCTGAAATCTCTCCCTCTAATCCAGGGGAACTTGCTCGCTCCCTCTCGTCGGTTATCGGGCTTCAAACCGAAGAAATCCTCGACATGATTCCCTCTAACTGGAATTCCTCGTGGAATCGAATCGAGCTAAAAGATGGAATTCCCTACGAGACAGTCGTAAGAATTGCAGAGGCCAGTGAGAAATATCCCGGCGTTCATTGGTCTAGTAAGCCTTATCGTTGGTACAGCAGTGTGGGATCGATCTCTCATGTCCTCGGATATGTTGGGGATATCACTGTTGAGGAGCTCCAAATTCTCTATAACGAGGGCTATACCAACACGTCTAGCCTGGGCAAAACGGGAATCGAAAAATCCCATGACATTCTCCTACGGGGCAAGGACGGCAAGATATCCCGAATCGTTGACGCAAAGGGGCGTAATCTGAGTGAAGTTGAAGAGGCGACGCCACCGGAAAGCGGATTAGATGTGGTTCTAACTATCGATAGGCATATTCAGGAGCTCGCGGAAAAGGCGCTCGGACCGAGGAAAGGTTCCCTTATAGTGTTGAAACCTTCGACCGGAGAAATTCTGGCCCTGGTTTCATATCCCTCCTTCGATCCGAACAAATTTGCCGATGAGGGGCCTATCAATTTCAAAAACCTGAGTCTCAATGCTGATTCTCCATTCTTGAATAGATCGATTCAATCAAGTTATGCGCCCGCATCGGCTTTCAAGATTATAATGATGGCAGCCATTCTCGGAGAAAAATCCGTAAGTCCGGAAATGAAAGTTAATTGTCGCGGTTCGATGGTTCTGGGAAATCGTCAATTTTCTTGCCATAAGCAAAGTGGACATGGTCCTGTTAATCTTCGCGAGGCCCTGGAGCAGTCCTGCAATATATACTTTGGTACCGTGGGAGTGAGGTACATAGGAATTGAAGAAATATCACGATACGCAAGAGAATTTGGCCTGGGCTCCTTAACCGATATCGAACTTGATGGTGAGGTTGAGGGAATAGTACCGGACAAAAAATGGAAGGAAGAGAGCTTCCATTCACCCTGGACCGGAGGGGACACTCTAAATGCAAGTATTGGCCAGGGCTTCCTGAGTGTTACCCCGCTCCAAATGGCCAATGTAATGGCGGCCATTGCCAATAGCGGTACAATATACCGCCCGTATTTAGTTAAGGAAATCAGGGAATCAGATTCGGGCTTCGCGGCTGGATTGGTTTATGAAAAAACGGAACCGGAAATTTTGAATTCGGTTGACCTGCTTGAAGCACGAGACTATTTATTCTTACAAGATGCACTGCGAGGCGTGATAACCAATGGAACCGGATATTGGGCCGTCAAGACCGACTCAGTTGCCGTTGCAGGCAAAACGGGAACTGGAGAAATAGGCCATGACGATAGGTGGCATAATTGGTTTGTCGCATATGGACCACACCGATCCGATAGCCTCGATGAGCAAATCGTTGCGGTTGCAATGGTTGAGGCATCCGAAACTTCATTTGATTGGTGGGCACCCAAGGCTATAGATATTGTCTTTGAAGGAATCTTCGCTAATCACAGCTATGAAGAGGTAATCGCGGAATGGCGAAGGAGAAAAGTTTGGTGGAGTTGGGATAACAAGGAACTGCCACAGCCCGGAATGCCCTATGTGATTGATATCGAAGGTTGATAGTGGACCTGGGCTCGATAAAATCTTCCGCGATTGCAAAACTGGACGTCGTATTATTCCTCTCGGTGATTAGCTTACAGGTACTCGGTGTAGCATTCATATATTCGAGTGGAATAACCTCAGAAGGTTATCAAGTTTCCTCGGAATGGATTAAGCAGATAGTTTGGTCTTCGACGGGATTGATCTTGATGACTGTTTTTGCTCTAGTGAGCTACAGATTTTGGAGGCATTGGGCGATTCCCATATATGCCGGAATTACTCTTCTTCTTATTCTCGTTCTGATATTTGGAGACTATATCCGAGGTGCAAGGGCCTGGATTGGGATAGGAGGAGTAGGAGTACAGCCCTCGGAATTTGCCAAACTCTCCCTGATAATGGCACTTGCATGGTGGTTCGAAGAGCGGAGGGAAACTAAGAGCGAACTGCGTTCCTGGTTAGGAGCAATAGTTCTGCTGCTTATCCCTGTTTCGCTTGTATTGATTCAGCCGGATCTCGGAACGGCTATTGTGTTTTTTCCAGTTTTCCTTGTCATGTCCTTCAGCGCGGGTATTGGATTGCGCTTAATCATGTTCCCTGTAATTATCGGAGTTCTTGTCGGTATGGGGATATTGGGCTATGCATGGAGCGAGTATATATCCAGTTCTCCCAGTGGGTTTTTTCTCCTATTCAAAGAAATGAGACTAATGCGAATCGCGCTCCTGTCTTTGTTTGGACTCTCTATTTCCGTTTTTCTTGGTTGGCTTCTATTCAGGCGAAAATTCTATCTCAAATTGCTATATGGTTTCAGCATCATAACCATCTCATATTTCGCCATTGCCGGAGCTGCAAGGATTATCCGTGAGTACCAACTGCTACGGCTTGTGGTATTCTTGAAGCCCCAAATAGATCCCCAGGGCGCCGGCTGGAATACCATTCAATCTGTTACCGCTATCGGCTCCGGAGGAATATCGGGGAAGGGATTTCTTAAGGGAACGCAGTCTCATTACAGGTACTTACCTGAGCAAAGCACCGATTTCATATTTTCCATTCTTGCCGAGGAGTTGGGGTTTATTGGAAGCCTGCTGGTATTTGTTCTCTATTCGATAGTGATAATAAGAGCCCTTCGTATAGCCTATACCGCTCAGGATAGATTCGGAGCCTACATCGCGATCGGGATAGCCGCAATGCTTAGCTACCATGTGATACAGAACATCGGAATGGCCATTGGCCTTTTGCCCATTACCGGTATACCTCTTTTCTTCCTTTCCTACGGCGGATCGGCATCGTGGACAGCGCTTATATCGGTAGGACTACTCCTGTCGATTCATTATCGTCGACATGAGGTGTAGTTTTCAAGAAAGAAGCTAGGTAGACAGAATATACATTATCAGCAGTAACCCATCCAGTTTACCAATCTCCCGGAATCTCTCTTAACTTGATGAAAAGTCGAGAAAAGAGCCAGGCGCCCAAGAAACCTGGAAGAACACTCAGAATAAGCCTCATTTCCAAGCCGATGCGCGCGATGAGAACAATGCCGAGTAAACCGCCCAGAAAAGCCCCCGTGAGTCCAACCGTCCAAGTTATCCAGAAGAGTCTTCGACTGAAACCAACCTTAGACCATTTGATGATAAATACCGAGATAAACGCGCACGCAATATAGGAAAGAAACAGGATTATTTCTCGCATAAACAAAACGTCCAGCCTTGATACCATATCTCAGAGAGTATGACAAGCGTTTCAGAACAGCTATCCGAAGTGAGTTGATTCAGGGTTGTGAGCGATTACGGTTTGCATCGTGAACTGGTGAGTAAACTACATCTCCAAGGTATACAGGTTTGCTGGTGACAGGTTGAAGGCTGCCTTTGATTCTACCGTAGGAATGCACCACAAAGCCAATTCTAAGCTGAACCGGCGTGCGGACTTTGAAATAAGGTACACCACAGCTTCTAATAACTTCTACTGTCAATCCCGGTTGCTTCTCCAGCAAAGAATATCCCCTTCTAAGATCGCCGTCATTATATCCATCCCCTCCGAAGTCGTATTCCCAGTCTTTAACAAAGGATCTAAGCTTATCACCTGGATAGGTTTCAGTACTCCCTCTCACATCTGTTGGGTCGATAAAGCCCCGTGCCAAAACCTTTATCTTATTGTTTTTTGTTACTGGGTAGTCATAGCCGATAATTGGCTCTTCTCTGAGGTTGGAATCCGAAGCTCCACTGCCACCGGGATCGAAATCAATATAGACTGCCTTCTGACTTCCATTATGCGCAATGTAGTACTCTCCTAATTCCGATTTACCGAATTCTCCTAATTTCAAGAAGCCGCGTTTGTTTGGGATAATGCTTCCCGGCTGCATTTCATTGTTGGGTCCGATATAGGAATTCTCATCGAAGTGTTTCTTATCGTTATCATTTATATAATCTGGATCCGAGATGCCACTGTAATACACCTTGTAATATATAACATAGCCAATTATATTCGTGTCGTCATCCGGGAAAGCGAAGGCTACCACTGTTGATGGAAGAGACTGCTCCGTACCGTCGGATGCATGTACACGTTCAAGTTTTTTGGGTTTATCAAGCAAAACCACTTGAGGCAGTCCACAGCCCAATATGGTTTGCACTAGGCAGAAGACCATGCAATATGGATTCAGTATGGAGGAAGGTCGTTTCTTAGGCCGCCTTGCCCGATTGGCATGGAATGCACAGCAGAACTTACGTATTTGTCGCGTGAGCATATTTCCAGATTATTCCTCAAAATGGACTTCAGAATAAGCATTGCCTATTCCGGAATTCCTTTCAATTCACCTTCATAGTCAACAAGTTCAAAAATCGTAACGGGTTTATTTCTACCCTTAACACGTATATCATCTAGTTCCCTTACAACGAACTTATCATCACTGCCGATTAGCTCATATGTCTCTTCGCTGATAATTATGGTAGTCCGATATTCTTTGTTTACCCCCTCTAATCGGCTTGCCAGATTAACCGAATCCCCCATGGCGGTGTAGTTTTTTCTACCCTCACTACCCATATACGAAACCATCAGGGACTCATTTCCCTTCGATCCCGGGTTAATCCCTATGCCTATATCGATGGCATTTCCATATTTCTCCCTAAATATAGGATTGAATCTACTAAGAATTCTTATCTGAGCAATGGCAGATTTGCAGGCCCTGAGTGCATGATCTTCCTGTGTTTTAGGTGCGCCCCAGAAGGCCATAATAGCATCGCCGATATATTTGTCCAGTGTCCCACCATACGCATTCACTATGTTGTCCGTCATTAGCGTTAAGTATTCATTCAGGAAATCTACCAGTTGCTGCGCGTTAAGTCGCTCGGACAAAGTTGAGAATCCTCTGATATCCGTAAACATAACAGTCCCATCGATATAGTCGCCACCCAATTCCGGTGGTGAAACAACCAACTCATCAACCAGGTCTGAGGCTATGAATTGTCCAAAAACACTTTTTATCTGACGCTTATCCCTTTCAGCCATCAAAACCCTGAAGATAACAACGGCAATAAAGGTGATAAGCACGGCAGTAGTAGGCATAGCCCAATCTATCAGGATACCGAGACTGTCAAACAGAATTGTAACCGTAAGGAAGGATACAATCAGATATCCCATCAGAATCGCTATCGACCAGCCCATCCCCTTCATGCGCGATATGAGAAAGGCAAGCAGCATTATAAGGGAAAAAAGTATCAAAGCGTTAGCTCGCTTTGAAATTCGATAAATGAAATTGTTCATGATTATGGTATTGAGCGCATTGGCATGCATCTCAACCCCAAACATCAAACCCAGCGGTGTTGGTTTTTCATCATCGGCCATCCCTATCGTAAATGCGCCAACCATAACTATTTTCCCACCCAATCCGTTCGTATTGGGCCAGGTCTCTTCATCAAGTCCAGGCGGGTTTCCCGCGAATCTGGCGTAGCTGCGAACCGGAAAAGTTTGGTGCTCGGCGGGATTCGTCGATGATTTGCCACCCATGAAATTAATTAGCATGTTTCCGGACTCATCAATCGGTATCCGTAGATCGTTCACGGAAGTTTTTTTGGATAAATCATACTGAACCCACTTGCCTGAGTCGCTATCCCATCTCATAGGAGAGGGAATAAGTATGTGAGATCCATACACAACTTCCACATCGTCAAAGGTTTTATTGAAATACTTCAGTGCAAGTGCCAGAGTTATCGCCGGTACGAAGCGATCCTCATAGGATCGGATGTAGTAGGTCTCTTTGTCAGTACCGCCATTCCTCCTCTTCAGACCTCGGCGTGGAATAACTCTATTGAGCTCTTCGATTTTCTCCGCTGTTAACGGCAATTCCACTGTTTCGATAACTCCATTGATATTTTCCCATGCGATATGGCCTCGCCCTTGAATTCCAAGATCCGTGTCGACGCTTAGCTCATCCAATGGAATCTCCCTCGCTAAAACACTGTATCTGGAAACCAACTGCTGGCGTCGATAAACCTCATCGTCATCCGCTCCATAGGACGCATGTCCATATGTGCTTATCGCCTCACCATAGGGCCTGAGCGGCGATTCGATTCCATAATTTGGAGTAACCTTCGACAAGTCCCCCCGAATGTTCTTGATTTCACCATGTTCCTCTACCAAAACCCGAAATCGATTTATTAGCTCTTCTCTATCTGTTGTCGCTATTTCTACCTTCGCGTGCAAAGTTTGAAGCGCAATTTTAGAATTGAGCTCTATCGATTCCAAGAAAATGACATCCTCGAACGCCATTTCGGATTTTTCGTTGAATAGGAAGTCCAAAAGAACCGCTGATTCTCGGTGCTCCTGCCGTTTGATTCGTGTAAATGAATCCAAGAGATTGGCGTGGACGCTCCTAGGGAAAGGCCATCTACCAAACTGTTCCAGGGTTCTATTATCAACCCCGATTATTACGATATCATTGGAAAGCTTTGCGGATTTTATTGCCTGAGTAAACCCCGCCCCACGTTCTTGAACCTGCCATGTGTTCTTCAGCTTGAAATGTAGGTCCATTAACTGTATTTCTAAGTTCTCGAATCCCTCAAAAATGATGCCCATCAGTAAAAAAACAAGAAATACAAGCAGACCTATAACCAACCCGAAAGCATTGGAAGAAAAGAAAACTTGCTTGAAGCCACTTCTGTTGCTCAAGTTGTCCTCCCAGTCATAATACACCCTGCTCTGGGATTTCGCATCAAAGACGGCCCTCGATTATCAGAATACGGGTTTTGGATAAGTCCGTCCACCTGCTATTGGGAAACCTAGCCGCCAGTTCATAGTAGTGCTTTAGCGCTTTTTCAGTGTCGTTAGCATGAGTTTCCGCTAGTCTGCCAAGATTGAATAAGGCCTCGGGAACGTCTGGTGACACCTCGGTATAGTTCTCAACTAAACGCATCCAATAACGGGTAGCTTCATCGATTGCGCCTGATTCCTCCTTAGCCGCGCCCGCGTTATACAGACTTACAGGCGCCAAATAACTGTTTTCCCATTTTTCCGCCACTGTTCCAAATGCCGTGGCTGCCTCCTCCCACTCTTCATTTTCCAGAGCCATAAGTCCGCGGGTAAACAGCGCTCTTTGAGCCGCGAAATATCTTGGATACTTATCGATCGCCTTTGCCATCAGCTCCTCAAGCTCCTCGGCACTCCGTTTCTCGGGACCATCCTGCAACCACTTTGTGTATGCGTCCTGGATATCCTCAGCCAGCATTTCGGATTCCGTCTTCCTGTTATCCAACACAAGATTTAGAGTCAATATCCCCACCATTAACAGCGCCAAGACCGCAAAGAATAGCACTGTAAGTCTCCAATTTCTGGAAAGGTAGGTGTCTAAGCGCCCCCCATGGTCTTGGTTATCATGCCCACCATTCACTTCAAGTCTATCTCCATTTATCGATATCCAATTCCTTTATCATGCGCGACAGGTATGTTCTCTGAATTCCCAAAGCCTTCGCGGCAAGCGTCCTGTTTTCGCCGTGTTCCTTCAGGACTTCTCGAATGAAGTTCCCTTTGAAAAGTTTCACCGCGCTTTTCAGGCTCCTCCCAACATATCCGACCGCATCGCTCCCTCTGCCCGGCAAGGCAAGTTCGCTTAACGTGATTTCCTTTTTCCCCTTCCCTATTATAGCAGCCCGTTCGAGAGAATTTTGAAGCTCTCTAATGTTCCCGGGCCAGCGATACGAAAGCAACGCGCTCATAGCTTCCGCGCTTAAACTACTTGGAACATCAATATTATCGGCACTATACTTGCTTAGAAAATACTTCGCCAGAACTACTATGTCATCTAAGCGTTCCCGTAATGGAGGGAGCACTATTGGCAATACCGCAAGCCTATAGTATAGATCCTGCCTGAATTTGCCGGCTCGGACATAGGCTCCCAACTCTTGATTCGTAGCCGCTATCACTCGAACATCGCTTACTAGTTCGATTTCATCGCCGACACGCTGAAACCGACCATCCTGAAGAATTCGGAGAAGCTTCCCCTGTGCGCTGGGCGTAAGCTCGCTTACTTCATCCAGAAAGAGTGTACCTAAATTAGCCCTTTCAAAATAGCCGGTTTTGTCTTTTATTGCATCCGTAAATGAACCCTTGACATGACCGAATAACTCTGACTCGATGAGTTGATCCGGAATCGCGGCGCAGTTTACGCTGATGAATTGATTATTTCTGCGTTTCGATTTCTGATATAATCTCTTGGCCAGCAGCTCCTTACCGGTACCGCTTTCACCCGTAATCAGCACGGGCAAGTTGGACACTGCAATCTTGTCCGCCTGTTCGATTATTCTTCCGGTTATCTCGCTTTTCCAAATCATTTCGTTCCCTGTTTCAGCATCGGGATTAGTGCCTTGCCTCTTATTCTGCGGCTAGATCAGCACTTCGATTAGCGATCGGCACCTGGTTGGGTATGATTTCAAAAAAACAACAACTCCATCATCACGAAAAAGATGGAACTTCGGCAACGAGAAGTTCTTATCACTACCCCGCCGACGTCTACGGATCTTGCTTATCCCCGAGCATATCGGCAATTGTATAAGAATCCTCCCTTTTCCCCTTGCCATTCATATATCTCGATATTTCAGCCCGCTCTTCCCGATATCGCAGTTCTCGTACGGATAGGGAAAGTTTCTGCTTACCCGGGTTTATTTCGGTTACAACCGCGCGCAATTTGTCTCCAATATTATACGAGGCTAATTTCTCGTCCGGATTCTCTCCCTTTGTTTCCATGAGGTTGCTCTTATGAATAAGTCCCTCGATACCTCCCGCAACTTTGACAAAAATACCAAAATCCGTTTTGTGAGTGATTTCACCCTCTACTATCGAACTTTGCGGAAAACTATCGCGAAATTTCATCCAGGGATCCTCTTCCAGTTGTTTTACACCTATCCGGATTCTCCGCTCTTCAACGTTGATATCTATAATCACGGCATCGATGGGCTCATTCTCAGTTAGAACACCGCCGACATTGCGAGTCTTTTTTGTCCATGAGAGATCATCCGCGTGAAGAAAAGCATCGATACCCTCTTCAAGCTCGACAAAGGCCCCCGCGTTGGTTATTTTTCTGACAATCCATTTGCCCTTGGTTCCTACCGCGTATCTGCCTGCAACATCCTCCCATGGATTAGGAAGCACCTGCTTCAATCCAAGTGATATACGTCCCTGGGGGATATCGTAGCCGAGAATCATAGCCTCGCATTCATCACCAACTTTTAGCAGTTCCTTTGGATGCTTTACGCGTTTCACCCAGGATAATTCTGAGATATGCGCCAGGCCCTCGATACCCTCTTCTATTTCGATGAAGGCTCCGAAATCCGTGAGTCTAGTTATGCGACCCGTGATTATCTGATTAACGTGGTATTTATCTTCAAATGTCGACCATGGATCGAGTTGAAAATGCTTCAACGATAAGTTTATTTTTTTCCCCTCGGGATCGAGGCGAATCACCTTCAACTTGACTTTTTGTCCCTTTTTAACGTAGTCTCTTGGCCGAGTTACATGCCCCCAGCTCATATCATTCATGTGTAATAACCCGTCGAATCCGCCCAAGTCTACAAAGGACCCAAAAGATGTAAAGCTCTTTATGTACCCCTCAACTGTATCGCCTATCGAAACCGTGTCAAAGAAATCAGCTCTATTCTTTTCACTCAATCTTTCGAGATAGAGCCGCCTGGTCAAGACTATGTTGACTTTCTTCTCGCTGTATAAGCGATCGATGATGAACGGAGACTCGAGTCCCACATATTTTTCCGGATTATCTATCCTCTGCACATCCATCTTGCTAATGGGACAAAAAGCGTGAATACCATGGCCCAGGCTAACTTCAAACCCTCCCTTGACCGTCTTGACAATCTTGCCATTGACAGGTTCTCCCGAACTAAGAGCCTCGCGGAGAGTCTTCCAGAAAACTTTCATATCGGCCTTGTTTTTGGAGATAATTACCTCGCCATGACGCCCCTCGCGTTTGATTAGAACGGTTTCCACGGTATCGCCAATGGCAGGAACCTCCTCGAATTCTTCTGTGGGAACCTTTCCGTCAGACTTCAACCCTAAATCAAGATAGACATACTCGCCATCTACCTGGATAACTTTCCCCCTAATCAAACCTCCTTCCTCCAGTTGATCGAGGGCCTTCAAATAAGACTCCTGCAATTGGTCTTGATTACTCTCCTGTGCGAAGGCATCCGGTTCGGGCATATCTACTCCTGAGGGTTTTGACATAATAGGCGGGCATCGATCAACCCCTTAACTCTCTCATAAACCTCTTCTAAGGTCAAGTCGGAGCTGTCTATCACCACAGCATCTTCAGCAATCTTGAGAGATCCCTCGATTTTGGTTTTGTCGCGATTATCCCGTTCCCACAATGATAGCTCAAGTTCTTCGATGCTCTGACTGCTTGTGCCTTGAGCAAAACGGCGCTGCGCGCGTATGCGCGGAGTGGCTTCAAGATATATTTTCAGTTCGGCATTGGGGAAAACTACAGTTGTCATATCCCTGCCTTCAGCGACAATGTCAATCGAGGTTGAAATCTGTCGAAGCTGCTGATTCACTATGCGGCGAATTGGCACCACGGTCGAAATTATCGACGACCACCTGTCTACCAAATCGGTTCTTAAACATCCATCTATGTTCTCACCATCGAGATAGATGCTTTCGCCATTAAGCTCGATTCTAGCGATTTTGGCTGCCGATATCACTTCTGGTATATTCTCGATGTCCAAACCCGAATTATGGATTTTCACGGCTATTGCCCGGTAAAATGCTCCTGAATTCAAGTTCAAGAATCCAAAGGACTTCGCAACACTTCTTGCCAGACTGCTTTTGCCCGCGCCGGCGGGTCCGTCAATTGCAACCACCATAATTCTCTCCATCACGCGGGATTACCTCATACGTGTATATTTCATCAGGTTTCGGACCTCCTTTACTTTTAAATGACGGAAATGTCCAGAGGTGATGCCTTCAATTCCGACTGATCCGATTCGAATTCTATGTACTCTCTTGATACTTACCGATGCGGACGAAAAGACTCTGCGCAGTTCACGATTCTTGCCTTCGATTAAGACTATCCTTGCGGTTCTTGAGCCAACTTGTTTCGCGTACACCGCACTATATTGGATTCCATCAACTATTATGCCCCTGCTGAAACGCGGCATTAAATCATCCGGTATAACAGTTTTTGTAGTTACAATGTACTCTTTTTCCACTCGGCCGGATGGATGCGTCAGAACTCTTGAAAACTCTCCATCATTGGAGAAAAACATCAGTCCGCTGGTCATGTAATCGAGTCTGCCCACATGAAAAAATCTCTCTCTTACCACCACATCGATTAGACTCTTTGCCAGGGGTCTGCCGTCAGGATCAAAATCGGAGCATAGATAGCCCTGAGGCTTATGCAAGGCAATATAGATTCTTCTTTTCTCGTCATTAACCAAATTCCCATCGAGTCGAATGATGTCATCGAGGGCTACTTTCAGACCCAACTTCGTAACAATCTTCCCATTGACGCTAACCCTACCTTCAGCAATTATTCTTTCACATTGGCGACGTGAAGCTATTCCCGCCCGCGCCAATCTGAGCTGCAAACGGATGGCTTCAGGAACTTCCATCTGCAGAAAACTTCTTGTTATCAATCTCATTGAACCTTGGAAGCTCAGCAATGCTTCTCAGATTGAATCGTTTCAGGAATTCCTTCGTTGTCCCATACAATGCCGGCCTACCTGGGGTATCTCGACGTCCGATTTCTTTTATCAAATTCTTGTCCCTTAAAGCACGAATCACTCCATCGACTCCAACTCCCCGTATACTCTCAATTTCCGACCTTGCTATCGGCTGGGAATACGCAATAATCGACAAAGTTTCCATTGCGGCTCGAGTTAAAGTATTCTCACGCTCTCTACCATAATGAACCTTAAGGTATTGCCATAAGGATTCCTTAGGTAAAAAACTCCATCCACTTGAAGATTTCACGAGTTGAATTCCATGGGCGTCCGTGTCGTAGTGATTCTTCAAAATTTCAAGATTTGCAATCACCTCATCCCTGCTCAAACCCGTAATGCGGGAAATCTGACCTTCGTCTACCGGCTCAATCTCCAACGATAAGACTGCCTCGATCAGTACGCGGTTATCTTTCATAGACCTGGTTCGGATCTCGGAATTCAGTCTTCGAAGCCATAATACGAAGTTTACCGAACAATCCATTCTGAGATATACTTACCATTCCCATCTTAGTCAGCTCCAAAACCGCGAGAAAGGCACTTATTATTTCCATTAGAGAGCCGTCGTCACTACAAATATCATGAAAATCAAATTCATTTTTCGTTTCGAGAAATTCGTTGATAAGAGCAATCTTCTCATTTATCGAAACTTCTTCCCAAATACTGATTGTAGTCTCGCCGCCAATATTCTTCATCAATCGGCTGAAGGTACTTAGAAGTTCCCGAATATCGATTTCTTCCCAAGTTTTTTCCTCGACGGGAAGAATCACTCTAGTTCGCTCTCTCCTAACAATTCCGTCAAATTGAACCTCTCTACTAGATAGCAAATGCGTTAGTTTCCGAAATTTTTCGTATTCTATCAGACTCCTGACAAGTTCCTCTCTTGGATCATCCAATTCGTCTTCAAGATCGATTTCTATGGGAAGCAGTATCTTCGATTTGATATTAAGAAGCGTAGCCGCCATTAGATAGAAGTCCGAAATCTCATCCAGATTGATTTCGGGGCTTTTCTTCAAATAGGCAATATACTGCTCGGTTATTTCAGCTACAGGAATATCATATATGCTAAGTTCGTTTTTTCGAATAAGAAACAGGAGTAGATCGAGCGGCCCTTCGAAGCGGTTTAGCTGATATCGCGGCAGTTTGCCGGCGTGATCGGTAGCAATATCTACACTCACCTATATGGTTCAACCTGCTGATCAACGAGTTTATTGGCTTTGGTACTCCACGGAACGCCATCTCTCGGATCGACAAGTTCTGGATCGAGATCCAACAGCGGTCTTAGCACAAATAATCGCGCATGCATAAGCGCATGCGGTATTGCAAGATAACTATCCGTGTCAGTGTTATAGGTTTCACAGATATCTCCATAGACAAGGATATCGATGTCTATCGTACGTGGTCCTTTTTCAATAGTTCGCTTTCGTCCAATTGCATACTCAATCGTTCGGATCTCATTCAGGAGTTCTTGTGGAGTGAGACATGTCTCGCCTCTGACCACGGTATTCAAGAAATTGGGTTGATCGAGATAGTTCAGCGGCCCCGTATCGTATATTGGAGCGATTTGAACATCGCTGAGGATTTCGCCGAGTCTCGTTATTGCCTTCTCAATGTATGATAGCCTCTCGCCAATGTTGGAACCCAAACTCAGCCAGACGGTATTCACGGGAACTTACTTGCCTCGCGCATCCGGCAGTCTTCCTTTGTCCAGGCCGGCATTCGCTGAATCGTCGGCAGGCGGCTCGGGTTCAGGGGAAATTTTCTTTCGCAGTTTCGCTTCGATATCCAAGGCAATCTCCGGATTATCTTCAAAGTACTGCTTAGCATTTTCCCTGCCCTGCCCTATTCTATGCTCTCCCATCGAATACCAACTGCCGCTCTTATTCATCAAACCATGGGCCAGTGCCCCATCCAAAAGACTGCCGCTTCTCGAAATTCCCTTCCCGAAGATTAATTCCAACTCCGCTCTTCGAAATGGCGGAGCTACCTTGTTTTTTGCAATCTTAACTCTAACCCTGTTTCCTATTGCCTCCTCTTGGCCCTTTGCAATAGTTTCTACCTTTCTCACCTCCAATCTCACCGATGCATAAAATTTAAGTGCATTCCCACCGGATGTGGTTTCAGGGCTACCATACGAATTGGTGAATCTCATCCGGATTTGGTTGATGAAAAATAAACAGCTCCCGGATTTACTGATAGTTCCCGTGAGTTTACGTAGAGCCTGGCTCATCAATCTTGCCTGGAGTCCCACATGGGGGTCGCCCATGTCGCCTCGAATTTCAGCGCTTGGAGTCAAAGCCGCAACGGAATCGATTACTATGATATCTATACCTCCGGATCGCACAAGGGATTCAGCAATTTCCAGTGCCTGCTCGCCGGTGTCGGGCTGGCTTACCCAGAGGTTTCTTATATCAACTCCCAAATTCCCCGCATAAAGAGGATCCAATGCGTGCTCGGCATCGATAAACGCCGCCACTCCGTTCCTTTTCTGTGATTCGGCTATGGCATGCAATGCAAGGGTGGTTTTCCCCGATGATTCGGGTCCATAAACCTCAATGATTCTTCCCTTCGGATAGCCTCCTACACCGAGTGCCTCGTCCAGTACGATCGATCCGGATGGAATTGTCTCGACTTTGAAGATGGGCCTATCGCCCAGTTTCATCAGGGAGCCCTTGCCGAACTGCTTCTCTATCTGCAGTCTTGCCGCATCGATGGCCTTTTCCTTCTCTCTGTTAATCTTGGATTCCATATCCTCGCCTGTCTTGGCCATCTTATCACCTTCAGTACCCACAACCATAAAGCATCTCTTATCGCTTGAACTTATGCAATCATGCCAGTCAATTTTGTGTTTTCACAAGTAGCAGGGGCCTCGGTAAGGTTCGAGGCAGTAGCGCTGTGAAAAATCGCTCATCGAATAAAATGGGCCGTTTTTCCAATAAGAATGAAATCTTCATCCCGTGGTTCCACTCTGGCGAGCAGTTCCAAGGGGAGCTGTTCCATGACAATTGGGAAGGGTATTTCAACTTTAACCCGACCCTCCAGTATTTGTTCCTTGTCCAAGCCTATCAGGAAGTCAAAGCGGGTTGCGTCGGCATCACTTGTGATATTTGCCGCCAAGCCAGTCCAGAGAACCCATACTCCCTCAAAAAGCCATGGATTTTGCTTCACATCATCGTAGGTGTACGAGGTTTCAAGACTATTTATAGTAGGTTCATCGAGTAATTCTATGAGTCCTATACTTTGCCGGCGTATTTTTTCCGTAGCATTCGAGTATCTTATCTTATTCAGCTCGTAACGAGCTTTGTTATCCTCGTATGATTGATAATATCTTAGGGCCTTTTTGATGATTTCTGCTAATTCCTGTTTTGCCAGAGGGTAAAAAACATCACCCCTCTCCTCCGTTTGAGGGCGTTCAGATTTCAAACCCTCGAACCCCGTTCTATAATCATTTCTTATCAATGGACCAAGCAGTGAACTCTCCAATCCCCATACATAGAAGCCAACAATTAGAGCCAGGAAAACTACTAAGAGCATCAGAATCCTACCCGGCCACCTCGAACCTATAGGTGGTAGGAAACTACTTGGCTCAAATGCCTTGAGGAAACTATCCTGTTTAAAGGGATCGGGAATATTCTTGAGAGTTTTCAATCCCTTTGAGGCATATTTGTCGTTTGGATAATCTTCTAAAACTTCCAGCCAGGTTCTAACAGCACTCACGGGGTCTTTTCGCTTGAGGTAATTAACCGCCAAGGTTAGCCGTGCCTCCAGGTGCTTCGGTTCGGCCTGAATACCACGGTTGAGGTAGGTATCGGCATCTTTTAGCAACCCGGATTCCAAACAGGCTCTGCCAAGTATCGTATAATAGGTTGGATCTTCGATAAATAGTGGAACCTTGGGTTCCAGGAAACGTATAACCTTCGAATTCCTACCTCTTGCTAGTAATCGCTCCGCGCGTGCTAAGTCCTTATTGTAAATTTTCATGAGCGGCTCTTGGGCACTACGACCGCCTCACACATACAGATTCATCCTCGAATCGAAGTAAGGTTCGATATTGAGAGGTGATACAGGGATTGATAGCCTTCTTAACACAAGTCCTCCCTCTAATCTCGGCAGGGAAAACTCCGTATTTAGCATCTACCGCGAACGGCATTTATCCAATATCTCCTCGGGGTTTTCCGCCCCGAAGAACGCGGATCCCATAACAGCTACATCTCCCCCTGCATCCCAGATTGCATGGGAATTCTCCAGATTGAAGCCTCCATCAATGCAGATAAGAAAGTTGCCGCCTACTTTCAGTCTCAGTTCTCTAAGCTTTCGGACTTTCTCCAATGTTTTCGCTATCATCGTCTGCCCGCCCCACCCGGGATTTACAGTCATAACTAATACCTGGTCAACGATATCCAATAAGTCTTCAATAGCTGATACAGGTGTTGAGGGTACAATCGCTATCCCCGAACTGATGCCCAAGTCATTTATCCGACCTATCAGTCTATGAGAATGAACCTCCGCTTCAATGTGAAATGTAAAACGATCCACCCCGGCTCCCACGAAGGCCTCGAGGTGGTTACTGGGCTTCATAGTCATAAGATGTACATCCAGAGTCAATTCAGTGAGTTTGCGGATTGATTGAATCATTTGCGCGCCAAAGGTTATGGGAGGTACAAAAACTCCATCCATTACATCGAGGTGAATCCAGTCTCCGCCGGCTTGCTCGACTAAGTAGATGGCATTCCCAATGTTTCCGAATTCCGCGGCTAGTATTGACGGCGCGATTATCCTGTTCTTGCTAATCACGGCGGTAATTATAGATCACTCAGCGTTGGATTCCAAGCTATCGAACTTGTTGACCTCTGAACGATTTTCGAGTATGCTCTTCAAAAGGCCACCCGAATGCTGGTAGGTAAAGATGGCGATATCAATGATTTGGTAGCTAGGGGCTATCGGCTCTTTGAAGCAGGTAATTTTGTCGAGGCGTGCATACTTCTGGATAAGGCTCACTCATTGAATTATGAGAATTCGGAAGTGAAATCAGCTCTTAGAGCTTGCGGCTATTGGAAGCAGCGACAGCAGAACCTTGAAACGATATATGACGATGGTTCGAAGGGGGATTATCTCTATCGCCAATGGAAAAACTATATCAACAGATATCAGGCCGGCTTCGAGCACCCGCTGGATGTGGGTTCGGCCTGTATAAAGAAATGGGTTCATGCTGAGGCACTAAGTTATTATAGGAAACAGGCATTCGAAACCTCCGATATCGAAGCGTTTCTTCAAGCCAGCCGTTGCCAGAAGGCACTTGGAAACTATGAGGAGTGCATTGCGACGCTGAGAGGGGCTGTCGGATTGTCCGGTGGCAGCAATTCGCGCTTACTGGCGGAACTAGCCGATGCTTATGCGCTTATAGGTGAATCTCAATCGGCGAAGGTACTGATGCGTGAAGCACTATTTCTCGATGCAAGCGAGGTGGAGTTGGATGAAATCATTTCCCCGCTCTTTCGACGATTGATAGACAGACTGGGCAGAGAAATAGAAAGTGAAAATTCGAATTTTTCAGAGTGGCTTCCGGTATACGGAGCTATATGGGGTGTTTTGGACGTGAAGCGGGAACTCAGTGCCGTTGAATACGGAAAGCTAAAGCAATCGATTTATGCACTCAAAAGTGAAATTGCCATTGATAATGAAAGAAAAACAACCTTGGCACCCAAATTGATCAACCATCTTCTACGATTGATTGATCATTATCAAATCTCTGGTACAAATCGTGAGTTAATTGATGATGTTCTAGTAAATATCAAGCTCTTATCTCCGGTTATATATAGAGACTACTTTGAACATAGTTAGTATTGCACAAGATTGGGAGGCATCATGTCCAAAGAGTTAATCAAGTCAGTTAGCGGAATGCTCAATGAAGAGAAATGGACTCGAACTTCTATCAATGATTTCACTGTTTTGGATTTTCAAGAGCTTAACGACATAGTTAATTCTGTGCTTGCAAAGGCTGCTCAGGACGAGGTTAGAGCACTCTGTGAGAAGCATCTGGAACACAATAAAAATGGCATTATAGCTCTCTACCTCTCCGGTGTTCTCTCGTTGAATAAGCAGCAGGTTGACGATACCCATCTCCTAAATCTTGTCAACATCTTCATGGAGAGTTACAAGTGGGGAATAGTTGAGTATCTGTGCCGTCGAATACTTGAATTCGGCGAAAACAAAATAGCGCTCAAGAATTTAGCCAGCACGCTCGAACACCTTAATCAGCCTGAAAAAATGTACGATGTTTGGGAGCGAATAATAAAGGTTGACTATTCCGAAACCGATATGGTAAGGCGCCTCGCGGAAAACAAGGAGAAGAGCGGAAATACAGATGAGGCCATACTCTATTACCGCAAAGCCATTCATCGATATGTGAATAAGAACCAATTCAATCAGGTGCAGGATATATGGCGAAAGCTTGTTGAACACGGCGTAGATGACTATGAATTCTTCTTCCTAATAGAGAAGAAGGTTACAAAATCGTTTGGCTCGGGAAAGGCGATGAGCCTACTGGAAAGCCTGTATCCCGCTATCAAGGAACGTGAGGAATGGCCTATTGCAATCGAGGTACTCAAAAGAATTCTGAACTACGAGAGCAGAAATCACTGGGCGCGAACGGAAATAATTCATTGCTACAAGGCCCAATATTCTGAGCACAGCCAAATAGATGAGTATATACGCCTTTCCAATCTTAACCAGAATTGGAGAAACGCAATAGAAGCGATTATCGATTTTGAAAAGCATATATCCTTCGATGCCGGGAATTTCGTTTTTCACAATACATGGGGTGTTGGAATCATCGTGGATATCAAAGGCGATACAATAAAGATAGATTTCACCAAAAAAAGGGCTCATTCCATGTCGCTAAAAATGGCAATTGGCGCACTGCAGAGTCTCTCAAGAAATCATATCTGGGTTTTGAAGAGCATTCATTCCAAGGAGCAGCTTGGAGCGAAGGTTAAGCGGGATATTCCCTGGGCTCTTAAAACGATAATTCGCAGCTTCGGCAATGTTGCCGATATCAAGAGAATCAAAGCGGAACTCGTACCAAGCATACTAAGTCCGGGCGAGTGGTCGACATGGAGCATTGAGGCTCGAAAAATTCTAAAAACCGATTCAGTTTTCGGCAATGTTCCAGACAAGATAAACCAGTTTGTTGTCAGAGACAAACCGATGAGTTTTGAAGAGAAGATATTCAATCAATTCAAGGCTGAAAAAAACTTCTTTAACAAGATACAGGCCGTTCGCGATTTTTTGGATCACGGCGATCCGGCATCTGAATTCTTTGCCGAGATGTTTGGCTATTTCACAGCATTTCTGAAGCTGGGCAACGTCAACGCTCAAGTTGTGGCCTGCTATCTGTTTGTTTCGAAAATGAGCAAGACCTATCCCTTCTTGGACCCGGGACTCGAATGGGGATTTAGAGAACTGTGGAAAGATATCGAAGCGCCGGTGGAACTCTTTACGCGGCTTGACGACACTGAAATCCGAAAGGATTTTCTTATTTCGGTACGCAAAGAAGTAGAAGACTGGGATAGGGTTTATCTCATGCTCTTCCCGATCCAGCTCTCCGGTTCGATGCTGGATGAGCTCATTAGTGCTGGTTTTAAGGATGCAGTGTTAGAGAAATTGGAACAGATTCTAGACCGTTATCGAGAGTATCGAGATGGGTTGATTTGGATAGCTCGCCATGCGGCAGAAAATGATTGGCCTATTGAACTGGGGATCGATAGAATACTAGTTAATATGATTCGACTTCTCCACCTAACTTACAACGACATAGATAACAAACGGGAAGTGAGTTATAACAGGAAACTGAACCGGCAAATTCATAATTATTTCTTCAAAGAGAAAAGACTGGAAGAGTTTCTGCTAAGCGGCGATATGGACTTGGCCTTGAGGATTTTCACTCTGCTCGAGGATATCGAACAGCTCGATCCGGGAATAAAAAGAGACCTCAAGAGAGTTGTTCAAGAAGCATTCCCCGAAATTCGTTTTTATGGCGATAAGAAAAAATCGAGTGAACAACCCCTAGTTAGCCGCTACTTCTTCGCACTTCAGAGCAGTTTGAATAGGAAGCAGAAAGAGCTTAAAAACATTGTTGAGGTTGAAATACCTAAGAACTCGAAGGAGATAGGCGCGGCCATTGAACTGGGAGATCTCAGCGAAAACGCTGAGTACAAAACCAGTAAGGAGCGGCAAGAGAATTTACAGATTCAAGCCGGCAAATTGAAGGATGAAATGGATAGAGTTCGCCTTTTCACGGAGAACGACTTGGAACTCGACAAGGTTGGATTCGGTACCATTGTAACACTCGAAGACTTATTGGGCAAGAAGAAAGAAGTGTATACCATTCTTGGCCCATGGGAATCAGATCCATCAGGGGGGATTATATCCTATCTTTCGCCATTTGGAAGCGCCTTCGTAGGAAAGCCAGTGGGAAGTACTTTAGAATTTACAATAAACGATAGGGACTATAAATTCACCATAAAGAACGTTCAAACAGCAGATTTGGACTAGCAAATACGCTTTTTGAATCATTGGGTGAACTGATTCTGGATTAAGCTTTTAATCGGTAGCGGTAGATTCTACCTGCTCGGACGCGTCTAGTAGCGAATCTACTCTGCTGAAGCTAACTTCACTGAAGAAAAAAACAATCTATGAACTCATGGCGTCGATTTCATCGAGGCGCCGCTTGCTTAGAGGCGATATTTCGCCGGAGTATTCGGCCATAAAAGTCATTTCCGCGGCGGCTTCGAGAACTTCAATTCTGTCGAAGGCTTCTAACAAGCTTTTTCCGATTGTCAGAACGCCATGGTTCTCCAGCAATGCTACATATGCGCCTTCGGAGAGTGCAAATTCCAGATTTTTCCCCAGTTCGGGAGTGCCCATAAGAGCATACGGAGCGAAAGACGGTTTACCGAGAACGAATCGCGCCTCGGCAAGCAGATCGGTGCGAATCTTGGGAGACCGTGTCGCGGTAAAGAAACTCGCATTTTTTGGATGGGCGTGAACGACAGCGCATATATCCCTCCTATACCTGAGAATTCTCCGATGCATATCTGCTTCGATACTCGGCTTCAGTCCCAAAGATAGATTCTCCCCCGACAATGTCATTACCGCGATCTGACGATAGTTAAGTGCTCCCTTATCCAGCGCCGAAGGCGTTATAAGAAATCGATCATCATCAACACGGAGGCTTATATTCCCACCGGAACAGGTAGTAAGTCCCTGGCGGTAAAGGCGACGCATGATCGCGGCAACGTGTTTCCTTTCCTTCAGGTATTCCACATCATCACTATATTGACAAATACACAAATTTCAAGGGTGCATAAGCCACATAAAACAACATGGAATTGTTGTATTTCATTTGACAGAAGTCAAAAAAATGTGATATGAAGTTTGTATATTGTTGGTTTCAGGAGATTGGACTTGGCGAGGATCGTTCTGGAAACCCTTGGAATCTCGAAAAGTTTTGGCGATATCGAGGCAAATCAGGATATCAGCATCAAGCTTTATGAGAGGGAAATCATCTCTATTCTGGGGGAGAACGGTGCAGGCAAATCCACCTTGATGAATATACTCTATGGCCTTTATCGGCCGGATAAGGGCCGCATCTTGCTAAGCGGCGTAGAATTCAAAGCCTCGTCTCCCCGGGAGGCTATCACGCGTGGTTTAGGTATGGTGCACCAGCACTTCATGCTTATCGAAACACTGAGTGTAACCCAGAACATAATCCTCGGTGAAGAACCCATGGGGCGACTTGGAATCAACTACCGGAAGGCTCGTGAGGATGTCATCGATCTCACCGAACGCTATCAATTGGAAATCAATCCGGATGAGGTTGTAGCAAATCTTACCGTTGGCTTGCAGCAGCGCGTCGAAATACTGAAGGCCCTGTATAGAAAAGCAAGAATTTTGATTCTCGACGAACCTACATCCGTACTCACCCCCCAGGAGACCAAGGACTTTTTCTCGGTAGTCGAGAATTTAAGACAACAGGGTGTTTCTGTGATTATCATCACCCACAAGTTGGAAGAAATTCGGGCCATTTCCGAACGAGTCTACATCCTGAGAAAAGGCCGAATTACTGGTGAATTTGCCACCCGGGATGTCAGCGTAGTCGATCTTGCCAGACATATGGTAGGTAGGGAGGTGGTGCTCCATACGGATCGAACCGATCATGAAACTCTGGAAGAAGTCTGTTTTAGCATCGACGATTTGAAGGTAGCGAGCAATCGAGGGATTCCTGCTGTTAACGGATTGTCTCTCTATGTTCGATCTGGAGAGATTGTCGGAATCGCCGGTGTGGATGGGAATGGCCAGGAAGAGCTCTCTGAAGCGATTATTGGCACTCGTCGGATTCAGGATGGAGCAATTCATTTTAAAAGTCGATTTATAAACCACTGGAGCATCGAGGATCGTATCGAGAATGGTATTGGATATGTCCCGGCCGACCGTCAGAAAGACGGCCTGGTTTTGCCCTTTTCCATTGCCGAGAACATACTCTTGGGCAATCAAAATGTGCGGCCCATGGTTAGATATGGACATATCAACCGATCGGCGGTGCGAAACCAGGCTACAAAACTCATCAATCAGTTCAATATCGTTACCAGCGGTTCCGATGTACCGGCGAGCCATCTCAGCGGCGGCAATCAGCAGAAGCTGATTCTGGCACGGGAATTCGACCGCGAACCGTATTTCCTTTTGGTATCTCAGCCTACCAGAGGACTCGATGTCGGTGCGATCGAGTACATCCACAATCAGCTAATTGCCATGCGCGACAGGAACGTTGGAATTCTTCTTATTTCTATGGAGCTGGAAGAGATATTCAGCCTAGCCGACAGGATCCTTGTAATCTTCGAGGGTCGTATTCTCAGGGAATTCAACCGAAATGATGCAACTTCGAACGATGTAGGGTTTTATATGACCGGCGGAGCACGGGGAGACTATGTCTGAAATATCGAAATCCTTTCTTGCAATTCGGATTTGCATGGTTCTCTTGCTTATCGTCGGAACGGTTCTTTTTCTCGGAGGCCGATATGTCGGACTTGCTTTCCTAGGGGTAGCCTCCATTCTTTGGCTGTTCAGGGAAGTGCTCGAGCATGGGAAGGAACGCCTCATAGAACTGTCGAGGAGAGGACTCAGGGCCATACAATTCCCTCTCGCGGGAGGTCTCTTGGCCTTTTTCATTGGAGGATTCCTCTTGTTGATTACCGGTTACCAGCCCCTGGCGTCCCTTGGTGCCATGATATACGGCGGATTGATAAAAAACTGGCATATCTCGATTCTCAATGCCGTTCCAATCATTTTTACAGCCCTTTCCATTACCATCGCCTTCAAGGGCGGTTTGTTCAATATAGGCGCGGAGGGTCAATATTACGTGGGAACAATGGCAGCTACCTGGCTGGGGATTCGCTTCGATTTGCCATCCCTCGTTATTATCCCGCTCATATTTATCATCGGGGGGATCTCCGGAGCGGCCTATAACGCTATCCCTGCAGTTCTGAAAGTCAAAACTGGGGCTCATGAAGTGGTTACCACAATGATGTTCGCCTATATCGCGCGGACACTATCCTCTTTGTTTATACGGTTCAACGGTGGCGATCCGACCGTATCAGCCCATGCCTATATTACCGATCCAATTTCCGAATCGGCATGGCTGGCAACTTTCAAATCCTTTCTTCCTCAAGCCTATTATCGCCTTCATATCGGAATTCTTATCGCCGTGATTACGGCTCTGGTAGTCCATCATATTCTTTACAAAACAAGACTCGGATTCGAGATTCGGGCCGTCGGACACAACAGCTCCGCCGCGCAAACCCAGGGCATTGCCGTTGGACGTATTATTTTGATTACGATGCTCCTTGCCGGAGCGCTGGCCGCCTTTGCCGGCGTCACTCAGGTTTTGGGTCTCAATCATAAGATGTTTGAAAACCTCAATGCCGGATACGGTTGGAATGGAATCGCTGTTGCTCTCTTGGCCGGAAACTCGCCGATCGGCGTTGTTTTCTGTGCGCTATTTTGGGGGGCCCTCGACGCCGGTGGCCAATACATGTCTCGAACACTCCAAACACCAACGTCCATTGTTGAAATTGTAAAGGGGTTGATTCTTTTCCTGATACTGGCGCGATACTTGTTTACATACTTCCGGAGGAAGGCATGAATGTCTTAATCGAGCTTTTCAATGCCGAGTTCCTTATCGCATCAGTTCGGCTCGCCACTCCGATAATTCTGGCTTCCATCGGTGCAACGATTTGTGACAGATCCGGAATAGTCAATATAGGTATGGAAGGAATGATGCTGATGGGGGCATTTTTTGCGGCATGGGCGGCATGGAAGTTCGCGGATCCGTGGATTGGCTTAGTGATGGGCATGTTAGCCGGAGGATTCTTCGCGATGTTTCACGCATGGGCTACAATTTCTCTTCACCTCAATCATGTCGTATCAGGCGCTATTATCAATATCTTGGGCTTCGGCATCACCCGCTATTTGATGGAGTTATTCTACGGTCATCCGGGAGCCTCGGAAATTATACCTTATTCACTCGCCGAGTATCGCTTTGCCATTCCGTTGCTGAGCCGTATCCCTCTTTTTGGTCCGGTATTGTTCAACCAAACTCCAATAGTCTACATGATGTACATCACCGTGATTCTTTTCGTCTGGATTATCAAGAAAACCAGACTCGGACTGCATATCAAGGCAGCCGGTGAACATCCCATTGTTCTGGAGACCTTAGGAGTCTCCGTTAAGAGAATTCGATATATCGCGGTTATACTAAGTGGAATCCTATGCGGCCTGGCCGGAGCCTATCTATCAATCGAAAATGGAAACAACTTCAGCGAAGGTATGACAGGGGGGAGAGGATTCATTGCCCTGGGAGCGAACATCGCGGGTGGCTGGACTGTTATCGGAAGCCTGATCGCTTCGCTTTTCTTCGGTTTGGTGGATGCCCTGGCGCTGAGAATTCAGGTGCTGGGCGTATTCCGAGTACCTTCGGAAATATTTCTGGTTTTTCCCTATGTTGCCGCTCTGTTGGCAGTTGCCGGACTGGTTCGCAAATCTCGAGCCCCCCGGTCACTTGGTGAGGATTTTCAATTAGAACGGTTCGAAGCTTGATAGCAAAGAATTGTAGTTCCGGAGTTTTCCGGATTGAAAAATAAAAGGAAAGGAGATGTGAAAATGAGAAGATCCACAGTGATTCTCTTGATGACGGCTCTTGCTATTACCCTAATTAGCGAGAAGGTGATGGCGAATGGAGCCAAGACGGTTTCGGAGAGGGTTATCATCGGTATGGCAACCGATGCGAATGGTCTGGGCGACGGTTCCTTCAACGACGGTGTCTACGCCGGATTGAAAAAGGCCGAGGATGAGGGACTAATCGAAATTCGTTTAATTGAACCTGCTTCGATGGACGATTATATACCGAATCTCTCAGGTCTCGCTGAGGATGGTGCCCAATTGATTTTCGCGGTTGGATTCCTGTTCTATGATGCTCTGCTCGAAGTCGCTCCGAATTATCCGGACACGATGTTTGCAGGTATCGATCTGTTCTATGATCCAAGCCTTATTCCCTCCAATGTGCTGGGTATCAACTGGAAAGAACATGAGTCCGGGTATCTCGCGGGTGTCGTTGCCGGTCTGATGACCCAGAAATATGCCGATCGCTCCGACAAACTCAATAATGAAAATGTAATTGGAGCCGTTCTGGGTATGGACATACCGCCGGTAGAGCGATATTTCGTAGGTTTTGCAGAAGGCGCCAAATCGGTGAATCCTGACATCGAAGTACTTTCGGTGGTAACGGGAACCTTTACCGACCAGGCCAAGGGAAAGGAAGCTACTATCGCCCTGGCTGAGCAGGGAGCCGACATTGTCATTCAATTTGCCGGATTGACAGGCATGGGAATCTTCACTGCAGCAAAGGAGAAGAACATCCTGGTTATGGGCGCGGATGTTGATCAGAATCGCTTTGCTCCGAACTATACCCTTACCTCGGCTATGAAGGGAACCACACGGGCCACGTATCTTACTACACTTGATTACATCAATGGCAATTTCAAAGGCGGTGAGAACGCCATCTTCGGAATCGCCGAGGAAGCCATCGGGCTCGCGCCATTTCATGGTTTCGATTCCATTGTCCCCTCTGAAGTGATTGATGCCGTGGAGCAGGCCAAGACCAGTATTCTTTCCGGTGCCGTGGATATCCCACAAAATCGGGCTGATGCCGGCATGTAGTATCGGATTCCGTGGTCGGCCAAATTTGGCCGACCACGGAGCAATGAAGTTCGTTCGATAAAAGGAATTCATGAATAGGAAATTGAGGGAGGCCTGCAAGGTAATCGAGGCTCGTGGAGGTGAAACCCCGGACATTGCGCTGATTCTGGGATCGGGCTTGAATTCATTGGCCGAGGAATTGGAGAAAGCCATTTCTATTTCTTACGGTGATTTGCCTGGTTTTTCCGTTTCCACGGCTCCCGGTCATACATCTCAAATGGTTATAGGCGATCTGGAAGGCCATCGAATAATGGCTCTGAAGGGCCGTTTTCATTACTATGAGGGCTATGAGATGGCGCAAATCATTCATCCGATCCGTCTTCTCAAGGTTCTAGGTTGTTCGCGGCTGCTTCTGACTAACGCCGCTGGAGCTGTTAATAGGTCATTCTCCGCCGGAAACTTGATGCTGATTACCGATCATATCAATTTCACCGGGCAGAACCCCCTGATAGGAAAAAACGCTGAGGACTTCGGGCCAAGATTTCCCGACATGAGCGAGTGCTGGTCTGGGGAGCTGAATCAAATTTTTAGGAATGCGGCAGCGAATCGAGGCATCCAACTCCGGGAAGGGGTGTATGTCTGGTTCACCGGGCCATCATTCGAGACGCCGGCAGAGATTCGAATGGTCTCGATAATCGGAGGCGACGCGGTTGGAATGTCCACGGTTCCCGAGGCCATTATCGCCGCGCACTGCGGAATACAGACGGCTGGAATTTCGTGTATATCCAATATGGCGGCCGGAATCCTCGATCGACCCATCACGGCTGAGGAGGTAATCGAAACCGGGGCCAGTGCGAGTGCCGATTTCAAGGCTTTGATCAAGGAGTTTCTGCGCCTTCTTCCAGCCGAGTTTTCTCGAGGAGACACAAAAACATGAAGATTGTTATTCGTAATACACTCTTGAACAATAAGCCTCGGGACATACTGATCGAGGGAACAAAAATTCGCGGTGTCGGACAAAACCTGGCAGAAACCCTTTCCGAGGCTCGTATTCTCGATGGGGAGGGAACCGCGGCACTACCATCGATGGTAAATGCCCACACGCATTCCCCAATGGTCCTCCTACGCGGCTTTGGTGACGATCTTCCCCTGCACGAGTGGCTAAGCTCCCGCATATGGCCCTTGGAAAGCCAGTTCACCGATGAAGATTACTACTGGGGGAACCGCCTGGCCATAGTTGAGATGATTTGCGGCGGCACGGGGTTCTTCAACGAAATGTATATGCATCCTCGTATTGCTCTTGAGGCATTGGAAGACTCTCCGTTGAAGGGCATGATTCACTATCCCATTATCGACGGAATGAATCCGGAAGTTGGTAAAACCATGTGGGATGATTGTACGAAGTTCTTTGCTGAAGCTTCGCCACCGGAGGGAGTCGATTTGGGCGTTGCGCTTCATTCCATTTACTCCGACAGTCGGGAATCTATTGAGTGGGTAAGGGACTTTTCAAAGGAAGCCGGGTTGAAAATTCACATTCACTTGTCGGAAACCCAGAAGGAAGTTGAGAATTGCCGTAGAGACCATGAAGATCGAACTCCTGTTGAGTATCTTAGAGATATTGGACTACTGAGCGACAGGTTACTGGCCGCTCATACAGTTCATCTGACCGACAATGACATCGACATTCTTGCCGAATTCGGAGTTACCGTTATCCACAATCCAGTGTCGAATATGAAACTCGGAGCCGGTATTTTTCCTTATCGGAGACTGAAGAACAAGAACATTCGTATACTTCTAGGCACCGACGGTGCGGCCTCCAACAATAACCTGGATATGCTGGAAGAGATGAAAATCGCGGCTCTGCTGCAAAAAGTCGAAACAAGAGACGCAACGTCGATGCCGGCCGAGGAAATTCTGAATATCGCCGGCACCGCGGGAGCAGAATACTTCGCTACCGGTGGCGGAACAATCGAAATAGGAAAGGAAGCCGATATAATGCTGCTCGACATCAGCGATCCCCAGATAACTCCGCTCTGGAATCTCAATTCTTCACTGGTTTATTCGGCAAATTCAGGCAATGTCAAAGCACTGATATCCGCGGGGCGTATTCTGATGGAAGACGGCATAGTTCCAGATTACGAAGAGGTGCGCGCCAAGGCTATCGAATGTCAACGTCGCCTGTTTGGACTTTGCAGGGACTGAGGCAGCTGATGAGCAATTCACATCCTATCGGTGAGAATGCGGAAATTCTGTCTGTTTACTGGGAGGACGACCGTCTTTATTTCCTTGATCAAACTCTGCTTCCCGTGAGTATGGTACGGGAAGAGCAAATTACCATAGAACAGATTTGGAGTTCCATTAGACAACTCAAGGTTCGCGGTGCCCCGGCGATCGGTATAGCCGGTGCCTATGGTTTGTATATCGGCGCCCGTGGTCATGCAGAACTTCCCATCGAAGAATTTATGGAAAAACTGCGAGAGCTGGCAGCCTATCTAAGCAGTTCTCGTCCTACGGCTGTCAACCTATCCTGGGGCTTGAAACGGATGATCGCGATCGCCGAATCGTCGGTTCTATCGGGTTCGAACACGGCGCGGGTAATTGAAGGACTCAAAAAAGAAGCCGAGACCATCCATCAAGAGGACCAAGAACTCTGCAGGGCGATTGGAGAAGCCGGGTGTCCGTTGATAAAGAATGGCATGGGAGTTCAGACCCACTGCAATGCCGGCGGACTGGCCACCTCGGTGCTTGGTACCGCTACGGCGCCTATGTACCTGGCCCACCGGCAAGGTGTTTCATTCAGGGTTTATGCCGGCGAAACCCGCCCTCTCCTACAGGGCGCCCGACTAACAAGCTGGGAACTCCTCCGGGCCGGAATCGATGTAATTCTAATCTGCGACAATATGGCAGCGAGTCTGATGGCCTCGGGCAAGGTAAATTTGCTTATCGTTGGCGCGGATCGGGTTGCGGCGAATGGAGATGTGGCAAACAAAATAGGCACATACGGTTTGGCCATACTCGCCAAGCATTTTGATATTCCGTTTTATGTCGCGTGTCCTTCATCGACAATCGATCTCGATACGGCGACAGGTAGTGCAATACCCATCGAAGAACGCGGTTCCGAAGAAGTGACAGATTTTGGAGCTCGGCAAACCGGCCCTGATAATGTCAATGTTTGGAATCCGGCATTTGACGTTACACCTGCCAGGTATATAACTGGGATTATCACAGAAGAAGGTATCTTGACGGCGCCATATAGCGAGAATTTGAGAAATCTGTTTAAAAGGTCCTAGAGAATGCTCGGTGTTGAACGGCGTGAATTGATTTATCGCTTACTCCTTGAGAGAGGAAGCGCGAAGGTATCGGAACTCGCCAAGTTATACGGGATGGGAGAGGAAACCATTCGGCGCGATCTCGCCAAAATGGCCGATGGAGGGCTGATAGAGAAGATTTACGGTGGGGCGTGCATACCGGATAACATGCATCGCGTGCTGCCAATAGATACCAGGAAGGTAATGAATATCAGTGCCAAAAAAAAAATTGCGTCCATTTGCAAAGGCTCTGTGAATGAGGGCAATACGGTGTTCCTGGATGGTAGCACCACTGCTTGGCAGATTGCCAAAGCTCTCTGCGCTCTAAGTAATCTGATTGTAATTTCAAATTCCACTGAGGTTGCCGATACCTTCGCCAAATCGAACGGCATTAAATTCATCGGTATTGGCGGAACAATGCGGAAAAGGACAAAAACCTTTGTCGGGCATTCAACCGTGGCCGCAATTGAGACTTATCATGCCGACATCGCGTTTATTTGCTGCGATGGTGCTGATCGATTTGCCGGAATCACCGACGCTAACGAGCAGGAGGCAGAAGTGCGAAAAGCTATGCTCCGACAATCGCGGATCCATGTTCTTACCATTGATAGCAGTAAAATCGACAGAACCTCATTCTCAAGCATCGCACATTGGGATGATTTTCACCAAGTTATCACCGATGTACAACCCAATGCCTCATGGCTGGAATTTTTTCAGAATCGTTCAATCCGCTGTATGTATGGAAGTTGAGAAAACCTTTTCGCCCCTTTCAACCTCCCTAGGTGTTTGCTTATCTACCGAGTTTCACCTCTCGAAGAACCCGCTCGTCGATTCCCTCGCTATCGAGGTTGTTTATCTTGCTGATTAACGATGAGATATTGTTTCGACGGATTCCTCGAATTCCATATACCTGAATTATCCAATTCTCGTTATCGAGCATCCGTTCATAGACCGGTGCGAGGGCAGCCCATTCGTTTTTTGAAAGCTCAAGACAAGTGAACTCGAGGAAACGTCCCTCATCTTTCTTCCATAATTTATCCATAATGGAAAAAATTGCCTCCTTAGTACCGGGTATTTTATTCTCGATGAGCGCTTGGAGGCTGGCCAATCGAATATCAGAGGAATTTTTGTCGTTCGTGAAATATTCAATTAGGAAATCCCAATCACTTCGGTCGGATGATTTCCCCAAGGCTCGAATCGATGCGACGCGCACTTGCTTTACCGGATCGTTGATTATTTTGTAGCGCAGTAGTTCGTGAACACTGAGCGAATCCGACTCGGCGAGTTTTTCAGCCGCGGTCATCCTTATACGCCAAAAGGAATCTCGCCTAAGTGCTTGAACTAAAATGGCGGTTATATCCTGATTTGGGAATTCGGCGAGTCCAGCCAGGGCATACGAGCGCAAAATCGCGTTATCAGCTTCATAATAAATACTCTCGATAACTTCATAATCCTCAGCTCGCCCAATCTTGCCAACCGAAATACACGCGAATCCGCGATGGATAGCAGGAGAGCTCGCATCGTCAGCTATCACAACAAGCTCGTCCGCGGCAGGTGCATAGCGTATTTCCCCAAGCGTTACTATGAGCGCCGCTACTAGATCTTCCTCCGCAAACGGATCCTCCGTTTTTAGCCTGTCCAAAAGCCACTTGATTTTTGTTGTATCCGTTATTCCGTCCATGCGTCCTATGGCTCTTATAGCTAAGGTAGCGATTTCCGAATCTCGATTATTCGCAATTTCGATCAGCAAATTCTGTGATTTCAAATGCCTCAATTCCGCCAGATACGACATTGCCGCCCGGACCCTGGCTATCTCGAATTCAGCGTTGTCTACAACCTTAAGCAATTCATTTTCCGCAAGTTCGAGTCCGGCTTCATAGGATGTGGCTTCCCATAAATTATATATTCCAGCGGCAATCGAAGAGCTTCGAGTTTCAGGCAATATATCCTTGAGCAGATCGTTGTATCCCTCATTCCCTTCTCGCTCTAGCTCCGTGAGTATTACCGCTACCTCGCTATCAATTCCGTTTAGAAGAACTTCTTTCCGGTGGTCTACCGTCTCATTATCTACCTCCACCGGAAGTTTCATGTTTGCACTGCTTGGCTGTTTATTCGAGTCGCTTCGCGTGGCTTCCTCTTCTGCTTGACCGGGCAATTCCCGCGAAGCAAGAAATACCGAGAAGAGGAGAGCTAGAACTATCCTTGATTTATTTGTCATTTCCGGTGTCCCCGTTTTATCCAGGCAAGAACTAGCGATGCAGTCTCAATCTTCATCAGAATATAGGAAGAAACTATGATTGCAGAACTCACAAGAGTAATTAACGCTAGCAATCCAAAACCAGTCCAGCTAACTCCAGATACCCACCAATTTCTTCCGAAGAGTTGATAAAAAGCCCAAATTGCCAGTGCTCCGGCAGTATTTCCGACTAAAATCTTTCCAAAAGCTGCCAACACTCCCCCTGCTATCCTGAATTTGCTCACCTGCCGAACAAAAATATACTGTAGAATGGAACCGGCCGCGAAGGCTATGGAATTGGCCCATGCCAATGAAACGCTGTTGCCGTTGCTCCCAAAAATAAATACCAGCGATAGAACTATGTCAACGAGTACTGTTAGGAAGGCACAGAGAAAAGATCGTCGAATTTCACCTAAGGCATACAGCGCTCTTTGAGTAATATTGAAAAGTCCGATAAAGGGCATTCCGACCGAGTACGCGGCAAGCACATTGGCAGTTGCAACAGAATCTTCAAGCGTGAAGGCGCGTCTTTGAAAGGCAATGGCTACTATAGGCTCCCCAAGTAATATCAAAATCATGGCCGAAGGAACTAGAAGAGCCCAAAGGTTTCGATATCCAAAGCTAAGGCTGTCTATTAGGCCGTTATTGTCTTTGAGTGCTGCGCATCGACTCATTTTGGGATATAGAACAGTTGCAATCGATGCGGAAAAAATGCCAAAGGGAAGTTGAAAAAAAACAATCGCATAAGTAAGCGAAGAGGTGTTCCCATCGGGCAAAGTTGACGCCAGTAGCATCGCTATGTGGCTGTTTATCACAAATAGAGAGGAGGTTAGCAGCATGGGCAGCCATTTCGATAGAACTCTTTTTAGCGAATCATCATTGAAATCGAATGAGGGAATCAATCGATATCCCATTTTTCTAAAACTTGGGTACTGTACGAATATCTGTGCCAAACCGCCGGCCAGCACCCCTATACCAATCGAAACCGTTCCCCATCTCGCTTGCCCTAAGAGCAAAGACAGTATCACACAAATTGAAAAGACTATTGGTGTAAGCGCCGGGATAAGAAATCGGTTATGGCTATTATGAACTGCCATCATAATAGCACTGAGTGAAACAAACAATATATAGGGCATCATCCAGCGAAGCAGTACGACGCTCAGTTCCTTCTTGTACGGATCGCTGAATCTCTCAAAAATGTATAGAACCTGCTCAGGAAATAGAAGCGACACAAGTAGTATGGGGGCAATAGTGATTAACTGGAACCCTACTATGGTTCTACTCAGCCTTCTAGCCTGCAAACCAGACGCATCCAAGACAAGTTCACGAGATAACTCGGGTACGAAAGCGGTAGTTAGAGCGCCCTCGGCTAGAAGTTTCCTCAGATTATTGGGAATGTTGAATACCAAGTTGATAACATCAGCCGCACCGCCCGCACCAAATAAAGCGCCTATTGTCGCCGTGCGAATGAAACCCAGAATCCTACTAATCAGCGTGCATCCCATTATTAGAAACGCGGAATACGCGCTGCGCTGGTTGCTAGTACTATTTATCAACTGCCTCGAACCTCTCAAGAAATGCGTTCTTAAAACCTAGAAAGGTGTTATTCCTTATTGCCTCACGCGCCTCTTCCATCATAGTAAAAATGAACTGCAGATTGTGATGGGTAAGCAGCATCGAGCCCAGGATTTCCCTCGTTACAAAGAGATGTCTTAGATAGCCTCGGCTGTAATGCACACAGGCAGGACATATACATTCCGAATCGATGGGCCGGACATCCTCTTTGAATTGCGAGTTCTTGAGATTGATAATACCGAAGCGGGTGAAGCAAGTACCATTTCTGGCTATTCTCGTCGGATAAACGCAATCAAAAAAATCAATTCCCGCTTCTACTGATTCCAGTATATACTCAGGGGTACCTATTCCCATTATATACTTAGGTTTATCATTGGGCAGCATCGAGGCCGTATATCTGAGAAAATCCTTAAAAACCTCGGGTTCTTCGCCAACCGATAGGCCGCCGATTGCATAACCCGGGAGGTCTAACTCCAATAGGAGCGACGAACTCAATGTTCGTAGTTCTTTGAAAAAATTCCCCTGAACAATCCCAAACAGATATCCCCTGGATGCTTTGGGGTGCTCGAGATAACGCCTTTTTGCGCGTTTGGCCCAAAGAGCTGTAAGTTCCACAGCTTCGCGTGCCTCATTTGCACTTATACCTGGCGCTGTACAAACATCGAGTTGCATCTGAATATCACTTCCAAGGGCAATCTGCATATCCACAACAGATTCAGGCGTTAAAAAATGCTTAGAGCCGTCAATATGGGAGTTAAAGGCAATACCATTTATTGAGATTTTCCTAAACGGTGCGAGGGAAAACACCTGAAAACCACCTGAATCAGTAAGTATATTGCCATCCCACGATGAGAAATTGTGCAGGCCTCCGTACTTTTCTATAACTCGTATGCCCGGCCTCAGATACAGATGGTAGGCATTGCCCAGAATGAGCGAATAACCAATGCGGCGGAGGGTACTATGTTGAATTGCCTTGACCGTACCATTGGTGCCGACAGGCAGAAATGCTGGAATCGCGACATCGCCTTTCGGAAGGTGAAGCGCTCCGATTCTAGCCGAGCAGCTCTTGTCGTTTGCTGCTATCTCCAACATCTGAACTACTAAGTCCTTGCATGCTTGAGCATCCACGCGCCAAGCGCTAGGAAACCCAGGTAGGGAATCACGCTTCCCGCTATTGGCGAGAGAATACCCAACTCGGATAGCAGGGTTGATATCATGCGAACTATATACCATGCGGATGACAGCATGAGACTGGCAAGCAGGCTAAGCAGTAGAATATTGCGCCGAAACTTACCACCAAGGGCACCGGCGAAAAGCACAACTAGAAATGGTGTGAGAGCCATTGTGAAACGCTGATAATACTCAGCTTGGTGCACCTTGTAGGGCAACCCCGCTCTCTTCTGCATTGCTATCCATGCCCGCGCCTCCTTTCCAGTCATCTCCTCGATTTCCCTTGTATCAAGACGAAAGGTATCCGGATTTTCGCTAATTAATTCCTCGCTGTATTCTTCTTTCAAAAGCTGCAGTATCTCGCCATTTTCACCGTAGGAATAAATTCTACATTCTTCAAGTTGCCATAGTCCGGATTCATCCCAAACCGCCTGCTGCGCGTCTATCCGCTTAAGGAACTCGTAATTTTCATTCAATATAATGACAGTTAGAGTGGAAAGCGTGGAAGTTGCATCATCATAGTAGTCCGCGACATAGATAACTCTTCCCCCCATGGATATGGCAACCGCATTCGAACGATTTTTCGAATCTTGTATTCCGAGGAGCTTATTGGAAAGCATATTGCTTTTCTTAGTGATTGGTATGGCAACACGATCCTCCAATATGAAAACTCCCACACTCAGGACGGCGGCTAGCGCCAACATGGGCAAAGCGAATCTAACTAGCGGAACTCCCGATCCAAATACCGCAATCAGCTCGTTTCTTGCACCGAGATTGCCAAACGCAAAAGCAGCCGCGAACATAGCACCTATAGGTATAGCAAATATCAAAGCCCTTGGACCGTACATTAGGCTTATTCGGATAGCTTGGCCGAATGGTACTTCAAGATTGAGATACTGCCAGAGATTGGCAAAAATGTCCCCGAGTACCAGTATCAGAGTGAAGAAGAAAACCCCTAGAATCAAGAAGGGGAAAAATTCCAGAAGCAATAATCTCCGAAACAATCTCAAGACTGCACCCGATGCAAATAGAAGCCTACTCCTATTATAAGCAGCACAATTACAGGCACTATCATCACAAGGAACGGCGAAACATCAGCCCTCAGTCCCAACGATCGCCCAAGTACAAGTAGGCTCCAATAGAAAGTTGTTAGTAGCAAACCGATAAAAAATCCCACGGCCCTACCGCTCCTCCTTGCCAGCAAGCCCAGGGGAAAAGACAGAAAAACAAATGGCAGAGAGGAAAAGGGTATAGCGAATTTCTGATAGTATTCCAGCTTCCAAATCTGCAGTGAGTGATCTATAGGCAACTCCGCTATAAGTCCCTCAATGTCCGAATAACTGCTGGCTATATTGAACTTGATATCCTCTGATATACCGGCCTTACCTCTGGCCAAATTGTAATACTCCAGGGATAATTCGTATTTTTTCCGCTCAATCCGTGTCCCTTGTTCTTCGAAGCGCTTTCTTTGATTTTCGGACTTCTCCCTGATAACTTTCCAAACTTCTAAAATACGCATATATGCCGGGTTTTCGAACTGATCATAATCCAACGATGAATCACTTAGAATACGATAATCCATGTAGTGGGCCCGGCTCCAGGTCCATTCATCGCTTCTAATTGAATTCGGGATGAGTGATAAGACATTGTGCATTCTAAAGCCGGGAAATCCCTCCTTATTTCCCTTGATAGCAGGCGATGCCAAACGCGCAATAATGGAATTGAGATTTCCCGAATTATCTCTCTCTACTATTATCATAGGATGGATTCCGGTATCGTCAATCGCGCCTGTGATAAAGGTTGTGTGGCGAAATCTGCGAACCGAGTATTCTCCCAGTTCCAACCCCGGATGCTTTAGGCTGAGCTCCAGCCATAAATGATGAAAGGCTTTTGTGCCGGCTGGAAGAAGAATATCATTTATGCCTAACGATGCAATGGTAATAACAATGCCTGAAATCAAGACAGGTTGAAAGATTGCAAACTTTCTGAATCCGGCACTCCTCATGGCCAGAACCTCGTTGTCGGAGGAAAATCGGCCGTATGCCATTAGAGCTGCCGTCATTGTTGCAAATGGAGCCGATAGGGTTATGAAAGAGGGGATGGAATACAGTATTAACAGCAACACCGAGCCCACGGGTATTCCCTTGGCTAGTATTTCCTGCGCCATCAGCAGAAGTTGATTGAAAAAGAAAACCAAGAAAAAGAATTGAAAACTGACAAAGAAGGAGAATAGAAATTCGGATGCAATATATCGACTGAGAGTGGGGTATTTACCGAGCGCCATAGATATCGCTAGATACTTTGACAAGACCTCCGCCCAAGGTTCCAACCCATGTATTTCCTTTGGCATCAATAGATAGGCTGGTTACATCCGCGGATGGCAATCCCTCTCCAATGCTTATTCTATCCCAAGTTCCATCGATCAGATTCAAGCGGTTTACACCTGAGCCAAAGGTACCGAAGAGGACAGAATCGTCCAGTTCAGCCACCGATAAAACCCAAAGATCCCCAAGTTCCTCCAATCCAAACCACAGCACTTCCGAAGACTCCGTGTCCCAGATAAATCCACCGTCGCCAAAGGTTCCTCCAATAATTCGGTTAGCGGATCTTAAAACAGAAGTTACATTTGCCTCCCCAAGTGTTTTCGAAGGAGAATGGATCCAAGCATTCTCCCTGGGATTATAGAGGAACAATCCCCTATCCATTGTAGCGATAATGAGTTCCCCATCGTCTCCTAATTCAAGCTTTGTTATGAATTTACCTGGATTATATATGATACTCCACTTATTTCCTTCTTTCACCCAGAGTCCTTTTCCGAGCGTGCCCAGATAAGTCTTGTTATCGAGAATGCACAAATCCTGCAAGCGTTCATTAACCGGCAAATCGCCCACTAACTCCCAAGCTCCAGATCTGGTATCATATCTCTCCAAAGTGCCATATCTCACAACCCAAATCGAGGCCTTATATTTTCTAATTCGATTTACCGTCCGTATCGCCAAGCTTGGCATACCCGCATCCCTCAGCGTGTGACTTTGCAGTGGAACGGATAATCGGGTTATACCTCCGGTCCACGTGCCAATCCAAACATCATCACGATCAATGAGTAGCGCGGAAATATTTCCCTCCGCTAATCCCAGTTCCGATGCAGACCATTTTTCAGTAAACAGGAGCCCACGTAAATACGCCCATCGTGAAGTCTCCCATTCAGACGGTAGTTTCTCTTTGTCAATTTCGCCAAAGAGCCACCTTGCTTCTTCCTTGTTGTTCGTTTTCCACAAGGAATCTATTTCCGCCAATAACTTCGAGGTTTCCACCGCCGAATTGGCGCTACTCATATGCACAACGGATTCCCTTTCACGGTGAATTTCATCGACCGGATCCGCGTTTACTGTATTACTTTTTTTCGATGTGCTACAAGAAAGGAATAACAAAAATGAAAACGCGATAAAAAAAACACGGGAAGAGCGGCATGTATGAAGCAGGCGATGCGAATTCATTTTCCGGTAGATCCAAAACCGGCGGCGCCGCGATTGCTGGGAGGGAGTTTCTCAACCAGTTTGAAATCCGCGGTTGCGGCCCTGCTAATGACTAATTGAGCTACTCGCTCTCCAGGCTCAACAACAATAGCTTTTCTACCCAGATTGATAAGGATAATCTTGAGCTCTCCTCGGTAGTCTGAATCAATTGTTCCCGGGCTGTTTAATAGGGTAACGCCCTTATTGATCGATAAACCCGAACGTGGCCTAAGTTGCCCTTCCCAACCGGTGGGAATTGCAACAGATATGCCCGTTGGTACTAGACAGCGATCTCCCGGTTCCAGAGAAATGGGCGAGGCTATGTCGGCCTTCAAGTCGGCGCCCGCCGCGGACGGAGTTGCATAGCTTGGAACAAACCTGGTATTGCCGGTAAATTCAACAACCGGATTGTCAGCTTCAGTCAAAATCTTCCCCTGAGAATAAGGCTTGCTCCCAACTCGTCAGCTGGAAAAATACACTCGCGACTAGTCGCCTAACGTCTAGGTCTTCTAGGCGGAGGGGACTGTGCTCTAGAGTTGCCGGCGAGAGGTTTCCAGTCCGGATCGTCAGCATCCACGATGCTAAGATTGAGTCGCCCCATGCGATCTACATCGATGAGTCTAACGTTAACCCGCTGTCCCTCTTTCACAACAGACTCGACGGAACTGACACGCCTCTTCGCTAGTTTGGAAATATGACAAAGGCCCTCTTTCCCGGGAAGTATCTCGATGAAGGCGCCAAAGTCGACGATTCTTTTCACGGTTCCATTATAAATTTTACCAATTTCAGGTTCTTCCACGAGCGCCTTTACCATATTCAGAGCAATTTCCGCACTTCCTTTCCCATCCCTTGCGAATATAGTGATTGCACCCTGATCGTCAACATTTACCTTTGCCCCTGAAGTTTCGCTGATGTTGCGAATATTCTGACCACCGGGGCCAATAACTGTTCCAATTTTATCAATGTCGACGTTATACGTCAGAACGATTGGGGCGTATTCACTGATTCTCTCAGACGGTTTAGAGATGGTTTTTAGCATTTCTTCCAAAACATGCAGGCGGCCCTCACGTGCCTGCTCCAAGGCGGCTCTCATAACATCTACACCTATTCCGGACACTTTTATATCCATCTGAAAGGCAGTGATGCCGGCTTCACTTCCCGTCACCTTGAAATCCATGTCGCCCATGTGATCCTCTTCGCCGAGAATATCCGAAAGGACAACGCTTTCCCCATTTTCCTGAATCAGTCCCATGGCAATGCCCGCTATCGGAGCCTTGATGGGAACACCGGCAGCAAGGAGACACATGGTTCCACTACAAACCGTTGCCATTGACGAGGATCCATTGGACTCGGTGATTTCCGATACTACCCGCACTGTATAGGGAAATTTCTCCTTCTCGGGAAGAACCGGTTCAATCGCTCTCTGCGCTAGGTGTCCATGTCCAATCTCACGGCGTCCCGTTCCGGTTCGGCCGGTTTCGCCCACCGAATAAGGTGGAAAATTGTAATGCAACATGAAACTCGATCGCCTATCGCCATCTATATCATCGAATACTTGTTCATCGTAAGTACTGCCAAGCGTCGCCACTCCGATTGACTGAGTTTCCCCCCTGGTAAAAAGCGCCGAGCCATGGGTTCTTGGCAGAAGTCCCACTTCGGTGCTTATCGGGCGAATTTCAGAGGGCGAACGCCCATCACATCTTCTCCCATCCCTTACTATGGACTGTCGCATAATATCGGAATGAATCCTATCGACTAAGGCATCAAAAACGGCCGCCCCATTTTCGCCATAAGCCTCTATTCCATTAGCAAATAAATCAGCGAGCCTCTTTTTAACGTTTTTGGTGCCGCTTGAACGGGTAATTTTATCCGAGAGAAAGATTACATCCTTGAACATGGATCCTGCTGCCTTCACAACCTCATCCTCGAAGTCAAGGGGAGGGAGTTCATCGGGAACCGGAAGTTTCTTTTTACCCGCGACAGCCGCGAAATCCGATATGCATTTACAAAGCTCTTTCAATACTTTCCCGGCGTGTTCAAGCGCTTCAAGTACCATCTGCTCCGAAATTTGATTGCCGCCACCTTCAACCATTACTATTCCGCTATCGTTTCCGGCAATGACAATATCGAGTTCAGATTCCTCGATTTGCCGGAATGTAGGATTTACGACGAACTCATTGTTTATAGAGCCGATTCTTATAGCCGCCAAGGGGCCGTTGAATGGTATGTCCGACACCTCTACCGAGGCAAAGGCTGCCATCATACCCAGTATATCCGGCGTATGAACCTGGTCGGTCGATATGGTCATAGGTATGATTTGGATATCTCGACCGAATCTCTTATCAAAGAGGGGCCTCATGGGCCGGTCAATCAGCCTGGAAACCAGTATTTCCTTGTCTTTGGGGCGGGTTTCACGTTTTATGAACCCCCCGGGGATTTTCCCGGCGGAATAATAGCGTTCATTGTAATCAACCATCAGTGGCACATAGTCCAAACCCTCAATCGTTTCGGCGCTGCAACATGCCGTGGCAAGCACAGCCGAACCACCATAGCGGGCTAGAACTGAACCGTTTGCCTGCTTCGCTATTTTCCCTGTTTCGAGAATCAAATCATCATCTCCGATCCGAAAACTTGTTGTATGCATATACCCCACCCTACTTCCTCAATCCAAGTTTGGCTATAAGTGCTCTATAGCCCTCAAGTTCGGTTCGCCTGAGATAGCGAAGGAGCCGTCTGCGCCGGCCAACCATCTTCAAAAGGCCGTGCCTAGAGGCATGATCCTTCTTGTGCTTGCTGAAGTGAACTTGCAAATCCTCAATACGCCTTGTTATAAGTGCAATTTGAACCTTGGCTGAGCCGGAATTTTTCTTGTCCTCGCCGAAACCCGTTATTATGGAAGCTTTGTCGTCCCTTGTGAGAGGCATATTATATTCCTCACCTTGATGTTGAATTACTTATGGCAAGAATACCACTTGCCGACCGAACATACGCGGCCGAAATCTCGATACCGGGCGCTCAACACCAGGGATATCGACTATAGCCAGCTTCATTGAAAGCTCAAAACTCGAGGTTTCACATCAAATGGCCTGGATCAGAATGGCATTTACGGACGCCTTAGTCAAGGCGGCAGAGTGTCCTGAGGCAGCGGTTTCAATCGAATTGATTACACTAGAACACAATACGATAGGCCGGTCGTCCCTCCTTGATATCTAAAATCGCAAGAACCTTTTCATCGGAGTTTATACACAGCGTAGGCGCTTCAATCTTTGGAAGCCATTGTTCGAGTCGATTCAGAGGGACTCCCCTTCTTAGCTTCTTGGACATTTCATCCGAAAGCGATACGATTGGTATTTGAGCAATCCGTGCAAGTTCTATGAGGCCATATCCGTTCGATTTGTCAATTCGGTCTGGTTTAATCGCATCTCGAACCGAGAAGGGTCCAACTGAAACACGCCTTAGAGAGTAGCAGAAAGCCCTACTACCGCAGGCGATGCCGATGTCCCTGCTCAAGGATCGAATATAGGTTCCCGAGGAACAGCTTATATGGACTCGAAGATTTGGAGGGTTCCAGCTTAAAATTCTAAATGAATAGATTCGGATAGTTCTCTTTGGAACCTCGACCGCCAATCCCTCGCGTGCCAATTTATAGGATCTATCACCGTCGATTTTGATTGCCGAGAATGCCGGTGGCGTCTGTGTCATGTTTCCGGTGCAGCTCTCCGCGACTCTCTCGATGGACTGTTGGTTGGGTAGTGGAGCCTCGGCAATTATCTCTCCTTCAACATCGAGCGTATTGGTTTCGACCCCAAAGCGGATAACAGCCTCGTATTCCTTGTCCATTTTGGAAAAGAAGTACGCCATCTTGGTCAACTTGCCCGAAAGAGCGATAAGAAGTCCCGTCGCAAAGGGATCCAAAGTGCCGGCATGTCCAACCCTTACTGTTCCAAGCGTTCGTTTGAGCTTGTTGAGCGCCATGAAACTCGAAATGCCGGCTGGTTTATCTAAAAAGAAAATTTTGGAATTTGGATGCAACTAGGCTAGCAATCCTTATTGTCTGTTGAAATGGCCTTATCTATTAGCTTGCTGACTGTAAGTCCCTCGCGAATCGAATCATCTGTTATGAAGTGGAGTCTTGGGGTGTTCTTCATGTGAATCTCTTTGCCAATCCTTGATTGAATAAACCCTGCCGCTTTATTTAGTCCGATAACCGCTCTCTGAGTTGCCTGCTCCCCCCCAAAGGAGCTCACCCAAACCCGGGCGTATGACAGATTTCTCGCAACCTTGATACGAGTGAGTGCCACGGTGGAATCAACCCTGGGATCTTTTACATCTCCTGAAATAATCAAGGAACTCACCTTTTCACGAATCAAACTTTCCACCCTTTTTAAGCGAATATCATTCATCGCTTGTCGAATCCCCCAGTTTCTTGGCTATCTCCGCTATCTCGAAAGCCTCTATGGTATCGCCTACCCGTATATCGGAATAACCCTCAAGCCCTATACCGCATTCATATCCTTCCTTCACCTCTTTTGCGTCCTCCTTGAAACGGCGCAACGAGGCAATTTCCCCGGTATGTAGTACGACACCCTCACGGACAAGGTGAATCTGACTATTTCTTTTTACGCTACCGGATATAACCAGGCACCCGGCGATAGTTCCAATTTTGGGAACCTTGAAAATCTCTCTAATCGCGATCCGGCCAACTAGACGCTCCTCTATATCAGGAGTCAACATACCTTCCATGGCATTCTTGACATCTTCCACCGCATCATAGATAACGTTGTATTTGCGGATTTCTATCTTCTCTCGCTCGGCTATCATGAGCGCCTTCGCTGTCGGTTTTACATGAAAACCGATAATAATGGCATTCGAGACAATCGCGAGGTTTACGTCGTCCTCGATGATTGCGCCGGCGGCTGCACGGACGCAGATCAGTCGTATCTCATCGGTGCTCAATTTCTCCAGCGTGTTCTGCAACGCTTCAACCGAGCCATGTACATCCCCTTTGATAATTATGCGGAGTTCCCGGACACTGCCGTCATGTATTGAATCGTATAGGTTATCAAGAGTAATTTTTTTCACATTCTTGGCGGTTTCCATTTTCTTGAGTTCTTGCCGCTTGCCACCGTATTGTCGAGCTTCCTTCTCACTCTCCGTTACCTGAAAAGGATCGCCCGCATCCGGAATGCCGGAGAACCCAAGGACTTCCACGGGCATGGATGGCGTGGCCTCTTTGAGAGGTAATCCCTTGTCGTTGAACATGGCTCGCACCTTCCCATGATATATTCCGGCGAGAAAGGCGTCGCCAACTTTCAAAGTTCCGCCTTCCACTAGTACTGTCGATACAATTCCCCTGCCCTGTTCTACCTTGGATTCGATTATCTTCCCCTCGGCTTTGCGAGCCCAATTGGCCTTTAATTCGAGTATTTCAGACACGAGTATTACGACATCGAGAAGGTTGTCGATTCCCTCGCCTTTCAAAGCGGATATCTCAACAAATTGAGTAGATCCACCCCAGTCTTCCGGAATCAGATCATACTCAGATAGCTGTTGTTTCACCATATCCGGATTTGCCTCGGGTAAATCCATCTTGTTAATAGCTACAATTATCGGAGATTTGGCTGCCTTTGCATGATCTATGGCCTCCACGGTTTGAGGCATTGCACCATCATTTGCGGCCACAACCAGGACTACCAGATCGGTAACTTGAGCTCCCCGAGCCCTCATCATGGTAAATGCCGAATGCCCGGGAGTGTCGAGAAAGGTTATATTCCCCTTTTTCGTGTGAACCATGTAGGCCCCTATATGCTGTGTAATGCCTCCATGCTCCCCTGATACAACATCCGCGCTCCGAATCGCATCTAGTAATTTTGTCTTACCGTGATCGACATGCCCCATTACGGTGACAATGGGAGGGCGTTGAATTCGCTCTCCTTCATCATCGGAATCGTCCGCAATTATTGTCTCGTCATATAGGCTAACGATATTGATTTTGCACCCATACTCATCCGCTAGGATTGTTGCCGTTTCCGCATCAATTTGCTGATTGATAGTTACCATCATGCCCATACCCATCAGCTTCGAGATGAGATCCGAGGCCCTCAAATTCATTTTTCTGGCAAGCTCCGATACGGTTATCACTTCCAATGTATCAATTTCCTTGGGCACTGGACTGGACTGCGTTAATTGTTTTTTCTTCGAATACTGATAAACCTTTTCCTGCTCCTCACGATGTTTGTCATAAATTTTCTTTGCCTTGTAGAACATCTTACCCCGGCTGGAATGTGGGAAACTCGCCGGCGAATTCCCATAAGCCCCAGCTTTTCCGCCAGATTTACCAGTTCCACCGCCCGCCGGTCTAATACCGGTTCGACTCGGGCCACTCGTACCATAGCTCTTCCTATCCTCGGGTTTTCGATCGACCGAGCGTCTAAAAGCTCCGCCTGATGCATGACTTCTGGGACGACCCGCGCCTCTAGAATCACCACGATTGTAGCCGCCGCGGCCTAAGGCACCGCGTCTATTCTCGGATCGCACGGGGGGGCGTTGGTTGTTATCTACACGCCGTCCGGACACTATGCCGGCCCTGCCCCCAACCCTTTTAGATTCATAAGTCTGTATCCCGTCGAAGTTCCTTACTCTGCGCGGAGGCGATGCCACCGTATCCTTGCCGGATCCTATTTTCTCGGAGCTTATTCCAGTGTTCTCAGCGCCAAGCTTATTCAAGGCATGCATGGAACTCTTTTCGCCGGCAATTCTAGTTTTTTCTGCTTTGCCCGCATTTCTATCTGAACCTCCAGCCTCAGGGGTTCTGTCGATATCACTCAATGACGTGAAATCTCCACCATTCATGGCAGCGTCCGAGAGAGGTAAATTCGATTTCTGAGGAGACTGTTCGACAATCTGTGAAATTTTGTTGCCCGATTCGCTCTTTTTCACCGCTAGTTTCCGAGTATCCGAATGCTCGGCCTCCTTTATGCGATTCGAGCCTGTTCCCCCAGCTCTCGAGGTGGAAGCGCTTTTGGATTTGACAACGACTACTTTTTTCTTCACTACCAGAACCCTTTTCCTCTCGGTGTCGGCTAGGTTCTCCCGTGTCGGCGGCTTTGGGAGTGGTTTCCTATGCTTTATCAAAGTGGCTTTTGGTTTTTTCTTGTCTGGCTCTTCCACCATTAATTGTTTTCCTGTTCTTTGACTTCCTCAACAACAAAGCTCAAGCCAATGCCGCAATTCGGGCAGGTTGACATATCGGCAGTGATAGTTTGCGTGCAATCAGGACACTCGTAAGATTCCGTTTCCACTTTTCCAGCCGCATCAGTTACCCCGCCTACTCGCTGAACTCTATCCTCGCCATTCTCTATTATTTCTACGTTATCATTGATGATTTTCTGAATCTGTTCAACATCAGATGGAGTTAAACCCGTAAGTCCTTCAAGTTCTTCCTCAGTCAAACTAACAAGTGTTTCGATCAGTTCGATGCCATTTTCCTTCAGCACCGAAACAAGGCGATCAGAAATACCCGGCAGCTCGCCAATCTTCGTTATTTCCTCGTCGCCGGAATCAATTCCGCTAAATAGATCCGAAGCGACTCTGGATACCTCCTTGGAGACATCCATTTCAGCGAATTGTGTTTCTGTTTTAACATCGATATTCCAATCGACCAGCCTATTGGCCAATCTAACATTCAATCCCTGTTTGCCGATTGCCAATGAGAGCTGCTGCTCGGGTACGATCGCGAGCGCCTGTCTCTTGCCAGCATCAAGAATTATAACATCCTGAACCTCCGCGGAGCCAAGTGCATTTCTAATGAATTCTATCGGATCGTTATCGTACTTCAGAATGTCTATCTTCTCGCCCTCGAGTTCCCGAACTATAGACTGGATTCTAACACCCTTAAGTCCAACGCAGGAGCCAACCGGATCGACATCCTCGCGGGTCGAATAAACCGCCACCTTGGTTCTGAAGCCCGGCTCTCTAACGATTTTGAATATTTCGACCGTACCATCGTATATCTCCGGTACTTCCAATTCGAATATTCGTTTAACGAATTCGCCATGAGAGCGGGAGAGTACTATTTCCAGTCCCATGGGAGTTTTTTTCACCTCGGCAATCATCGCCTTGATTCTATCTCCATGATGGTATTCCTCCCTTGGCGATTGGAAGCGGCGTGGCAGTATTCCTTCAATTTTTCCCAGATCTACAGAAATTGTCCCATTCTTTTCGCGCTGGAAATAGCCAATTATCATTTCTCCGACTTTGTCTTTGAATTCAGAGTAGAGCGTATCTTTTTGAATTTCTCTAAGGCTCTGATAGGCCTTCTGCTTGGCGGTTCTAACCGCTCCTCGATCGAAATCCCTGGGATCTATCTCAATCAATAGCTCATCGCCAACTTCACAGTCTTCATTCAGCTCCAGAGCTTCCGAAAGCTCGATTTCCGTTACCGGATCGTATAGATCATCTTCTTCAACTATGATTTTTCTTGCAAAGATTGAAACTTCACTTCCAGATTCCAAAAATTTGACAACCGCATTTTCAGATGTCCCAAAGGTTTTTTTATACGCGGCAATCAAAAACTCCTCGACCGTGGCCAAAACCAAGTCTTCGGTAATTCCTCTTTCGGATTGTATCAGTTTCACTAAATCGGCAAAATCGGAAGTCATTTCAGCACACCTCACTCACTGCCAGCCGCATAGCTTAGCCTTTTTGATTTGTTCTATTGGAATTGCGAGTTCGCCGTTTTCCGACGTAACTACAACATTCCATCTGTTGGCTCCCTTGAGCGTTCCGTTAATCCATCGTCTCTCATGCAACAACTTCACTCGGCTTCCACGAAAAATCTCGTATTCACGAGGGTGCTTTATAACACGAGACAAACCGGGCGATGAGACTTCCACTGTAAGGTCTTCCCTGTCAAACTCTATTTCAAGCCTCGGACGAAGTACTTTTTGGGCTCGAGTGAGGTCATTAAGACTAATTCCCCCTCTCTTATGAAGCACAAGATTTATTTTTACGCCCCTCCCCCCACGGCGTTCAATGGACATTTCGACAAGGGTAAATGCCATTTGATTTGTAATCTCAACGATGAATTCTTCAAGTTCAGGACTTGGCCGCATAATTACCTAAGAATCTGAGCTAAAAAAAAGAGGCCGCTGGGCGGGACCTCATGAAGAAGTAACACTGAACACTCAAGTTAATACTAGCAGGCTTGATAGTAATAGTCAAGCAACTTCGGATCAATCCTTACAAACTGTCAATCCATAAACTTTTTCTGTCCCCGCGGATTTAAGTACACCGGCACATGCGTTCAGAGTTGCGCCTGTTGTACTTACGTCGTCCAGGACAACTATCTCGTTATATGTGGAGCCAGCTTTCGATTTGAGCTCATACTTGAGCGCTGATGCCTGCAAACGGTCGGAGCGATTCAGAGATTTCTGAGTTTGATTGCCTCTGCGCCTCAGCAGTCTTAGAATCCGAATTCCACTCTTCTCCATCCAGCGGGTTATCTCATTCACCGGATCTATTCCGCTGTGAAAAATACGCGCCCTTCGAGGGGGGACCGGCACAATGGGAATGCCAGTCCAGTTCTCGCTATAGACTTCAAAAAGTCTATCCGATAGCCAGTGGGCCATCCTTGTATCGCCTCCATACTTGAGGGCAGAGAGCCATTCGCGGAGAGGGCCGCTCCAATCCCCAAGGGTTCGAAACGCATCCAAAATAGGCGGATTACTTCGACATACGAGGCATGGATTGCTACTTCCGGCTAAATCAACGCCACAGTACTCACAGGCATCCGGACCAAATTGAAATACTCTGTCACTGCAGTTGGCGCAGGGTGCAAAATAAGAGGGTGAATCAGCGCCGCATAATGGACAAGTACTTTTCACAATGGTCACTAAGCGCAATAACCATGAACTTGCCTTCCATTCTTGAAACTAGTTATCCAATTCTTTCTGCCATCTCGATAGAAGCTGTAACGACTCCATGGGCGTCAAATTGTCTATGTCCAAATCTCTAAGTTTCTCCAGTATCGCCTCTCTGCTGTCAAACAGTGAAACCTGCACCGCCCCGCGTGTGATTTTCGTCAATGAGTGCGATTTGTTTTCCTCATTCTCCTGCGAAAGCAGCAGCTCCTCGGCTCTTTTCACCACCGATTCCGGAAGACCCGCCATAGAGCCGACATGAATACCATACGAGGCTTCCGCCGGACCCGGCACAAGAGTTTTCGGGAATACCAGTCGTCCATCTCTTTCATCCACGGCCATTGAAAAATTGATCAATTGTGGATGCTCGATTTTTGTCAACTCTCGATAGTGAGTCGCGAATAGAGTTCTTGGCGTTATTCGAGTGAGGAGATACTCGCACACGGCCTTTGCAATTGCTAAACCATCCGCCGTCCCAGTGCCGCTCCCAACCTCATCCATTATCACAAGACTCCGATTACTTGCATTTCTAAGAATGTTCGCCGTCTCATTCATCTCTACAAGAAAGGTGGATTCTCCTCTCGCCAGATTGTCGGTTGCTCCAACCCTGCAATAAATTCTGTCTACTAGACCTATCAAAGCGGATTCTGCCGGCACAAAGCTTCCCGCGTGCGCCATTAGCGTTATCAGTGCAACCTGGCGCAGGATTGTTGACTTTCCGGCCATATTGGGGCCCGTAATAAGAGCAAAGGATATTCCCTCGCTATCTACGGAAAGGCTGTTCGGCACAAATGAACCGTGTGGAATGTGACATTCGATAATTGGATGCCGCCCGTTCTTAATCTCGATTCGAGCGGCTTCGATCATGCGTGGGCGAACATATCCATACTCGGTTGCAGCATGAGCATGGGATTGAACAACATCAATATCTGAAATAATTCCGGCTAATCGAAGTAGTTCGGAAACATACTCTTTTGCATTTTCTCTTATGCCGAGAAAGAGCTCCTGTTCATATTCAATCAGCCTTTCCTTTACACTATTGATTTCAGCCTCGAGCTCTCCAAGCTTCTCGGTTGTAAATCTCTCGCATTGCGCCAGAGTTTGCCTCCTCCTGAATCTCTCCGGAGCCCTATTCGACTGCCCCTTGCTCACTTCAAAAAAATACCCGATTATTCGATTGTACTTCAGTTTGATGGAGCTGATTCCGCTAGCGGCCTTTTCTTCCGCGGCATAGTCCTTCAATACTTTCTTACCGTTGTCGTTTTTTCGCCTCATTTCATCGAGCTTATTATCCCAGCCTTCTTTTATCAGTTGACCCTCTGTTAAAAGAACTGACGGTTCCTCCATCAGCGAATTACCAAGCATTTCCGCCAAGGTGAAAAGGGAGTTGAAGTGCATTTCCAGATTGCCCTGCCCGTCGTCCAGCAGGAAGTCATCCACAATATCTCGGATTCCGAATGCTCTGGTTAGTGAATTTCGCACCGCGATAAGATCCTTGGCGTGGGCTTTATCCATCGCAATCCTAGCCGACAATCTCTCTAAATCCAAAATTCCGGAGAGCAACTCACGCAATCCAGCGAGAGTAGTTTGATTACGGTATAGTCTCTCTACCCGCTCATGATGCAGAGTTATACTTCTAAGCTCCGGAAAGGGTTGCAAAATCCTCCGTCTAAGTTTTCTTGCTCCCAAGGAAGTCTTTGTGTGATCCAATATCTCAAGCAGCGTGAAAGCACTGCCCCCGTCATGCAAATTTTTAACTATTTCCAAGTTTCTGATTGTCGATTCATCCAATCCCACGGCACTGCTCTCGCCGAAAATCTCAATCGAGCGGATATGGGGCAAAACTCCTTTATGCTTGTCATCCAGATAGTTGAGTATTGCGCCCGCGGACAAAATGCTTAATTCCTCATCGCCGATATCGAATGCCTTTAGATTGGCTGTTTGAAACTGCTTGAGAAGCCGTTCCCGAGCCTGTTTCAAATCGAATACCCAATCGGGCTGACGATCCAGCACTATGTCTAAATCGCCTATGAATTTATAGTTATCTGATTCAAGCAAACCTTCTTGAATAATCATCTCCCTGGGATTAGCCCGTGCAATCTCTCTTCGCAGCAGTTCCTTTTCCGCACCCCTCTCAAACACGGTGGCGCGAAACTCTCCCGTGGATAAGTCGACATAGGCAAGGGAGGTATTCTTGCTATCTCCAACCAATGCCGCGAGATAGTTGTTAGTTCGATTATCCAGATAGGAATCGTTGATTATTGTTCCCGGCGTGACAACTTCAACAACCTCACGCCTTGCCAATCCCCCTCCCTTGGGCATTTCAACTTGCTCGCATATGGCAATTTTCTTTCCATGCTCCAATAGACGAGCAATGTAGTTATCGGCAGCATGGTAGGGTATACCGCACATAGGAACACCCTGCCGCTGCGTTAAAGTTAGATTCAACAATCGGCTAACCTCTATGGCGTCGGTCTTGAACATCTCATAGAAATCACCCATTCTGAAGAAGAGCACGGAATCTCTGTATTTCTCCTTCTGCCGATCGTATTGGCGGAACATAGGCGTACTTCCGTTGCTGAGAGGCATTTTGTCTATTCAGTTCGTATCAACTGCTGCAGCACCAGATCTGTTATATCAACCTCGTAAATCCACCACAGTAAGTTTGGATCTGCACGATTTAAAACAATGCTAAACCCATTTGACTCAGCGACAAGCTGGATTGTATCAAGGATTTCTTTAGCCAATTCGTTGCTGGACCCCAGGCCCGCTACCGCTTGTTGAATTTGATTGCCTTTAATCCTGACATATTCCTGATAGTACTGCTTCTTCTCCTGAATTTTGCTTTCCAAATTCAATTCATCTCTCGCGTTGCCGTGAGCCATGGCAGTGATTTTTCTTTCTTCCAGGCTCTGTATCTCATCCTGCAACCTACGGACCTCATTGGCGAAATTCTTTTTCATGCTTTCAATTCTTCTAGCCTCAGCAGAATCAACATAGAAGGCGGAGAGTATTCTCGCATAGTCTAGAACGGCTACCTTGGTAATCTGCTCGGCGCCAAGGTTAAAAATTCGAACCAATCCAACCGTGAGCAATATCGAAATAGACAGCTTTTTCATCGGCAGCACTCCTAGTAGATATCCAGTTTGAAGGCTATAACCAGATCCATACCCCAGTTCTTGAACTCGGTTAAATGCGGCTCGGGATTCCAATCGATATCCCCATCGATATTCCACTTAAATTTCTTTACCAGGTATATACCAATGGGAAACTGAGGGTTCGCAAATCGAAATCCTCCGCCTAGACTAAAACGCCAATCGTTGATGTGCATTTTTAGTAAAGCGTTGCTGGTCTTATATTTACCCTCTTTTGCAACCCAGGCGCCAACCGCGTCCAAGAAGATATCAAAGGCCAAAATATTGGGAGCAATCGGAAAAATAAACTGCAGAGTATTATCCCACAGATATCGATAACCGGAACTTGGTTCCCAGCCTCTCGCAACGAACATCCCATCGATGTAAAAACCGTTTCTCTGCCTATCCGCATTTCTACTTGCCCATGGTTTGTCAAACAATGCTTGAAACGCCGTATTGAAGTAAAGGGTACTTTGAAAGGCTCCTCCCTTGTCGTTTACAGGCACACTGAACAACAACTGATTGAAATTGAATCTCGTTACGCTCTTCATATAATCCCGTCGAGATACCGGGAGTATACCGGCAAAAGTGAAGGTTTCGCTCAGTATAAATCCTTTAGTCGGATTGAATAGAAAATCCCTGGTATCCCAGTCAACACGTAGAGAAATGCTGTCATCGTATTTCCAAGCTTTTAAATTTTCTCTGATGCTTCTGCTATGCGGCCTATAAACGGTTGAATCATATCTGACATATTCCCATGTGAGCCGGAGCCCTGTTGAAGCGCCCAGACGACCCAATCTAGTTACCCATGTATACCCCGTATTAAAAGCGGTAGAAAGGAAATGGGAATTGTATTCCATCTGATGATCTCGGGGCACGGATCTAGCCGCCGCATCATATTCGTTCCAGGTGATATAGGGATCGGGGAGGCCGTTGCCATCCAAATCCACATTGATACGTTTATTTAAGCTGTGAGTCCATCGAAATTCGGTCCCGCCGGACCAACGCAAACCCAGGATCCGAGGCTCCGTGAAGCTCACCGATACACTTTGTACATTCGGCGACACACTGGCGCCGGCTCCAATAATCTGCCCGCGACCGAGAAAATTCCTGTCGGACCAGTTGACTTGGCCGGATATCGGGAAGTCAGGTCCTCCTGAAAAAGACAAACCAAAACCAATATCGGAAGTCTTCCCCTCTTTTACATCGATCACTAAATCCATCAGTCCATCTTCGTCCCCGGGATAGGGCTGTGGTTCGACAGCATCGAAATACTGAAGATTGTACAGGTTGCTCACTCCCTCGAGAATTTTCGACCTGCTAAAAACTTCGCCTTCCTCAAGGGGGAGCTCTCTACGAATAATGTAGCTTTTTGTCTTATGATTTCCTCGGATAATTATGTTTTCAATGTGTGCGCGATCTCTTTCGGTTATTACTACATCATAGGAAATTTCGCGCTGCTCGTCTTGCCGGATTTCTTTGTAGGCAAAGGTATTGAATATGTAACCGTTTTCGTAGTAAAGGTTTTCGACTCTCTGAACATCCGTTTGAAATCTGGAGCTATTGAATATATCTCCGGGCTGTTGCAGCATAGCCTCTTCCAGTTCGGTATCCGAGTAGATACTATTTCCATCAAAGCTTATTCCGCCGTATGTCCATACATCGCCTTCCTGAATCACGATCGTAACAGAAATCTTGCCAATATTCTGCTTCTCGTCGACCTCAACCTCCTTGTTGACATCCAGAATCTTCACATCGATAAGTCCTTGATCCTTGTAGTACTGTTCTATTGCCTTGATATCCTCCTGAAGCTTTGTTTCAACATATAGGCCCCTGCTGAAAAGCGATTGAGGTTTTGTTTTCATTAAACTTCGCAATGTTTTATCGGAAACATGCTCATCATTCCCCACGAATTGGATATCGCTGATTTTTGTTTGATTACCCTCGACGATAGTGAATGTAACGTTTGCCGTATTCGTAGCTTCATCCACGGAGTAGTTCGCGGTTACTTCTGCATCGATAAATCCTTTCTCCAGATAATGATCGATAATTTTTTGCTCATCGAGACCGAGGGAGCCCGGATTGAGAAGATCGCCAGACTTAACTAAAACCGTATTCGCCAGTACTCCGCGTCTAACCTTAGAATTGCCGCTAAACAGAACATCCTCTACCTGAGGCTTTTCTTTAACCTGAAAAATAAGCTCTACACTTTCCGGAGTAGAGAGTCCCGGACGCAGTTCCGGAATTATGATGTTGAAGTAATCAAGTGCGTAAAGCTTGCTTTGTATTTCCCAAGACAGTGAATCCGTATAAGCACTCCCTAAGTAGGGTCGAATTAGTCCTAGAAGTTCATTTTCAGAAACCGTTCTAAGCCCCTCGAATCGAATATCGGAGATTGGTTTACCTTCATACCTCTCCTCTTCTTGCGCAAAAACACTTGTAGAAAGGGTGACTAAGAGAATCAGGACTCTTGTATATTGTCGCATCCGGTATCCTTAGATTAATTCATTCTGGGGGCGGTGGATTCTAATATGAGAAGCTCCATTTGAGAGTTATTGCATTGTCAACAACGAAGTCTTCGCTGTCTAGAGGATTGGGAGAATACGACCATAGAATATTGAAGAACGGAGTTGTCATTTCCAAATCGATTGAAGCTCGAAATTCCAGTCCTCCAAAAATGGGACTGATTCTTTGGCTTTCAAGATAATCCGCAGAGACGGTACCAGAGAGAAAAAGCGAATTCCCTATGTATTTACCAACATAGAAGCTTGTATTATCCAGATATCGCCCCAGACTCTGGGATCGAGTTGGCACTTCCGAATTGGCATCCCTTGTGAAGCCCTCCGTCAAAGTGTTTTCAACGATATCCGTTTGAATCGAAACCATATCGAGATTCAATCCCTCCTGCAGTGCTTCCTCAAACGGTTGAACAATGCCCATTTGGCCAAATATGCCACTTGCCGCGAGCAGCAACATCCTGCTCGCTCCCTGATTATCCTGGGAATTTGCATAAGGTGCAACTGCCTGTCCAAAAAGTGACAAAATGTCCGAGCGTGGAGGAACAGTTTCTATGGTCGGATTGAAATCGGATATAACCGGCGCATTGTAGATCAATGCTACTAGAATATCTTCATTTCTTTCATCTTTGACCCGTGTTTCTGCTCGTAAAGAAAGCATTGGATTAAATTTCTTGAAGGTTTCATTAAAATTCAACGAACCCTCGGTAATCTGGAAATCCCGATCGAAGTAGAAAATATCTCCCGTTTTAATTGATAAATCCCCTGTAAAAGACAGGTTATATGGGTCATTGCTGAAAACCAGGTTTACAGTCTCTCCAGTCCCCGCCGTTGCTCGAATAATTCGCAGCTCCTCATTAGGGAGGTAGAAAATGCAATTATTGCCTGTAGTGAAATCGAAATCCAGAAAAACCGTGCTGGGATATACGCCTTTTCTAATCTGACTTACGGGGCTTATCGAGTTGCCAAGTGATACTCGCAGCTTGGGGAAGGTGAAATCTCCATCTAGATAGAAGCGCTTATCCCCTCCCGTCATATGAACCTCACCGGTGAAAATCCCATCTAGATTCACGCCCATTAATGGGTAGTAGGCCGGTACGCCTGCCCCCCTAGATGTCGAAGTGGCTCCGTAAACCATGTCGAATTCCGCCACTTTGAATCTATCTAGAACGACGAAACCGCCGCCATATACGATTCCATCCCCAACAGGAATATGAATTCTATCTATGGTAATTCGATGACCTTCGAAGTGTATGTCGGTGCTTGCAGGCTGGATCTCCGCGTATGTGTAGGGTGTGTCAACCTTCAAGTCTACGGCTCGCAGTATTCCATCAATCTCGGGGTTATTCAGCGGGCCGGCTATATCTAGCTCGCCAACAAGGCTTCCCGACTGAAAGACAACATAGTACTGCAGAAGAATTGGATCCCTATACATCACGTAATTGATAAGGACCGGATCTATAACCAGCTTGGAAAGCGAAAGGCTTATGTTTCCATCCTTGACTGTTCCCCTTCCCCTTGCAATAACAGGCATTTTCGACCCCGAAAGCACATCCAGTTCACCGCTTTCATATGCGTACGATAGACTTAGTGACTCGCTACCCGGGGAGACTATTCTGAAAAAATTCTCGTCTTTAGAAAAATGAAATGTATAAGCCGGTAAATGAGGCTCTGAATCCCACATAATCGCCTGAGTAGTTACTGTTCCCTTGTAATTCGAATCGAATAAGTATGGAAGCTCAGCTATGCTAAGGGATCTGTCAAAGTTGACCGCCAAAGAAAAACCTGATGATACTGGAACCTGGTTAAATGTGGCATTGAATCCCGCCGTTGATTTCAGCGAACCTTCCTTCATATTCAGTAAAACAAGGCCTCGTCTAAAGTCTATGCCGTTGTAGCTGTATTGGATATCTTTGATTCGCATAAGTCCCGATTCAAGTGAAATCTCGCCCCCCACCTCAAAGGGCCGACCCTCAGAAATTCCGTTGCTATATAGATTTAGAGAAATTGAGGGATTCTTCAAGGTGCCGCCTAAGCTGCCATCGACAAAGAGCTCGCCGGAAAAACGTCCGGACATCATTCTTTCAATGCTGGCTGCAGATATATCCAAACCTATGTCCCAGATCTCTCCAATTTTATCAAGGGTGATGTGATATCTCTCATCGCCGGAACCGGCAAGAGACAATCTGCCAAGCAGAACTTGAGAATTATTTGCAGTTTCAAATACCGCGTTTCCTGTAAGTTCGCCATAATCATCAGAAATACTTATCGTCGAAATAAGCGCGGAGTCCCTGCTGAGTCTACCGTCAAATGAAATAGCAATATCCGATTTGTTCGATCTTCCCGCTAATAAAAATCGTGCGCGATTGATATATAGCTCCCAGTCTCCGAGTGCTGTCATTCGCCCTCTAATATCCAGCGAGGTTACTATCCGCCCGTCTGACAATGGAATTGCAATACCGTCACTGACAAACTCGATAAATCTTCCATGTGCGGATCTGGGTGCCATGTATGCCTCTAATCCGAAATCGCTGTCGACAATCATGCTTCCATCTTCAAACCATCGAGCGGTCAGGGGAAAAACCTGTTCTCCAAATAGCAGTCTACCCTCGGTGAATCCTCCTTCCGCAAGTCTTCCGCCATAGCCCCTTCCATCCACCACGTATTCATTCCAAGTAGCTCTAAGCCCATCGAGCGACCAATTATCGGGAGTAATCCTGCCGCTAACGATAAGGCCATTATTTTGATTGTCCTCGTGACGAAGTGCAACTTCATCGAAAGAGACCGACCAAGTCTTGCTGTTCGCCTCAAAGGAGCCCTTCATATCAAAAAGAAAATCTAACGGCAAATCAAATTGTCCTGTAAAACCAATAAGGCGTGTTATGAAAGAAGATTCAAACTCCTTCACATTCACGAAACCATGAATCGTTAAATCCGTACGCGAATCCACAAATAGATCTGCCGTCAGTCTTCTCTCTCTGGAGTTATCCGAACCTTCCGGTATCGCAATTAGAGAAGCGGTAAATGAATCATTTTCAGGTATCGCAAGAAATCGGAAATCTTCAAATCGGATTCCGTTTGCCTCAACTACCTCTGCTTTAGCAGTAATTACACCCTCTCTCGTATTCAAATTGAATTCCACGAACGCCGGATAACCCAGCAAAGTCTCATCCAAGCTAAAAGCCAAGAATCCATCAGCAGCTAATCGCTCGATATCCAGAATTCCGACATACGAAAGACTTCCCCATTTGGATGATAGGCGCAACGTATCTACGTACGCGCTGTTCCTCGAACCTCGGAATTTCAATTCGGCTTCATAATCAAGCCTTTCAATTTCCGGATCTTTTCGGATATCCACATCAACTTCATAGCTTAAATCATCAAAAGTCGGAGAGGCTGAGAACTGAAATCGGCCATCGACTATCGATGAAAAATACGGGGTTAACCATCCCGAGGAAATACCAGGCATCGCAATACTTGCAATATTGAGTTCCTCGGTTTCACCGCTTATGTGCCAGCCATCGGAGGAGTAATTAATCGACAAGTCGATTGGGAAGTTATCGCTAACCCGTCGGGCGGCCAGTCTACTGTTCGCATAGGTGAAATCCACGGATATGGGCTGTAGGACTACATGCTCCGAAGCGGCCGACAGTATGTCGAGTCGACCATTCATTGTCGACTCGGTGAGAGAAAAACTGCCTTCAGAGGCTGCTGCAGTTCGTATTACCCCGATGCCGTTCAGAGAGCCCATATCCATCACTCGAAATGCTCCTGCAATCTCGTAGCGGACTATCCCGCCCTCGTCATTGAAGGCTAGTCTTACGTTGCTCACATCTAATTGGATTGCCTCGTCAAAGTGAATTCTCGCGGAAATACCGGTAAGTTCCATTGACTTATTTGCAAATAGAGACCGGGCCACGCTGATTCTCCTGTTTGCAGCAGCCTCTTTCCACTGTGATTTGGATGATACCGCGAGATTGAGATGCCCGTTCTCAACCGCAACTCTGCTTATGCGTCGCAGCGGTTCATCGCCCGTTAAGTCCCGAAAGGGATTATAGTAAACCCGAACAACCTCTGCCCTGAAATCACCCCCCTCGAAAATAGCATTGAAATTATGTATAACAATCGTTGATAAGAGCGCCGGCGAAACGCGTTCGTAGCTAATCTTGACGTCCAGTGAGTCTTCCAGCCGACTAATTATACCTTCTTTCACAATTTCAGCCCTGCGATCAACTTGGATTCTCAGAGGATTCAGCATCAGTGCGCCAAGCGCGATGCCAAGAACAAGTAGGATGGCCTGCACAAAATGTATTTGCTTGAATTTCATTTTCACAGGCTGTCCTCAAGGAAAAGAAGGCGCAGATGAGCCTCTTGGATTTTCTCGTTCCCGAACCATGGTTCAAGAATAAGTTGAAGCGCGACACCGTGCATGTAGCGGTCAACCCGCGTATCTCCCGAGCCGGGTGGTACAAGTTCCGCGGAAAGAACCTCACCCTGCGGAGATACTCTGATCTTTATCACAACATCCAATAATTTCTCTGATTCTTCAGGAAACTGTGCCGCATCAACAACCGGAAATGACAGGATTTCTCGCTCCCTTCCACCTACCCAGTTTATCAGCCAGGAACCGCGGAAGGATGTTTTGGCATTCGACTGATAATCGAAATCAACTAGCGGTTCCTCAATGCCCTGTATCTGCTCATTGGGTTTGGACCTGGGCGGTACAAGCGGTTCCAAAAAAGTCGCGGCGAGTTCATCAATCGATTCATCGCCTATACTGTCCTCCTGTACAACATTGGCTGTGATTTCTCGAGGGATATCGGATAAATCCCGTGGAGGAGTCTTGTTCTTCACCGTGGATGGCTCTGCTACATCTTTGGGGCTCAAATTGTTGTCGATTCGGATGCGTATCCGATTATCGGCAGAACCATCAGATTCATGGGGTGTCGTGGAAACAAGCAGGATGATAAAGAAGCCATGTAGAAGTGCCGATATCAGAATCGATCTTATCAATGCCCCCTCCTAATTGTTTGCAGCGAGACTGTTTCAAAACCGACTCGTCGCACCTTATCCAGGGCGGCAATAATTCTTTCATACTCAATACTCTCATCCCCCTGTATGACGAGCTCGCGCAGAACCTGATTTGCAGTCTTATCCCGTAAGACCGATTCGACTAAATCCCATTCAACCCCTTCTCCGTCAATCGATACCGAGCCACCTTCATGCAGGGTAAGAGTGATTCCAACTGCCTGCTTATCCTCTGAAGTTTCCGACTCGGGCAGAGCGACCTCGATATAGCTTTTTTGGCGGAAGCTGGTATTTAAAACAAAGAATAGGCAGAGCAGAAAGATAATATCAATCAGAGGGGTTAGCAGCAATCTTCCCCTATTACTTCTTCGTAGTTTCTTTCTTAAAGACATACTGAAAACCTGATATCGAAAGACATTCGGCGACTATTTCATCCAGCAGTTCCGAATGCCGATTTACGATCGCCTCGAAGAGATGGAGTGCCAGCATTGTTGGAATTGCCACCGCCAACCCCGCGGCGGTGGTAACAAGGGCCTGAGAGATGCCGCCGGCAAGAGCATACGGGTCCGAACTGCCGGTTGCGCTCATTCTGGAGAAGGTGGTAATCATACCGGCCACAGTGCCGAAAAGTCCCATGAGCGTTGCCACATTGCCGATACCGTTTAAAATTGGAAGATTACGTTCCATTCTGCCTAGGTATTTTTCACTCAGAGCTTCGAGCTTTTGCTTATATATCTGTGGAATCGATCTAATCCTTGTTGTAAGCGCGAATGTCAGCAGTGATTTTTCCAGACTCAAATCCTTTCTGGGAAGGGTTCTGAGAATCAAATCGGCAGATGACTTTCCTATTCTGCCCAGTGCTTCTCTGAGAACTGTCTGAGTTCTAACTCGAGTTCTATAATAAAAGGCGGCCCTTTCCAGTATTATTCCAAGTGCAACCACGGATAGTAAGATTATCGGGCTGAGGATTAACCAGTTTGCTCTAATCAATTCACTCATCAGTCGCTCCATCGCTCTTCCAGGCAAGTGCCAACTTCAATGAGGGGCTATCCCATGGCACTCTTGCATATGCTGACACGCTCGCTCTCCAGTTCTCGTTGATTTTCCAGTCTAGTCCCAATCCTATTATAGCCTCTTCGCCCCTAGAGCCACCGAAGAATTCAGCAAGAATCGCATCCTGCGAACCGCTGAAGATGTAATAGGATAGTCTCTCGCCCGCCAATCCGATTCTACCCTCCCAGACATCAGTGTATCCAAGTAGGGAAAAATCCAATTTGCCCGAAAGCTTGATGCGATGACTGTTGAACTTATAAGCAATCGATGCCAGCCCCCGCACACGCCTATCATTCCTGCTTACGACAGTTCTGTTCTCTACTCCGCAGAAACGTCCTTCAGCATAGGATATTTCAAACAGATAACTAACGTGTTTTTTTTCTATCTGAGCGATGCCGAGAAGATATTCGAATTGGAGCGGAATCTGGGCCTCGAAGCTGCTTACTCTCTCCCTGAAAAACAGGCTCCCTAGATTCTCCGGATATCTCATAAAAATTTCTGCATTAGCATAGATGCTTATACTGTCGTCCACCAACCAGCTAATGCCTAAAAAAGGCATGGCTAGGATTTTTTTTGGGTGATCATAGACAATATCAACCCCGATTTCACTACGCAGTCCATAGCTGAGTAAGTTCGGGCCAATCGCAAAGACTCCCCGAGCGCTTACTTCCGTATCGGTTCTGCTATGTGATACACCACCTTCAACCTTTGTAATTATTGACCAACCAGTTTCCCCGAGTCGAAAAAACAGGTCTATGGCACTCAGAATGGATAGGCGATAAGGTGAGTAACCAAAGTAGTGTAATCCGATGAAGTAGTTGTCGGGCTGGTTTATCCCCCTATCCCAATTCAAACTGGCAACTGAATATGGAAGCATTCCGCCCCCCTCCTGCATCCCAATTCTAACGGCACTCGAAAAGAGGCCGCGTCTCTTCCAGCCAATCTCGCCAGACCAGGGACGTACACTTGCCTTGGGAAATGGGATGAAGATAGTTCCTCTAATTTCTCCAATACCCTCGAATGTGTGGCCTAGTCCAAAGTCGGCTCCTTCTTGGATATTCGAGGCAAGGACGGCGCTCCACGTCCCTGGCTGAAGGGGTTCAGGTTCTGTGAACGGAGTAATCACCGGCAATGTAACGATGTCCACCGTTGGATCGACAACAGGCAAATTATCGGGAAGGGATTTCGGGGAATCTAGATGATCCTCTATGGAAATTCTGTACTGTCGGCGATACCTTAAAGGAGTGGGATTCCAAGTTTCCGCTAAATCCGGAAACTGATCGGGGGGTGGTATATCTGGTTCCGCATCCCTGATAATTATTAAATTCGGTAGCTCGAGCACCTGTCCATGGATAATTCCATGGGTCAGCAAGAGAAGTCCGAGGGATAATACCAACTTAGGCGCTTGGGGTGGACTGCATGCTCTCATCAATTCTATTTTATCGGGAAAATACCGCGGTCGGAAGAATGAACCCCGTGCGATTAGCTCGGGCTGAGAAAGTATTTTGCCCCGAGGCTAAACGAGCTTCCGAAGACGCTCCGGGTATGCTCTCCCGCCTACAGACTGCCTGCTTATGCGCCTTCCGCGGGAAGCTTCTACTGCTGGAGATTGAGCTGACTTCTATGAGGACTTGAGGATGAGTAAAACCAGGGATATTTGGAAGGGTTTGGTTGCGATCGAGGGCATCGACGGTTCCGGAACAACCACGCTACTCAACTCGCTGAGGGAGTCCCTGGCGGGCAGGAATGCGCGATTGGGCGTCGAACCGACAAAGGGAAGTATCGGAGATGTGATACGAGATGCGCTTTCGGGCCGCGAAGCCGTGTCTCCGAAAACCCTAGCCCTCCTTTTCGCGGCTGATAGGCGCGAACATATATACGGAGCGGGCGGAATTCGAGAGAGTTTAGATTCGGGATATATCTATATTACTGACAGATATCTATTCTCTTCGCTGGCCTATCAAACGCTTTCCGTGGATTGGAATTGGGTAGATAAGCTGAACTCCGAGTATCCCCTTCCGAGCCATATGATTTACCTTAGGATACCGGTGAAGCAAGCCTTGGAACGCATCTCGGCGCGAAATGGAAAAGACATCTTCGAGACAGCGGAATTGCAGCATAAGGTTGCCGAGAGCTACATGCGATCAATCAGAAAATACGGGAGTTCGGGCATAAAATTCCTTGAAATCGACTCCCACAAAACTCCGAAAGAGACATGCATCGCGGTATTGAATTTCATCGAGGAGCTATTTTGATATCCAAGATGCCGCGGAACATCCGGCTAGTCGACCATCGAATCAAACTATTAGTTGCTCTGATACTAACCGAACTGTAACTGAATCGAGAGCATATCGATTCCGATAAAATACAAGATGATGCATCTTAGACGCATTGTGACCCTTTTCGCCCTTCTAATACTTCCCGCGAACAATCTGTCCGCTTGGAAGATTAAATACGCGGAGCAGTTTTATAGGCTTTACCACCAGCACATGTATCGTTACCCCGAGGAAAGCGCTGAGAATCTCTGGTACCTATCGATGGCCCTAAGTTCGCCTTTTGCAAATCCTCTTAACGCTTTGGCAAAAATAGAGAACGAACTCGAATGGGAGAAATACAGGAATCTCTTTTCGATGCATGTGTACCTGCGAATTGTCGACGAATATCTCAGCTTGGCAGCTAAATACGATAAATTCAATGCATATTTTTACAATTATCCGTGGAAGTCGGCTAATCTTGACAGTCTCAACACCGCCGAAACCTACTACAAACTGGCACTTGAATCCTGGGAAGCCGCCCGTCTGTATGGCAAAGTCGCGCGAGAGCGAAGATTTAATTGGATTCATTTGGATGAAATTCAATTCTGGGAAGACGAGGCCCTGCGCATAGAAAACGAAGAACTTGATTATGGCAGTATCATCGGAGTTCACCTTTCGCGTTTGGCAAGGGTTCGCTCTGAGTTTACCTCGATGGACTATGAGACCTATTAGACTACTCTCGATCCCCCTAATATCTCGGATTTCTTGCCGTTCTATCTGATTAGCATCGCATCGCCGTAGGAAAGAAAACGATAATTATTTCCCATCGCGATGTCGTATATCTCCAAAAGGCGCTCCCTGCCCAGAAAGGCAGATACCAGCATAAGCAGGGTGGACTTAGGGGCATGAAAATTCGTGAAAAGCTGATCGACTACCTTGAAACTATATCCGGGATAGATGAATAAATCCGTCTCCCCTGCTCCGCTTATCACTTCATTTGAACTCCACGAAGCTTCAAGAGTTCTCACTGTCGTGGTTCCCACGGCTAGCACCTTTCTACCATTCTTCTTGGCCGCGGTAACCTTCTCTGCAGTTTCAATAGGGATGTTGTAGCTTTCGAAGTGCATGATATGATTCTCTATCTCCCTCTCCCTTACCGGCGTAAAGGTTCCAAGTCCAACCCTGAGGGTTATCCAGCAAATTTCGATGCCCTTCTCAAATAGGGCTCTCATTGTCTCCCGGGTAAAATGCAGTCCAGCGGTGGGAGCAGCCGCGGAACCGATATTTCTACCATACACAGTCTGATAACGCTCTTCGTCCTCGCAATTGTCCGCTCTGCCGATATAAGAGGGAAGCGGTATATGTCCGTGATTTTCGAACCAGGATTCATCAGGAATTGGGCTTAGCCTTATGGTACATACATTGTCCGATCGGAGACCGGTAATAGTTCCCACGGTACTCCCCGGAAAAAGCCAATTTTGGCCAATGCGCTTCTTCCTCATCCTGTTCACGATGCAATCCCATTCCCCCTCGCGAGTTTGGTGTAGGAAGAGAAATTCCGAGGTGCCCGCGGTATCAGGCCTTTGAGCAAATACTCTGGCCTTCCTAACTCTGGTGTCGTTGAAAACCATCACCGTGCCGGAACTTAAGAGATTTGGGAGTTCGGCCACCGTGGTATGCAACAGGAAGTCGATTTTGTTTTTGTCGCACACTATCAGGCGACTATCGCCGCGGTTCTCGGACGGAACCCTCGCTATTAAATCGCTCGGAAAATCAAATGAGAAGAGGCTGGTTTGCACCTGGTTTTCGTCCGAGATGTCTATGCGCCAAATCCGTTACAACGCGGCCACGTGGGGTTCGCGCCAGAAAGCCCCTCTGTATGAGATAGGGTTCATAAAAATCCTCGAGAGTATCAATCCCTTCGCCAATGCTTATCGCGAGCGTTTCGGCTCCTACCGGTCCTCCTCCGTAGTTGTCGATTATTGCGGCTAGAATCCTCCTATCCTGCTCCTCGAGACCCTCATTGTCAATCTTCAGTCTTTCAAGTCCGGATTCGATAATGCTCCGATCAATCGATCCAACGCCTTCAACCTGGGCAAAATCCCGCATTCGTCTGAGAAGCCGGTTCGCCACTCTCGGAGTTCCCCTGCTGCATCTTGCAAGCAGGCTCGAGGCATCTTTATCAATGGCTATATCCAAAATTCCCGACGTCCGCTGCAGTATCCGCTCCAGTTCAATTGCTTCATAGAACTCTATGCGTATCGTTATCCCGAAGCGGGAGAATAGCGGGCTTGTAACCTTCCCCGGTTTAGTAGTAGCGGCCACCAGCGTAAACGGCGGTACCGGTATTCGAACCGTTCTAGCCGCCGGACCCTGGCCGATTATCCAATCGAGCTCATAATCCTCCATTGCGATGTAAAGCATCTCCTCAATCGCCGGTTTCAATCTGTGGATTTCATCGATAAAAAAAACTGTATGCTTCGGTATGGTGGAAAGCATGCCGGCAAGGTCCTTCGGCCTTTCTATCGCCGGTGCACTGGTAATCTTGAGTTCTGCTCCAAGCTCATTGGCTACGATATAGGCCAGCGTGGTTTTTCCCAAACCCGGCGGTCCACTCAGAAACACATGGTCGAGAGGCTCACCGCGCGCCTTGGCCGCACCTATAAATATTGAAAGATTGGACTTGAGTTCTTCCTGACCCTGAAAATCCTTCAGAAATTTCGGTCTTACGCCAATGTCTAATTCGTCTTCGCCAAATGCGGCAGTTGGCTCGAGAGGTCTATCATTCATCACTCGCCCCTACTGGCTCATTGCTACTATCGCTAGTCGGAGAATCTCTCTTTCCTTCTCATCGGAGCTCAAGCCGTCCAACTCAGGGCTCCTAATAATGGAGCTAACAACCCTGCTCGCCGACTTGGAATCAAAACCCATGGCAACCAGCGCATCGACAACATCCTTCTCTTGAGTGGGCACTAGGCCCTCCGTGCCATCCGTATCAACCAGCGAGCCGCGAAGCTGGAGTACAATCTTTTGTGCGGTCTTTTTGCCAAGTCCCGGAATGCTTTCCAGAACAGAGAGATCCTCCGTATCCAGGGCTTTTAGGAAACGCGATGGCGTAGTTCCCGAGAGTATCTTCCTAGCCAGCGAGACGCCAACGCCGCTGACTGTTTTCAAGGAAAGGAAGAGCCTGCGCTCTTCAAAGGTTGAAAAACCAAACAATCTCATCACGTCCTGGGTATGGTGAAGGTATGTGTAGACCAAGGTTTCCTCGCCAATTCGAGGAAATAGCGAAATAGAAGTAGACGTAGTATCTACTGCCCATTCCACACCACCGCAGTCGATGCCAACCTGATCCTCGGATTTATATGTTAGCGTACCTCGGATGCTGTTAAGCATAGTTCCTCATGGTGGATAAAAGTTATGGCAGCCGCAAGCGCATCGGCCGCGTGATCGGGCCTCGGTATATTGGACAATCCCAGTAGAATCTTCACCATTTCCTGAACCTGTGTTTTTTGCGCCTTGCCCGATCCCACTACCGACTGCTTGATAACCAGTGGAGAAAACTCCCCAACCGCCATACCCCGCTCGGCAGCGGCCAGCAAAATCACACCGCGAGCCTGAGCGACCGCCATAGCCGATGAGATATTTTTCAGGAAGTAAAGAGTTTCTATCCCAAGGGCGATCGGTCTTAGCCTGTCGATAATCGCATTGAGTTCGTTGTATAGGGCAAGCAGGCGCCCAGCCGGTAGTTCATTCCGATCGCTGCTTATACTGCCATGTTCGACATGCCTATGGCGGGCACCGATGTAATCAACAACACCCCACCCGATGTGTGCAAATCCAGGATCGATTCCCAGAAACCTACCGTTCACTTACGGCAACTCGAAATTGTCTGGAATATCGAGATTGGAAGCAACCGACTGGATATCATCGCTATCCTCCAGCAGTTCTATCAAACGCAGCACCCTGGCCGTTCCCTTGTTATCAAGTGTGACCGTGTTCTTCGGCACCAGGCTCAGCTCCGCACTTAGCTGCTCGAACCCGGATTTCTGTAAGAATTCAAGTACATTTACGAACTCTCCAGGTTCTGCAATCACATCTACAACTTCGCCCTCTTCGGCGACATCCTTCGCTCCAGCCTCAAGGGCAGCCTCAAATAGGGCATCAAAATTCACCTTGGTGCTTTCATAGGCTATAATACCCTTTCGGTCGAACATATATGAAACCGAGCCATTTGAAGCCATCTGACCTCCATTCTTGGATAGTACGGCTCGAACTTCGGCAGCCGTTCTGTTCTTGTTGTCTGTCAGTGCCTCTATCATCAAACCCACCCCACCAGGCGCGTATGCCTCGTAACTCAGCTCGGCGTAGTTCGACTCCTCCGGATTGCCTAAGCCCTTCTTGATGGCCCGCTCAATATTTTCTCTCGGCATATTGGCTGCCTTCGCCCTAGCCACAACTGTTCTCAGTCGGGAATTCATTACCTCATCGCCCCCTCCCAGGCGGGCCGCGACGGTTATTTCCTTTGCAATCTTGGTAAAGATCCTTCCACGCTTGGCATCCGCGGCACCTTTCTTATGCTTGATCGAACTCCACTTGCTATGGCCGGACATTCCGAAGGAATCCTCCCTGTTTCCGAGAAATCGAGCAATTACTCACCACCCTGGAGAACAGTATCATCGTCAAAGTCCAATCGTCAAGTTTGGCTAATTCCTCTAAGGCCAATCATAAAACATGGGCCAGTGAAAACCATCCATTTCAAGGGCAAAGTCCGTCAGTATCGAATCAACGAAATCCATGCCTTGGGCGCTAGGTCTGATTGCTCCCCCCTCTGATATCACATCCCCCGAGGCAACCCTGCGATAAAGGGCCTTTGGCACAAGCTTCGCCGGTTCCAATCCGAAAATTTTGCCGAAGCGTTCGCTGGATATGCCCTCCGACACTCGCATACCCATGAGGAAATGCTCCAACGCAAAATCCCGAACGCTTAATTCGGATTCCGTGTAGGAACCTGTCGGCAATGAAAGCCAGTTTTGTAAGTTGCTTGTCTCGGCCCGTCGAACCGCAAGGCCCCTATCGTTGGGAATGGTTGAGAAGGCCCCAGGTCCTACACCCAGATATGGCCGCATTCTCCAATAGGAAAGATTATGTCGTGATTCCTCCCCAGGAATCGCAAAATTGGAAATCTCGTATCGAGTATAGCCAAACTCATCGAGACGCTGAAGAGCCGATTCCCATTCCAGGGCCGCAACTTCCTTATCCGGAAGCTCCCCGAACTTCTCCGGATTTTCGGCCAGTGGAGTTCGCTCCTCCACGGTTAGCTCATAAATAGATATGTGACCCGAGGAACCGGCGTTCGCCCTATCGATATCGCGACTCAGTCGACCTTCGCGGTAGGGAATCGCGGCCAATAAGTCCCGGCTCAGTCTTTTTTCCCAGAGTTTATCCAGTAGACTCTCAGCCCTATCTACGGCGCCGGCTCCCGCGGGGCGACCGAGCCAAGTTAGAAGTTTGTCCGAATAGGTTTGAATACCCAAACTTATCCTATCCACATGACTCTCCGATACTACTTCTAAAAAATCGCGTGAAAGAGATTCCGGGTTCACTTCGATACTGAATTCCTCCACCACTCCCAGCATCGAATTCAGAGTTTCCAAAAAGGCGCCAAGTGTAGTTGGATGAATAAGACTGGGAGTACCTCCGCCAATGTAAATAGCTTCAATCTTCCGCGGCCTTAATCTGGACAGGGAGCTTTCCAACGACATAAGAATCCCATTCAAGGTTCTAGTAATAAGCTCGTCACTAAATTCGGTGGAGCTGTAAAAATCACAGTAGTCGCAGCGCTTCACGCAGAATGGAATGTGGAGGTAAAGCGAAAGATTATTGAATTCTGCCAAAGGAGCCAGGCGGCCAATATGAGAAAAATACCCTTCCGTAGAGCATGTTATTCGTAAGGGTTCCCCAATACCGAGAATCATTCGAGCCGGCGCGATTGTCGCCCAAAACAAAGTACTCGTTCTCGCCCATCACAATTGGATCCATATTTCCGGAGAGCGGCATTTCCGAGATCCACTCCCTGGGTAAAACCTCCAACGCCAAGTCGTAGCCAATTCCACTAGCCTCGAATTCACTGATGAAGTAATCCTCCTCTCTCCCCTTGACATAGGCAACCGATTCCTCTATTCGTATCGCATCGCCCGGAACAGCAATCACACGCTTTAGCATCAGGTCATTCTCCCATTCCGCGCGAGAGAAGGAACCCAGCATCAGGGTTTGAAAAGTTGTCAGCCGAATAAGCGAATCCACAGTCCTTAGATACCAGGGCCGCGCCTCAATATAGGGTGGTCGAAAAACGATGAAGTCTCCCCTATTTGGAGGAAACTTCGGAGTCCCGTCCTTTGCTCGCATCAAATATGGATGAACAAAAACCCGCGAGCCCGCGGGGTATCCGGGGCTCATTGAATCAGTTTCCAGTTTCCAGGTTTCAACAAAAAACGTTGTAATCAAGAGGTATCCGAGTAATACCGCCAGCATTCCTCCCAGCACGCGCGATCGGTGCCTCTTGAGACTTTTCCTATCCCCGTAAAACTGCCTAGACCCGAACAGCGGCATCATCGGATTCCGCGAACGCGACGCAAAGGCCAATAAATGAAAAGAGCACGCCCCAAAATTTTTTTTGAGCTAACAGGGCCGAAGTAGCGGCCATCCAATGAATCGTTCCGATTGTCGCCAAGAGGCAGAAGCCAATCTTCCGGCACATAAATTCCGCGCTCGTAAACAGCGTCGGCATATCCTGCTTCTTCATCGTAGGGGAAGAGAGTCTGGTATATATCAAATTCCAAACGTTCCATCTCGTATTGATCCAACATCGTTTTTTTCAATGGAGATATCCAATCCACGGCCGCCCTATCCACAAGCGTACGATCGGTTACTAAACCAGACCTTTCCAGATAGATCATTTCTACAGTTGCATCCAGTTTGTTATAGTATCCCTCGTCGAGCAGAAGATGGTTGCCGTACTCCTGCTTCGCAAGCTTTTTGAAATCCTTCTCTTTGATCAGAGTAGCCCAGCCCTTTGGTTGAATGTACAATTCTCCCCGACGAAATAGAACACGGTCGCCATCCACGGCAACCTGCCGTTTTATCAGAAATTGGTGGGCGGTATCTCCGCCTCCGATTCTATTCAAATCCACAAGTGAGAGAGTAACCATATAAAGCACCCTCTGTGCGATTTCATGAAAAAGCGAGGGGCTCTCGTACTCCGGATTTTCGAAAATAATCACCTCTCCTCGTCGGGGCTTTCTGAAGCCCGGAAGCTTGCCTATGCCCGGTAGCAGTTCCGGACCGAATATAACCTTGTCAACAAAGATCCTATCGCTCCTGCTCAGCTCCCCGCTGTAGGGATCCCTGCCGCCAATTAGGGTATCCCGCATCGAGCCCGAGGGTATCTGGTAAGCCTGGAGCAGATACTGATTGAGAAGCAGTACCACCATTACCGCCCATAGAAACGCATCGACCCACTCCATCACTATCCCCCGTCCCACGTGCTTGCGCCTTTTCCTTTCCAATCTCCTCGCTCTTCTAGTGAGAATTTTCTCCGTCCAATCCCACAAGCTATCTAAAAAATCCGAATTCTTATAGTTTTTCACGCGTCACATCCTATCCTGCGCCCTTGCTATCGGTTGCTGTAATCAATCGTTGACCACCTTTTTACCACGAAACTATAATCAACGTCATGCACACTCAAAAAAAGGGCACGGCAAAACGCCCTCACACAGAAATTCCTATCGAGAACATAAGAGTAACCCTGAAACCAATACTTGGTATCCACCCCCGCGTGTACGTACTATACATATGGCTTATCCTGATTACGCTCACCGTTTTCCTACTGCTCATCCTGCCGGGGATAAGAAACAACGGCACGCTGTTAACCGTTGAAAGCATCCCGCCCGACGCCTCGGTAATTATTGATGGTTATCGTCTTGGTTCCACGGGGGAAGCAATTTTCGTGTCCCACGGGAAACGTGAATTGAGAGTGGAACGCTTCGGCTTCATACCCCACGAACAAAGCATTGATTTTCGCGGGCGAGTATTTGCATCCAAACTCTTCCCATTAAGACTGAAACTGCACATTGCTCTAAACGCGTTAGAGGGATACGATCATCTGGCTCGAGGGGTGAGGGACTTCGCCGCATGGGCGGAAACAGGACCTGAACGGGAGAGATATGCGATACCACCCGTGCTAACTAGCGCGGCGCGTGATACACTTCGCGGCTCCTCTGAATCGAACTCAGCCTTCATAGCCGCGGCCCTGCCCATCTGCATTGACGAACGACATCTTGCCGACATAGTCCGCGCGAATTTCATCCTTGAGAACGGGGGAAAGCCTCCCGGATTGGGCAGCATAGCCCAGATGGTAAGTAACAGCGCGGATTCGTCCATCCCTACCAACACCGTCCTAGAACTGATAGATGAGGAGCGACTATTACTCTTGGGTTTCAAGGAGGCAGTTGATAACCCTCGTGACATCGTTGAGGGCTCGGAGGCGTTCTACGCGAGGGGGTTTTCTGCCTCGATTTCCGTTTATGGAGATATCGCCTTTGCCTCGGTAGGAGGTATCACCGCGCCCCTTGGCGATATGGAACTAGCCGCCCAGGAGAGAAGAGTCCGAGCAGGGGCTATTCCCATCGAGGCCGCGATCGACACCTTTCAGATATCCACCACTGAGGTATCCAACGCGCGGTTCTCGCTCTTTCTAGCCGAAAATCCCGGATGGTTGGCAGCAAACATTGAAGAATTGGAATCCCAGAATCTCGTCGATGAAAATTACCTTTCAAGCTGGTCTTCGCGAATAGCCCCGGCCGGACTTGAGAACTATCCCGTTACCGAAATTTCATGGTATGCCGCCCAGGCTTACTGCGAATGGTTTACCAGGCGATACCTGGTGGGTAGCCGGGCGCGCCTGCCCACTGAGGATGAATGGGAACTGGCCGCTCGTCAAAATCAAATTGCTGAAAACACCTCTGAACTCCCCGCGGGTATAAGGCCAATCAGCGCTGCCGACAGTGGGACCATCGGCATAATGGGCATGGCAGGCAACGTTCGCGAGTGGTGTTTCAATCCCTATCGGATAAACGAGAGTCTCTTCCGCCCCGCAAATGGCCAAAATAACTTCCTAAACCCCAGTAGCCCCTATGCTCCCTTAAGCCGCCCCGTTCGTGGGGGAGCACACATCGATGATAACCTTGAATACCCCGCCGCTGTTCGAGGTCGCCTGCCCGCGCATCGCACAAGCCCCGTGGTCGGTTTCCGCATCGTCATTGTCCCCAGGTAGCTGCAAAGACAAGCCTGCTCGCGAACAACTCGCCCTCTCCTCTTTTTGTTGACCTCCGGCCCGGCACGTGCGAACATCCATTTCAATGAGTGGCAGAAAGAAGAAGGCGAAAAGGACTCCCGGGCTTCTGGGAGACAACCGGAAAGCCCGCTTCCTCTACACAATAGAGGATACCCTGGAATGCGGTATCGAACTCCGTGGAAGCGAGGTAAAATCCATCAAAGCCGCCAAGTTCGATTTCTCCGACGCCTTTATCGAAGCGAGCGGTGGGCAGCTTACCCTTCGCAATCTCAGCATTACTCCTTACAATCACGCCGGCATTTTCAATCACAGGCCCGATCGACCTCGGCAACTGCTTGCCCACAAAAAGGAAATTTTGAGGCTTGAACGCAGGGTCAATGAGAGGGGCATAACTCTCATACCCCTGAAATTCTATCTCGCCCGGGGGAGAGTAAAAGTAGAGCTTGCTCTCTGCCGGGGTAAGAGGCTGGCTGACAAACGTCAGAGTATCAAGGCGCATGATATCCAGCGCGATATCGAACGCGATTTCAAGTATCACTAGATTAGCTGCAAGAAGCCACCGAGGAAAATATGCCCGGGGGGATGACCGATGGGCTCTCCCTCAGCGAGAGGTCTGCCTAACGCGCGGCGACTTCGCGAAAACTTGTGTGCCAGATGAGTTTGCGAAATCCCTAAAATACATCTAGCCGCTAAGAGACGTGGCCGCCGGTTAAGCCTCCGAATTTAGCACAGCTTTGTTATAAGAACAAGGCATATCTCGGTGCAAATTTTAATACTAGTAAGTATACTAGTATTGTATTGAAATTGCTGTTATCAGAGCCGCAGCAGTATATCTATCCAAGCAAAGGGAGAGGCAAATTAGCTGCTGATTTACGCATGCATTTCTTACTTGACAGACAATCGCATTTGGGAATATCGTAATTATCAGGGGGTGCCCCGGTTTCGACGGGGAGATTAGGAGGTAGTATTGCAGGTGGAGCGCCAACTCCTAAAACTAGCGCACATTCAAGTGCCAAAAATAAAGATGAGATAATCGTCGAATTCGACGAGGCTCTCGCCCTGGCTGCGTAGAATAGCAGTCACGGAGTTCCAGTACGCGGTTCTGAGGACTGGTAACTCCGACATAAACCAGGACTAACCCAGGTGTCAACCCGAGGACTCCTGGGGACACTAATCGGGATAAGTCGCGGATGGCGGTTGGTCACCATTTCCGCGAACGAAAACCTAAGGACCAACTAAACCTGTAGATGTGCTATTGTCGGCTCACCGGACGCGGGTTCGATTCCCGCCACCTCCATCAAAGGTGAACTCTCTCAGTTCACCTTGGTCCGCTCCCGCGTTACTGACGGAGTCCGGCGGAGTCTCTCGGACTTTCTGAGCATCCATCTTTTTAGCTAAAAATTCTCTCTCTTGGCGGGTATTATCTGTGATTCTCCAACCAACTCAAGCACAAAGTCCATACAAGGCGGGAAGTAAATTTGCGTCGCGAAGTTTCCGACTATGGATTTGGCATCTACGTTGGTATTGAACAAAGAGAGGGCGGAAAGATAGAAATCCTCGCGGAGCGAAATCGCTTCAACGATACAATAGATGGAAAGATAGCACTTTCAGTCGCGGTGGATTCTTCAAAAAAATCAGTTATTGACAAACTCCGACTATCAGAAAAGGATATGCCTGTTACAGTTTGGGGATACTTAGTTCAAACAGAACTTGGTGAGAGCATGATGGCATGCAATGAATACCTAATACCGATAGCAGTAGCTGAATAGCTATGACTTCTAAGTTGAATGTCGCCAGCTCTCTACTATTCGCGGGGTCTTAAGATCCATGAATTCCTGGCTTCGCTCCTAAGCAGAACACTTCATTTACCTGTCTACTGCTCACTCCGGATCCACCAAAGCATTTTGTTCACCCCGCTGGTGACTCCTGAGATACTACACGCTTACCGCCTGGAATCGTGTGATCGCGGCACTCATAGATACGACGGCCGTGGTGCCGAAATAGCCTAATCCCACTCCATCTCTTCACTCTTAAGAATCGTATTCTCTATCAGCCACCCATTGATGTTTCACGAGGCTTAGAGCCTTATAGAGTTCTCAGTCGGTTTCCCTTTGTTGCTGAAGCTCAACTGAACACCATGGAAGTAACATCATCGGTCGAGAATCATGCCGGTGAATTCAGGATCGTTATCACATCTGACTAAGTCCGACGTTCCAAGATCTGTGTCACAACTGATCCGGAAATCGACGTGGTGACATGAATGGCCCGAACCTCGCGAGTGAGTACGTCAATGACGCTGAAGATCCGAAAGTCACAACCTCCAACGATTTTATCCGATTTGAAATCCATAGCCTACTGCTGATTCTATGCTGTCGGATCTTCAGGTTTCTCTCGTGCTTCGCCGCGCACTTTCGCGTTTCTTTCGAAGATAGAGAGTTCTTCCTCTCAGGTAGATTCTCTCTATCTTTTGTAGTACGTCGCTTCATTGACACCGTACTTGCGATTAGGTATCCAGAACCTTAGCGCCGGCAACTATCTTTTCGGAATCATTCTGGCCTCACTTCGTTCTTCGGTCAGAACCTTAGCCCCAAGGTCAGTCCCTCTTTGCTGCTGCTTAATTTGACTATCAGCCTGGAATAACTTTGAAACACGGCTCAGGTGGCACTATGCAGCGGCGCCTGGTTCGATCCGATTGAGTAAGGACTTTTCGCTCTGTAATCCGTGTTCATTGCATGTTTACGTGATTGTCTAAGAATCCATTCCTTCGTACGGATTCCAGGGGTATTCGCCGGCTAGCTCGTAATAATCGCTTAGTTTTTCATTCATTACAAATGCCGACCCATCAATGCCATAGGTGTCACAAATGACATCCCCGCTTGCTTTCGCAAAATCCAAGGCAGATACCCCTAGTTTCTCAAATCGATCGAAAAGTAGACGTAAACCCGCGAATCCCGGAAGGCCGGAAGCCCCACGCCGTTTGTCCGCCAGTGTGTGCGGAGCATGATCGGTTTCAATCCAATCCACATCGCCACGCAGAACATGCTGAAACATCAAGTTCCGGTTCTTCTCGTTACGGATTGGCGGATTCACGGATAGCAAGGCGGATCTGGCGGCCTGGGAGTCGTTCAGCATAAGGTGGTGTGGTGTAACACCGATCGTTACGCCGAAAGGAAGTCCCCGCTGCTGCGATCGAATGAGACTGAGGGAGTCCGAGAGACTAACATGGCAGAAGTGGAGATGACCGCGAAAACTCACGGTTTCAGCCAGCACCAGTTGAGTTTGGATAGCTGCCACCTCCGAGAGGGGAGGACGAGACATGCCGTGGGTTTCAGGCCGTTTTGAATCTTGAAGTTCGGGTCGCAGAAATTTTTGGTTTTCAGCATGAATCGCTACAACACCACGATACCCGAGTCCGGCCAGGGTTTTCCACACTTTGAGCTGATCACTTATCTCCGTAATTCCCATGTCGCCCGTGGAGTGACCGACATAGAGCTTGAAGCCGACAACTCTCGGGAAGAGTTCATCGTGAATGCTTACGATCTGCCGAATCTGATCGGGATTAGCCGTAATGCCGGCATGGAGTCCGTGGAACAGTGGTATGTCCAGCCGTCGCAGAATTTCGTCCGCCTCCGCGATTCGCCTTTCGATCGACGACCGTTTTGTGAGCGGGGGACTTGTATTCGGCATCTCGAATAAGGCCGATATCCCGGCAGCCCACGCAACAGAAAATCCATGAGCCATCGTTTCCTTATGAGCCTCGTTCCAATCACGTAGGTGGACATGCGGATCGATTATGAGCATGTCGATTAATCTCTCGAGAGCTGCCACTCAGAGGCGAACTCGCGAGCGGAAATAAAGGTTCCATATTGACATGTCAGTCGCCCACTGCAGTCGCATGCGCCACAGAGTCCAACACCGCACAGCATAGTGCGCTCGAGAGAAAGCAAAATATCGCCGTGTTTTATCCCGGCAGCGCCAGCGATGGACACAATCTTTCTCATAAAGGGCTCAGGACCCGCGCTTATCACCGTGGTGTCGCTCACATCGAGGTTCGAGAGGTGCTTCTCAAACACATCGATCACCCTTCCCTCTCTGCCGTCATCCTCGACGATATGAGTTATTTTCATTAGCTCTGCATGATTCGATAGGAACGGGGAGTAGACATCTCGCATTCCCACCAAAATGAATACACTTCGCCCGGAGGCTAGAAGCTCGAGCGCCATGATGGACACGGCTGCGAATCCTGTTCCGGCTACTACCATGATAATTGGAGATTCTCCCGCGCGGGCGGATGAAGTTTCGGGTGGCTTTCTGCAATTCCCGTACGGTCCGCGAATATACAGCACGGCGCCGGGTTGTAAGGTAACGAAAGCCCGTGAGAATTCTCCCTTCTTCTTCACGATGAAAGTGAGTGGATCAGACAGAGCGGGCGCCAACGGCTTTTCACCCTTGTTCGGAAGCCAGGCAAATACGGCCTGGCCCGGTCTCGTCGTCAAAGCCCGATCCAGCTCAATTTCCACGATATCATCCGAGCGATGCCGATTGCTCACTACGCGGTAGGGTTTATACTTCATCCGGATTCGATTATGGAAGCGAAACTCAAGACTCGCATTCCCATTTTTACCGGAGACAACTTGCAGGAATGATGGCCAATCCCGCTGATGCAGGCCACCCAGCGCTGATCCAATTCCAACGGCATCAGCCCCGGCCTCGTGCATCGAAACAAATGCTTTCCGTGAGTCCACCCCGCCCATGCCGATGATTGGCATATCTGGTCCAACCGTGCGTCGAATCTCAGAGATGGCCGCGAGGGCTATGCTGTGCACCCATCGCCCGCTCATGCCTCCCCTCCCCTGCTCTCCACTGTTCGAATCTTTCGAATCGCTCGACGGACTGCTCAGAATCGGCTCCCCTGAATGAGGTTCAAGGTAAATTCTGGGGCCAACTGAGTTGATTGCGGCTATGCCATCCGCCCCCGCGTCCATTGCCGCCTTCGCCATGGCACCAATGGACTTAACATTCGGCGTAAGTTTCACAAAAACAGGCAAGTCTGTTGTGGCCACGACAGCAGAAATAACTTCCCGGATCGCAGCCGGATCGGAACCAATCGCGGCTCCAAATCCCAACTTCGCATGAGGACACGAAAGATTGAGTTCTAGGAGATCGGCTACCACCTCGAGTCGTCTCGCGAGAAGTGCAAAATCCGAGGCCGATGATGCGCTCAGCGAAACATTGATGAGAGGCTTGGTTTCCAATGGGTATGTATTCCATCTGGCACGAAGCTGCTCGAGTTGCTCCAAGGCTGTGTCGAGGCCGGGATTACGAAGTCCGACGGCGTTACCGTAGGAACCCGGCTCCGGCTCGGCGATAACCGGCTCTCTGTTTCCGGGGTTTGCATGAACCTCGATGCTCTTGGTTGTGATGATATCCACCTTCGTATTTCTCGCGAACCAATCGATCATGGAGATGGAAGTAGAGGCAATTCCACTCACGGTTGCAAGCAGGGCCTTCTCATTTTGGTGCCTGCGGCGAAGTAGTTCTGAAATTTTTCGCGGCGATGGCTTCACTGAAAGGCCTTATGGTAGAGGTTTATCGATTTCCCAATTTCGTGCTTCCATGTGTCCGGAGCTCGGTCGCTCCAAGGATGTGTGATACCGCTCGACACATTGATTCTAGCAAGGGTAAGAGGATAGTTTACGACCCCCAGTGCCGACATGACTTCCTCGACGCTCCCACCCTGAGCTCCCACGCCGGGAATAAGAAGCGGGACCCGGCATTCGGCGAGGAGACCGAGCATCTGCTCTGACTGCAAAATAAAGGGGGCACCAATGACGGCCCCGCAGCAGCCGCTTGATAAATGCCATTCACAAACCTTCTTCGCAACATCATCGGCAATCAATCGTCCATCCCAAAGGCGCAGTGATTGGAAGTTTTCGGATCCTGGATTGCTCGTTCGAACCAGCACGTAGACCAGGCCATTCACCTGATTGGCCGCGGCGAGGAGGGGCTGCACGGAATCGTTTCCCATATATGGAGGCGCGGTAAGGGCGTTCGCCTGCCACGAATAAAAAGCCTCGCGAGCGTAATTCACCGACGATTTAGCAATATCCGCGCGTTTCGCGTCCAGGATAAGGGGGATGTCTTGAAAATGACGGGTGAGCAGATTTAAAATATCAGCAAGTGCCAGTGAGCCCTCGAATTCGCCGTCGCGAGGCCGATCGAGACAATGGAAGAAGCCGATATTCGTTTTGAACGCCGATGGAATGAGACGCATAGATGAAATAATTTCCAGAATCTCCGTTATATATGCGACTATCCGCTCGCGAATCGAACCCGTGAATACCTCGGGAATATAGTCGACTACAGGATCGATTCCGAAACAGAGCAGGGTTCCGGCTCGGTCATAACTGTCTCGCAGCCTGTCTACATATGTTCCAAGCGCCGGCCTTTGCTCACCTCGTGCCGTGTTCACCTAACGCCGTCCTGTTTTTGCTCCAGCCAAACGGATCAGCCTGCCATCCGCGGAGCAATTCAATCTCGTGCATCTTCAGGTAACCCATTTTCGAACCGAACGCGAGTACATCGTCCAGCGTGATAAGTGTTTGCATGGTGAATGGGAATGGCATTGCTTCGAAGGTTTGATCCGCTTCAGCAAAGCCGTAAGAGAAGATAGCGATTCCGTACAATAGCGAAAAACCAGTGGAGTGGATCGCTTCCGCTGCTGTCGCGGAGCTTCCACCAGTAGACACGAGGTCTTCCACCAGCACCACCCGGCATCCAAGGTCTCCCTCGCAAAAACCCTCCACCCTGCGCGCCAGTCCGTGGCTCTTGGTCCTCGGTCTCACATAATAGAGCCGGATTTTCAGTATATCGGCAAGACTCGCGGCAGGAGCTATTCCGCTGGTGGCTGTGCCCACGACGCCCTCGGGCTGAACGGCTTGGGAATACACAATTTCTTTCATCCCGTCGGTTACGAGCGCCCGCGCATGGGGATGCGAGATTAGTCGGCGATTGTCGTTGTAAACCGGCATTCTGGCACCGGAAGTCCAAGTTACCGGATCAGAGGGTCGAATTTGCAATGCTCCTAATTCAAACATCAATTCGACAAGCCGCGATATAAGCGCTCTCACCGCCAAATCTCCGTAAATTCGTACTCGGCGTCGCAGAATTCACATCGGTATCGGTTTCCGACGCGGCGAAAACTCGGTAGCACGGGCTCTTGATTGATTGGATGGGTAATGCAAGCCTTGTTTGAGCAAATTAGGGCCTCCATGTCGTAAATACGAGCCGGCATCTCAAGTCTGAGTTTTCGGCTAACCGACCCTCCGCGAATCATGTTGATTGTTGCACCGGGTGACACGGCGGCAAGGCGTCTAATTTCAGGGTCGGAGAGTTCGGGGTGACCGGGCCTGAAGATGAGACCCTTGAAACGACCGTCGCTGCCATGGGATATCCATTCGCCTCCTTTCCCATCAAGCTTGAGCACGGTGAGCACGGTTCGGATATGATGCCGTATCTGCTCTGCACTCTCACCCACTCTGACATGATCGATGACAAGGCCATCCATGATTGGTTGAATACCTTCCGAGTAGTGCTTTGGTTTTGTCGCAGCGGGCACAAGCTCCCGAACGAACGACGGATCGTCGTCCACATCCCGAACCGGACCGATCGGACCGTCGTAATCAGATCCAACTTGCCCGGCAATCAAAGCGAGAAGTGCTATTCGAACATACCAGCCGTTTGCCGACTGCCGTTCCCAACCGTTGAGCTTGGTGGAATCCAGCGATGGCGGGATAGTCGGATGCTCACGGTGTCGAGGAAGGGGATGATAAAACACCGTGCGTTCGCTGAGTTGCCTCTCAGTTCCGGCATCGCAGGTAATGGCTGCCCGGAGCGCGTCCTGTTTGTGGAGAATTCGATCGCCCATTCGTTCAATCTGAGGTCTGGTGAAATACCACTGCGGCGCCACATCGGCTCTCTCGATGTATTCCTGAATCGACTCAAAAACACGGACTATAAAACCCTGTTCCCGCATCGCCCGCACATAGTGAGCGGGCATCGCGAGTTCCGGAGGAGCTACGAGATCAATGGAAACTGAGCCGAACAGATTAAGTCCGCGAACTTTGGAGTGGACGGTTCGTCCATGATACAAATCACCGATCATCGCGAGGTGGATCGACTCGGTAGACCAGTCTAGATCTTCCAAAAAAGTGAACTCGTCCAGCAATTCCTGGGTGGGATGCTCATGTCGACCGTCACCAGCATTGATGAAGCTAACGTACTCAGGAAATTCTTGACGTTTGATATACTCGTTGGTGCTTCGGGCCAGATGCCTACACACGCCTTCCAGTTGACTTCGAACAACAAAAACCCTGTTGTTGTAGCCAATCAGGTTTGCGAACGTGTCCGCATAACTCTCGAACTTGTTGAAGGAGGAGCTTTTACAGTTCAGTTCAAGCGACTTGATTCGGTGGAACTCCGCGGCATTTTTGAAGGATTCCCGCGTTCGAGTGCTGTCTTCTAGAAATATCTCGTAGAGTCCAAAATCCGGGTCACTAATTCTGTACTCATTCATAATCTCGGAATCATTCCCGCGAATCGCCTGTTTCAACCGCCGTGCGTGTCCGAAGAGATACATTCTTTCATTGCAATTGAAATCATCGATCGTTTGGAGGCTCCGCCCGAGAAATCCTGACACATCATGCAATTCGTGATTTCTCATTCGAATCTCCGAATCTCGGCTACCATGCTTTCTCTCCCCCGCCTAGCACAAAAAAGGCGTCAGAAGTTCTGACGCCTCAATCGGCAAAAACACTACCCAAACTCCGTTAGATTGGAGACACAAACGCTCTGATATCCGCAATACTTCAACCACATTAAATTGCCGAAAGAATATCCACGGCCGTGAGGCATGTCAACCTGCATCACGAAAGAATTAATCGAACTCAAAAATCGAATGTCGGAGCCGAAAGGAGTGGGCGGACTGGAGAACAATGATTCTTGACCAGGCTTCAACGCCGTGCTTGCTGATAACTTCGGTGGACTGGGGAAGTGCTAGGGTTTAGATTTTTTGCACATTCTGTTTCAAGCAATAACCTCGTTGTTTGCACTTCAAGCTCATAAAGTTCTTTCATCTATCTTCGAATACTCCACGGGCTGCTCGCGATATGCCCCAATCCTGCTGCAATCAAATTGAAACAGTCTTGCCCATTCCAGAAGATCCCAACCACTACGACAACGAAACTTTTTCATAATCCTTTGGATTCTTCGTTCAAAGCATCACTTAATTGCTCTCCGGAAAGGAACCGTGGTATTGCGAATGCACTCGCTGTCATTGTGCATCCGGTAGATACTCTCTATGTCAATCCTAGACAGGCATTATGTGACAATCGAGCGGATATCCGAAAGAAGCTTCGATCAGTGAGGTAGGAAGAACTACCAGCCTGATTTGTCTTCTTTCGCCCCCTAACAAATGTCTAGAATCTCACGATAAGCCTCAGTATTCATTTAACTTGCCACCAACAACGACACATTGTAAACCTCCCCGCACAAGTTCGCTTCATGAAAGCCGAGTTCTCCCACTGACACGATAATCGCCACTTCAAATTCCTGGCGACGAGGCCCGGGCACGAAATTTCACCTGCCTTCGTGTGAAACGTCCTTAGCTGCCCGTTTCTGTTTCTTTGCAACATTCCGAGTACTCATAACAACCTGCCTCGCTGAAGTGGTCCTTCCCTTCCCCGCGCTTGCATCTTTCTATCAGCTCCCATTGATGTTTCTTAAGGCTTAGAGCCTTAACCCGATGAAGAGAATCATCTCATTGCATTCGAGCCCATCTCGGGCCGCGGGTGGCGACTTAAACCAAACGGAAACCGACCCCGCGACCGGCTACATACCCTTCAGGTTCACGGAGCTAGACTAGGAGACTGGCCTCTACTACCACGGGGCCAGGTACTATGAGCCTACTATCTCCCGATGGATGAGGATGGTGAGCCTGTTCCTGATGGATGGCCTGAGGGCTTTGGGCCCGGCCCAAGTGTGGGAATTAAGCCCGACTACTCCATCATCGAGACCACTAACTGGTATGCCTATGTAAGCCACAATTCAGCGAAGTATGTGGATCCGACGGGGGAGGGAGAGAACTTTGGCTCTCGCTGAAAGTGTCGCAGATAGCTTTGGAGCTGTTCTTGCGGCTATTCCAGAACTTCTTACGACAGCGATAGGACTAGCGATAATCGCAGTTACTGGTATAGCTACAGTTGCTCACATGGTCAATTCTGCAGATGATGTAGAGGAACAGAAGCCGATTGTCGAAGGTGTAACTGATGGTGCTACTGCGGATTCGGAGCCGGATGATGATGAATCGGGCAGTAAATATTTTCCTGAAGATACCACCAGAAAAGATTATGAAGATGTGACATGAAGAAATGCTATGATTACAATACTGGCCAATCAAAATATGAATGGCACAAAGATCCTCAATCGGGCGATCATCATCACAAAAACGCTCCTGATGGCAAAGAGCATATTGGACCTGATAATAAAATTTTCTAGAGAGGGTTAACGTGATTGATTTAGAATCCATAGTTAAGCTTGATAATATTCCGATACATGATTCAAAGATCGGTGATGTAAGAGTCGATTATGGCAAACAAAAATTCTTCTTAGGTTGTATTTTGGCGTTAGAAGCAGAATAGATCAGTGATCATATCCTTTGCTGAAACAATCTATTCTGATATTAGTCTCTATTCTCCGTGGGGAGAGAGTTATTACATCTATGAGGCAAAAGAGTCCAAAAACAGTGAACTTTTTAATCGTCTTATTGGCTTTGAGCAAGAAAAAATGGCATATACTCATTATCAGTTCATACTGAATTCAGGAGATTCTATCAATGTTATTGCCAAATCTTTCAGCGTTGAGGAATAACTGCAATCCATAAACCAGAGAAATGGAGGAATCGTGTAGTGTTTGCATCCCTGTATTGATACCGGGGAGCCTGTAAAAAGATCTGTGTAAAGCCCAGGGTCACAGGTTAAAGAGCCCTATTCAGATGCATTCTCCCCCCCCCATGCCCGTCCCTTCGCTATCCGTAGCACAGAACACGCGTTATTGTCAGTGAGCAGTCTACTGTTCGCTTCGGCGCCAGGGCGCCTTTAGCTCACTTTGGCTTTGCCAAAGTGTCTGTTAACCTGGTTCTGGGAACTCCCAAGGCTAGATTGGAGCACATAATCGCTTTGGCTTTGGGCCTGGCCCAAGTATGGGGAAGCCTGCCATGAATCGGTTCGGTTTCATCCGATAACGTATGTTCTGTTCATCTCACAGGGCCTATGCAACCAGGAGGAAGAAGTTGGCAAGATCACTCTCACCCGGGAGCTGGATTGTTATCTTCCCCATATGGGACAGTCAATGCTCCTTGTGAATGCCGATGGTTAGGGAATTTGGCCAAGAGCTTCTTTAGCACGGTGACGATTATCAGCCTGGGGCTTGTGGGCTTACCAGGGAGTTTCTGAAACAAGAGCCTGGCGAAGGGAATAAGTCTCACGTGTAGCAATACGGATTTGCTATGAAATACGGTACTCAGGAATTGGAAATTAAGCTTCCCCCACTATCTGCCTGGAGTTCTGTATAATAGTCAGCATGGAAGGTTGTTATATGTCCCATAAGAGACTATGGAATGCGCTTAGAGGAGTGCTCATAGCACTTGCACTTATGGCTACAAGCGCCGCATTTGAGGTGACAGCGCAAAGCACATCCTTTGTTACTCGCTGGGATACAGATGCTTACGGCAATGTAGAGACGGCAGGAAATCAGATAAGACTCCCCCTGAGCTCGAGCGGCACC